>Ga0105101_10001527_pt1 | contig 10144 bp, 10 predicted proteins | sample PPLLak21cMay2015_2_FD_87037 | JGI IMG/M metagenome (GOLD analysis project Ga0105101, IMG submission 87037) | Freshwater sediment microbial communities from Prairie Pothole Lake near Jamestown, North Dakota, USA - PPLs Lake P8 Core (1) Depth... | ecosystem: Environmental > Aquatic > Freshwater >...
CTCCGGCCAGGTACTCGGACTGCTTGCGATCATGCATGCCGAGCCGCTGGCCAACCCCAGGCAGATTCAGTCCATCCTCCAGATCAGCGCCGCGCGCGCCGTGGCCGAACTCCAGCGCCAGCACGCCGAGGCCGAGCGGCACAAGCTCTCGATCGCCATCGAACAGACCGCCGACAGCGTCATCATCACCGACCCCGACGGCGTGATCGAATACGTCAACCCGGCGTTCGAGCAAGCAACCGGTTACCAGCGCGCCGAAGTGCTGGGCGGCAAACCCAGCCTGCTCAAATCCGGGCAGCATGACCAAGGTTTCTACGAGCGTCTGTGGGCGACGATCAAACGCGGCGAGTCGTTCCGCGAGGTATTCATCAATCGCCGCAAGAACGGCACGGTCTTTTTCGAGGAAAAGACCATCACGCCGCTCACGGACGAAAGCGGGCGCGTCACCCAGTTCGTGTCCACCGGCAAAGACATCAACGCGCGCATGCATGCGGAGCAGGAGACCCGGCAGATGCAGCATTTCCTCAACGCCGTGGTCGAGAACCTGCCGAACATGCTGTTCGCCAAGGACGCCAAAGATCTGCGGTTCGTGCGCTTCAACAAGGCCGCCGAGGAACTCCTCGGCTATCCGCGCGCCGAGATGCTCGGCAAGAACGACTACGACTTCTTTCCCAAGGTCGAGGCCGACTTTTTCACCAGCATGGATCGCGAGGTGCTGAAAACCGGCGAGCTCATGGACATCCCACTCGAAACAGTCCAGACCCGCCACCAGGGAGAACGCTGGCTGCACACCCGGAAGATTCCGATTCTCGATGAATCCGGCCAGCCGCAATACCTGCTCGGCATCGCCGAGGACATTACCGAGCGCAAGCAGACCGAGGATCAGGCGGCCCGGCTCGGGCGCATCCTGGAACAGTCGTCGAACGAAATCTACGTGTTCGACGCCGCGACGCTGAAATTTACCCAGGTCAATCAGGGCGCCCTGAAGAATCTCGGCTACACACTCGATGAGATGCGCGGCCTCACGGCTGCTGATCTCAAACCGGCGTTCACGACGGCGCAATTCCGGGAACTGATCGAGCCGTTGCGCCGCGACGATGAAAACCTGTTGTCGTTCGAGACTGAGCACAAACGCAAGGACGGCAGCCTGTATCCGGTCGAGGTGCGCCTGCAGCTCTCGGCGGCGGAAACGCCGCCGGTGTTCGTCGCCATCATCTCCGACATCACCGAACGCCGGCAAGCGCAGGAGCAGCTCAACCGCCTCGCGTTTTACGACACCCTCACCGGGCTGCCCAACCGGCTGCTGCTGCTCGACCGGATTCGGCAGGCCACGCTTGAATCCGTGCGCCATGAGTGTCTGGTGGCGATCATGTATCTCGACCTCGACCGCTTCAAGCTGGTGAACGATACCCTTGGCCATGAAGCCGGCGACCTGCTGCTGAAGGGCGTCGCCGGGCGCCTGTCCGACTGCGTGCGCCCGGGCGACACCGTCGCGCGCCTTGGCGGCGACGAATTTACCGTGATGCTGGCGAACGTGGCGCATGTGGGCGATGTCGGGCGCGTTGCCCAGAAAATTCTCGACATGTTCGCGCAGCCGTTTCTGCTCGCCGGTCAGGAAGTGTTCGTGTCGCCCTCGGTCGGCATCACGCTCTACCCGCTCGACGACACCGACCCCGAGATGCTGCTCAAGAACGCCGATGTCGCCATGTACCATGCCAAGGATTCCGGCCGGAACACGTTCCAGTTCTTTACCCCCGAGCTCAACGCGCGCACCGCACGCCGGCTTGGCCTCGAAACGGCGCTGCGCCATGCGCTCGAGCGCGATGAATTCGTGCTGCACTACCAGCCGCAAGTGGACCTGGCCAGCGGGCAGGTCATCGGCATGGAGGCGCTGATCCGCTGGCAACGGCCGGAAATCGGCATGGTATCGCCGCTGGAATTCATCCCGCTGGCGGAAGAGACCGGCCTGATCGTGCCGATCGGGGAATGGGTGCTGCGCACCGCGTGCGCGCAGAACCAGGCTTGGCAGGCGGCGGGGCTACCGGCGCTGCACATGTCGGTCAATATTGCGGCACGCCAGTTCCAGCAGCAGAATCTGACCGAGGTCGTGGCCCGCATTCTCCAGGAGACCGGCCTCTCCCCGCGCTGGCTGACGCTCGAAATTACCGAAAGTACCGTCATGCGCAATGCCGGCGCGGCGATCGAAACCCTGCGGCAGATCGGCGGGCTGGGTGTCGGGCTGTCGGTGGACGACTTTGGTACCGGCTATTCCTCGCTCAGCTATCTCAAGCGCTTTCCGCTGGACTACCTGAAGATCGACAAAGCCTTCATCGACGACATCACCACTGACCCGAGCGACGCCGCCATCGCCACCGCCATCATCAGCATGGCCGGCAGCCTGGAGATCAAGGTGGTCGCCGAGGGTGTCGAAACCCTTGCGCAACTCGATTTCCTGCGCGCACGCGGCTGCGACGCCATGCAGGGATACTATTTCAGCAAACCGCTGCCGGCCGCGGCCCTCGCCTCGTTGCTGGCCGAGGGCAAGCGTCTTGAGATGGGCCCGGCTGCAGCGCCGCCACGCGCAGGAAAGAAAACCGGCGCGCGCACAATGCGTCCCACCCCGAAGCGGAAAGCTCCGGAGAAGAAGTAAGCGCGCTGCATCTTGCTCAGGACAGGATTCCGGGAAAATAAGTTGGCTTGGCTGACAAGAGTGTTGCTCGTCTGGATAGCGTTTTCCAGTGCGGGGCTGGTCCTGGCCTCCGTGCCGGATACGCAATCCGCTGCACTACTCCAGGCCAAATACGTGTCCCTGAGCGAACGACTACAGCACAACCCTTTTCGGCGAGCGCTGGCCCTCGACTCTTCCGAATCGTCCAACGACTTGAAAGGCGACATCTACGCCTTGGTCGACTATCCGTTTTCCACCGTCAGTACCGCACTCAATAACGCAGAGGACTGGTGTGACGTGCTGATCCTGCATATCAATACCAAGTACTGCCATGCCGCGACCGACGAGACCCGCACGGTCCTGACTGTGTACATCGGCAAGAAAACTCCTCAGCCGATCAAACATGCCTATCCCATCGAATTCTCCTATCGCATCAACGCGGCGACAGCGAATTACCTTGAGATCCAGCTCAATGCGCAGAAGGGACCGCTGAGTACCCGCAACTATCACATCCAGCTGCAGGCTGTGCCGGTTGGGAACGATCGGACCTTTCTGCACCTGACCTATTCGTATGCTTACGGATTGGCTGGACGACTTGCCATGAAGGCTTACCTCGCCACAATTGGAAGCGGCAAGGTGGGGTTCACCCGTATTGGCAAGCAATCCAGCGGCCAGCCCGAATACATCGGGGGCATGCGTGGCGTGGCGGAACGCAACACCATGCGCTATTACCTCGCCATCGACGCCCATCTTGGCGCTTTGGCCGAGCCGCCGCCTGTGCAACTTCAGAAACGCCTGCACAGATGGTTCACCGCCACCGAGCAATATCCCCGCCAATTGCGCGAAGTAAGCCAAACCGCCTATATGGATATGAAACGGAGTGAATATCTGCGTCAGCAGACATCGCGGTAATCATTCGGCCCGGGGGCGGGCCGCCTAGTCCCCTGTGGGAGCGACGCCCTCGCCGCGAATTTATGCCCGTCCCTTGTGGGTGCTCCATGCACGGGCATTCCAATGGACAACCGGGTTAAATCAAACAGCAGCACCTCACCAGCTGTCCAGGCTACAGCCAGTACTCCCAGAGCCGGGCGAACAACTCCTTCAAGCGCAGGTCGAGCGGGCGGTGCTGCCACTGCTCGAGCGTGATTGCGTCGGACGCCGCCAGGTCCTTGTCAAACATCGTCTGCACCTGCTGGCCAAACTCCGACCCCAGCACCACCGCGTTCAACTCGTAGTTGTGCAGGAAACTGCGCCAGTCGAGGTTGGTCGAGCCGACCGTGGCCCATACGCCGTCGATCAGCGCCGTCTTGGAATGCAGGATCACGCCGCGCCGCTCATGGATTTTCACCCCCGCGCGCAGCAGCCGGTCGTAGTAGTTGCGCCCGGCATGGAACACCAGCCAGGAGTCGGTCTGGCTGGGCAGGATCAGGGTCACGGCGACGCCGCGCCGCGCGGCCGCTTCGAGCGCGTCGAGCAGCTGCGGGTCGGGGGCGAAATAGGCGTTGGTGATATTCACGCTGACTTCAGCGCTGGCGATGGCCGAGAGCAGCGTGGCATAAATCAGGCTGAAGGGTTCGTCGGGCGAACTGCCGATCGCGCGCACCACGTGCGGGCCGGCCTGCTCGGGTGGCGGAAAGTAGTTCTTCTCGGGCAGCGGCTCGCCCTTCTGGTTTTCCCAGGTCGCGAGGAACAGCTTCTGCAACTCGGCCACCACCGGCCCCCGCAGTTGCAGGTCAGTGTCGCGCCAGGCGAGGCTGTCGTCGGGCCCGCTGCTGGGCTTGGCCCGCGAACCACGCCTGAATGAGCCACCGGAGTAGACGCTGCTGATGTTGATGCCGCCAAGAAACGCCGTGCGTCCATCGACAATCAGCAGCTTCCGGTGGTCGCGCTGATTCAGTTCCCATTCCTTGCGTGTCACCAAGGGGTTGATGGGGTTGAATTCGAGCACCTGGACGCCGCTGCCGGTCAGTTTCTGGAAGAAGGCCGCCGGGGTGTCGAGGGTGCCCACGCTGTCACGGATGAGATTGACCTGCACACCCTGCTGCTGCTTGGCGATCAGTGCCTGCGCAAAACGCTGGCCGACCTCATCGTCGTCCAGGATGTAGGTTTCCAGGTTGATATGGTCCCGGGCCGCCAGAATGGCCGCGTACATCGCCTGGTAGGTGGCCGGGCCATCCTGCAGTAACAGCACCTGGTTGCCGGTGGTCAGCGGGCTGCCGACGATGGCCTCCTCGAGCGCCAAGTGGCGGTCGAAGATGCCGGTGTCCTGGCTGCGGTTTTCCAGGCGGCCAAGGATCGCCCTGCTTTGCGCGGCAGACAGTGGGCCGCCCGCCCCTTCCATCTGCACGGGCGGGCCGGGGCGGCGGGCCAGGTCCGGCACGATGGTCGGCACGCTGCTGCAACCGGCCATGCCAAGCAATCCCAACACGCACACGGCCAGCCAAAAACGTAGGTAAGGCAGTCGCCGCTCCGATATCGGAGCCGATGAAAACATCAACTATCCCTCAACAGGACACTCGCGCGAGATCTTATCAGCCAAACCGCAGAGCTGGACTACCCGTCACAACCGTCCCAGCAACAGCAGCACGATGATGATGATCACTATCAAACCCAATCCGCCACTGGGCCCATAGCCCCAGTTTTTGCTATGCGGCCAGGCCGGAATGGCGCCGATCAGCATCAGGATCAGAACGATCAACAGTATGGTTCCCAACATGAGATTCTCCCCGAAATAGTGAGTAGTGGATTCAGTTTGCTGGCGCAGCAGCATCGGGCGGCACCACGATCACCGTGGTGCCATCGCCGGATTTACCGGTCTCGCCCTGGACGCCTTCGTTGCCCTGATATCCGGTTGCGCCCTGGCTGCCGGTCTCGCCCTGATACCCGGTTGCACCCTGGCTGCCGGTCTCGCCCTGCGGACCCGCGGGGCCAGGCACCGCGACGGGCGTGGCGGGCACATTGACCACGGTCGGCTTGTCACAGGCGGCCAGGCTGAGCGTTGCGAGCAGTGCGGAAATCAATAGCGTATGGTTCATGGTCAATCCTTTGGAAGTTGGAAATTGTGGCACGGATGGCTTCGAGCCGTCCGCGAGCAAACCGGCTCGACTTGGGATGTCGCACCCGGTAGATCGACAGCGTAGGCGAATGCCACGCACAGTTCCGTGCGCTGGCGAACATAGAGGCGATCTTTCGCTGATGATGATGACCAACATACGGAAACCATGCTGGCCGTCTGTTCGGCATCGAACCGATCCCGCCCTGTTCCATCCCGGATAATTTTCCTGAGAATGGCCAATGATCTCGCTATGTGAATTGGGCAGTTCTTCGAACCGACACGCGCCCGAATGAATGAATCCGCGCTAAAAATTTACCGCGCGACCCGATGCATCATGGAAGTGCTCGTGCCTGCGCCCTCGCCTATCGCGTCTGCTTTCGGCGCAAAGTGCCGAGCTGCCGGCTTTCTGCTCAACCGGGAGCATTTGGGTCTTGATTGGGGTGTGTGACAGGCAACTTGGCTTCTTGTCTCGATGTTCCGGGTTCCGGGTTCCGGCTACCTGCCGCGCAGTTTATTCACCATCTGCCACGTTACCCAGCCGCGCCCCAGCCATTTTCCAACGCGGCCAGGCCGCAATGCCGCCAGCAAGGCGACGCCGCCGACGATCCAGGCGGGATGGCTCTTTATATAACGCAGCGCGGCCAGCCCCTGGTCGACCCTCGCCAGGGGGTTGCGCCACGGCTCGATGTTTTGCGCCAGCGCCATTCGTTGTGCTGCAGCCTGCGCAACCAGGCGTTCACGTCGTTCAGCCAGCCGGATCAATTTATCGTTCATGATCATCCTTTACGGTCTGGAAACGAGCTGCTGCCGGTCTTTTAACAATTCGGACAGACTCGCTTCAAACAATCTCGGCTTTGTTTTCGCTTTGCGCAGGGCAAACAGCCATGCCGCGATGCCCGCTGCCAAAAAGAATCCGGCAAGCGACCCCAACACCAGGAGACGGTGGGTGTCCCAGCATGCGACCACGAGCAGGATCGCTGCCAGCACCACGCCAATCCCGAGGCAAAACAGGGCGACCAGTGCCAACACCAGCAGCGACAACACATGCGCCCGTTCTTCCTCCACATCTGCGGACAAAAGATCGAGGCGCGTGTGCGCGATGGCAACCAGCGTGGCAGCAAGCGTGGTCAGCGACTCAAGCAGCCCTTTGCTCCCGCCGGGCGTTTTCTCGGTCATGGCGAAGCGACTAGCGGCGACCGATGAGCAAGCCGATCACCAAGCCGACACCGGCGGCAATGCCGATGGATCTCCATGGATTTTCGTGGACATAAACGTCGGTCGCTTTGGCTGTTGCTTTGGTCTTGGCCAGAAGTGCTGCCTGTGCCTCCTCCATCCTGACTTTCACAAGCTTGAGCGACTCTTCCGCTTTGGCGCGGACCTCGGCCAACTTCTCGCCGCCTTGGTTGGCAGTCGCTTTCAGCAGCGCTTCGGCATCGGACACCACCACTTTGAAATCGGTGATCAACTGATCCTTGGTTACTTCACCCAATAATTTTTCCATGCTTTTCTCCATTGCCAGTTCTATCGTGCTCATAGGAGGATTCCTATCGTATTACCCTACGATTTAACCGTTAAATTGGGAAACATCCGCTATGCGGCTGCCCTGAATTCGCTGGCTTATCCGTATTGCTACTTGCGTACAAAAAGCAGGACCACTCCCGCCACGATCGCCCCTACGCCGGCCCAGATTGGGATGTTGACTGTCTCTGTGTCCTTGACCGACAACTCTATCGGACCGAGCTTGGCCTGATGTGTTTCCTTGGTATAAGTGAAACCGCCATACGCCAACGCCAAGCCACCGGCCACGATCAGCACGATTGCCAACATCTTGATTGCATTCATTCCATTTTTCTCCCATAAAAATGCATTTGTATTGGCGACGGGAAAGCCGGGGAAAGCTGAAACCGTGAACAACCGGATCGCTTTACCCACTCTCCTCCCGCCCGGAAAAATCCCAGGGTCGTTACACGCCTCGACCTTGAATGACACGCACCAATATCACCACGATCGCGATGACCAGGAGAATGTGGATTAATCCGCCCATGGTGTACGAGGTGACCAGTCCAAGCAACCAGAGAACAATCAAGATAACTGCAATAGTTCCGAGCATTTTTACACCTCCCAATAAAGCTTAACAAGACATGCAGATTCACTTCAAACGCTTAATCTGCCTGTCATTCTTGACGGATGTCACACCCATGACGCTGCGTGCAAACGACCGCCTTCTTTAATGTCGGCCTCCGTGCTGACAAAGCCGCTCAACCAAACCACACCCTTGAAGCTTTTGACGTCTATTTCAGCATTCTCCAACAAAAGTTCATCAAACCCCATCACCGTCACTTTTTATATAGCCCAAATTTTGCCGAAGAACGCCAATGCGGCAGCTTGCGTAATTGCTACTTGCTGCCTGGCCATAGAGGCCAGTTGATTAACTGTGGCATCACTTTCACCTTTGCTCAATACACGCTCAGTTGGCGTCGTGCGTTCCTCGAAGCGCTAACAATAGGGCGCAAGTATTCAACGGTCTGTACGGTGACGTACATAGCCGGCGCCACATACGGTCCGGTTCGATATGCTGAAAATTGACGTTCGGCGATGCTCGTTACCGACAATGACGCGCCCACGGCGACAGTCTGGCTAAACGGAAGAAAGCGTTCGATATCCGGTCCGTCGTGTGATCACGCCGCCGCCTGTGCCATACAGCGCGGGTCCAACCTGGCGAGCACCGCAAAGCCCCCCAACTGCACTATGTGCGCCACCGTACCGACCCCATCCGCATACTTGACTATATTGTTATCAGGGTTTCGGCCCAGCGTGCTGGTTGCAGTGGTGGGGGGCGTCCTGCTGCTCGCAGCCTTCCGCGGCGCTTGTCAGGCCAGTAAAAGCCGGACAACCCGATTTAGGTCGCATTTTGTTGTTAGTAAGCTGAAGTCAAGAAGCTCTTTTTTTTACTTACATCTGGAGAATCAACCATGAAACAACTTAGCAAATCTCTTTCCGCACTTTTCCTGGCCGTTACGCTGGTGTCCGTCGTGGGCTGTGCGTCCACGTCGAAGCAGGAGGGAACCGGCGAGTATGTCGACGACGCCGTCATCACCACCAAAGTGAAGGCAGCGATTTTCAACGAGTCGACCCTGAAATCGTCCGAGATCAACGTCGAGACCTTCAAGGGCGTGGTCCAAATGAGCGGCTTCGTCAATTCCCAGGCCGACATCAACAAGGCAGTTGAGCTGGCACGCAGCATCAAGGGTGTGGCTTCCGTCAAGAACGACATGCGGGTCAAGTAAGCGAAGCTGCCCCAGGGCCACGGACGGAGGTTACGTTCGGGAACGGCCCTGGGGACCGGGAGTTCGCCTTACGTTTTGATGTTTCAAGCAAGGCCCGCAAGCTGCAAGGCTCGCGGGCCTTTTTTCGGCTGAAGATTTTTCTTCCAATAAAAAATCCGTAGAGCAAGAAGGCCGCTGGTTTAATTACCAGTGGCAACGGCATGCGGGATGTTGCTCGATACCTGGCCGGCAGCGATTGTGTAGGGATTGAACGCAAACACGCTTTCAGAGCAAACTGGCGGCACAATTCCCCCAAGCCTCCAGAAAAATAAATCGAGATGAATGAAGTGATCACCTGGTTGCCCGCCGAACTGGCCTCACTGCCACGCTATGTAGTGGCGCTGGCGATCGGCCTGCTGATGGGGCTGGAGCGCGAGCGCAACCCGGCGGCGAAAGCGGGGCTGCGCACGTTTGCACTAACGGCGCTCTTCGGGGTGCTGACGGCGCATCTGGCAACGGAGTTCGGCGAGCTGTGGCTGATCGCGGTGGGCCTGTTGCTGGTCGGCATGATGATGATTGCGGCCTATCTGCGTGCGCCGCAACAGGCGGACAGCGACCCGGGGACGACGACGGTGGCGGCGCTGATGCTGTGCTATGGCCTGGGCGTGCTGGTGTGGCACGCCGAAATCCAGCTGGCGGTGATGCTTGGGATTGCGGCGACGATGCTGCTCTATTTCAAGCCGGAGTTGCGTGGCTTCAGCCAGCGCATGAGCCGGCACGATTTGCTATCGATCCTGCAGTTTGCGGTGCTGGCGCTGATCATTCTACCGCTGCTGCCGAACCAGGATTACGGCCCCTATGGCGCGCTCAATCCGTCTCAGATCTGGTGGATGGTGGTGCTGATCGCAGGCGTGGGCTTGGTGGGCTATGCCGCGCTGCGGCTGGTTGGGCAGCAGCGCGGCGCGGTGATGCTGGGCCTGCTCGGCGGGCTGGTATCGTCCACCGCCACCACGCTGTCATTCAGCCGCCACGCCCGCGCCAACAGCGAGATGATGCCGGTCGCGGTGATCGTCATCGTGCTTGCCAACCTGGTGGTGGTGGTGCGCCTGGGCGTGCTGGCGGCGGTGCTGGCACCGGGGGTGCTGACGCAACTGC
>Ga0105101_10001530_pt1 | contig 10140 bp, 10 predicted proteins | sample PPLLak21cMay2015_2_FD_87037 | JGI IMG/M metagenome (GOLD analysis project Ga0105101, IMG submission 87037) | Freshwater sediment microbial communities from Prairie Pothole Lake near Jamestown, North Dakota, USA - PPLs Lake P8 Core (1) Depth... | ecosystem: Environmental > Aquatic > Freshwater >...
CACGTATGGGCTCGCCGTTGATTAAATAAACCGGCATGCCCTCCAGACTGCCTTCAGATGCATCAACCTGGACCTCGGAACTGCCGCGCGGGATCGAATAGATGCCCACCGGCCGGAGCACATCCTGACGTATGACGGAGTGTTGGGGTAAGACCAGGCGTACATCCAGTTTGACACCCCCCGTAACATCAGGGGTCAGCGCGCGCAAGGCACGTGGCAGGGTACCTGCCACATCGCCCAGCCCGCCGACCTTTACAAACGGGTCGGCCTCTGCAGCGAGGAATAAGATGTTGATGGTTTGGGGCATATGTCTATTTTACAACGAAAATCAAGATGCCATTTGGTCAGTTTACTGATTGCCGAGGTCTTACTCTCTACAAATACGATGAGAGCGCGACAACTTGAGTTACAATTCAGCCAATGAACGCGCCCACAATCCGTCTCAACGACAGCAATACAATCCCGCAGATCGGTCTGGGCACCTCGCCGCTCAACGATGAAGAGGTCGCGCCGCTGGTAGTCGCTGCGATAGAGGCTGGCTACCGTCACATTGACACTGCCTACAAATATAACAATGAGCGCGGCGTGGGACAGGGAATCCGAGACAGCAGCATTGACCGGGCGGAGCTGTTCATCACGACAAAATTGGATGGGGCATTCCAGGGCGACGACCGTGCCATTAGCGGCCTGGACGAATCCTTACGACGGCTGCGGCTTGACTATGTTGATCTGCTCCTCATACATTGGCCCCTGCCTCAACGTAATGAATATATTTCTACGTGGAAGACATTCGAAAAACTCCTCACGGCTGGAAAGACACGATCAATAGGCCTATCCAACTTCAAACCCGCTCATATCGATAGACTTCTGGCCGAAACCACCATCCGACCCGCGGTCAATCAGATTCAGTTAAACCCACGTATCACACGGCCTGAGGAGTGCGCCTACAACCGTGAGCAGGGCATCGCCACAGCAGCATGGAGCCCTCTGGGTAGCGGGAGTGATCTACTCACCAATTCCACGCTAGCGGCCATTGGCGCAAAGTATGGCAAGACTCCGGGACAAGTCGTGCTCCGCTGGCACATCGAGCTGGGCATTGTGGCGATTCCCAGGTCGTCCAACCGCGGCCGGATCGCTCAGAACATCGATATCTTCGATTTTGCGCTGGACAGTAGTGAGATAATTGCTATCTCAGCGCTCGATACTGGCGCAGAGCAGGGTGTAGACTCTGACAAGAGCGGGCACTAATGCGAAAAAACACATCTAGGTGAAGTTCCAATTCGGAATTAATAACTAAAGCCTCGCCTATGTTCCGGCGAGGCTTTGTGCAGATGGTCTGGCAGTCCTGTTATTGGGATCAGGTAACCCTATAAGGTGGAATTTCTTGATGGAGAATGTAGAATATGAATAGCATATTAGATTAATCCAAGAATTGACGGTGTAGATGTAGAAGTCAACACCGTCTTTCTTTATGCCAACAGGGTATTTTTCTTATTTCCGGTCGATGAGCGTAAGGTAATATGCAAAGAGCGCATTCAGTAGTACTGATATTACCGACACTATCACTAAAAAACCAACCGGAAAAAAAGGGACCATAGTGCTTGATTCAGGACCTACCAAGCGGAAAACCACGAATGCGAGAATCAATGCTGCCAACGCTTCGCCGAGAATCCTAACCCATCGGGATTGGACCCTTCCTTCGAAGGCTCTCTCTATTTCCTTTACCCCAAGTATACGTGTATCAACAGCGATCTTACCGCCATAATTTGAGAATAGGAGTTTGATGACAATGTAATCTTTTTTGTTTAGAAGTATTGGTTCGATTGTAAATTGCGACGGCCCATTTGTGATTGCCGGCTTTAGATTTTTTGGGGAGACATCGACCGCTTCGATGCTAAGAATCTCTGAATCTTCAAAGGAAAAGATTATTGGCTTCTCATAATCTGACCATGCAATATCGACATTCCCCTTATTCTCGACTCTAAGCAAAACAAGATGGATATTTTGAATATTTTTCCTTCCGTACTTAATTTTGATTTTCCCCTTTATTTCATCGTCTACGGAAAGGAGTGCAGTTTCTGTTACTACGGTATAAGTTAATATTACAACGCAAGGTTGCGGCTGGAAAACTCCAAAATTTGGTCTATCATCTCGTCTGAACAGCATTTTGGACGCGGATAGGCAAGCCTTCCAAGATTTTCAGTTCAAAATTGATGCGAATCCCTTGGATTCGTGCCCTACATTTGCTGAAACTGGCTTGTTGCCATCCTCCCGCCGAGCGCTCTCTCCACAGGGCATTACTTGCTGAATTGGCACGTTTTACTCTACACTTTGCGTTGTAATATTAATCTTTTGTGTTTTCTTTGCAATAGAAAAATCGAAAATGCCGTAATAACGCCGACAACAAGCCCCCAGAATTGCCAAGCTGAATCCCTCAAGAACTCCATGACTATCAATTTTACTTCAAAATGCCTGTTCAACCGGTGGGTTATCTTGTTTCTTTTTTCGTTCCCTTCCCACGAACCCCACCCAATTATAGCTTCAGCCATATGACAGGCGTGACTTCGTACCACGCCAGATCAATGGCTTCCAAATACATTGGCTACACGCCGGGATATATTGTTCCCCTCCTCTTCTTCTCTATCCTCATATGACAGTTCATACAACGTACTTCACACTTATCTATCTCTTCTTGTAATACCTGGATGCTGTACCCTTGATTTACCATCTGAGATATGTTCATCTTTTTGGTTCCCCGGACGTGATCGAAGGTTAGGACTAAAGGATCTGTCTCATGGCAATCAACACACGGATGGGATGAGAGATAGTTCCACACATAAGCCCTAGCCTCGTCCCTTCTATCTTTCTGTCTTACGTACTTGTAGGCCAGCTCATCCTCTTTATGTCTGTTGTAATAATCTATGCGTTCCTCAGATCGACACTTAGGACACTTGGAATGCCTTTTAATCCCTTTGATACTCCAAGTGTATTGGCTCATATCGTGTACTGCACCGCATTTGCTATATGCTTTGTCGGTCATGGTTTAACTCCAGTTCCTGACGCATTCCTGACTTTCTACCATATTGTTAGCTCCAACAATATGGTTTTAAAATCGAAAGACCCAGGCTTTTTTTAAACCTAGATCCTCGATTTGTGGAAAGCACTTATTTTGTAGGGTGCCTGACGGGGAACGATCCCGCAACATTCGCCTCCACAGGGCGACGCTCTGCCAATTGAGCTACAGGCACCATGCGACTTGCACCGCAGTGCGGACAAAATTTTACCACAAGCGGAGCAGTCCGGCGGATAATTTATCTGAGCTGCAACACGGCCACTACTTCGTTCTCGACCATTTCGCCGGTTTCTATAAAGCCCAGGCTCGCATAGAGTTTCCTGGCGACGTGATTCTCAGGCTCATAACTGATGCCGACAAACCGAATACGTTCATCTGCCCGAAATCTCTCGAGCATGATTTGCATCGCCATGCGGCCATAGCCTTTGCCCTGATATTTTTCGTCCACCATCAAACGCAGGATCAGGCCCTGAAAGTGCGAATGGTCATAGTTCAAACCCGTCATCGCAAAGCCTACAGGTTCATCCTCCACATATAAGCCAAAGGGGGATAAATCCCAATGGCCCTCCTCCTCAAAACCGAACTGCGCTTCGGCGATCGAATACAAATTCGGCGCCACAAAACTTTTTTGATCTGCGCGCACCTTCAACTTGATCAGTGAATTCCAATTCTCCTGGGTGACGGGATGGAGTTCGAGCGCCATTTTTATCCGATGATCTTGCGGATCTGAGCGACCAGCGCTTCACGCGAGACCAAAACCTGCTCGCCGTTGATCAGATTTTTCACCGCCACCTGACCGGTTTCCACTTCATCCGGCCCGAGGACCAGGGTCGCTTTTGCGCCAACCCGATCGGCATATTTGAACTGCTTGGGCAGCTTCGCCGCTTCGGGATAACAGATAACGTTGAGCCCCGCGCGGCGGAGTTCGCTGGCGAGTTTGAAAGACGCAAGCAACCGCTCTTCATCGAAGACAGTGACCACAACGGGCGCAGGGTTGACGTTGAGATCTTTTGGCAGCAGCCCATACTTTTCGAGGATCAATGTGATCACAACATCACCCATGGCAAAGCCGACAGCCGGAATTGGGTCACCGCCCACATCGCGCGTGAGGTTATCGTAGCGCCCGCCGCCAAGGATGGAGCGTTTGATATCGCCGCCCACCTCCCAGGCTTCGAAGACGGTCCCGGTGTAATACAACAGGCCGCGCACGATGGATGGATCGAATTTCACAAAATCGCCCAGGTCAAGTACGTCGATCACCGCGAAGAAACGCTTCAATTCTTCAGATTGCTTCCACAAGTCCTTGTCGTCCAGCATAGACTTTATGTCAGCAAGCTGCTTATCAGAAAGACCGATCTCTTTTCCATATGCTTCCCACGCCTCTGGAGCCATCTTCTCACGGCGGTCAATCCACGAAGAAACCGCAGGACGTTGGTCCGCCTGGATATTGAATGCGTCGAAGCAGGAATCCGTCAGGCGGCGATCATTGACGAGGATCAGGACCTGCTCCGGGCTGAGTCCGACGCGTTGAAAGAATGTTGCCAGGACCGCGACGTTTTCCGCATCCGCCTCTGGTGAATCGACCCCCAGCATATCCACGTTCCATTGAAAGAACTCGCGCGTACGTCCCTTTTGCGGACGTTCATAGCGCCAGAACGGGCCGAACGACCACCAGCGCACAGGGAGGTTCAATTCCTTTTGTTTTTGTGCAATGATGCGCGCAAGGCTGGGTGTAAGTTCGGGCCGCAGTGCAATTTCCGAACCGCCGCGGTCTTTGAACACATACGATTGCTCCTTGACCAGTTCCTCCCCGGACTTAGCCGCGTACAATTCGAGCGGCTCAAGCATTGGCGCTTCCCACTCCTGATATCCAAACGATTCAGCCACAGCGCGCATGGTGTTATACAACCAGACGCGAATCGCCATTTGCTCTGGATAAAAATCTCGTGTGCCTTTTACAGATTGAATGACTTTTTTCATCGATGCTCCTGGTCTCGACGCCTCCGCGCTCGACCACCGTCAAAATTCAGCGAGTGAATTTTGGGTTCTTTTTGGTATAATTTTCAAATTGATCTTGACAGTAGTAGCAACTTCTCGAAGCACCCTGGCGGTCAGCCGCCTTTGTGGACAACTGAAGTCGTCACTACCTTTCTGGCTTTCTGAGGAGAAAAATGAAAATCAATTATCAGGAAACTTCAAAAGACCTGCTCACCCGCATCGACATTCACGAAAAATATGGTTCCGCGAACATCGACCAGTGGACAACGGATCTGCTTCAGCCACAGGCGGGCATGAACATCCTGGATATCGGTTGCGGCGCGGGCAAGTTGTCCTTCCTGTTCGACGATTATACTAAAGGAGCGGCAAAAATCACGGGTACCGATTTCTCCGAAGAGCTTCTGGAGAAAGCGCGGGCGAAGAACCGGCGGCTTGGCGCGAACATCGATTTCCAATATATGGATTTCAACCAGCCGTTCAACTTCCCGGATAACACCTTCGATCTGTGCACCAGTGCCTTCGCCATCTACTACGCTTCGGACCTGGATTTTACATTTGGTGAGGCGCATCGGGTCATTAAATCGGGCAGACAGCTTTTCGTCTCCGGTCCGCTGCCTGAGAATAAACAGATGTTTTACGATATTATCAAAGAAGCCACGGACGCGATCATCCCGCCTATGCCCGGCTCCTCGCGCTTCAAAGGCGACATCTTCAACACGATCGACAGGATCTTTGCGAAAACTGAGTTGCACAAATTCGAGAATCATCTCACCTTCCCCGAGGTGGATCCGTTCATCGAGTATGTCCGCGCATCCCTGAGCGAAGACCGCAAACTGTGGACATCCATGTTCAATGACAGGGATGGATACGAGGCGTTGATCGGCAAGATCACCGAAGTGGCTACACGCTGGTTTGAACGCGATGGCAAACTGGTCATGACCAAGGTCGTTGGCGGAATTCTGGCAACCAAATAGCATGTCATTGCGAGCCTTCGGGAAGCAATCTCCTCATTAATTTGAGAAGTAGAGACTAGAGATTGGAGACTGCACGATGACCCATAAACTCATTGATCTAAGTCACGAAGTTGAACACGGGATGATTACCTACAAGGGTCTCCCTGCGCCGATCATTTGCGACTTTCTTTCCAGAGAAGACTCAAGAAAACACTACGCCGAAGGGACAGAATTCAGCATCGGCAAGATCGAAATGGTCGCCAACACTGGAACCTATGTGGATAGTCCCTTTCATCGCTTTGCAGATGGGATTGACTTATCGGCACTCCCGCTTGAGTCTTTAGCTGATCTCGAAGGAGTTGTCCTTCGTGCACAAAGGCTGGGACGTGCCATTTCAGTAGAAGCGTTTGATGGGCTTGAGGTAAGGGGCAGGGCTGTGCTCGTTCATACGGATTGGGCACGTCACTGGCGCACAGACCAATATTTTGAAGGTCATCCATTTCTAACAAAGGAGGCGGCAGAATACCTTGTTGAGAAAGGGGCAGCCTTTGTTGGAATCGACACATACAATATCGATGACATCACTGACGGTACGCGTCCCGTTCACACCACGCTATTGGGAAATCAAATCCCAATCTGCGAGCACATGTGTGGCTTGGAGAATTTGCCAGACAACGGTTTTCGCTTCCACGCCGCGCCTGTCAAAGTGAAAGCGTTCGGGACATTTCCCGTACGCGCATATGCGGTTCTGGATGAATCATATTTTACCGTCATTGCGAAGAGCGAAGCGACGAAGCAATCTCATGTCATCTAACTGGGAGATTGCTTCGTCGGGACGCTGCGCGCGACGCTCAGGCGTCTCAACCCTCCTCGCAATGCCAGGTGCCGACGATGAACTTCTTCGGTAAACGAGTCCTCTTTCTTGGCGCACATCCTGACGATATCGAGCTGGGATGCGGCGCGTTGCTGCATCACATCGTCGACCAGACGGACGTGCTCTGCGTCACACTTTCTGATAATCAGCAGAATCCCAATCTGCAAAATGTGAAGAGTGAGCACTATCGATCCATGGCAGTGCTTGGCGTGCCCGAGGAAAACATCATCCTCGGGCCTTTCACTACGCGAGTCTTCCCCGACGCGCGACAGGAGATCCTTGAATTTTTTTTGCAGCTCCGCAGAGAGTTCGAGCCGGATCTGATTTTCACACATTCAAAGCAGGATGTGCACCAGGATCACAACACGATGACGGATGAAGCCCTGCGTGCGTTTCGGGGTATTACAGTATTGGGCTTTGACGTGGTTCGTTCATCCTATGGTTTCTTCCCGCATTTTCTGGTCGAAGCGACAGAAGAAGATGTAAACAAGAAAATCGAAGCATTGTCCCAGTACGCAACATATCGAGACGTCTATTATTTCAACAGTGAACTGACTCGGTCGATCATGGTGCGTCACGGCGCGCTGGCGGAAGTTCCCTTTGCGGAAGGGTTTGATATTTTGAGGATCGTGGGGAAGTTTGGAGACTAGCGACTGGAGATCAATCATTGGAAAGAGGACAGATGGAATTCCAGACACTTTATCGGGAATTAGAGAACAGCACGGAAATGATCCGCGCACTGTTGGCGGGAATAGGCCAGGAGGAAGCATATATTAAGCCCAATGCCGAGTCCTGGTCCATTCTGGAGGTGGTGTGTCACTTGTATGACATCGAACGCGAAGATTTTCGCGAACACCTGGACTTCATCCTGCATCGCCAGGAAGAGGAATACCACGTCATCGATCCGCAGAGCTGGGTGAAGGAACGGAAATATAACCAGCAGGACTTCGTCGAGATGCAGGAAAATTTCTTTGCCGAGCGCAAATATTCATTGGAATGGCTGAGAGGCTTAGCCAACCCGGATTGGGAAACGACATATACGTCGCAATATGGCTCAGTCAGCGCCGGAGAAATGTTCTCCTGCTGGGTCGCGCATGACAACTTGCACATTAGGCAACTTGCAGAACTCAGGCGTCTGAGGATCGAGAGTATCACAAAGCCCTACGATATCGAATACGCAGGTGAATGGTAACCTACCAGCGGAACGACCTGGTCAGCAAATGGCAATCTTTATTGACAATAACGGTCTGAAAACCATATAATGAGATGGCCAGCCCAAGAATCGCTGGAGCATTGAGGAACCTTCGAATGTCAGACTACGAACGGGCCGTTTTTATTTCCTATGCATGGGGCGGGGAACGCGAAGAGATTGTCAATCAAATTGACGAGGCCCTGCAAACGCGCGGGGTCAGGATCACGCGCGATAAACGCGATCTGGGCTATAAAGGCTCCATCAAGGAATTCATGGAACGCATCGGGCAGGGAAATTGTGTCATCGTGGTCATAAGCGACAAATACCTGCGTTCACCCAACTGCATGTTCGAACTGGTGGAGATCGCCGAAAACAGGCAATTCCACGACCGCATTTTCCCGATCGTCCTCGCGGATGCAAACATCTATGACCCGATCAAGAGGATCGAGTATGTAAGACATTGGGAAGTAAAACGGGCCGAACTTGCCGAAGCCATGAAAATGCTGGACCCGGCCAATCTACAGGGCATTCGCGATGACATGGATCTATATGACCGCATCCGTGACAAGATCTCCGGCTTGACGAGCACGCTAAAGGATATGAATACGCTCACGCCGGACATGCATAGAGATTCTGATTTTGAAGTTCTATACACCGCCATCGAAAAGAGGTTGAAAGAGGCTCCGAAAGCATCCGAGGCTGAGGGGACAAAAGAATCGGATTCCACAGCTGCACCCGCAAAACCAGCAGGAGATAGTGTCACTGCCAAGAACAACAGCATCGCCCTCGGCAACCTCCAGATCGGCGGTGACGTGAGCGGAAATATTGTCATCGGCAACAACAACCAGATAAGCGACAAGAAGTAAATTTTTAACGTTGGGGTTGGTGAAATATGGATAACTCGAATATTCAAGCCGAAGACAACAGCATTGCCATTGGTGGAATTAGCGTTGGCGGCAATGTGGGGGATATCCGCATCGGCCATACGATTGGCTACACTTCCGAGCAGGTTTCCACACTCATCACGCAAATCTCGACCACCTTCCAGCCCAAGCCGTTCGATGGACGCTGTCCATATAAAGGGCTGGATGTCTTCGAAGAGGATGATGCGGAATTATTCTTCGGGCGCGAGAGGCTGGTGGAGGGACTCGTCAGCCGGGTAAAAGAATCTCGGACGGTATTCATCACCGGTCCATCAGGAAGCGGGAAATCGTCCCTCGTGCGTGCCGGGCTGGTCCATGCCTTGAAAGCGGGAGCCGTCAAGGAATCTTATAGCGACCGCTGGTTGTATGCCACCCTCAAGCCGGGCCGCGATCCGTTCGAGGCGTTGAAGAATGCATTCTCCCGTTTGAAGTCCCCGGAACTCGGGAATTACTTCCGCCAGAATGTTTCCAAGCCGGAGGTGCTGCATGAGTGTGCGGAATCCGCGCTGAGTGAACGGAAAGACCAGCGGCTGCTGCTGTTCATCGACCAGTTCGAGGAAGTCTTCACACAAATCAGCAGGGAAGAGGAACGGGTGACCCTGCTCAGCCTGCTGACCCATGCCGCGACCGTTGAAAATGGACGCGTCATCCTTTTGTTCGCCATGCGCTCAGACTTCGTCTCGAACTGTGCCACCTATCCCAAACTGAATGCCCTGCTGAACCAGCAATTCGTCCAGATCGGCGCCATGCAGCCGGATGAGCTGGTCAGCGCGATTGCCCAGCCTGCCCTGCGCGTGGGCCTGCGCATCGACCCGGACCTGATCGCACAGATCATCAACGACATGGAGGGCGAGCCGGGTTCCCTGCCGCTGATGCAATTTGCCCTGAAGGATCTGTTCGATACCCAGCAAGAAAAGGGCGGGATGATCGCGTTGACACTGGCAGATTACCTGCAGCGTGGCGGAATTCGAAAAGCGCTCGAACGCCATGCGGACAAGACGTTCGCCGAGTTCAACTCGGAAGAACAGAATTTGGCACGCTCCCTCTTCACCGGCCTGATCGAGATCGGGCGCGGGACTCAGGATACCCGCCGCACCGCCTTGTTTGACGAACTGGTGCCTGCCAAC
>Ga0105101_10001531_pt1 | contig 10138 bp, 9 predicted proteins | sample PPLLak21cMay2015_2_FD_87037 | JGI IMG/M metagenome (GOLD analysis project Ga0105101, IMG submission 87037) | Freshwater sediment microbial communities from Prairie Pothole Lake near Jamestown, North Dakota, USA - PPLs Lake P8 Core (1) Depth... | ecosystem: Environmental > Aquatic > Freshwater >...
CAGATAGATGGTGAGGCCGCCCAGCAGATTGGCGAACAGGTCCTTGGCGGCAAAACCGAGGGCGATGCCGCCGATGCCGCCAAAAGCCAGCACGCCGGACAGGCTGAACCCCAGGGTTTGCAGGATGACCAGGGCGGCTGCGATGATGACCGTGACGCGGCCCAGCTTGGAGAGGGCATCGACGGTAGTGCGGTCGATGCCCTCTCCATTTGCCTCGGCGAGCGCGAGGATGTTGTGGGCGGCCCGACTGATCAGCCGGAACAGAAACCAGGCCAGCGCGGCGATGATGATCGTGTTGCGGGTCGGCACGACGAAATCGGAGACCGGGGTGCCGAGGTGCTGGTGCACGATGCGGATGGCAAATCCCGCCCCTGCCACCCACAGGATGAGCGTCAGGGGATTGCGGACGGCCTTGATCAGGGCATCGTCCCAAACAGAGGCGGTGCGGGCAGCGATCTTCTCGATATGGCGCAGCAGGTAGTAGACGCCGATGTTGGCCACGATAACGGCGCCAATCAGTGTCAGTAGCTGGGGAAGCCAGGATTCGTTCAAGAAGGAGAAACCGAATTGTTGTGCCAGTTCGTTCATAAGCAGGGTGCGCTGCGCGGGCAGGGGTGAGGGAAGGCCCAGGGTACTAGGGGGGGTATAAAGTTGAAAGCCATACGCGATCGACAGAAGGGCCGATGACGAGCTGGATCACCGCGATTGCCGCGACGCTCGCCTTATCGCTGCTCAGGCCCTATGCTGGAAAATGTCATCACTACGAGGGATAACCATGAGTCACAAGCACGAGAGCCTGCTGCGTTCCATTTTCGATGGCCCGGTGAGCGGCAATGTCCACTGGCGCGAGGTGGAGTCGATGCTGACGCATCTGGGCGCCAAGGTGGAACCCCACCATGGCGCGAGTTTCCGCATACTGTTGAACGGCGTGGAAGGATTCCTGCATCGCCCGCACAACAGCAATACCTGCACCAAACAGGAGTTGCGCCATGTGCGTGATTATCTGTCGTCGGCCGGGGTGAGCCCGTCGCAGTTGCAGGCTGAGCAGCAACAGCAGCAGTGAAGGTGTCGCTACCCACCGGTAGCTGACCTGCCCGCTTGCGCCCGTTACGCTCCCTTTCGCAACAATGGGAGCGGCCACATCATGGGTGTAAAGCAATCAATATAATCAAATACATTCCAGATAATGTTGATCAAACACATTAATCTGTGCCTGCGCCTTTTGGCAGCGCAGATATCTTCACCTATCGGTTACAGGTCCTGGGTATCGATTGGAACCCGGGCTTCCTGCTCATCTGCGCCGAGCGCTTCCTCGGTATCGATCTGATGCTGCAACACGTCCAGACCGGCTTCCGATGCATCGCTACCCCTATGTGAACGCTGGAGGATCCGTTCGCGCAAGCGGGCCACTGGAACCTGAAAATCCAGAATATGGAAGGCCACGCCACGCGATTGCGCGAGTTCGCGCAACAGGTCGCGCTGCCAGCGTGCGGTGAAGGTGGCATCGACGATGACCGGCCAGCCTGCGTCGAGCACGCCGCCAGCCAGCAGGGCCAGGTGCGCATAGGTGCGACGGGTGGCATCGGCCGCATACAGCTGCTCGCCCACGCCCGACCCGCTGCGGGCCAGGGCATCGAGCCCTGCCAAGCGCTTGCGCTCGACATCGGAGCGCAGGCGGATTGCGCCCGGATCCTGCATCAGGATCCGGGTGATGGTGGTCTTGCCCGAGCCTGACAGTCCATGCGTGATGTCGAGCCGCAAGGGCAGGGGTCGCGTCAGCGTCGTCGCCAGGTCCAGAATGGCGCGCGCTTCGGCCAACGCGGCTTCGTGCTCAACCCCGGCGGTTTGCCCGGCACGCAGCACGGCAACCTTGACCCGAACCAGCGCACGGTACACGGCGTAATAGCGCAGCAGCGCCAGACCGCCATGGTCGCCGGTTTCTTCCAGCCAGGTATTGAGAAGCAACCAGGCCCACTCGGTGTGGCCGCGCTGCATCAGGTCCATGTAGCAGAATGCGATTTCGGACTGGATGTCGATCCAGCGCAGTTCTGGATTGAATTCGAGGCAGTCGAACACCAGCAACTGGTCGTCGACCCAGGCCAGGTTGCCGAGGTGCAGATCGCCGTGGCATTCGCGGATGAAGCCGTCGCGCTTGCGCGCGGCCATCAATGGGGCCAGTCGCGCATGTTCGGCCTCGCTCCAGCGTTGCAGGGCGTCGAGCTGCTGGCGGTCGGCGGGGCTGGTGAGACGGGGAGAGATCTGCAGGAAATTCTGCGCCACCGGCTGCCAGACATGCTGCGGGTCGCCCCACGAACTCTCCGTCCCGGCGCGGGCACAGGTTTGCAGGTGAAAACGGGCGATCGTGGTCGCGATGGTTTCGACATGCGTTGCAGTCAGACGGCCCCGGGCATCGAGCCGGTCGAGTGTGGCGTCCGGCGGGAACTGGCGCATTTTGACCGCATATTCGATCGGCTCGCCGGCGCCATTGACCTGCGGTGCAGCGGGCGAACCGGTAACGGGAACCACGCCAAGGTAGTAGGCCGGCGCCAGCCGGCGGTTCAGCCGCACTTCTTCCTGGCAGACATGGCGGCGCTTGTCGAGGGTGCTGAAATCCAGAAACCCGAGGTCGAGCGGCTTCTTGAACTTGTAGGCATACTCCCCGCTCAGCAGCACATGGGAAATGTGCGTCTCCAAATGCTGCACCGAACTCACCGCGTGTTCATAGCATGCCGGGTTGGCAAGGTTGCGGATCAGTTCAGCCTGCTCATCACTCGATTCAGGCATGGCGTTCCCCCGGACGGCACCGGGAAGGGTCAAAGTTGACGGGCGTAATTTTCCAGTTGCCGCCGGGCGGCGTCGAAGGCGTCACGCAATGCAACGTAGACATCCTCGTTTTCCTGCCGGTCCACCACCATTTCCGAGCCCGGCACGGTCAGATCGATGTGGATATTGAACGGCTTGCCTTGCTGGTGATGCTTGGCAGGCTGCTCCACGACCACCCGGCAACCGATGAGGCCGGAATAAACCTGCTCCAGCTTTTCGGCCTTTTCGCGGATGTGAATATCCAGCGCGTCCGAATGGGGCAGGTCCCGATAGGTGATTTGAAGAGGGGTTTTCATGCTTGTCTTCCTTGTTATACAGGGAAAGCAGGTTGTCGCCCGCTTTACCCAGAATGGCATTCTGGCCGATGTACAGACCTATCTCGCGGGATGGCCTTCCCGGGCATACTGTTTCTCGCGTCTTTCCTGGCAAACGATGCAGCGCTTGGCGGTCGGATAGGCCTGCAGACGATTGAAGGCAATCTCGTCGCCACAGTCGATACATGTGCCGTACACGTCATCCTCGACGCGCTTGAACGTCGCCTCGATATCCCTGATCGCCTGTACATGACGATCCAGTGTTGTGAGGTTCAAGTCCACCAGCGAGGTTGCCAGCGACTCGTCACCACTGTCACCCGGCTCGCGGTTGAGTATGTCGATACGATGTTGATTGCCCGAGTTTTGCAGTTCCTCGCGCACTTCGCTCAACAGTGCCTGATAGTCCCGCTTCAGTTGCGTGACAAGCTGATCGATCTGGGATTGGGTGAGTACAGCCATCTGACCTCCTGTGCAATGGATAAATGAATAAATACCTGTTTACGCTTTCAGGATAGCAAGCTCTCATTTCAATTGCGACTGAATCCACGTTTGTATTTGAAACCCGCGGTGCGGGTCGCACGCTATCGAGAAACCAGGCTGCGGGCTCAGCCTCCGGGATACGGCATCGGCGACTTTTTCCCGATCTGCTCCATCCAGCGCCAGACCTTGCCGCCCGGAGCGTCCATGCCGGTAAGGAGATCGCATCAATACATTGAAGTTGTAGAGGCCAAGAGACTGCTCATTGCGAGCGAGGCGCTTGTCGCAAAACAGCAGGCTGTCGCCAGCCTGGAGCATGGTCAGTGTCGCGCCCATCCCCGGGATCAAATGGCAGAGCCGGTTTCAGCCATACCAGAGAATGTGCGGCGCTTCGATCGGCACCATGGCGCCCTCGAACGCCGGAACGATGCGCGGGGTGAAATCCCCGGCCGACAGGGTTTTGGGAATGGCGATGCTGTAGGTGTAACTGTTGACGGCCCCAACCAGGGGATCGCCGCGCTGCATGATGTGGCGTTCGTCGGGGCTGCCGTCCGGCGACGTCGCGAAGAGTTCGACGGCAATGAAATCGGCGTCGAGGTCGTCAAGATAGACCGGCACGCTGAATTGCCATGCAGCGTCTGCTTCGATGATGCGCAGTTCGCCGAAGCGGATGCGATCCCAGTGCTGGACGATGGCATCCTGCCAGATGCACAGCCGCTGATTCAACGCCTTGTCCTGACGTGCTGCGTAGAGTTCTGCGGCAGGTAGATAGAGACGCTCGACGTATTCGCGCAACATGCGGTTGCTGCTGAAACGCGGGGTCAGGGCGCTCATGCTGGCGCGCATTTTGGCGACCCATCCGCTCGGACAGCCCTGGCCATCACGGTTCAGGTAGAAAAGCGGGATGACTTCCTCTTCCAGCAGCCGATAGAGCTCGGACGCTTCTTTTACATCCCATGCGGGGTCGCTGTCGTGTTCGTTGCGATCTCCCAGCGACCAGCCGAATTCCGGTGCATAGGCTTCCGCCCACCAGCCATCCAGCTCCGACAGGTTGAGCCCGCCGTTGACCAGGGTTTTCATGCCGCTGGTGCCACAGGCCTCCCACGGTCGACGTGGTGTGTTGATCCACAAGTCCACACCCTGAACCATCTGTTCGGCGATCAGCATGTCGTAGTCGGTCAGAAACACCACGTGCCCGGCCAGTTCCGGCCGGCTGTCGATGAATTCGCTCCAGCGCCGGATCATCGCCTTGCCGGTATGGTCCTTGGGATGCGCCTTGCCGGCAATGATGAGCTGCACCGGATGAAGCGGGTGGGTCAGAATGCGAACCAGGCGTTCCGGATCGGTGAGCAGCATGTCGGGCCGCTTATAGGCAGTAAAGCGACGCGCGAAGCCCAGCGTGAGCGTGTTGGAATCGAGGAGGTTCGGCACCTGCTCGATGCGCTCAACGGGGACATTGCGCACGGAGTACTGACGTTTCAGGCGGTCGCGTGCGAAGCCGATCAGGTGCTGTCGGCACTGGGTGCGGATGTCCCACAGGGTCTGGTCGGAGATGCTTCCTATCTGGTCTTCAAGCTGCTCCAGTTCACCGAGCCAGCGTTCCTTGCCGCAGGCCTCGGTCCAGATGTGGTCAGCTTCCAGTGAGTCCCAGGACGGCACATGAACGCCGTTGGTGATGTGGGTGACGGGCACCTCGTGCTGTGGCCAGCGAGGAAACAGCGGTTGAAACAGCTGTTGGCTGACGCTGCCATGCAGCAGACTGACCCCGTTGACCAGCACACTGCCGCGGATGGCGAGATAGGCCATGTTGAAAAGCTCGGCGCCGTCATCGGGATTTTCACGGCCGAGCGCAAGTACCGAGCGCGGCGAAACGCCAAAGCGCTGCCGGGCCGTTTCCATGTAACGCTCAAGCAAGGCCGGGGCAAAGCGGTCGAAGCCGACAGCGACCGGGGTATGGGTGGTGAAAACGTTGCCGGCGCGGGTGGCGTTGAGGGCGCAGTGAAAGTCGCTGCCGTGATCGCGCATGTGGCCCCATGCGCGGGCCAGGACGACGAACGCCGCATGGCCCTCGTTGAGATGACAGACGTCGGGGCGGATGCCGAGGCGACGCAGCAGCGACCAGCCACCGACGCCAAGGCAGATTTCCTGCTGCAGGCGCATTTCCGATCCGCCGCCATACAGTTCGGCGGTGATGCCGCGGTCGGCCGGGGTGTTGAGTGGATCGTTGCTGTCCAGAAGATAGAGGCGCACCCGTCCGACCTGTACTTGCCAGACCCGCAGGATGACGTTACGTCCGGGAAAAGGCAGTTCCACGCGCAGACGTTCGCCATTTTCGTCCTGCACCGGCTGCACCGGCAGCTGGGTCGGATCGTTGTAGGGAAAGAATTCCAGCTGTTCGCCCTGTGCGTTCATGCACTGGCGGAAGTAGCCCTGCTGCCATAACAGGCCGATGCCGGTCATCGGCACGTCCAGATCGCTGGCCGTCTTCAGCAGGTCCCCGGCTAGGATGCCGAGACCGCCGGAATAAATCGGCAGCGACTCGGACAGTCCGAACTCCATGCTGAAGTAGGCAACGGATCCGAGCCTGGCCTGCGGATGCGCGGTCTGGAACCAGGTCTGGCTCGCCAGCCATTGCTTGCGTGCTTCGACGAAGCCTTGCAGGAGGGCGACAAAGTCGGCATCGGCCGCCAGGGCGCGCAATTTGAAGTTTGAAATGTTGCGCAGAATCAGCCAGGGATTGTGGGTCAGCGCCCACAGTTCCGGGTCGATGCGCGTCCACAGGACGTCGGTGGCGTGGCTCCACGACCAGCGCAGATCCAGTGCCAGTTCGGCCAGTGCACCCAGTTCTTCCGGCAGGTCGGGAAAAGGGGAGTGAACGATACGGGTCATGCTAGTCCTTGCTCGATGGCTTCTGAGGTTTGCGGATTGTCTTGCAGTTTTACTACAGATTTACGAATGGCTGCTTTGTCGCAGGCTACGACCCGCAACACGCGGGAGGGGGGAAAAGCACCGGATAGCAGGCTATCAGCACGAAGGCCAGGGTGACGATGACCATGGCCTCGATGTCCTGAATCCGGTCCGGTGCCAGAAGGCGCGAAAGCGGCCAGCCAGCGGCCACCAGCAGGGCGATGATGGTGAGATAGCGCACGCTGATGGGGTATTCGCCGTAATACAGGGAGACGCCTACATTCGGCAGGGCAAGCAGTGCAAGAACGAGCGCGAGCTGCCCGAGATAGCGGCCCAGCACCGGCCAGCGTACTGCAGGGTATTTCCCTTTTCCGTTCCCACGACCTGGCCTCCCTGCCTTCAGCGTTCAGGCCATCCCGAGCGTGTGTAACGCTTCTTGACGGGCCGTTGCGGGCCGTCGCAATCGGCGATTCCATTCACGATTTATGGCGCGCAAGGGCGACGAACCCCCAAACGACTGCCAGGGGGATGAGCAGGGGCAACAGGAAAGGAAATGCAAAACCCGCCAGAATCACGCCAAACAGGATCAAGCCTCCCAGGATAATGATGCCGAGACCTGCGAAGACAAACACTGAAAGGATCGCCACGCAAAAAAGCCCGATCAAGGCTACCACCATGCCACCCGCACCGATCGCACCCTTGAGCGGTCCGGTCACTTGCTGGCCATTGATGACGATGGTGGTGGCATTGTTTTCAAAGAACAGTCCCCACAAGACCAATGCCAGCATCGATATCGCCAGAACGATTGCCAATTTCCTTGCCATCTGCCTTTCCTTTGTTCATGAGCTCAATGCACGATCAACCCAGTACGCGCGATTGCCTGCGCAGGGCCGGAGTAGACCTGGGCTGTTCTTGTTGATGATAAGGGAATGTAAGGAATGGACGTAAGGGTGGGGTTGCCCAGACAGCCCCTGAATCAGGCATCATGCGTCCTGTGAGATCCGGACGCCCATCTTGAGACTGCCTAAACCGTGGTTTACGCAGGCCCACACCATCCACCGGGTGGTGCAGGTCAACGTCCGCCAGATCGTTCAACTCACCTTGCTGCTCGGGCTCGTGTTTTCCGCGCTGCTCGCCATTCCTTTCCTTGCCTATTACCGGGCCGAGTCCGACAACAACCTGAGCCTGCTTCAGGCAGAGCAGGAGCGGGTCATCAAGCTGGCGGTGAGCGCGATTCGCCAGGAAATGGACGCCGTCCTCTCCGACCTGCGCTATCTGTCGCAGCACAACGCGATCAGGAACTACCTGGCATCCCCGGGCACCGGTACCCGGATTGATCTGGCCACGGAGTATCAGGGGCTGTCTGGACAGAAACGCATCTACGATCAGATTCGCTTCATCGGCCTGGACGGCATGGAGGAGGTGCGCGTCGATTTCGATGGCGGCAGTCCCAAAATCGTCAACGAGCGGGACCTTCAGGACAAGCACGACCGTCCCTACTTCGAAGAAACGCTCTGGCTGGCTCCCGGGCAAATTTATGTCTCGCCGTTTGATCTCAACGTCGAGCATGACAACGTCGAAGTTCCGCCCAAGCCAACCCTACGCTTCAGCGTCCCGGTGGCCGACGACCAGGGATTGATACGCGGCATGGTGGTGCTCAATTATCTGGGGCAACGCCTGCGCGAAAAACTGGACGCGATGGAAGGGCAGGCGGGCAAGATCTGGCTGTTTAATGCGCAGGGGCATTGGCTCATCGGTCCCACCCCGCAGGACGAGTGGGGATTCGTGCTCCCGGAGCGGTCACAACGCAGCCTTGCCAGGCTGTTCCCACGATTCTGGCAGCAGGTGCAGGCGGAAGCGTCCGGCGTGCATCATGCTGCAGCGTCATGGATCAAGTTCGAGCGGGTCTACCCCCTGATTGGCGAGAAAACCCCTGCAGGCGATTCGTTCTTTTCACCGCCGGTCGATGCGGATCGCTATTACTGGACAATTGCAGTCGACCTTCCCCAGTCTGCCCTGCATGCAGCCAACCTCGCCTTGCTGAAGAAGTTGTGGACGATGTATGGTGCCCTGGTGTTGTTCGCCTTTCTCGTCGCGGGCGCACTTGCCTTTGCCATCAGCCGCAACAGGGCACTCGCCCAGGTCATGGAAAAAGTGGTGGACCATCTGCCGGTGCTGGTCGCCTATGTGGACGCCGAGCAGCGCTACCGCTTCAACAACATGGCCTATGAGCTGTTCTTTCGCCTGAAGCCGCGGGAAATCTACGGAAAGACCATGCATGAACTGTTGGGGGATACTGCCTATCATGCGCTGCAGCCCTACATCAATCAGGCGCTGGCCGGAAAAGCGATGGAATTCGAACGTCAGATCACATACAGCGGCGCGGGTATGCGTGACGTGGTGGTTGCCTACCTGCCGGACATTTCTCCACAGGGGTCGGTGCGCGGCTTCTACGTGATGGTCACCGACATCAGCCGCACCAAGGAATCCGAACGGCGCGAACGCCGGCACATGCTCGAGCTGGCCCATGTCTCCCGCCTGTCGAGCATGGGGGAAATGGCAACCGAAATTGCCCACGAGATCAACCAGCCGCTGGCCGCCATCTCCATGTATTGCACAGCCGGTCAGCGCGTCCTGCAAGACAACGGCGACCGCGGCCAGATCAAGGCCTGGCTTGATTCCATCAATACCCAGACAAATCGTGCCAGTGAAATCGTGCGCCGGGTGCGCCGTTTTGTGCAGAAGGAGGAATTCCAGTTTGCCCCGGTGGATCTGGGCCAGACCGCCCTCGATGTGGCTGAGTTGCTGAGTCACGAGGCCAGGTCGCAGCAGGTTGAGATCGTTCTGGAACTGGCTGAAAATCTGCCCCCTGTGCATGGCGAGCGCGTCCTGCTGGAGCAGGTGGTCTTCAATCTGGCGCGCAATGCGATGGATGCGGTATTATCCCAACCCGGCGAGCGCAGGATCACGCTGAGAACCGCCTTCGATGGACAGCTTGTCCACGTGGAAGTGAGTGATACCGGGAGTGGCGTGGATGCGGCACTGGCCGATCACATCTTCGACTCGTTCGTTACCGGCAAACAGGGGGGAATGGGTTTGGGCCTGAGCATCAGCCGCTCCATCATCGAGACCCACGCCGGCATCCTGCGTTATGCCCCGAATCCCGGGGGCGGGAGTACATTCATGTTCAGTCTGACCCGGGCGGATCGTCGATGAAATCGAACGTGCCTACTGTTTATATCGTCGATGACGACAACGCGGTGCGTGACGCCCTCGGCGCTTTGCTGGAATCGGTCAGCCTGCGCTACCAGAGCTTTGCCTCGGCTGAGGCATTCCTGGAAGTCGCCCGTCCCGACATGCGGGGTTGCCTGTTGCTCGACGTTCGCATGCCCGGCATGAGTGGTCTGGTGCTGCATCAGAAACTGCAGGAGCGGGTCGTCACGCTCCAGACCGTCATCATCACCGTACATGGCGACGTGCCGATGGCGGTTCGCGCCCTGAAAGCCGGCGTGGCTGATTTCATCGAAAAGCCCTTCAACGGACAGGACATGCTGGACCGCATTCAAAGCTGCCTGAATGATGACCACCAAGTCTGGCATACCCAGCAGGCGCTGAAC
>Ga0105101_10001534_pt1 | contig 10133 bp, 9 predicted proteins | sample PPLLak21cMay2015_2_FD_87037 | JGI IMG/M metagenome (GOLD analysis project Ga0105101, IMG submission 87037) | Freshwater sediment microbial communities from Prairie Pothole Lake near Jamestown, North Dakota, USA - PPLs Lake P8 Core (1) Depth... | ecosystem: Environmental > Aquatic > Freshwater >...
CAGAGATGATTGTCAATCTCGGAGGTTCGTCGGGTGTATGGAGGGGCATTCAGGCTGCGGGTGCATACCGGTTGCTGGCCGATCTATCCCGACGGACGGCCCAACTTGACAGCGCGGCGTTGTTCTATTCCCGGGCCGAAGAAGCATACCGCGGCCGTGTGCAGCACGATGAAGCATTCCAGATGTCCCTCGCCATTGTGGACATCTACCGTCTCATGCAGCGGGAAGAGGACGCGCACCTGCGTGCGGTGGAAGCGTTGCGTCTTGCGACGCTGTTTGGAGACAGTGCGGCCGTCCAGGAAATCCGATGGTCTTTGCTCGATGTGTACCGCACACTGGAACAACCCGCGGAGATAGCCCGTACTGCCGCCGCATTGCGCGCATTCTGCCGCCGCTCGTCGGACTTTGCGGGAGAAGCGCGAATCGATCTCGTGGTCGCGGAAGGTGAGGCGCAGCGGGGTGAGACAGATGCTGCGATAGGAAGCCTTCTTCAGAGCATCACGCTGGCCGGCAAGGCGCAGGATTCGGTACTTGTTGTCCGGGGTCTCCTCTCGCTGGCGGCGGCTTTCGAGAAGGCGGGGAGGTGGCGTGAGGCGCAGGATAGTTATGCCACGATTCTTCAACACGGGGGCGGATCAACGCGGGAGCCGGCACAGTATCTGCAAACGCTTCTGCGTATCGGCAACTTCTCGCTGCGCTCCCGCCGTATCGACACGGCAGCGGTGTATTTCCAGAGGGCGTCCGCATACGCCCGGACGGTGTTCAACGCCGCGGGAGAGGCGTATGCACTCATACAGGAAGGCCATTGCCGGGGATCGCGGAGGCGCGGTGAAGCAGAGGAGCTCTTCCGCAAAGGGTACGATTTGCTGCGGGAGGGCGGGCATGCGCGCGGGACCACCTATGCGCTTATCTCTTTGGGACGCGCGGCCGAGCTCGAGAACAGGGTCACCGATGCATTCCAGGCGTACCGCGATGCGTTGAAAGCACAGGAGTCGGCGTATGCGAGCCGGACACCGGAAGGTCTCTGGCTCGACTGCGAAGAATCGGTTCTGGGGCGGGGAGGTGCCGATGCCTACCGTGCGATCATATCGCTTTTGCTGCAAACCGGGAGGACGGAGGAGGCCTTCTGGTACCAGGAACGCTGCAATGCGCGTGCGCTTACAGATGATCTGGCCTCATGGGATGTGAAGACAGGAACACCGGCGACGGATTCGACGCTGCGCACCTTCACACACCTGCGTGCGCTCCACAAAGGCGCGGAAGGGATTCTGGAACAGCTATCCGCATCCACATACGGCACGCCATCCATTGTGACAAAAGTTCGCGCCGACGTGAATCGCCTTGAAGAAGAAATGGCCGCACAAGCGGATCGCATACGGCATGCGGATGCGCGAATGACGGCCGTCGTGGACCCCGGGGGTGTCAGTATAGCGGAGATACAGAAGGTACTCGATCCCGATGTACTGCTGTTGATGTATCTTGCCACGGAACGTTCGCTATACGCCTGCGCGGTCACGCCATCGCGCAGCACACTCCACATGTCTTCAACATCCCCGGAACGCATCGCCGAGCTCATGCAATCGTACCTCCAGGAATGCGCCCGAAGTGCGGGGAGGGCCGATTCCGCCCGGGAGAACGGGCGGAGGAGCCCGGACAGCTACACGGAGGAACTGACGCGCGCGCTGTATGAAGCACTGATCCTTCCCGTGGAATCCGACATCAGGCATGATACGCGCCTGGTGATCATTCTCCCCTCGCGTCTGCCGGCGTTTTCTCTTGCGGGACTGCGTCGCGGCGGGCGATCCGGTGCCCCCGCGCTGGGTGAACGTTTCGCTATGAGCTATCTGCCCTGTGCAAGGTTTCTCCTGTCACCGGCGCCGGCGCCCGCCCCGGTCCGCGCTGTAACCGCACTTGGTGTCCGTGGCTCGACCGGATGGGATGTTGAGTATGAACTGAGGGACATCCACGCATTCTACAGGGATGCGCGCTTGCTCTTCGGCAAGGAGGCAACGCTTGCCTCGCTGCGCTCAACGCGCGCTGATCTTCTTCATCTCGCGGCGGAAGTCCGGTACAGCGTGCAGCACCCGTTGCGGGGGGCATTCATTCTCGGCGATGGTGCAAACGCCGATGGGAACTTACCCGTCCCTCTTGCATCGGTGTTTTCGCTGCCTCCCGTGCGTGCAGTTGTACTGTTCAACCTCTCGAATCGCCTGCCGGCGACGGAACGTGCCGTCGCAGCCGCGTTTCTGGCAAATGGGTCGGCGTCGGTGGTCGTCAATGCCGCTCCACTCACGCGCAAGGCAAAAAAGATGTTCGGCGAGAATTTCTATACTGCACTGCAAACAGGCGTCACGGTGCCCGAATCATTCCAGACTGCACAGAATGCCATGATCAGCTCCAACGAGCTGTCTGCGGCGTACTTCTGGGCACCATTGATGTTGTGGGGAAAAGGGAGTGGGGGAGGTACAGGCACACCCTAGCGGTGGCGAATCTTGATGCTCCCGAGTCCGGAATCGAGGGTGATGTTCATCTTTCCGGATACGCGGTAGTAGTTGTCGGTGAGATATTCGTTTTCGGCACTGCTCACGAAGTTGGCATCGCAATCCAGCTTTGACACCCAGTTCTTTTCGTACGCCACACGGGCACCTGCGTCCTTGGGTACGATGATCGTGGCGAACCCCAATCCCACTTCCACATTCACTTCGACCTCATTCCTGAGTGTGCCACCGAAATCCAGGGTGTAAGATCCGATGCCGCCCTGAAAATGGAAATTCTTGAAATGGGCGTTCGAGAGGTTTCGACCTTCAAATCGACTCATTCCCGATTCGACATTCAGATTTTCAATCTCGAGGGAGTTTTCTTCGCCAAAATTCAGTTCCACTTCGCTTGCGCCGGATGAGAGATTGAAATCTTTGACCTGCAGGCCGGTCATATCGAACGTTCCTCTGCCGATGCCAAGTTCTATGTCGAATGAAATCGGCAGAGCATCGCTGAACTGCAGGGTCCAGGAGCCGCCATCGAATTTGCCGACATGAACTCTCCGTTTCTTCCCGTCCGGTTCATCGCCGTCGTGGCCCAGGTTCACCTCCAGGTAGCCGATTCTGTTGCGGACCGTATAGTCCATGTTCACGCGCGGTGATTCGTCCGCCGCATTCTGACTTCCCACGCTGACGATCTTGCCGGACTCTCCTCTGCTGATAGTCACGTTTCCGAATGAAGAGGCGAGTACAACCTTGATTTCCTTTTCGGTCGTCCGGCCGATCTCCTTGAAGCGTCCTGATTCCTGCGCGGAGGCTTCGGACACACAGGCGATCAGCAGGGCGACAACGCTGAAAACCGGCAGTATGTCGGCACGGAATATCTTCATGGCGAATACGGTATGCTCCTTCTCCTTCATCTATACGAAACAACCGGAGCGGAGGTTGCAGATCGGGGTCAATAATGGCGGATTTTGTGGCGAAGCTGCTTGTACAGAAGCTCACGCGCCCTGAAAATGTGCGCTTTTACCGTTCCAATGGGTATTTTGAGCATCTTGGCAATTTCCTCGTAGCTCCGTTCTTCGCTGTGGCGGAGAAGAATTACCTTGCGATATTTCTCGGGGAGCTGGTCGATTGCCTGCTGCAGGAGCACGGCACGCTGGTCGCTGATGAGTGCTTTGTCGGCTTCGTAGGAATCATCCGGCAATTCATAGGTGTAATCACTGTCTTTTGACTCGATCGGTTTGTCGATCGAATACATCTGAAGTTTCCGGCGCCGGATGTGGTCGATGCAATTGTTTGTTGCAATCTTGTACAACCACGTCGAAAAGGCGAACTCCTCGTTGAAATTCTTGAGCGATGAAAACGCCTTGATGAACGCCTCCTGCGTGAGATCCTCCACCTGCTCATGGTCGTGCACCATGCGATAGACAAAACCGTAAATTGCATCGTGATATTTGTGCATCAAATGGGAATAGGCGGCGTCGTCACCGGCAAGAGCCGCCTTGATCAAACGGGAATCCTCAGAGCGGGAATCCATACGCTTCTGCTCTTTGGAGTCTCCGGGAGTGGGAGGGGGTTTGGGCGGCCGTGATCTTGTGGATCGTTGTTGAGGCATGAGAGTGCCGAAAAAGTACAGAAAACGCTGCAAAGGTGCAAGGCAGGCTGTTTGCTTCAACTCGAAGAAATGCGTAAGTTATCTCATGTTTCTGACATTCGAAGGCATTGATTTCTGCGGCAAGTCCACACAGGCCAGGCTTCTCGTGGAACGGCTGGAGAAAAATCATACCGTGCGACTCATCCGGGAGCCTGGTGGAACGCGAATCTCGGAGCAACTACGGGAAATCCTGCTTGACAAACGTCATCTTGAATTAACAGAAGTTGCTGAACTGTTCCTTTTCGAGGCAAGCAGGGCACAGCTGGTGGCAGAGGTGATCCGTCCCGCCCTGGAACGGGGCGAGTTCGTGATTTGTGACCGCTACTCCGATTCGACAACGGCTTATCAGGGGTTCGGCCGCGGTGTAGACATTGAGGCGATTGCACGGGTCAATGCACTGGCGACAGGGGGGACCGAGCCGGACCTGACAGTTGTTATTGATATTCCCGTGGCGGAGATCGAGCGGCGCAAGCAGTCGGCCGGGCTGGTATTTGACCGGATGGAAATAAGCGGCAGGCAGTTCTATGACCGGGTGCGGGCAGGATACGAACACCTGTCCCGGACGCTGGAACGCATGGTGTTGATCGACGGAGCACGGCCTGTACAGGAAATTCACCAGGAAATCTGGAGGACGCTGGTCCTCCGGCGGATCATTCAATCATAGAGGGAAGAGTGGAGCAGGATATGCGCGAAAGTGCACACAAGGGGAAAGGCCGGCACGGTGTTGCGGTTGCGGGCATAGCCGGGGCGATTGTTCTCTTTCTTGGATTTATCGGTTCCGGAGACAGTGAATTTCTCCTGAAAGTCAACAGGGGCATCGATGTCTTCGGCCGCGTGTATAAGGAAGTCACGACAAATTACGTTGACGACATCGATCCGGAAAAGTTCATGGAGGCCGGGATCAACGGAATGCTCGGCACCCTGGACCCCTATACCGCGTATATCGACAAAGAAGACGGTGATGAAGTAGATCTCCTGACAACCGGAAAGTACGGCGGGGTGGGCGTCACGATCGGCATCCGGGAAGGAGCTGTGCGGGTGATTTCGGTGATGGACGGCTATTCCGCCCAGCGGCAGGGTTTGCTGCCCGGCGACCGATTCATCACCATAAGCGGTGTTGATGTCACCAACATGAAACCTGATGAGATCCGCAATCTTACACGCGGGGACCCCGGCACTGACGTCAAAGTAGTGCTCGAACGCGAAGGTGAAGCACACCCTCTGGAATTCGTCCTCGTGCGGGAAGAGATTCAGGTGAAGAACGTCACCTATGCGGGCAGGGTAGAGGATGGAATCGGTTATATCCGTCTCGAGCGGTTTTCGCGGCGTGCGGGGGATGAAGTGCGTCAGGCTATCCGTGAATTGAAGCTCAGCGGGGATTTGAACGGAATGATCCTTGACCTGCGCGGCAATCCCGGAGGATTGCTCGATGCGGCCGTGGACGTGAGCAGCAAGTTTGTTCCGCGTGGCAGCCTGATCGTCAGCACCCGGGGACGGCGTGCCGAGGCGGAACGAAAGTACTCTTCAACCGAAGAGCCCCTCCTTCCGTCGACACCGCTTGTTGTGCTGACGGACCGGAACAGCGCCAGTGCCAGCGAAATCGTTGCCGGCAGCCTGCAGGACCTGGATCGGGCGCTGGTTGTCGGGACGCGGTCATTTGGCAAAGGGCTGGTTCAGACAATTGTGCCGCTGAGCTACGGAGCACAGCTGAAGGTCACGACGGCACGGTACTATATTCCGAGCGGGCGCAGCATACAGGAGATCGACTACATGCATCGCGACCGAAACGGTGTGTTCGTTGTCACTCCTGACAGTCTCAAGCGGGAGTTCACAACGGCGCACGGCCGGAAGGTGTTGGAATTGGGAGGCATTGCTCCCGACACCGTGGTGGAACTGGAAGATCCCGGCCCCATGGTGCGCGAGCTGCGACGGAAGCTACTCGTCTTCAGATTTGCCAATCGCTACGTGAGTGAACACCCCCGCGATTCACTCCCCACGGTGACGACCGAAGTGCTCGCCGCATTCAAGAGCTTTCTGGAAAAAGAGAAATTCGATTTCCAGGATGAAAGCGAAAATCGCGTGAAAGAGCTCCGGCAAATCGCAGAACGCGGTCGGTACAGTGATGAGCTCCTCAAAGAACTGGACGTCCTGTCAGGAATTCTCGACCGCGAAAATGCACGTGGCTTCGAACGGTACAGCGACTATGTCAGTCGCGATTTGCATGTCGAACTCATGGGCAGACTCAAGAACGAGCGCGGCCGCATCGAGGCATCCTTGAAATACGACAGGCAGGTCCAGACGGCGGTCAAACTCCTGGGAGATCAAAAACTCTTCGCCCGGCGGATGGGCATCTAGGCGCGGGCACCGTGGACATCCTTCCGCTGCTCATTCTCCTCTGCGCGGGGTGCTTCGCCGGGTTTCTGGCGGGATTTTTCGGGGTTGGGGGCGGGACTATCCTCGTGCCGATCCTGCTGCTGTACTATCAGACAACGACGGTCTCCTCGCTCGTCTCGACACATCTGGCATTCGGCACCAGCCTGCTGATTATCATCTTCGCTTCCGGTTCATCCGCAATCCAGTACACACGCAACAAACAGGTCATATGGAAGGCGGTGGTGCTTCTCGGCGCCGGCAGCGTCGCGGGAGGGCTCGGGGGGGCTCTTATTGCGGGAGGACTGGATGGACGGGTACTGCGTCAGATTTTCGCTGCTGTTGTGCTCCTCGCCGCCGTGCAGCTTCTTGTGTCGACAAAGAAACACAAAGGGGAAGAAGTGCCGGCCACATTTCCGCCGGCACTCCTGCTGGGCGGCCTGGTCGTGGGCGTTGTGTCGGCATTGGCGGGGATCGGCGGGGGTGTCGTCTCGATCCCGATCATGCACAGCATGTTCCGTTTTCCCTTCAAGAAAGCCCTCGGGACATCAAGCGCCACGATTGTCATTACCGCCTGCGCGGCCGGCATCGGCTATGTCGTACGCGGATGGGGGAATAGCTCCCTTCCTCCTTTCACGCTCGGTTATGTCGACTACCTGCATGCCATGCCGCTGATTCTTGGTTCAATTCCTTGTGCGATGCTTGGTGCGCGGACGGCGTACAAGACGGATGCAAAGCTCCTGACGAAGATCTTTGCCGGATTCCTCGTCATCATTGCGTTCCGCATGTTCTTCCAATAGGCCCGTCACGCCAGGCGATCGCGTACCATCCCGATGATCTTCTGCAGGTCTTCCTTCCTGTTGACAAAATCCAGGTTGTCGGATTCCACAATCAACAGCTTCCCCTTCGCATATCTTCCGACCCATGCCTCGTAGTGGCGGTTCAATTGTTCCAGATATTCGCTCTTGATGGATTGCTCAAAGTCGCGGCCGCGAAGTGCGATCTGACGGACAAGCGTCCCGACATCCGCCCGGAGATAAACCAGCAGATCGGGGGGGTGCAGGTATTCCGTCATGACATCATAGAGGGCGACATAATTCCTGTAGTCCCGTTCCTCCATGTTCCCGATCTCGAACAGGTTGCGCGCAAAGATCTCGGCATCTTCGTATATAACGCGATCGAGTATCACCGATGCCGTCCCCTCGGTGATTGCCTTGTGATTGCGGAACCGGTTCGAAAGGAAATACACCTGCAGCTGGAATGACCATCGCCGCATATCGCGGTAGAAGTCGCTCAAGTAGGGGTTGTCTTCCACGGATTCATACATCGCCTGCCACCCCATGGCTTGGCTCAACAATCGTGTAAGGGAGGACTTACCGGAGCCGATGTTACCGGCTACCGCAACAAAGGTGTGTGCAGGTGAAGTCATGGATGTCCTGTGCGGAGATACGCGATGAGCAATGCCAACCCGTCGACGGCGCGGGGCCCCGGCCGGGTCACGAGATCGGGTGGAATGCGGTACACATGTCCTGTGCGGACAGCAGTGAGCTGAGCCCATTCCGGGTAGAGAGAGGAGATACTCTGCGTTGAGTCGAGTGCATCGTGTGTAATGAACACCACCTGGGGGTCCTGTGTGAGAACCATCTCGCGGCTGAGGGAGGGATATGTCAAGCCCGCCGGTGCAGCAAGATTCTCGGCACCTGCCGCCGTCAGCAGCTCATCAAGGAAAGTCCGTTTCCCCACCGCCATCAGTGGCTGGACGGAAACGAAGAACAACGTACGCGTCCGCTTTCCGGCGGCGGTTGTGCGCAGCTGCGTGATGCGCCGGGAAAGCGAGTCGGCGAGCACTGCCGCCTCGCGCGCGTGTCCTGTGAGCGCACCCAACTGAAGGAGGGAGAGGTTGATTGCCTCCAGGGTCCGCGGATTGGTCACGAACACCGGTATCTGCAGGCCGGTCAACGTGAGAAAATCCTGACGCTGGTTCCCCTCCATGCTGACAATGATGAGATCGGGTGACAACCCGACAATGGCTTCTATGCTCGGATTGATGATTCCGCCGATGCGGCGGCAGGAGTGTGCTTCTGGAGGGTAGTTACAGTAGTCCGTCACCCCGACGACCTGGCCTCCCGCGCCAATAGCGAACAACGCCTCGGTGATGCTGGGTGCGAGCGACACAATGCGCGTCGCAGGACGCGGCAGTGTAACACGCCGGTCCAGATCATCTTCAAGAGTGATCTGTGCCAGGCTGCACGCAATGCCGGACAGAAGGCACACCGCGAGTGTGTATACGCGTCCCGGGACGGACATACGGCGGAATTTCCGCTCAAAATGTGTGCGGAAAGATAGGAGAGATGGGGCTCAGAAGCAACCTGCCCCATCTCCGCCTTCTGTTCACTTACTCCGCCCGCAGTTCACTTTACCGCGGCCTTAATGCGCGCGACGGTGTCTTTGGTGTAATAGCTGCACACGCCCTTCTTTGCCGCCGGCTTGATTGCCAATTGCTGCAGAGCCTTCTTCACTTTTGCATCCGGAACACCGAGTTGCTTTGCAATGTTGCCTGCGGTGAGCAGATCGCTTGTTGCCGTTGCCATGGGAGTATCCTGGTGATGTGAGTGGGGTGGATTACGGGTGTGTGAGGCCGAGTTGACGTGCGAGCCAGTCGTGTCGATCCTTCTGTGCCTGCGGGACCCTCATGTCGTGTTGTGCATCATACCATCGCACGGTCTTAGGAGGTGAGGCTGCGGCGCTGAACGCCAGTGCTGTTTCCGTCGAGATATACTTGTCGTTGTTGGCGAATTGGAACAACAATGCGGCCGGCGCGGCGTAAGGCACAAAATGCACGGGGTCCACCGGATCAAGAGCATCTCGATACGCCCGGTCTCCTGCTGCGGCGGTTGACGGCCAATATTTCAGCGACCAGTCAGCAAAGCTCCCCATGCCGGCTATGAGGACGAAAGCTTTCACCCGTGATTCGACACCTGCAAGAATTGCACCGTACATGGCGCCGTAGTCGTGTCCCACATATGCGACCCGTTGCGTATCCAGGCCGGATTCACGGAGCAACAGGTCAAGAGCCTTCCGTGTATCAATCGTCTGATCGATGACCTGCTGACGGTCTATCGTTCCGTTCACAGGCGCTTCCAGCCAGGGAAAATACCCCTGGATGAGCATGGACACCACACCCTTTCTCGCCAGTTGAAGCGCCTCTTCGAGAAATTGCTCCCGGTTCCCTTGCGGGCTTCCCAACCAGTGGAAAAACAATACTCCGGCGAAGGGGCCGTCTCCCGGCGGCCGGATCAGATAAAATCTCACCGGTCCGTGCTTGAGCGAGGTTGCGGGGAAATGAGCATCTCTGACAGCAATGCCGTCGACTGTGCGCATCGTATCCTCAACAATTTCCATCGGAGCATTGCGGTCGTACTGCAGGAGATCGGATGATGCATGAGCCTGTTTTGGCGGCGGGCCGGAGTCTCTATGTCTGACGCATGCAAGCAGCAACAGACTACACACGAGGGAAATAAGAATGATTCTGCTCATTGGAGAATTCCATGAATTATCATCACAGCAAATGAAAAAGAGATGAGTTGGCGAAATAGATCACTGCCGCGATGGCCAGGACAATGCTTTTC
>Ga0105101_10001535_pt1 | contig 10131 bp, 12 predicted proteins | sample PPLLak21cMay2015_2_FD_87037 | JGI IMG/M metagenome (GOLD analysis project Ga0105101, IMG submission 87037) | Freshwater sediment microbial communities from Prairie Pothole Lake near Jamestown, North Dakota, USA - PPLs Lake P8 Core (1) Depth... | ecosystem: Environmental > Aquatic > Freshwater >...
CGATCGACCGCGTCGAGTACTTCAAGCCGGCGAAGACTTACTAGATGAGGTGGGTACTATTCCTTGCCGCCTTCGCGGCGTCCGCGGCGCATGCGGCGAACGACCTGCTGATCCTTCGCGACGGCACGCAGCGCCGCGGCAGCCTGCAGTGGTGCAACACGCAGGCCTGCATGCTCGGCGAAGAGCAGATCCCGCAGGCCTCGCTGCTGTGGATCGGCTTCGACGGCGCCAAGGCGCCGGCGCCGAAGCCGCGCAACGCGGCGCAGAACGAGCTGCACCTGCGCTCGGGCGCGGTGCAGGCGGCGCAGATCGTCGTGCTGGACCCGGACAAGGTCTACACCGAGCGCGGCGAGCAGCCGCGCAAGGGCGTGGCGTGGATCCATCTCGTGCCGCCGCCGCGCGGCGCCGGGGGCGCGGCCGCTTCGTCGCAGGCAAGCGGCGCGGAGCCGCGCTTCGGCAAGGCCTACGTCTGGGAAGGCAAAGTCGAGGTCGAGAACACCTACAACGGCCAGAACGGCCGCCACCGCTGGCACGCGGAATACGACTTGCGCCTGCTCGAGAACCCGTCGGAGCGCAACAGCTTCTCCCGCGACAACCTGCGCGGCTTCAACTTCGAGCCGCTGCAGCTGCGTTACCGCATCAGCGCCGACCAGCAGCACGACCGGGGCGCGTACGCGAAGTACGACGTGCGCATGGCCGGCTCGGCGAGCGGCGCCCTCGGCGCGAAGGAGCTGGTCGAAGGCAGCGTCGTGCTGGGCGACATCCAGGAGCTGAAGGCGCCAGCGCGCGCCGGCGGCGCCGCGCCGGCGGCTTTCCCGACCTTCGCGGCCTACGCCGAGTTCCAGGGGCGGCCGCCGCAGCCGGGCGGCTACCACATCAGCATCGGCTTCATCAATTACCGCCAGGGCGGGCCGTGGAGCCGGGTGCGGAACCTCTATCGCGGCATCGATCGCACCGGCCGCGCGGGCCTGGCTTTCGACGACCCGGCGCAGGATTTCATCCACTGGGTGCCGGCCTCGATGCCCGATGGGACCTTCCTCATGGGGCGGCTCGATGCGCCGGACCAGGCCGAGGTGAAGGGCAGCCTTTCGTACCCCATCGACGGCGGGGCGGCCGCGGGCGGGGACGACGCGCAGCGGGTCACCGTGCGCTGGTCATTCCGGCGCACCCCGCGGTAGGCGCGGGGGCTTTTTTCCCACGGGTGATAGGGATAGGATGGCCGCAGGACGGCTGGCATGGACGTGACCGACCTCCCTCTGACGGAAGAGGAAAAAGCGCAGATCGAGCAGCGGCTCACCGCGCTCGAGGTGGAGCACCACGACCTCGATGACGTGATCGACAGGCTGGTGAGCGACCCCTCGCAGGACCAGCTCCAGCTGCGGCGGCTGAAGAAGCGCAAGCTCTTCCTCAAGGACCAGATCCAGCGCCTGCGCGGGCGGCTGATTCCCGACATCATCGCTTGAGATCCAGGATCACGCGCCCGTGATAGCGCTGATCCAGCGCGTCACGGAGGCGTCGGTCTCGAGCGCCGGGGAGACGCTCGGCGAAATCGGCCCGGGGCTGCTCGCGCTGGTCGCCGTCGAGCGCGGCGACGCCGAGGCCGAGGCCCTCCGGCTCGCCGAGAAGGTCGTCTCCTACCGCGTCTTCGCCGATGGCGCCGGCAAGATGAACCTGTCGCTCAAGGACACCGGCGGCGCGCTGCTCGCGGTGCCGCAGTTCACGCTCGCCGCCGATACCGGCAGCGGCCTGCGGCCGAGCTTCTCGAGCGCCGCTTCTCCGCAGGACGGAGAAAGGCTGTTCGCAGAATTTCTCCGACAGGCAAAGTCATTTATTGGGCAAACCGCGAGCGGCCGCTTCGGGGCCGACATGCAGGTCAGGCTCGTGAACGACGGGCCGGTGACTTTCTGGCTGCGGGTCGCGGGGAATCGAACGTCCTGAACTTCGCCGGCGCGACGATCTCGATCATCTCGAGGTCCTTCGAGTGCTCGAGCTCGCGGTGGCGGATGCGCGGCGGCTGGTAGAAGCAGCTGCCGGCCTTCATCCGCACCTTGCCCACGCCCTCGTACTCGAACAGCACCCAGCCTTTCAGCACGTAGACGAACTGCACGTCGACGTCGTGGCAGTGCCATTCGCCGTGCGGCGCCTTTCCGGGGCGCGCGCGGATCACGTGCGCGACGACCTTGCCGCGCGTGGCCCGCTCGATGCCGAGGTCGCGGTACTCGAAGTAGCCGCGCAGCCCGCGGCGCGCGAACTTGGATCCCTTGAGGTGGCTGACGTTGAACGCCATGCCGGGATTCTAAGGTAAGCTTTTGCCGGCATGTTCGAGCAGTTCATCGGCACCAAGCCCGTGGAAGAAAGGCACCGGATCGATATCGGTGCTTTGCAGGGGTTTCTGCAGTTCAAAATTTCACGGATAGAGCAATTCAAAGGCGGGCAATCCAACCCGACCTACAAGATCACCGCCGCCGACGGCAAGGCTTACGCGCTGCGGCGCAAGCCGCCGGGCAAGCTCCTGCCCTCGGCGCACGCGGTGGATCGCGAGTTCAAGGTGATCAGCGCGCTGCATCCCACCGGGTTTCCGGTGGCGAAGCCGCTCGTCCTCTGCGAGGACGAGAGCGTCATCGGCACCGCCTTCTACGTCATGGACTGCGTCGAGGGGCGCGTGCTCTGGGACCAGAGCCTGCCGGGGATGACGAAGGCCGAGCGCTTCGCGATCTGGGACGAGCTCAACAGGGTCATTGCAAGATTGCATCTCATCGATTACCGCCAGGTGGGGCTCGAGGATTTCGGCAAGCCGGGGAACTACATCGCGCGCCAGGTGGCGCGCTGGACCAAGCAGTACCAGGCCTCCGAGACGGAGAAGGTCGAGGCGATGGACAACCTCATCGCCTGGCTGCCGGAGAACATCCCGCCCGAGACCGGCACGGCGGTGGTGCACGGCGACTTCCGCCTCGACAACGCGGTCTACCATCCCACCGAGCCGCGCATCCTCGCGGTGCTCGACTGGGAGCTCTCGACGCTCGGCGACCCGCTCGCCGATTTCGCCTACCACTGCATGAGCTGGCACATCCCGCCCGGCCAGTTCCGCGGTATCGCGGGCCTGGATCTCGAGGCGCTGGGAATTCCTTCAGAGAGGCAGTACGTGAAGACCTATTGTGAAAGAACGGGTAGGGCAGGCATCGATCCGTCGCACTGGGACTTCTACCTGGCGTATAACCTGTTCCGCATCGCCGCGATCCTGCAGGGGATCCTGAAGCGCGTGGTGGATGGCACGGCCGCTTCGGCGCACGCGCGCGACGCGGGCTCGAGGGCGAAGCCCATGGCCGAGCTCGGCTGGCAGCAAGTGGAAAAAATTCTGAGGAGAGCAGCATGAACTTCGACTACACCCCCAAGGTGCAGGAGCTGCGCAAGCAGCTCATGGCCTTCATGGCCGAGCACATCTACCCGAACGAGCACAAGTGGGAAGCGCACGTGAAGGGCGAGCGCCGCTGGGAGGTCGTACCCATCATCGAAGAGCTGAAGCCCAAGGCGAGGGCGGCGGGGCTGTGGAACCTCTGGCAGCCGAAGACTCACGGCGGCACGCTCACCAACCTGGAGTACGCGCCGCTGTGCGAGATCATGGGCCGCGTCACCTGGGCGCCGGAAGTGTTCAACTGCTCCGCGCCGGACACCGGCAACATGGAGACGATCCTCAAGTACGGCACGCCCGAGCAGATCAAGGAATGGGCTGAGCCGATCCTCGAGGGGAAAATCCGCTCCGCGTTCCTCATGACCGAGCCCGCGGTCGCCTCCTCGGATGCGACCAACATCCAGACGCGCATCACCAGGGAGAAAGGCGGCTCCGGCGACCACTATGTCATCAACGGCGTGAAGTGGTGGTCGAGCGGCGCCGGCGACCCGCGCTGCAAGATCTACATCGTCATGGGCAAGACCGACCCGGACAACGCTTCGCGCCACAGCCAGCAGTCGATGGTGCTGGTGCCCGCCGGCACGCCGGGGGTGAAGATCCTGCGCCACCTGACGGTGTTCGGCTACGACGACGCGCCGCACGGGCACATGGAGATCGAGCTGAAGGACGTGCGCGTGCCCGCCTCCAACGTGCTGCTCGGCGAAGGCCGCGGCTTCGAGATCGCGCAGGGCCGCCTCGGGCCGGGGCGCATCCACCACTGCATGCGCCTGATCGGCCAGTCGGAGCGGGCGCTGGAGAAGATGTGCAGACGGGCCTCTGAAAGAATTGCTTTTGGAAGAAGCGTAGCCGACCAGGGCGTGACGCGCGAGCGCATCGCCGAGGCGCGCATCATGATCGACTCGGCGCGCTTGATGGTGCTGAACGCCGCCTGGAAGATGGACACGGTGGGGAACAAGGCGGCGAAGAAGGAGATCGCGATGATCAAGGTCCTCGCCCCCAACGTCGCCTGCAGGATCATCGACTGGGCGATGCAGGTGCACGGCGCAGGCGGCGTCTCCGAGGACTTCGGCCTTGCCTCCGCGTACGCGCACGCCCGCACGCTGCGCTTCGCCGACGGCCCGGACGAAGTGCACCGCAACCAGATCGGCAAGCTGGAAGTCGGCGAGCAGACCTCGGTGGCGCAGGCGCTGGCGATGAAGAAGCGCGGCTGATGCGCATCGCCGTCCTGGACGACTACCAGGACGTCGCGCGCGGCATGGCAGACTGGGCGACGCTGGAGGGTTTCGAAGCAATTTTCTTTCGCCAGCATGTTCCGGGGATCGAAGCACTGGCAAAGCAGCTGGCCGGCTTCGACGTCATCGTCGCCATGCGCGAGCGCACGCCCTTTCCGCGCGCGCTGCTCGAGCGGCTGCCGAAGCTGCGCCTGCTCGTCACCACCGGCATGCGCAACCGCTCGATCGACGTGGAAGCGGCGAAGGCGCGCGGCATTTCCGTGTGCGGCACGCCGGGACTGAACACCACCACCGCGGAGCTGACCTGGGGGCTGATCCTCGCGCTGGCGCGGCAGATTCCGCGCGAGGACCGGGAGCTGCGCACCGGGCGCTGGCAGACCACCGTCGGCCTGGGGCTCGCCGGCAAGACCCTCGGCATCCTCGGCCTGGGCTCCATCGGGCAGCAGGTGGCGCGCGTCGGCGCCGCGTTCGGCATGAAGCTCATCGCCTGGAGCCAGAACCTGGATCCTGAAAAAGCACGCCTTTCCGCCGCCGAGCGCGTCGAGAAAGACGATCTGTTCCGCCAGGCAGACATCCTGACCATCCACCTCGTCCTGAGCGAGCGCACGCGCGGCCTGGTCGGCGCGCGCGAGCTCGCGCTCATGAAGGCCTCGGCGCTGCTCGTGAACACCTCGCGCGGGCCGATCGTCGACGAGCGCGCGCTCGCCGAGGCGCTCAAGCGTGGCACGCTCGCCGGCGCCGGCATCGACGTCTTCGGCGAGGAGCCGATCCCGCGCGACCATCCGCTGCTCGTGGCGCCCAATACCGTGCTCACGCCGCACCTCGGCTACGTCACGCGCGAGAGCTACCGCGTCTACTACGAGGGCGCTGTCGAGGCGATCCGCGCCTGGCAGGCCGGCGCGCCGATCCGCCTGCTGCCATGAGGGTCGGCGTCCCCCGCGAGATCAAGAGCCACGAGTACCGCGTGGGGCTCACCCCGACCTCGGTGCGCGAGCTCGCCGCGCATGGCCACGAGGTGGTCGTCGAGCCCGGCGCCGGCGCCGGCATCGGCGCCGAGGACGCCGCCTACGAGAAGGCAGGCGGCCGCATCGGCGATCCCTGGGAAGCGGAGCTCGTCGTCAAGGTGAAGGAGCCGCAGGCCGCCGAGAGGAAGCGCCTGAAGGGGGGCCAGGTCCTCTTCGCCTACCTGCACCTTGCGCCTGATCCTTCCCAAACCAGGGATCTGCTGGACAGCAAAGCGATCTGCATCGCCTACGAGACCGTGACACGCCGCGGCGGCGGCCTGCCGCTGCTCGCGCCGATGTCGGAGGTCGCCGGCCGCATGGCGATCCATGTGGGCGCGAGCTGCCTCGAGAAGGAGCGCGGCGGCATGGGCATCCTGCTCGGCGGCGTGCCCGGCGTGCCGCCGGCGAAGATCACCATCCTCGGCGCCGGCGTCGCCGGGTCGAATGCCGCTCGCCTCGCGGTGGGCGCGGGCGCGCGGGTTTACGCCTTGGATCGCTCACTGGAGGTTCTGAGAAAGATGGAAAGCGAGTTCGGCGCGCGCGTGGTCACGGTGTACTCGAGCCGCGACGCGGTGGAGAGCCACGTGCTCTCCGCAGATCTCGTGATCGGTGCAGTGCTGGTGCCGGGCGCCGCAGCGCCCAAGCTCGTCTCGCGCGCCATGGTGCAGGCGATGAAGCCGGGAGCGGTGGTGGTCGACATCGCCATCGACCAGGGCGGCTGCTTCGAGACCTCGCGCCCGACCACGCATGCCGAGCCGACCTTCGTGGTCGATGGCGTGGTGCACTACTGCGTGACCAACATGCCCGGCGCGGTGCCGCGCACCTCGACCTACGCGCTCAACAACGCGACGCTGCCGTTCGCCCTCGCGCTCGCGGACAAGGGCTGGCGGCGCGCGGCGGCCGACGACGAGCACCTGCGCAACGGGCTCAACGTCGCGCTCGGCAAGGTGACGCACGCAGAGGTGGCCGCCGCGGTCGGCGCGGCCTGCGTGCCGGCGGCGGAGCTCCTCGCCTAGCCGCCGAGCGCCGCGAGGATCTCCTCCGGGCGCGACACGCGGTGCGCCTGCAGGCCGGCAGTCCGCGCGCCGGCGACGTTCTCCTCCAGGTCGTCGAAGAACGCGAGCCGCGCCGGCGGCAGGCCGGTGATCGCCGCCATGCGACGGAACGCCTCGGGCTCGGGCTTGCGCCGGCCGATGTCGCAGGAGGTGACCACTTTCGTGACCGGCGAGAGGAGCTCCCGGTAGCGCGGCCCGAAGTGCGCGACGTGCGCCGGGTTGGTGTTCGAAAACACGTAGAGCGGCATGCGGGCCGCCAGCTCGCGCAGCACCCGCTCGGCGCCCGGCAGCGGCCCGCCGAAGATGGCGTTCCACCCGGCCAGAAACGAATCATCACTGATATCTATCCTGAGATTCGCTCGAAGCATGGAGAAGTACTTCGCTTCGTCGATCTCGCCGCGCTCGTGGGCGCAGTACGCTTCATCGAAGGAGAATCTCTGCGCGAGAGCCTCGGCCGGAACGCCGGCGGCTTCGGCCCAGGCGGCGAAGGCGCGCCGGAAGTCGATCTCGACCAGCACGCCGCCGAGGTCGAGGACGGTGGCGTCAAAACGATGCGGCACGTGGTGCCTCAGCGCTCACGCAAGGCCGCGCCGATGATCCTCGCCGCGCGCTCGAGCTCCTCGTCGGTGTTGAGGAGATCCGGGCAGAGCCGCAGCGCGTCGCCGCGCGCGTCGGCGGTGACGCCGCGCTTGCGCAGCCGCTCGACGAGCGCCGGCGCCCGGTCGTCGCGCACGGTGAGGAAGGCGCCGAAGTCATCGCCCACGCCGAGCGTCTCGACGCCGTTCTCGAACAGGAGGTCGGAGAGCTGCTTCTTCTGCTCGAGGTTGTGCGCGCGCAGGCGATCGACGCCCATCTCGAGGGTGAACTCCAGCCCCGCCAGCGCCTGCACCGGCGCGAGCACCGGCGGCGTCGACTCGAGCCAGGCGTCGCCGCCGGGACCGTACTCCGGCGGCTCGGGGCGCAGGTAGGCGAAGACGTCCTTCTTCGCGAACCAGCCGGTGTTGAGCGTGCGCATGGTCTCGGCGAGGCCCGGGCGCACGTAGAGCCAGCACGCGCCGGGGCCGCCGCGCGTGTACTTGTAGGAGCCGCCGATGGCGAAATCGGCGCCGAGCGTGGCGAGGTCGAGCGGCAGCACGCCGGCGTGGTGGTAGACGTCGAGCAGCACCATGGCGCCGGCCTCGTGCGCGCTGCGCACGAGGCGCGTCAGGTTCGGCACCACCTCGCCCGAGCGGAACATCACGCTCGAGAGCACCACCAGGTCGGCGCCCGCCGGCGACAGCTCGCGCCAGGGCACGATCCTCAGGTCGATGCGGCCCTTCTCGCGGTACACGCGCAGGATGAAGTCGATCGAGTCGAACTCGCCGTCGCTGGTCACCACGCGCGGCTTGCCCGGCAGCGCGTTCAGCACCGCGCGCAGGCCCTGGCCGGCGCTCGTCTTGGGCACGATGCAGTCGGCGCGGGAGGCATTGACGAGCTTCGCCGTCAAAGACCGGAATTTTTGTCGCGAAGCGAGCCACTGCGGCCATGCGCCTTCCAAGTCGGCGTACCAGGCGTCGAGCGCGGCGCGCACGTCCTCGGCGACGCGGTCGGGCGGCCGGCCGAGCGAGTGGTTGGCGAGGTAGACCGGGCCGCGCTTCATCACCCGCGAGAAGCGCGGCCACACCTCGTTCCTGAGGCGCATCTCAGTGAATCTCGGTCCGGACATCGATCAGCTCCGGGAACAGGGACACCTCGAGGCTCTTCCTGAGGAAGGCGACGCCGGCGGTGCCGCCGGTGCCGGGCTTGAAGCCGATGATGCGCTCCACCGTCTTCACGTGGCGGAAGCGCCAGAGCTGGAAGTTCTCCTCGACGTCGACCAGCTTCTCGCACATGTCGTACTCGGCCCAGAATTTGTTTGTATTCTCGTAAACCATTTTGAACACGGCGGTGACGCCTGGATGCCTCTCGTAGGGCTGCGTCCAGTCGCGCTCGACGCGCTCCGCCGGCACCGGCATGCCGCGGCGCGCGAGGTGGCGCAGGAACTCGTCGTACAGGCTCGGCGACTCGAGCAGGCGCTGCAGGCGCGCGTAGGCCGCGGCGTCGTGGCGCTGCACTTCCATGAAGCGCGCGTTCTTGTTGCCCAGCAGGAACTCGATGGCGCGGAACTGGAACGACTGCAGCCCCGAGGCCGGCCCGAGCACGTCGCGGAACGCCACGTACTCCGAGGGCGTGAGCGTCTCGAGCACCGACCACTGCTCGAAGAGCTGGCGCTGCACCTGCTTCACGCGCGCGAGGATCTTGAAGCACGGCGCGAGGCGGTCGGCCTGCACGTGCGCGATCGCCGCCTCGAGCTCGTGGATCAGGAGCTTCATCCACAGCTCCGAGACCTGGTGCTGGATGATGAACAGCATCTCGTCGTGGTGCGCGGAGCGTGGCTGCTGCGCGCCGAGGAGCTGCGGCAGGCGGAGGTACCCGCCGTAGGAGCTCTCCGCGCCGAGCTCGGTGATGAATTCGGGGTCTTTGCCCTTCATCGCACGAATATAATCGGAAAGCCTTACACGGAGAACCTTAATGAAGCTCTGCGGCTTCCACCTCAGCAACTACCACAACAAAGTGCGCATCGCGCTGCTCGAGAAGGGCATCGCCTTCGAGGAGGACGCGAGCTGCCGGCCCTCGCAGAAGGACGAGTTCCTGGCGCGCTCGCCGATGGGCAAGGTGCCCTTCGTCGAGCTCGACGGCGGCGTGCGGCTCGCCGAGTCGCAGGCGATCTGCGAGTACCTCGAGGAGGCCTACCCGCAGAAGCCGCTCTACCCGCGCGACCCGCTGGCGCGCGCCAAGGTGCGCGAGCTGGTCATCGTGATGGAGCTGCACCTAGAGCTCGTGGCGCGCCGGCTCTACCGGCAGGCTTTCTTCGGCGGCACGATCAGCGACGAGCTGAAGGAGATGACCGAGAAGGACCTCGCCAAGGGCGTGCGTGCCCTCGGCCAGCTCGTGAAATTCAATCCCTACATCGCCGGGCCCGGGCTGACGCTCGCCGACTGCTCGGCGTTCGTGCACCTGCCGCTCGTGACGCTGTCGACGAAGATCATCTACGGGCGCGACTTCCTCGAGGGCATGGCGCAGGTGAAGCCCTACCTGAAGATGCTGGGCGAGCGTCCCGCCTTCGCCCGGGTGAACGAGGACCGCAAGAGCGCGCAGGCTGCCCTGGCCAGGAAGTGAGCGCGCTGCAGGAGTACCTGCGCTACCTGGTGACGCTCACCGCGGTGCTCGACCCGTTCCTCGCGGTGCCGATTTTCCTGAGCGTCGCGGCGCGCTACGACGAGCGCAAGCGCCTGCGGCTGGTCAACGCGGTCACGGTGACGGTGTTCGCGGTGCTCGCCGGCGCCGCGATCTTCGGCGAAGGGCTGCTGCGCCTGCTCGGCGCCAGCCTGCCCGCCTTCCAGGTCGGCGGC
>Ga0105101_10001536_pt1 | contig 10128 bp, 9 predicted proteins | sample PPLLak21cMay2015_2_FD_87037 | JGI IMG/M metagenome (GOLD analysis project Ga0105101, IMG submission 87037) | Freshwater sediment microbial communities from Prairie Pothole Lake near Jamestown, North Dakota, USA - PPLs Lake P8 Core (1) Depth... | ecosystem: Environmental > Aquatic > Freshwater >...
ATTCCACTATATTAGTGATGCGTTAACTTTTAATGATTATTTGTAATTTACTGATATATATTTAATTATAAGAGTTCTTTGATTTTTTGATTTGAATTGATGTGTTAACCCCGAAGGGGTTTAATTTGAATAACCGTGGGTGCAACCCACGGTAAAGACAAGAAAACCTTCTGGCAACCCCGGAGGGGTTGAATAATGAACTCAATTTACTAGTCTAATAAACAACCCCTTCAGGTTAAATCAAGGCTCACGTTTATCTCATTTCCTAAATCAAGATGCTGATTATTGAGATACAATTATTCTTTGAGTTTTAAATCCTCTTTTTGTGTTTATAGAGATTAAATATATCCCAGAATTTATACCTGACAAGTTCATCTGATAAGAGTTATGGCCTGACATAAAAGTAGTATTTGGTAATAACTCCCTTAGCTTTAATCCTGCCAAATTAACTATTGATATCGAACCAATAATCTCTTCAGAATTTTCAAATTCTATAGTAATGGAGGAGCTCGCCGGAATAGGATATAGTTTAAAGTTATTAAGCTCTAAAGATGACTTGCATACCTCAAAATAATTGCAGGATATTGAAGATCCTTTAGAGTCATTAGTAATATTATTAAGTTCTGATTTTATTTCTGAACCGATCTTTTTCGGTAATGAATTCAAAAATTCGAGGGTAGGATAATACCAGCAAATTATTACTTCCTGGTTTTTTGAAACTATTTCGGATAAGTTTATTCGAACAGGGACTAAGATATTCATGATCTTTGGGAGAGAGTCTTTAGTTATAATGCTGTTTACAACATAAAATCTGCGTCCCAAAGTATCAGTCATTAACGCTGGATAGGGATTTGGAGGGAAAACATAAAAATCCTCATCGTTACCACTTGAATAGGTTCCGGTTTAATCCCCATAGGAAGTCGTCTGAGGGATTTAATTCAACCGGGACTCATCACTCGATGCTTCGCACCGTATGGAGCCCTATGTATTATGGGCAGTACATTTCTTAAGTCAAGGTCGAGTAGTCTTTCTTAATCAAGGTCTTTAATAATATCTTTAAGCTTTTCAATTTCCTTCTCGCTTAACTTTTCTTCTTTTATAATAAAGGAAAGCAGCGATGCTGGCGAATTTTCAAACTGAGCTGACAGGATTTTTTTAACTTTTAATTTCCGATATTGAGCCTGACTGACTGCTGGATAGTATTCATACGTTTTCCCGTATGATTTATACTTAAGATATCCTTTACCCGAAAGTATCCTGGTCACTGATGATATTGTATTATAAGGAGGTTTTGGTTCTGGCAGTTCTGCAATAACATCTTTTACAAATGCTTTTTTAAGCTTCCAGAATATCATCATAATTTTCTCTTCTACTCTCGTCAATTCTTCCATATTATTTTCTGTTTATTTCTGTCAGTTCGAATACCAGGTCTACACTCTCATATTCATCATTTGTTAAATGAGGAATTAGATTTGGATCTATTTTATCTGGATCAAATTTACCTGTAGCAGCAAGGGCTCTAATTGATTTTATAATTTTTGCTCTGCTAAATAAATCTCCTGTCTTAATACCTAAATCATTTACCCCCTCCTTTGTGACAATTCCATTAACCTTTAGTATAATATCAGCGAATTTTGCTTGTTTCCCTTCATAAATTGCTATGGTCAGATCCACAGCATCTTTATTTTGTTCTTCTGTGAAGCTTATCCTGCTAAATAAATATCCATTATCCTGATATAGACCAGCAACATCGTCTTGTGCACCTGAAGATCCATTGAGCCTGTCTTCAATTAGTTTTTTATTATATAAGGAACCTTCCTTTAATCCAAAGGCATTATTTAAAGTCTTAATGTCGTAAACAGTATTTCCTTTCCAGAGAATCTCTCCGATTTTTAACTGATTTTGGATGACATTTTCGTTTTGTGTAGTTTGAGAAGTCGGGGAGTCGGTATTATTTATATAAGAAAAAGAAAGAATTAAAAGCATTGTGAGAGGAACCAGTATGACAAACATAAGCTTCTGTCCTGGAAGGGATCTTTGTTTGCTTATCATTACTATTCTACGTTTTATTTGGTTTCCGGAGAAACCGGCTGATAAGTTAAAGCCTTTAACTTCTGAAGCTAGTTTTAAAAGAAGCTCTGCGTAGTCTTTTTTCCCTTTGCCTCTTTCAACAATTTTTTCATCCACAATGTACTCGTGAATCTCCTGAATTGATTTTTTAAGATAGATCAATAACGGATTGAACCAAAACAAAATTGAAATAAGCTCAATAAATAAAACATCTAGCGAATGGAGCTCCCGGGCATGGATTTTCTCATGATCTTTTATCCTTTGCAATTCATCTGATGACAAATTCTGGTAGGAATTGGTAATGAAAATATAATTAAAGAATGTGAACGGTGGCATTATATTGTTCAGATTAACGAAACAATATCCACCTTCCCTTACTTTTGGATTTTGTCTAATGCAAGTTCTAATGGTTTGGAGGTTCCTGGCGAAATTATAGGATTTATAAAGTAATCCGATCGCATACAATCCAATGATCAGGATAAGTAAAAGTTGCTGTCTATCTATACCACTATTATTTATAGATTGTGCATTCGAAAATCCATTTAACTGGTTGCCAAAGATTAAGCGATAGTTGTTGTAAAGGTCAGAATGGCTAATTGATGATCGCCAATGGATAGGAATAATTATTAGTGGAAGAACTAGACTTAGTAATACACTAATTAATAAATAGACCCTCATCCATGAGAAATGAGTAAGATTTGCAAATAGCAATCTGTATACTATTAGAAAGAGTAATAAAGATACAGTGCTTTCCAAAACGTAATAAATAATTGAATTTGTCATGGCAATGGTATATTAAATTTTGGATAAAGCTACAACTTAGTTTTCAATTATACAACTTATATATAAGTTATTTAATTTATTTTTAAGTTAAAGTCTCAATCATTGGCAGTGTCGCAGTCGGTGAACTATTGCCCATAACGGGAGTCTGTCGTAAAACCTGACAATTGCTGGTATAACAGACCTGTTTTAGGTTATAGGCAATCAGTATAAACCCCACATCGGCACTTGCCCTTGCCTTACCCTTCTCTGTTAGGATATAGCTGAATCCCTCCCGAGTACCCGGGATCGTTTCAAATGTTCTTTTTTCTGAAATCGAACTCCGGAACAATTGTCCGGAAGAAAAATCCAGTCGAATACAGCATATAATTGCTGTCTCCTCAGCACACAAACCTTTAAAAACTCTATCGAATCGCCATAATAAAGACATAAGGGATTTAGTTCAACCGGGGCTCATCATCGGGTGCTTCGCACCGTATGGAGCCCTATGTATTATGCTTAGGCATTTTTTTAATGTCAGGATTCTAAAACTGGGAAAGGATAGACTATTGTTTTTTTGGTCCTTTTAATAAGAGTATAAGACAACAAATCACGGAAATTATTTCTAAAAATTTAAATAATGCTGACATTGATAAAAAGTCCGGGACACCAAATTTTATTAACGAAAGTGTCATGCCAATTAGTGGTATAAAAATACCAAGATAAATAGGGTATCTCTTACTGTTGAAAAGGAGCAGCCCCGTTAAACAGTAAATTATCCCAAATCCCAAAATTCCGATACTTCCTGGATTATCAGGAGATTGAAAATATACAATGACATGTAAAACTCCCGATACTATTAGAAGTAATCCAGCGAGGAAGCGAATTGTTTTCATATTTGTCAATTTAAGGGATTGATTTTCATTGATTAAATATAATGAAAGATTTTATAAGTCATTCCTTAGATTAGTTAGTATTTCTCGGTTAGAGTTTTTGTATTCTTCAAAATTTGTTCTTGCATTTTGCCAAACGTACGCTTAATCATCAAAGCACTCATAATTTTTGCGATAAAGTTCGCTGGTTGATAATATGTTTCATTTGTAACCTTCGTTTTATTATCATCCAGTTTCTCAAGATTATAAACGAAACGATTGTCTTTTAACATTTTACTCATACCCATTGTGTCATTCTCAATTGTCCAGACAGTTTTCCTTTCAGGTACTAATTCAATAAGTTTTTCTGTAAAAGTTCCATTTTTACCGTTGATGTTGATTTCGACGGTTCTTGTTTCACCTTCTCTATCCATTCTGCCTGTTGCCTTTACAACACCTGGATTTAACTTAGTTAGTAGATTAATGTCTGTAATGATAGCCCAAATTCTGCTAATTGGGGCATTGATTACTGCTTCATTTTTAACTTGCAACTTGCTCATTTTGTATATATTTATATTTAGAACAATTATTTGAATTTACGTTTTTCAATTTTTTTATGTGTCTCGATGTATACTGGTAATGCTGCTGAACCATACCAATTGTACAATTCTACATCTAAGATACTTTCTTTAATGGTAGGGTCTGCCTGAAGTAGTTCATTTGCTTGTTCAAAAGTCGTTACATATGACTCAAAAGGGTCATTAAAATCGTTTGGTCTTGAAAACCTTAACGTCAAATTCTCAATGACGTCAAATCTTGAGGGATTTAAGTATTTGAAGAGTTCCATATAGTCATAAAGTCTCGACATGTCCACTTGCACCTGACGGGAGTCTGTCTGACAACCTGTCGGAATTTTTGCCAGGTTTAATTGTTTTCCCGGTTAAGGCGGCTTTTGTATTGTATATACCTGAAAAATATCCCGGGATCAAACGTTAATATGTTCTTTTTTCTGAAATCGAACTCCGGAAGATTTAGTTCAACGCGGGCTTCATTACCGGGTCCTTCGCATCGTATGAAGCCCTATGTATTAGCGGTTGTAATATTTTACTTAATCAAAATCATTAGTTAGTTTTTTGGAAGGGGAAGGTTCATTTTCTTAACAATGTCAATGAATTTGAGACTATTAAACAATGGATCAAGATTAAATATTTTTGTTGCTATGTATGTCATTACCGGGTCGTGTTGTTCAAATCCCTTTTCAATCCAGTCCATAGCTTTATCGGGCTGATTCGCCAAAATATACCTGGGTGCCAGATCACTGAAAGAAATGGGATTGTTTTCAGCGAATTCCTCCAGATGTTTCATTATTTTTTCATATGCTTTGGCAATACCTTGCTCGTAGAAAATCCTTTCAAATTCTTTTATATCCTCTTCTTTAATGTTAAAAAAGGGGAGAAGATATCTTTCTGCTTTAATTACTTTATTGTATTCTTTACATCGTAAGGCTGCAAACAAAATATCAACATTGGCAAGATAATGTCCCGGATCAGCAGATGTAACTTCCTCGGCAAGAGCCAGGGCGGTTTTACAATCACCTGCACAGGGTAATATTGCTCCATACAAACACTTTATCAAAGGGTTTAACGGATCCAGATCGAGTGCCAGACGGCCCTGAATTATGCCTTCATCAGTTCTCTGCAGAATGCATAGTAACTGCGCATACAGCACTCTTGACGAGGCGTCGTTAGGATTAACAGCCAGCGCTTTTAAGAACTCTCTTTCACTCTTTTCCCAGTCCCATTCCACCAGATGTGCAATCATGGCTCTTAAATAATGAGCTTCTGAAAGGTTCGGATCCAATTCAAGGGCTTTGTTTAAATTCTCGTAAATTTTAGGTGAGGCAACAGAAGGTGGTTCATATCCACCCTGTTGTATTGTCATCCAGACTTGTGCCAGGCCCGAATAAAGGGGTGCCCAGTCAGGGTCCTTCATAATAGCTCTGTTCAGATATTCCATGGCTTTTTGCAACGATTCCTTAGAACCATCACCCAAGTGATGATGACCTTTGAGGTAATTGTCGTAGGTTTCTAAATTTATTGTTTGTATTTTCCCGATCAGTTTTTTCTCCTCCGCAGTCATTACTGCATTTAATTCATTAGCAATTGCCCCGGCAAAACCTGACTGGGCTTTAAAGTAATCTCCCATATCAAGGTTTTCCTGTTCAAAGGAGTTCCCCCAAAGATGGCTTTCATTCCTGGCTACTAATAACTGAACCCTCATCCTTAATGAATTGCCTGATTTTTGTCCGCTTCCTTCTACTATATAGTTAACACCCAACTCCTTTGCTATTTCTGAAATTGATTTATCCAGTCCACGGAATTGTTCTACTGAGGTTCGTCCAAGAACTCTTAATGATTTTACTGATTGAAGCTTATTCAGAAGCTCTTCCATTACACCATCCATAAAGTATTGAGTAGAATCCTCCGGGCTATCATTCCTGAAAGGTAGAACAGCAATAGATTTTTCGATTTCTTTTTTTAAGAAGTTTGTTTTTACTATGACAAAGACGACAGCTAGTACAATTATTAGAGAGAGGGAATATATCAGAACCTTTTTTGTTTTATTACGAATTTTTTCTTCAGGAAGTGTTATTTTAACAACTTCTTTTTGAGTAGTAACCACAGCAGAATCTTTACTTTGAGATTCTTTATACTTGAGATACCATTTGATAATTACAAACAGATTATTAAGTACAGGTTTTACCTGTTCCACCTCAAAATCCTTCGGATGAGTCCCGTATGTCGCAAGACTGTTGAGACTATGCATAGAGGTAATTATGTGAGATGGTACTTTGCTCTCACTATTGAGCTTATCAATAATCCCTTTAAGAGGTTCTGTCTTTCTTGGCCTTTTTAATTCAACTTCACAAAGCTCATTTATAATAACTTCCAGGCATCTTCTCGAATAAAGCAAAACTACATTCGGATCTTCTGAGGTAATTAAAGGTTTAAGTTCCTTTTCAAGATCAGAGAATTGTCCCTGAAATGAATCTAAAAGATTCTTTACTTCCTTAATTTCGGCTGACCAGATTGGCATAGTTATGAATTTAAGTATTTTACTGTATTGCCTACTGCATTTTACAGTTAATACTGATAGTATAGAGCAAGGTAAGATTTAATTATATGTAAGTCAAGCAGTGAGGGACGAAATTATAACAGTTAACGGGAGTCTGTCTGACAACCTGTCAGAATTTTTGCCAGGTTTAATTGTTTTCCCGGAAATGGTAGCATTTGTATTGTATATACCTGAAAATATCCCGGAATCAAACGTTTATATGTTCTTTTTTCTGAAATCGAACTCCGGAAGATTTAGTTCAACGTGGCCTTCATTACCGGGTGCTTTCCACCGTATGAAGCCCTATGTATTAGCAACTGGCATTTTTCAAAACAATCGTCTCCATTTGATTTTAATATAAAAACATTGGAGAAATAGTTGCGATTTTTTCACTTGTTACATTCTTTACTCGAAAGGGATATGCACGTTCAATTGTGTATGTATTCTCCGAATTCTCCATAGCCAGAAAATAAATGACAATTTTTTTACCTTCCGGGTGGTACACTTTTGAATATCCCTCCTGGTACACTTTTAGATATCATTAACACTCATTTTGAGGGAAGCTGGTGCACCTAATTAAGCTGTATAGTCTCAATGGTCCAGTAGTCTTTATTATAGACTGGTATAATGTTCTTAATGACATATAGTTTGACCCCTTCTTTATCAGCAAAAATGAATTGTGGTTTTGTCGGATATATTTTGCCCTTCCCGTTTTCAATCACATATACAGGAGCTGCATTGAATGTTCTGATCTTGTTAAGTGTATAGATGCTGAACTGATCAATTGGGAAAGAGTTTTCGTCCAGGTAGTTATAAAGGACAACACCAAATATGCTTCCATCTGCCTTCAATTCCTCAAATGTAGAAAAGAAAGGTGTATCGCTTTGCATTCGCCCTGCCGGTGCCAGTATATCGGAATTGTACAATCCGTTTATTGCCGGCATGTCATAAACATATCCGTCCTGAGTATATACCTTTGCTCCGTCTTCCGATACAATGAAAGGACCTAAATGTGTGTGATAATATGTTATTGAATCATTTACTGCCCCGGTTTTTATGTCATATATAAGGATACCCGACGGGCTGCAATTCATCCGTGAACCAAAAAGATATGGTTTGGAATTGATCTTTTTAATAGTAGTATTACCGTATTCAAGACCCCAGGTAGTTCCTGTAATCATTTCTCCGGTTGTGAGATTCAGGCTTCTCAAGTTCTCAAAAAGAGCAGCTTCAGGAGCAATGTAGGACCATCCGTTCTCACCAAGAGTAATATCCCATGGTATACAATCGATGGGAATGTCAATGTTTATTTGCGAGTCATCAATAAGAAGATAGCCCACCGATTTTTCAGCAAAACCAATGACCGCGGAACGACCATCCTCGGACAGACTGATGCATTTTGGTGTCTTCTCAAGCTGGATTATATCTGATTTTTTTTCTTCAGGTCTGTAGATTACCACTGAATTTGGCGACCTTGTTGTAACAGCCATGATCCCAGTTAACTGGTTAAATTCCGCATCAGTCACAATGCCATCAATTTTTAATGATGCAGGAGGCACATAATTATAGGCAACCGTGAAAGAATATAATCCGCCACTTTCAACATCGAGACCTATCAGTCCGTATTGCGTTTGGTATCCGTTGGCTGTCTTATCAGTTTCAATTCGGAATGACAATAGTGCGTGCGAATTTGTCAATTCCCCGTACATCGAGTTGAAAGAAAGCCATTTTGGCTGGATAAAGATTGAGAACCCTGCATCGGACGTAACAGGTAATTGAACATCAACATTAACATCGGTCTGGTTGCTGGTCAGGAACAAGGTGTCTGAAAGAATGAAACTCTCGCGCAGATTATTTTCCAGAAAGTCGTCACTGCACGAAAGAAGACAGGTCAATAAAAGAGTTAAACCAATAATATATGACAGCTTTTTCATCTTTTCCCTATAAATATCCGGACACCAAGCGAAAAATCTAATCTTGTTAAATTCTCAGAGTTATCTTTCGCCAGTTCAACTGTTGTAGAATTTACTCCATCCGTAATATTCATTTTATGTATATTCGAATAAAAGGCCGAAAGATCACAATATGCTGACAGACGGGTAGTGAAAAGATATTCAAGTCCGATATCAGTATCAAATCCGAAGTTTTTGCCCGTAAGCAGAAAATCAGTCTTTGCGTATTCAGCTTCATTCCGGTATAATGACAATCCTGCAGAACAGTTCGTATTCATCCTTAATGAATTACTGCTGTTTATGGATTTCTGAAACCGAAACGTAGCTGCTATAAAATTTACATAGATCTGTTCTTTGTAGGAGCCATATATCAGATTCACTCCATCCTGCAGATCAAGAAATCCTTCAGTCTTCGCGGAAGTTGCAAAGAATTTATATTTTAATCCGGCACCGAATTCCCTTTGATTAACCCATACGGCATCTGCGCTTATATAAATACCAGGTCTCAAATCCCTGTAGTAAGCCTTTGCTGCGGCTGGAGAAAACCCCTGGTCAATCATTGCTGTCTCAGCGTTTGCGGAACTGGCAACAAGGTAACCCAGTCCGCTGTTCAGGGTGAGATATATGGGTAAGTAAGGGACCTGTGGTTTGAAATTCTTCTCCATTTGAACATTATTGCCTGAGGTAATGTAGCCTAAAACATTCTTTTTCTGGATTTTGCCGGTAGTGCTCACAACACCGGTATTGATCTTAAATCGGATCTCTCTTCCTGAAGTTTTAGTTATCAGACAGTTAATAGTATCGCGATTCAGAGTAATGATCTTGTCCTGCGCAAAAAGGTCAGAGAAAATTGATGCGGTGAAGATAGAGATCAGCAGGTATAATTTCATACGGAATTGTATAAATTATAAATTATCAGTGCAAGTGTCTGACAAATGCAGGTTTTATAGTAAACGTAAACCTTTTCGAATTATTCAGAATCAGAGTAGAATTATCATATGGGCTATTCCTTAGTGCTTGGGCTTTATATTTAGACTTGTCAGATGTTGACATATTTTATTTTTTTAACAGATCATTGATTTTGACACAATATAAATCAAATCCTCCTTTGCCTCCAGGTCTGTTTGAGGAAGATTTAGTTCAACGTGGGCTTCATTACCTGGTGCTTCGCACCGTATGAAGCCCTATGCATTATAAGGCGTTGTTTATTTAATTCAGGAACTTATTAATACTTCTAAAACTTAAAGTAAACAATGTGTTTCAAATCTCTTTTACATACTATAGTGTCTGTGGTTTTATTTCTTTTTTTGTTTCTAACTAATTCCCAGTGTATTAAAGTTAATTTGCCTTCAAGAACTCTG
>Ga0105101_10001538_pt1 | contig 10121 bp, 13 predicted proteins | sample PPLLak21cMay2015_2_FD_87037 | JGI IMG/M metagenome (GOLD analysis project Ga0105101, IMG submission 87037) | Freshwater sediment microbial communities from Prairie Pothole Lake near Jamestown, North Dakota, USA - PPLs Lake P8 Core (1) Depth... | ecosystem: Environmental > Aquatic > Freshwater >...
TTCAGCAATAGGAAAATGTTCTATTATATCAGAGGCAAGAATTGCACCAAACATGTTGTCTTTGAATGGCAGGCAACGAACGTCACCGGGCATAAAAATATAATTGCCGTTCCTATATTGGTCGGCCTCCTGTAGTAATCTATTATCTAGATTAATACATCTAAGACCATCTATTGAGCCCATTGGCCTCCCACCACACCCAACATTCAAAGAATACATTTTATGCATCCTCCAGTTCTTTAATAAACCTTTTACCTACTACTTCCCAAGAAAAATTCTCTCGAATATACCTTCTTAAATGCATACCTTTAGCTTCAGCATCTATCGGGTTCTCATAAACCTCGCGCATGATATCCGAAGCATGCTTTAAATCGGGCTCAGCCCAAAGTTGGTCACCTTTATACCACGGAATCCACCTCATTCCTGAAACTGGCGTTAGTGTGTGGTTTACTAAGTAACTATTATCTGGCTTCGCATATTCTGTTGCGCCGCCCCAACCAGTCACAATAATGGGATTTCCGAATGCGCCGGCGGTAAAACCAGACAAACCAAATCCCTCACCCCTATCCAATGAAACAAAACAATTACAACGTGAGTGAAGACCTAAAATTTCATCACGTGTAAGCATATGAGAAATAAAATAGACCTTTGGGTAGTAATCCATAACACAAATCTTTTTGAGATTAGTTATGATGGTACGAACGACGTCTTTCTCTTTTTCCTCATAGCCATTGCGGTATGTTTTAAGCACCAAGGCTACGTTATCTTCTTGTGTAAAAGTATGCCAGTAGGCCTTCAATAGTGCCGATGGATGTTTCCTCTCATTAAATTGAAAGATGTCATAGAAAACATATGTCTTCTCGTCTATACCTACAATGTTGTATGGCTTAATGTTTTCAAACTCCTCCACGTCTATAATGTGAGGAACAACACCAATTGGAATAGTCACACCGCTATCTCTAAACACACCGACATTCCACTCACAACCAACCAAAACTTTTGAAACACTGTTGTTTATATACACTGGCCAACTAGAATGCAACTTACTCGTTTCCCAAATCGTGTACCCCACATTGATTTTATCTGGTTCTACGTGCTGCCGCCAAAACTCTGGTGTCGTATGAATAACTACAAAATTGTAGTCTATCTCTTTGTTCACAAGACTTTCCAGCGCCGGCCCAAAATGCCCATGATTTGGTCTTACACGCTCAAAAGATACTGGTGCTAATGTGATAGGCACACCAAGCTTGTGCAAAGCCATCACATTTCCTCGTGCTGCTTGCCCGTAACCGGAACCATCGAATAGTGGACCTATATACTTGATACCTTTAATTTTCATTACTTATCTCCTTTAAAAGTTCTCAGTTGTGCAAGTTCCCACACGTAGTCATACAGGTGGAGCCCCTTGGACGCCGCTATAATTTCGCCATCTTCAACACCAATTTCAGAAGCCATATATTCTTTAAGAAGCTGAATTCCCCCAAGATTAGCGGGAAACCCGTTCCACAGATCCCATGACCTAAAATACACCATGAAGTGAAGTTTACCGTCTAAAATTCGCGTATCTATATGGCGCAAACAGGGCGGATCACCTAACAATATGTCGGATGGCTGAGAAACAGACATAGCGGCCTGGTTTGTACCATATCCTTTCGTCTTATACATTTTAATAACCGCATCTATTTGGCTTATATGTTCATAATCATCAAGACCTTTTTTGTACTGCCAGCAATAACCAGCCAAACGCTCACCATAAGTATAGTCTTCATTTGGTTGTTTCATATTAGTCATGAGATAAGGCAAGTACTCTTCCACATAACCATCAGCAACAGGATTTGGAATGCCTAGCGCCGCAGGAATATCAGGAATAAGTGGTTTAACACCTGGATATTTGATGTGTACTGTTATGTAATCAAACTCTAGACGTTGTTGCCCCTTATAGCTTCCATGGTCGATGATGTATTTATGGCCTTTATCTAATATTTCATATACACACTGAAACCATGCGTCGGGCAAATCTCTTGCTTCTATAAAAACAGGTTTTAACATCTTTTAAAACACCTCCGCGTCTATCGTTTCGCCTTCTTTTTTGTCAGCATTTTCTTTAGCTGTCTCATTAAGACTTACTAACAAAGACTCATATGCGTCGTCAAAAACCTTTACCCATTGTTTGGTGATTGTTGGCCAATCCATAGTCATGGTAACCCAACGATAAGCATTCTCAGCCTTTTGTTTGGCCTCGTCGTAGTTATTATAGATATGAAGCATCTTCTTAACCATATCGTCTACATCAACCAATGGTCGAATCACTTCGTTATCGTGTCCTAGGACAATCTGAAGACTTGGGTTGGTCCCGCTATCAATCAAATAACCTTTATCCTCGGTGATAAACTCTGCCATAGCCGTGTTATCAGGCATAAGAATTGGTGTCTTAGCGGCCATAGCCTCTATCCAACTTAATCCAAAACCTTCACCCAAACATGAGCTAATAACACAATCGCTGATATTGTAAATCATGTTGACCATCTCTCTCGGATAGCCTTGATTCGGCCCAAAATTTTCAGGGAAAATAACATCATTCTTCGTGCTAAACCCAAAAGACTTACACACCTCAGGAAGATTCCAGCCCTGATCCACTTTAGCCATATGAAGATAAAGAATAGCATCGCTTACTTGCTTTCTAAATTCGTTAAATGCCGCTATAGTTCTCGGAACATCCTTTCTTTGCTGATTCCTATTAAGATTGGTGAATACAAATTTATCTGCCTGTGGGCCAAAGTACTTTTGTCTAAACTCCTTAACCTCGGCTTCTGGCAATGGGTGGTATTCACGCGTATTTACACCATGAGGAATAACCCCAAGCGGCGGAACTTCCGGCCAGGCCTTTTCAGACATTTGTCGACCAAACTCACAGTAGGCCACCGGAAAATCCACGGTAGAGATATTCTTAATCCACTCTACCTTTGGTGCGCCATCAATAGGGTAATAACAGATAGACTTAAATTTCTTTCCTCCGTTCTTCAAAGCCGGAATTAACTGCGGCAGAAAGTCTAGAATAAAAGAGTCCTGTAAAAAGAAGAGGATGTCAAAATCCATCTGTGGAATCATCTTGCAAATTTTTTTGCGGCCATAAGGATCGTGTTCTGGGTTAGTACCTACCGGCCAAATTCTATACGGAAATTGGTGCGGGTTGCCCCAGTAATTAATCCCAAGAACGTCTATATCATATCTTCCTGTGCTATAGAGCCCCTCAAAAATATTTCTAGAGACCGTACCAAATCCAGTAGCACAAGACGGCGTGTCACAATAGGCCAACACCTTGACTTTTTTACCTGTTGTTTTAGGTGGTTTAAATGTTGTGTTAAATTTCTTATTCTTCGACATCTTCTCCTCCTTTTTTTTCACTGATTTTTCTTTGCGCCAAAAACGGTGCTGTTAGTTGATGACTAACCTTACTATTAATAGAGTCTTTGACAGCAGGTCGCTTATCCATATACTTTTCTACATCTGTTTTGTTAAGTCGTACCATTTTGAGAAATTCTTTTATCGGCACGTTTTTAAATACTGTGTCTACGTCATAATCTGTGCGTCTATTACTTCTAATATAAAGCAGATAATCACCGTTGTTGATAGAGCTACTCTCTGCACGTCTGACACGCTCCATCACTAACATGGCGAGTTCTCTTTCACGACCCTCCAAAATCTTCTTTGTATCACGAACCCTTGTCCACTCATTTACTAAATCGGCGTCCTTAAATTTCTCGGCTGCCTCGAAAATATAATTAGTCTTTTCATATGCTTTTCTATATGCGCTGCAGTAGTCTTTAAAATCGCACCACGAGCAGAAAAGATTCAAACTTGGTGCTGCGTCACGTTTCTGGAAACTTACCATCTCATCATGAAGAATTTTCACATAATCACAAAAAGCGCCCCGCTCGTTTGGATTTCTATATGTATCCAAAGGCTCGGACTTAAGAAAATCCAACCTCAAAATGATACGTTTGTACTGTGGCCATTTAATACTGGCGACCAAATCATAGATAGAAAGCTGTATGTCATTCTTCACATCTTCACCGGTTGGGCGTGTTGTGGACGTCTTGTAATCAACAACCATCAGAGAGTCGTGATCCAACTCCACAACCATATCCATAGCACCAATGAGCGGAACGTCGTCCACGGTTCTAACGTCGTCGCCAAGACCCATACCAAATGTTTCTTCGAGGCTTATAATTTTCTTGCCGGCGTTTAACCAAAAACCAGCCAACTTCTTTTCTATAATCCCCTTTCCCTCTAAATGAACATCATAGCCTAATCCATTTCTAACTGAAAATGTATCATACACGGATAAGATATTCTTAATGTCCTCGGGGTCAAACTTACCCTTTTCTTTCCAAATTCCGCCTGCATACTCTAATGTTTCGTGACAAACCAAACCAAGCTTAAATGAAGGATTTGACATTTTAGGAAGCTGTTCATGGTAATTAAACCAGTACTTTTGTTTGCATTCCAAAAATGTATGAATACGTGTTGCGCTTAGCTTTATTTCCTTCGACATATTACACCTTCTTTCTAGAATCGTTCTTTAATTCTTTTTCATAAAAACAAACACTTTGTGCTAACGCGTCAGTCACGTCATTGTCTCTCTCAAACTCAAAATCTTTAAGATTAAAAAGATCTACCATAACTTTAAAAACATCTTCTTTCTTCTTACAATCAAAATATGACCTTGGTATATTAACATTCATAACAAATGGTTCTACACACAAAACTTCCATGGCACACATTTTTGCCACGCCGGCAAACTCACAAAGAATTTTTAATGTCTTAACGTTTTTACCACAAAACCCATTCTCTACCACAACAAAGGATGGCTTATACTTTATCAGTAAAGCTCTTATTTCATTTTTAAAAGACAGAAGTCTTTCCGCACGGCCCCTCTTGGGGTCGGTTTCTATAACGCCATATTCATGCAAATTATCTTTTACCGAAAATGTCCAGCCTGTAGATACTGCCGATATATCCAGGCTTAAGATTCCATACTTTCTTTGTCGCACAGGATCTCCTTCAATAAATTTATTTGCTCTTCTGTAAGTTTCTTGACATCTGGTAAAACCATTTTAAACTTTACATGTAAGTCACCATTTGGCCCACCGTTTCTACCAGTGCAACCTTCATTCCTATACAATTGAACAAGACCATCCTTACAGCCTTCCGGTATGTCTACAATAACATCTTTTTCTTTTTTTATCATACCGTTGGTGCATGCCTCACATTTCTTTACACCTATCTCACCCAGGCCCTTACAAACATGACAGTTCGTGGTTTGGCTAAAAAAATAATTTCCTTGTCTATTAGTCCTTGTTACAGACCCAGCACCATTACAATCCGTACATGTTTTCCATTCCGTATATCCGGTGCCATTGCACTGGGTACACAAATCTGTAAACGTCAGAGTAAACGAAATTGTTCCGCCGGTTATAAAATATATCAACGGGACGTCTTTAACAAACTTTAAATCCCTGCCTCTTTGGGGCGTGTTCCTATTTTGACTTCTCATTCTAGAACCGAACCTTACTTCTTCGCCGCCAAAAAAACTTCTAAACAAATTCTCCATTGGATCATCGCTTAAATCAAAATTCTTCTTGGTTAAAGCCGTATACGCCTCATTAATTTCCTTGAATTTCTCTTCAGCCTCAGGGTTATCCTTATTCAAATCAGGATGATATTTTTTAGACAGACTTCTAAATGCCTTTTTTATTTCTTCCTGAGAAGCACCTCTTTGAACGCCCAACGTACTAAAATAGTCTTTCATTTTGGTCTAACAACCTCCCAAATAAAACCACACTCCGGACACTCATAACGATCTTCTTCTGTTTCAAAACAGAGCGTCTGACATCGTAAACATCTGTGTACATAATTCTTCATACAACCGCCTTTTGTTGACTGATTTATGTTCAAGGTTATGTCAGAATTAAGTTCACCATCTTCATCAAAAAGTTTATCCAAACAATCGTCGACAAACGACACATCGGCCAACGTCTCGCCGTCAACGGTTTTCCATGTAAAACCACATGCTTTACAAATATTATATTCAACTCTCACTTCGCCACCACAGTGTTTGCAGGTAATGCTTTCAACTATTACAGTGTGACTGTCTTCTGATCCACATTCAATGCATTCCATATCCCCTCCACAAATTACTTAACTTTACTGGGGTCAATCATTTCCACAATCTGGCCAATAATATCTACTTCGTCTTTTCTAAAAATCAATGCTATAGGAGCAAACAACTGACTACGCTCCAGCTTAGGGTATTTCTTCACCGCAAAAAGAACTTTAGAAATGGCTGGCAAATACATTACTTTGCTCTTATCGTCGAACAAAGAAAACTCACCGTCTTCTTTCTTGTAGACTTCTGAATCAAATTGTTCATACACACCGCTACGAGGAACAGTAATCTTAACTTCATTCTTATGAACCTTAAAGACATAATTTACGGCCGGCAACAACACCATCGTGGGCGTGCCCATATTTAAACCGCTTGCCTCATCAGAAATATTTACTTTAGCACAAACATTGTTTACAGTATTTTTCATTATGTAGTGCCTCCTTATTCAGACACTTCTATAAAATTGTCTATCACAACCTCTGTCCAGTATTTCTTTTCTACTGCACCACAGCCCTTGCATTTTCCTTCGTAGCTTCTTTCTTCTATGTGGCCGTGGATTTTTACATATGCATTTTCCTTCAACTCGCCCAATGCTTCTGCTACTGTATTCCAGCCCGCAACTTTAACGTACTGGAACTTCTTCTGGTCTTCTGTACCGACCGGAATGGCTATCTTGGCCTTAAACAAATTATAACCGTTGCCAACTATTTTCAATTCCGGATAAACAACCTTGCCTGTTAGTTCTACAAAATTTTTCCCTTCCATAATAAACCTCCTAAATATAATTATTTAAATAGCTTCTAAGTGTATTTTCATCCAGGTCTGCTGGATCTTTACCTTCTTCTACTATAATGATGGTGTCTACATTTATCTTACCCCTCAACTCCTCCACCATTCTAACCGCGCCAGATATACCTGGGCCGTCGCCATCAAAAAATATTACAATGCCATTTTTTGCATAAGTAAACAACAGGTTCTGCTGACCAGACGTTATGTGCGCACCCATTGATGCTACTACATTTTTAATACCTAACTCGTGCAATCTCCAAACCGACTTAAACCCCTCAACAACTATAAGAGGTTTGTTTTCTATGTGGTTTTTTGCATTGCATAAGTTGTACATGACTTTGTCTTTGTCAAAACCGGGTGTAAGAATGTATTTAAAATCATCGTCGTCTACATTCTCACGAATGTCTCTCATACTATAACCAACAAGGACGCCCTTGTCATCTCTTATTGAAATTATGTCCCTAATATAACCATAAGAATCAGTATAACCGCCAGCAATTTCAAAGAAATCCAACGTCTCTTTTTTAAATCCTTGCTTAGAAAAATAAGACGATCTGAATGGTTTAAACTGTTCCAAACAAGCATCCGTCACAATAGAAGATTTCGCTTTGGCTTTCTTGCGTGATTTTACAAAAGCCTCTTGTTCTTTTTTTCTCTTGTAGTCAAGATAATTATCATCGCCCAGATCGCCGGCAAGGGAGCGAAGATATTGAACAGCGGCCATAAAGTCAACACCCATACATCCCTTAACCAGCCCTATTATATCGTTACCAAAAACCTCGTGGCATCTATGTGAAAAACAAACCCAAGTACGTGTCTCTTTATTAAAACGAAAAGACGTCTTGTTATCACCGCCATGAATTTTACATGAGCTTCTTATTTCTTTGGCAGTCTCTCGAGACGTATCAAAACCGAGTGATTCCAAGAAATAACGGGGGTCTAGGCTATCCTTTAGCCTTTCCAACATCAATCTAAAATCTTCTTTGTCGTTACTCGAGCTTGTCATCGTCGCTGCCATTGTTTATTACACCTTTCCCATAAGGAATAATCTGTTTGTTTATAGGCGCTTCTCTTATAAGGAGACTTTGCTTTTTAAATATGTAACTAATCCCTTCCTTTGGTGTCTGTCCGCCTCGGCGTGTATCCCTAATAACTAATTTCATCTGCCCACTTTCTATGCCACCGGCCTCTATCTCTTCTTTGTCTCTTTCAAGCCACTGACAAACAATATCAGCATACCAAGATACTCTATCACTACCGGCCACATCGCCTTCACGGTTGAGTTGCACAGCTGTTAAAAACGGGATATCTAAAATACCAGCTAGGTCTTTCATTCTGGTCGTAACATCACCCAAGATCTGATACTCTTGGCGTTGTCGATCTATACTCGTGCTGTCGGGTTCTTTAAGATAATCAAACACAGCCAAACCTATATTTTCTTTTATCTTGTATTTCTTATACAAAGCCGTTAACTTATCAACCGAATACCCCGGCATTCGTTCATGAAAAAGCTTGGCCTTCTCGACAATCCTTACACACTTTTCTATAATGGTGTTGTATTGCTCGGCCGTATAGCCACCATGCTTAATAAGACGCTCAGGCAATCCGCTAAGCATTGCTATAATTCTAGTCCGCCACTCATTAAATGTCATTTCTGTATCAACATAGAGGACGGGCGTATTAAGACGAAGTGCTGCGTTCGCTGCAATGGTGGAAAGAAAGGAGCTTTTGCCCATCTTTTTTCTGGCGGCAACAACCATCAACGTTCCAGGTATTAACCCATCTATTTGGTGATCTAAAATTGTAAACCCCGTAGAAAGACCACTCATCTCTACTGGGTTATCCCTTCTCTCGTCTACATACTCTTTTAAACCTTCACTAAGATTCTTTGGTTCGGATATAGACTTGGCTTTAGTGGAGAGATCCATAACCTTTGACTCCACCATCCCAAGCAAATCGCCACTATTTTTTCCAGTCTTTGCATTTTCTTCAACAATACTCATGCTTGTATGCAAGTCTTTATAGAGTCGATACTTGGTGCTTGTTTCTAAAACAATGTCAATGTAGTGTTGAAGATTTTCCTGCTCCAGCGGCATATCTGCTATGCTTTCAATGTATTCATAACCACCTATGCTCTTTAAAACACCGTTGCTTTGGGCTTCGTTTACAATCATAGAAATATCAAACTTATCCAATCCACCCTTCTCAACTAATGTTTTCAATATTACGAAGACGGTCTTGTGTTCGGGGTAAAGAAAATCGTCTTCTTCTACCTTTGAGCAAATGGAATAGAAGTTATCGGCGCGCCTTATAGAATAACTCAGCAGCGCCCTTTCATCTCCGGGCTTGCAGAACATGTCCTTCATTTCTTGTGAATTCATTAACTATACCTTTCTTTTCTTACTGTATATAATTCGTTTTCTCTTCTTGTCAAGTCTCTTTTTAAAGCCGCCACTAAATCAGACATCATTTTATCAACACCATCAACTATCATAAGCTCTTCTTCTAATTTATCTATCGTGTTTCTTATTGCTTTTAGAGCTTCAGATGTGCTGATAACATGCTCAACTGCCGCTGCTTTTGTTTTACATATCTTCGAAATTTCTTTGTCGTTTACTAAGATCCGAGTAACTTCTGTATCTAGTACACGCTGCTTTTGAAATATATTCACCTTCGTCCTATTAACCTCAGAACGAAAATAAATAAGGTATTGCGACAGCGCAACAGCATACTTGCTCACCGTACTGCTTTCTAATGCATCTAGATTTCTGGCATCAAATGTCAGAATCTCATTTATAAACTCAATATTCGGTTTAATGTTTTGAAACAAATGCACGCCATCGTCCATTATGACACCTCTTCATCTACACCCTTGTATTCTCGGTAGCTTTCAGGAAAGACACCGGTACAAAAATAATCAAACCTATCCTCACTGGTCTCCATGTCTCTAAATTTATGCCAGTGTGAAATATACCCTTGCTTATTCACATCCGTTTGTCTACAGACCAAAGATAGGTCACAATAAATAGGGTCGCCTGTTAGTGTACCATCCTTAAGAGGGCACCAATCGGGACAATCCTTACCGCGCTTAATTGGATTTCTTTCAGATTTAATAAATATTTTACACATAAAAGCCCTCACTCAAAGCTTTATAAATTTTAAA
>Ga0105101_10001542_pt1 | contig 10106 bp, 9 predicted proteins | sample PPLLak21cMay2015_2_FD_87037 | JGI IMG/M metagenome (GOLD analysis project Ga0105101, IMG submission 87037) | Freshwater sediment microbial communities from Prairie Pothole Lake near Jamestown, North Dakota, USA - PPLs Lake P8 Core (1) Depth... | ecosystem: Environmental > Aquatic > Freshwater >...
GTGATGCGTACGAGCTCCGAGCCGGCCAGCGCAAGCTCGGCCACCTGCCCGGCGGTGGCCTCGGCATCGGCACTGTCCGTATTGGTCATCGACTGCACCACGATCGGCGCGCCGCCGCCGATGCGTACATGGCCCACGGCGACCTGCCGGGCCGCCCGCCGCCTGTCCAGGGGCTCGCTCACTGTCGCCCCCTAATCCAGTCTCACGCGCGCCACGTCGACACGTGTATGAGGCGCGAGGTCGACCGCTTTGCCGCGATAGATCAGCCGCACCGACTGGGCGTTGCCGATGACCAGGTCCAGGGGCGGCTCGCCGCTCACCGTCTGCTCGCTGCCTGGGGAGTTGAGCCGGGAGAAGATCAACGTGCCGGACGCGTCTTTGATCTCCACCCAGGACTCGTCATCGAACGTCAGCCTGAGCTCGGCGAGACCTCCAGTGGACGGCGCTGCGCCGACCGGAGGCGCGGCGGCAGGAGCCGCAGCCGGCGGAGATCCCGTGGGTCCTGCGGACTCGCCTGCGCCCGTCGCGTTGGCCGCATCCGTCGTTACTGACGAGGGGAGGCTCGGTGCCGGAGCCGCGGCCGCCTCGGGCGATGACGGGGGCAGGGAGTCGGCGTGTTGGGGTGCCGGCGCCTGGGTCGTCGCGGGCGGTCGGACCGGTGCCAGAGAGACCGGCACCGGCTTGTTGCGCGCGTCATACACAGCGGCAACGATCAGCACTATCAGCACGAGCACCACAGCCAGTGTTCCGAACCCGAACCGGCTGCGCCGCCCGGCGCGCGGCTCCTGCCGCGGCACCGGTGCTGCGGGCGTGGATGCGGTTGGTGGAGCAGCCGGCACGGCCGCAATCCCCGCCTGGGTGACCAGCGCTTCCGGCTCGAGATGCAGCAGCTTGGCATAGTTGCGCAGGAAGCCGCGCACGAATACCGGGCCCGGGAACGCGCCGTACTCGTCGCGCTCGAGCGCCTCGACCTGCCGCACGGAGAGCTTGAGCTGGCGTGCCACATCACCCAGGCTCAGCCCCTGGGCCCGACGCTCGGCCATCAGCTTCGCGCCGGGGCGGCCCCCGGCTGCGGCCTCCACGGTGCTGCTCGCCTCCGCTTCGTGCGGTTCGGTCGGATTCTCCGGCGACCCCGTGTTGTCAGGCTCCTGGCTGCTCATCAAAAACGTCCGTCGAGAAACGCCTTGGTCTCCGGCGCCGAGGGGAAGCGCAAGCGCAGCTGATTGCCGTAGCTGAGCATGGCGGTACGATCGCCGAGCCGGCGCTCGATGCGTGCACCGAGCAGAAGCGCCTCCGGCCCGACTGCTGGGACCACCTTCATGTAGCGATCCATGTACTGCTTCGCCGCGCCGTAGCGGTCGCGTCCGTACTCCAGCTCCGCCATGTTGTAGAGCGCCTGGGGCTGGTTCGGGTTGAGCTGGAGCGCGCGCAGGAAGAACTCCTCGGCTCCCTTCTTGTCGCCGATGTTCAGCGAACACAGTGCCGCGTTCTTGTATGCCGCGTCCGGCGTCCCGTACAGCGGATTCTTGACCGCGTCGAGAAGGTAGCGGATCCCCTCCTTGCCACGGTTGCGCTGGCACAGGAACAGGCCATAGTTGTTCTTGGCGTCCGAACCGGCCGGGTCCAGCTTGAGAGCCTGCTTGAAGTCGCGCTCGGCCTGATCGTCCTCCCTCAGATCCATGTGCACCAACGCGCGGGCATTCCAGGCCGGCGCGTAGGTCTTGTCCGCAGCGATCGCTTCGTTCAGTTCCTCCAGCGCGATGCCCAGTCTGCCGGTCTCGTAATAACCGACGCCCAGCTCGGTGTGAATCTTGGCGCGCTCCAAGGCACCGGTGCGTGCACTCTGAGCCGGCTGGCTCTCCGGTTTCTTCGCCGTTCCGCCGCAGCCCGCCAGAACCAGCACGAGACCGAGAAGAATCGCGGAGACCGGCCTCATGCCGACGCCTCAGCGCGGCGCTGCGCCCGGCGCGTGCGATCCTTGACCTGACCGGCGAGCTGGCCGCACGCCCCGTCGATGTCGTCGCCGCGGGTCTTGCGCACCGTCGCGATCAGCCCTGCGTTCATCAAGATCTCCTGGAACCGGCGGATGGCTTCGGGCGAAGAGCGTTCGAAGCCGGAATCGGGGAACGGGTTGAATGGAATCAGGTTGTACTTGCAGGGCACCTGACGCGCGATGTCCAGCAGCTGCCGGGCGTGCTCGGGACGATCGTTGACCCCCGCCAGCATAACGTATTCGAAGGTGATGAAGTCGCGCGGAGCGCCCTGGCGTTGCCACTTCACCCCGTGCGGCGTAGGCTTCTCGTCCTCCCGCGGTGCGCTGTCCAGATAGCGGACGCAGGCTGCAAGCAGTTCCTTCAGCGGCCACTTCCGGTTGATCGGTACCAGCCGATCGCGCAGCGCATCGTTGGGGGCGTGCAGCGACACCGCGAGCGCCACCGGGCATTCCTGCCTGAGCCGGTCGATGTTGGGCACCACGCCCGAGGTGCTCACCGTGACGCGCCGGCGCGACAGGCCGTAGGCATAGTCGTCGAGCATGATGTGCAGCGCGGTCACCACGTTGTCGAAGTTGGTCAGCGGTTCGCCCATGCCCATCATCACGACATTGCTGACGATGCGCTCTCCGGTCCCCTTGTCGGCGCGGGCATCGCGCCCCAGCGCGCGGTTCGCCCACCACAGCTGGCCGATGATCTCCGCCACCGACAGGTTGCGATTGAAGCCCTGGCGACCGGTGGCGCAGAACGCGCACTCCAGCGCACAGCCCACCTGGCTGGAGATGCACAGCGTACCGCGGCTGACCTCGGGAATGAACACCGTCTCGATGCCGTTGCCCGCCCCCACGTCGAGGAGCCATTTGCGCGTGCCATCGGCCGCCACGGAATCGGCCAGCAGCTTTGGAGCTTCGACGACGGCGGTGCGGGCCAGCGCGACGCGCAGGGACTTGGCCAGGTCGGTCATCTGCTCGAAGTCGGCCTCGCCGAAGTGATGTAGCCAACGCATGAGCTGGCGCGCGCGAAACGGCTTCTCGCCGATCCCAGCCAAGAGAGCAGTGAGACCCCGCAGATCGTACCCGAGCAGGTTAACAGGATCAGCCAACGACATTCGTATCACCTGACGCGCGCCGCCCAGCCCCTGCCTCCCGGCCCTCGCGAGGTGGATCCCGTGGCGGACCGCTGACAGCCAGCAGCGCGCGTGGATGTCGACCGCCGGAAAAAAATAGGCGATCTCGCTGGCTGCCGTGGCCGGGCCATCCGAACCGTGCACCGCGTTCGCGTCGATGCTGTCTGCGAAGTCGGCGCGGATCGTTCCGGGTGCTGCTTTCTTCGGATCGGTAGCGCCCATCAGGTCGCGATTCCTCTGAATGGCATTATCGCCTTCCAGCACCTGGATCATCACCGGGCCCGAGATCATGAACTTCACCAGATCGGCGAAGAACGGCCGCTCCCGATGCACTGCGTAGAATCCCTCGGCTTGCTCGCGCGACAGGCGCGTCATGCGTGCCGCGACGATCTTCAGCCCCGCCGCCTCGAAGCGCGCATAGATCTGGCCGATGGCGTTCTTGGCAACCGCATCGGGTTTGATGATGGACAATGTCCGCTCTGCTGCCACGCTGTACTCTCCTCGCAATCCTTAAAGAATTCATCAGGATAGCACGACAGCGCAGAGATAGAAAGGGATCCGGCACGGGAGCGCGGCGAAAGCCCCTCCACGCACTGGCCCGGATCGCATCCGGCTGGGCGCGGCACGTCGATGGCTGGGGGTTTGGCGGCCGCAACAAGAATGGTACTGTTGCGCTTCGCCGAACAAGAACAAACCGGGGGGAGCCATGGGGGAGCAAGCAGCGGCCGGCGACGAGCAACAGCTCAAGCAACGCGCTATGCGCCGGCTGGCAGTGGCGCTTGCGCTGATCGCAGCGGCGATCGTCGGACTGGCGGTGCTCGATCACTACGCCGGCAGGAAAAAGGCCGTCGCACCGGCCACCCCGTCCACCGAGCCACCGCCCATCGCCACGCTGCCCGAGCCCAAGCCGCTCGAGCCCGCGGCGCCTGAGCCTCCCAGCGCCGAAGAGCCTGCCGCTGAGGTCACGCCGACGCTGCCGCCACCGCCGCCCCCGACTATTGGCGACGACGCCACGGAGCCCGCACCGGCAGGCCAGGCGCCCGCGCGCTCCAAACCCGCCGCCGGCGCCGAAGTTCCGGAGAGCACAAGGGGCCCGGCCCCGGCTGCGCCGCCACCGGCGGGGAAACCAGCCGGGCCGCAGAGCGCCGCCGCGCCGCCTCTCGAGCCGCGGCAGGGTTTCGTCGTCCAGCTCGGCGTATTCACCACTGTGGAGAACGCGCAGTCGCTGCAGAGCAAACTCAAGGAGCAGGGTATCCCGGTGTTCCTGGAGACGCGCGTGGTGGTAGGACCGTTCCGCGATCGTGCCGAAGCCGAGGCGGCTCAGCGTAAGCTCAAGGCGCTGGGCGTGGGCGGCGTGGTCGTGCAGCGGAAGTAGCCGGCCCCCTTGCCGGGTCAACCCGTCGGTCGCCAGCTCCTGGCGTTGGTAGTTCACGGTCCGTACAGCAGATTCGGCAGCCACAGCGAGATGGCAGGCACGTAGGTCACCAGCACCAGGTACGCGAGCAGAACGCCCACCCACGGCAGCGCTGCGCGGGAGACAGCTGTGAGGCCCATCCGTGAAATGTGGCTGGCCACATACAGGTTCAGCCCCACGGGCGGCGTGATCATGCCGATCTCCATGTTCACCGTCATGATGATGCCGAGATGGATCGGGTCTATCCCCAGCGATTTGGCGATCGGCAGGAACAGCGGCGCCAGGATCAGAATGATGGAGCTGGGCTCCATGAACTGCCCCGCGACCAGCAGCACGAGGTTCACGGCGATCAAGAACATCCACGGGTCGAGCTGCCGGTCCGTCACCCACTGCGACAGCGCCTGCGGGATCTGCTCGTAGGTGAGCAGGAAGGTGAACAGGATCGCGCTGCTGATGATGAACATCAGCATCGCGCTCGTGTTGGCCGCCTTCAGTAGCGTGGCCGGCACCTGTCGGAGCGGCAGGTCGCGGTAGATGAAGCAGGCAGCCACGAAGGCGTACACGGCGCTCACTGCAGCTGCCTCCGTGGGGGTGAAAACGCCGCCATAGATGCCGCCCATGATGATCACCACCAGCAGCAGCCCCCACAACGACTCGCGGAACGCCGTCCACAGCTCGCCTGCCGACACACGTGCTTGAGTCGGCAGGCGCCGCCGGCGCGCCGTGAGATAGGTAACGAGCATCAGCAAGCCGGCCAGCAGCAGCCCCGGCACGATGCCGGCAATGAAGAGCTTGCCCGCGCTCTCCGAGGTGCTCACGGCATAGATGATCATCACGATGGACGGCGGGATCAGGATGCCCAGTGAGCCTGCCGTGGCGACAACGCCGACGCCGAAGCTCTTTGGATATCCCTGCGCGAGCATGGCCGGCAGCATGATCGAGCCGATTGCCACCACGGTCGCCGGACTCGACCCCGAGATCGTCGCGAACAGTGCGCAGGCCACGATCGAGGCCATTGCCAGCCCGCCCGGCATCCAGCCGACCAGGGCCTGGGCCAAGTGGATCAGGCGCGCGGCGATCTTGCCTTCGGTGAGGAACGTGCCGGACAGCACGAAGAACGGCACGGCCAGCAGCGGGAAGCTCTCCAGTCCGGTGAACAGGCGCTGCGACAGGATGTTCGCCGTGTCTGCATCGAAGCTGGAAAACACGGCAAGGTAGGCGAGCACTGTCAAGCCCAGCGCGACCGCGATGGGCGTGCCGGTGAGCAGCAGCGCCAGTAGGATCGCGAGGATGAGCGCGGCCGTCATGCCGCCCCCTCCGTCTCGGGCAGCACACCGCGCCTGAGATAAGCCCATAGCGCCTGCAGGAAGCGCAGGCCCATCAATGCGGCACCGAGCGGAATGCACAGGTACACGATCCACAACGGCAGCTCGAGATCGTAGGAAACCTGCCCGGTCTGGTGCATGAACATCACCCAGCGCGTGCCCAGCACCACGACGACGGCCGCGAACAGCGCGCCGAGCCCCAGGCCTAGCAGGACCAGCAGCCTGCGGCTGCGTGGCCCGGCCGCGTTGACCAGCATGTCCACACCGAGATGGATGCCGGTGCGCACACCGTACGCAGCCCCGAACTTGGCGGACCAGATCACCAGGTAGATCGCCAGCTCCTGCGCCCAGCCCAGGTTCACTCGGCTGACGATATCCCACAGCCAGTCGATGCTCGCCGACCAGCGCTGCAGGACATCGAGGAAAATGATCAGCGTGGCGGCCGCCAGGCAGCCCGCCGTGATCCATTCCTCCAGATGGTCGAACAGGCGGCGGAGCACTGTGGTGGGCGGGTGGTCGACTTGGCCTTACTTCTGGTTGGCGGCAACGTAGAACGCTGCGATGGTGTCCTTGCCCACCGTGCCCTCGAACTTGCGATGCACCGGCAACAGCGCTTCGCGCCAGCGGCTGCGCTCATCCTGCGGCAGGACGTACACCTCCGTCGTCTTCGCTGCCTTGATGGCGGCGAGCGCGGCCTCGTTCTCCTGGCGGGCGATGTCGTGCTCGTACTTGGTCGCCTCCTCGAGCGCCGCCTCCAGCTCGCTGCGAATGTGGGGCGGCAAGCCGTCCCAGAACTTCTTGTTGACGATGACCGCGTAGAGGATGTAGCCGTGCTCCGACAGCGTGAGGTGCTTCTGCACTTCGTGCATCTTCTGGGTGTACATGTTGGACAGCGTGTTCTCGGTGCCGTCCACCACTCCCTGCTGCAGAGCCGTGTAGGCCTCGCTGAAGGCCATTGCACGCGGGATGGCTCCCATAGCCTTCATCTGCGCTTCCAGGACTTTGGACGACTGGATGCGCACCTTCAGGCCGCGCAAGTCCGATAGCCTGCGCAGCGGCCGGTTGGCGCTCATGTGCTTGAAGCCGTTGTCCCAATAGGCAAGCCCCTTGATACCTTTGGCCTCCAGCTTGGCGAACAGCTTCCGGCCGACCTCGCCTTCGGTCACGCGGTACAGCGTGGCACGGTCGGGGATGATGTAGGGCAGGTCGAAAACCTCGAACTCGCGCACGCCGATCGGCCCGAACTTCGATACCGAAGGCGCCAGCATCTGCACTGCATTGAGCTGCAGCGCACCCATCTCCTCCTGATCCTTGGCGAGCTGGCTGTTGGGATAGACCTCTACCTTGACGGCCCCTTTCGTGCGCGCCTCCGCCAGCGCCTTGAACTTGAGTGCTGCCTTGCCCTTGGGCGTGTCGGGTGCGACCACATGGCTGAACTTGATGACGATCGGGCCCTGCGCGAGTGCCGGCAGCGCGAGCATGGCCAGCGCGATCGCGCACAGCAGCCGGTTCATGGTCATGTTGTCTTCTCCAGGGTTTTTCGCGAACGCAAGACGGCGCCGATTCTAGCAGGGCAACCAAGTCGGCAAGATGCCCGCTTCGTCTGCCTGCGCCGCGAAGCGGCAGTCGACGCCGAGCTCCGCGACCCAGAGCACCTGTTCGCCGCAGACCAGCAGCGGCAGCCGCTCGCGTCGCCACTGCGGGATCTGTGCCTCCTGCAGCAGGTTCTTCAGCGTCCGGGTCGGCCGGTTCGCAGCAAGTTTGATGCGCTCGCCCCCGCGGCGTGAGCGAACCAGCAGGTCCAGCCCGGCCAGTCGCGCAGCCGCCAGACCAGCACCAGTGGCGCGCTCGAACCGCATCCTGCCGTATCCCGCCGGCAGCGTGAGGTCCGGCTCGCCGCACCAGTGCAGCTCCCAGGGTTTGCCAGGCCCGGCGTCTGCCGGGCCGATCCGCAGCATGCCCCGGTGCCGGTATACACGCGCGCCACCCAGTTGCATAACCGGCTGGGCATCGTCGCGCGCGGTCGCGAGCTGCCGCAGGAGCTCTTCGAGCTGCTCGCGCCGCGGAAACGGCAGGCCTTCCCGCGCGAGGTACCAGCGCAGCAGGTTGCCGGCTCGGGCTGCGCTCAGCTCGCGCAGCCGTGACACGCGCAGCCCGCCGGCCTGAAGCGCGCCCGCCGCGTCGGCGGTCGCCTGATCGTGCGCGATCTCGCTCAGGTCTGCGAAGTTGCGGCTCGCGCGCAGCCAGGTCTGTCGATATCCGGGGAAGCGGGCTGCCAGGCGTGGCAGCACTTCGTGACGCAGGTAGTTGCGGTCGAGGTCCGTGTCGAAGTTGCTTTCGTCCTCGACCCAGTCCAATGCTCGGTCTCGCGCGTATGTGGCAATCCGGCTGCGTTCCACTTCCAGAAGGGGCCGGAGCAACAGCGGGCCGCCGCTGCCGGCGATGCTGCGTGCCACAGGCATCGCTGCCAGGCCGCGCGGGCCGGCCCCGCGCAGAAGCTGCAGCAGCAGCGTCTCGGCCTGATCGTCTACATGCTGCGCGAGGACGACTGCGTACGCATCCAGGCCCCGGAACACCGCGTAGCGTGCAGCACGGGCGGCCGCCTCGAGTCCCGCTCCGGCGTCGCGCCGCACCTCAACGCGCACGGCGCGGAACGGGACGCAGTAGCTGGCACTGCGCTGCGCGCACAGCGCGCTCCACCCGCTCGCACGCGGGCTCAACTGATGATCGACATGCAAGGCGGTGAGTGCGAAGGAGTGCTCCTTCCGCAGCGCGCTGAGGATGTCGAGCAGCACCATCGAGTCCATGCCCCCGGAGAGACCGAGGACCAGACGGCCCGAGCCCAGGCCAGTGCGAATCAGCACCGACGCGACATGCGCTAGCAGCGGCACGTCGCTGGGATCTCGCTGCTTGCGGGTACGGGCAGGCACGTGGAGCGATCCTCAACTGCCCAGCTCAGGGTTCTCTGTGACCCCTTCCAACCGGTCGCCAGGACGCCGAAAGCTTGCGCAGATGCCGTTGCGTTGCCTGGCGTCTTTGCGTCTAGGCGCTCAGCTCCGCATGCTGGGAAAGAACCAAGAGAAGCCGCCTGCGCAGCGCTGCCGGACGTCAGCGGCTCGCGACTTCCTTGAACTTGCCGTAGCCCATCAGCTTGGTGAAGCGCGCCTCGAGCAGGGGCTCGAGCGGCTTCTCCTGCACCTGGCCCAGGGCCTCCTGCAGCGCGCGGCGCAAGGTCTGGAACACTGCGTTCGGGTCTCGATGCGCGCCGCCGAGCGGCTCCGCCACGACCTTGTCGATGAGTCCGAGGGTCTTGAGGCGATTGGCCGTGATGCCCAGGCTCTCGGCCGCGTCCGGCGCCTTCTCCGCGCTCTTCCACAGGATCGAGGCGCAGCCCTCGGGCGAGATCACCGAGTAGGTCGAGTACTGCAGCATGAGCACCATGTCGCCCATGGCGATGGCCAGCGCACCACCCGACCCGCCCTCGCCGATGATGGTGACGACGATCGGAACGCGCAGCTCGGCCATGACGTAGAGATTCCGTCCGATCGCCTCGGACTGCCCGCGCTCCTCCGCACCGACACCGGGATAGGCGCCGGGCGTATCCACGAATGTCATCACCGGGATGCCGAACTTCTCGGCCAGGCGCATCAGGCGCAGCGCCTTGCGATAACCCTCGGGCCGCGGCATGCCGAAGTTGCGGTACAGCTTCTCCTTGGTGTCGCGGCCCTTCTGATGGCCGATCACCATGACCGTCTGCCCGCCGAAACGGGCCAGTCCCCCGACCACCGACGGGTCGTCGGCGAACGCGCGGTCGCCATGCAGCTCCTGGAAGTCGGCGAAGATGTTCTGGATGTAGTCGAGCGTATACGGCCGCTGCGGATGCCGCGCCACCTGCGAGATCTGCCAGGGCGACAGCTTGGCGTAGATCTCCTTGGTCAAGGCGTTGCTCTTCTTCTGCAGCCGGCCGATCTCCTCGGAGATGTCGAGCGCGGAGTCTTCCTGCACGTAGCGCAGCTCGTCGATCTTAGCTTCCAGCTCGGCGATCGGCTGCTCGAACTCCAGAAAGGTCGTCTTCATCGGGTGCGGCTATTTACCGTAGTTTGTGGCCAGGTAGTCGACGATGGCGGCTGCATCCTGCTCGCCGATCGGCGCCCCCATGACCTTGACCATCTTGCTCACCGATGCCTCCCAGCCCTTACGGTCGAGGAACACCGAGTTCATCGGGATGTAGTCCAGGCTGTGGCACATCA
>Ga0105101_10001544_pt1 | contig 10102 bp, 8 predicted proteins | sample PPLLak21cMay2015_2_FD_87037 | JGI IMG/M metagenome (GOLD analysis project Ga0105101, IMG submission 87037) | Freshwater sediment microbial communities from Prairie Pothole Lake near Jamestown, North Dakota, USA - PPLs Lake P8 Core (1) Depth... | ecosystem: Environmental > Aquatic > Freshwater >...
ATGCATGGATTCGGGCGTGAGCGAAATGAAATCCCAAAATGTATCGTGTGCGGTCGCCGATTGCGGAAAGCCGCGGTCTGGTTCCATTTTTACGGCATGAATGAGGTCGGGAAATTTAATAGCATCCTGAATGAAGAAAACCGGGATGTTATTGCCGACGAGATCCCAGTTGCCTTCCTTGGTGTAAAACTTGACTGCAAATCCGCGCACGTCACGCGGGGTGTCTACTGAACCGGCGCCGCCTGCGACGGTTGATATACGGGTGAACAGGGGTGTCTTCTCACCAACCTCAGTGAGAATCCTGGCGGTGGTGTATTTCTTCAACGAGGCGGTCAGCTCGAAGAATCCATGCACGCCCGTCGCTCGTGCGTGGACAATACGCTCAGGGATTCGCTCATGATCGAAATGCGTTATTTTTTCGCGAAGGACAAAATCCTCCAGAAGTACAGGGCCCTGCGGATTAGCCTTGAGTGAGTTTTGGTTATCGGAAAGCGCGACGCCCTGATTCGTAGTAAGCGCGGGGTGTTCTCCGCGCGCGATCTGGTGCAACTCACCGCCGTCAGCCCGTTTTGAGCCTCTGTTGGAAACCGAAACACGCTCCTGTTTACTTCTTTTGGAAGTATTCACTTTTTTTTGTTTGCTCATGATTGATCTCCTTGCTGCATATTGCCAATCTGCTGGCTATTGTTGTACGATGTCAATTGTAACGGGCGGTGTTTTCTTCCGGATCATCCCGCGCCAGAGGAATCACCGGACCAAGTCCTTGCTCTTCCCCCATGATAGCGCACAGGAGACTCCCTAGTCCACCGTTTTGCCGTCGAAGTGCTCGTTGTCGGCTTCCGCCTCAGCGCGGGTATGGTGGACAACGCCGTCCCGATGATTCGGGCGGGGATAGAATTCACCGCAGGCAAAGCGACGTACTCGGAGGAGGGCCACGCGCTTTGCTTTTTGTCACGAACTCCGAAGCTATGTCCGACGTGTATGTTTGGGAGGCTCGGCGCCGGCAAGAGAATCTACTGCACCTTTCACTCTGTCACCGAGGCCAACTGCCGTTTCCTTTACACTTTCAAATCCCTCTCCAAGGGCATCTACATATTCACCCGCTGTGTCCTTGAGCGTACCGGCATATTGAGACCCCTTCTTTGATAACTGTTTTCGGGTGCTGGCACCTTTGTCAGGAGCAAACAACACTCCGAGAACGGCACCTATGGCCATTCCAATCATTGCACCTAGTACGACTTTTCCTGCACTCATGTCTGCGTTCCTTTCTTCAAAATATGTAAAAGACCACTACCTTGATTAGTCGTTCTTTATGGTGATATTCTTGAGCGATACTTTCAGATCACCCAAATCATGCTTTGTATCCTTCTTGAACTGTTCCCAGGCGATATCGCCTTCGTCCTTGGCATTGTTGACGCGGTCGCGGAGTTCATTGTTTTTTGTCTCAAGCTCGTCGATGCGCGTATTGTATTTGGCTCTATAGCGCATATCAACACCGTTCACTTCTTTCCGGAGGTCGATGATGCGCCGTTCGTTGACTGCAGTCTCTTTGTCATTGTCCCGTTTTTCCTTCAGCCAATCCTCCTGCCATTCAGCGCGCGCCTCTCTTTTTGCTTCCTTCAGATTTTGCTTGGCATCAGCAACATTGTCCCTTGCGGCCTCAACCTTTTCTGCAGGTTTCTGGCAAGAGATCATGAGAATGGATAGGCAAAACCCGGTTGACACAACTGTTGCGAGAATTTTAACGTAACTTGATTTAAGCTTTGGAATGGTGGTCATATATCCTTCCTGTGGATTGCGACTACGGTAATTCAGTTTTCCTCTTTCATAACTTCAGTTTCAGTGAAGGCCTCTTGGTTGATTGTTTCGGCAAGGCCGCTGAGCAGCTTGTCGGTTGCGGCTTCTTCATCCAGAGTTTCCTGCAATGTTTTCGCCGCTTCTTCAAGTCCCATCACTTTGGCAAGGTCCCTCAGGGAGCCATAGGCTGCGATTTCATAGTGTTCGACTTTTTGGGCGGCGATAATCAAACCGGCGTCGCGTACGCATCCCTTCGCGTGATCTTCTATGACTTCGGCACCTTCTTTGGTCAGGCCATCCATTCCCTCACATTTTTTTGAACCGACCTCTAGCCCGCTGGCCGCAAATACCTTTTTCAGCCTTGAGACATGAGTGTGGGCTTGAGAGAGATGTTTTGTGAATGCGGTTCTGAGTTCTTCTGAATCGGCAGCTTTCGCCATTTTGGGAAGAACTTTGATAAGATGATTTTCCGCCCAATAAATGTCTTTGAGATCTCCTTCGTACAACTTCTTCAGGGTTTCCATTGCCGCTTTGGTTTTCGCCTTTGACCCTCGTCCGTTGCTGTTGCGACGTGTGCCCTTTCCACCGTGGATCGTTTTCATGGAATGCCTCTTTTTTTGTAAGTGTGAGAAATGAGGCTCGAGGAAAGAGTCAGTTATTTCGGTATTTTGGCTATAACAAGTAACTTAATCGTATTCTGAAAGTAATCGCCCAAAGGAACCAAAAGGTAGCTAATCCCTTTTTGATGGATCTGCAAGAACCACATCACGAATGGTGAAGTTATGACGTTCAAGACACTTACCTATGACGTTTGCCAACGTACAATGGTTATCCGCGAGATCGCATGGCCCGTTTCTCGACGAGGAGGGGGGGATTTCTTCGTTCTATTCTCGCTCAAGCAGCCACGGCGCCCGACAACCGGCACCACGCCGCTCATTCATTTGGAAAGGTCGAGGACAGGCCGAAGTTGGCAGATTAATAGTATTCGCTTAACACCGCGCTCATTCTTGCCAAGAAAAGTAAGAGCACTGAGCGCGGCGTTGCGTGGTGCCTGAACGTTAGGCGCAAGCGGCTGGCACGCCACTTGATTACCGAGAACCGTGACAGCCGCATGATGAGCAAATTGTTTTTGAGTGTCAGTTCTTTCTCTTCGCGAGAATTCTCCTAGCACTTCGCTTTTTCACTGTCCCCTCATTGTCCCCTTGTCAGTTCAAAATAGCGAAGAAGGCGAAAATCTGAGCGACTGAAGTGCCGAATGTCGCTCAGATTCGGCTTGTTGATGCACTCTCCTTTGGTTCGAGTCCTGCTCGCGGCGCAAAAAACCAGTTGCGGAAGCAACCAGCATTCGAGAAGAAAGTGAATCGAATTATGAAAACCTGTACACGGAAGAAGATCTGACGAGGCAAGTGGCTGAGTAGCGCCACTACGCAATTCCCTTGACAATCGCAATTCTTCTCCCTATCTCGAGATGGTGGGCCGATCTTGGGTTCACTCGTAACTTATCCCGCATTGGCACTGAGATGCACCGCAGAGCGCCGAAAGCTGGTGGAAGGATATTCTTCTCTCTTGTGACTTCATTTTCCCCGGTCATGTTCCGGAGCATCGATTGCTTTCTCTGCGTCTTCGTTCCCGCATCCTCCAGCTCGCCCCGCAAATCAGTGTAGAATTTGTGTAGCAACTTTGTGACAAGTGATGGCAATCTGTGGCAATCTATGAGATCGCGTTCTGACAAAACGCCTTTATTTTCGCCGCATCTGCCGACCAACATTTTATTCGTAATCAGCAGGTCGACGGTTCAAATCCGCCCGCCAGCTCCAAGATTCCCCAAGTTAGAAGCATCTTATCGCAGGATCAGAAGTTTCTTGGTTTCCGAGACGCTGCCCGCCACGAGCCGGTAGAAGTACACACCGCTTGCCAACCCCGCGGCCGGGAAATTCACCGAATGCGTTCCCGCTTCAACCTTTCCCTGCATCAACGTGGTGACCTCCCGACCGAGAATGTCATAAACGGTTAGAGCAACAACGCCGGGATTGGCCACAGTGAAACTAATTGTTGTGCTCGGATTAAATGGATTGGGGAAGTTCTGGAGAAGCTGGAATGCCGGGATGTCTCCGAACGTTCCCACTCCATTGAGAACACCCCTGAACTCAAAGATATCCCGGGATGAGATCGGCCTCAACGTGCGTAATTCGAACTGGTCACCGGGCTGAGGAAGGGTTGCCTCAGGCTGACCTGCAAATGTGAGCCCCCAGCTGTGGCGGAGAGCTCCGGAAGAGTCCCTCTCAAGTATGTATATCTCTTCAAGGTTGGACACTTCACCGTTCATGTCCAGCTCAGAGAACACAAATTCCGCCTTACGGTTCTCGGTCAGATTCCAGACAGTGAACCGTACAGGGGTGGCGGGGAACCCCGGTAACTCCCCGCTAGACGTGTCTGTTATAGTTGCAGTGAAGCTTATGCGGTAGTCATATGGGGCACGCCACGCCGGCACCAGACTGTCTCCCTGTAGCAGGCTGGGGAGATATCCCCCGCAGCCGATGATGGTCGGGGCGGCGGTCGTCCACCCCGACCGGGCGTTGTCGATCTCGGGCTGGGAAACGTCCCGGATCAGTAATCGCAAGCCGTCGAAGTACGGTCCTTCCCTCCTCCCGTCCATCTCGGTGGCCCTTGTCACGAGCGTGGTGCCCAGATTCAAATCTCTGACATCGTACACTGTGGCAGCCTGTGACGTGTCGTCAAACATAACTCGATACAGGTGACCTGTCAGGGCGTTCGGATCGACAATGTTGACGCGGATGTCGGCGCGTCCAGATCCCGCTGCGGCTACCACCGGGGGTCCGGGGAGGCGCGGTGTCTGCTTGGAGAAGATTAGCGTGCTGTCTGCAGAATAGTTGATCCCATCGGACACTACCGCCTTGAACCGGGCGGCTGTGGAGTTCGAGAGTGCCACGAGCCTGATGGGGACCTGAACGGAAGCCATACCGGACGGGATGTTCTGGGAAGAAATGAATGTGGTGTTGAGTCCCTCGTCAACGCTGTAGAACACTTGGAGCGTGAGCGGACTACGTTCCGGGTCTCCGACCAGGATCGACAAATCGATGGAATCGGATTCAAGGACGGCCGGTCCGAAGAGGTCTAAATTCTGTATCCTCACCGCCGGACTTCCGTTCATCGCGTTGTCAATGGAGAATAACCCGGAGACATCCCTTCCCATGACCAGGCCGGACTGATTCTTGCGGATGAGTCTGAGTTGTCCGAACGCCGCGTCTGAAACTTCGGAGGTGCTCCATTGAAATGTACCCGAGTTCGGGGCAGACGAAGCAACGGCATGCCACTCCTTCCCACGGTCTGACGTGTACCAGATTTCCACGCTGTCCTCGCCTCCTCCGGGCATCCACGCGATTGTTGTGATTCCCGAGAGTCGCTCAGAAGGTGATGGGGAAGTCAGCCGGATTGCATTCTGGACGGGACGGGTGTGAGAAAAGACCCAGGGAAGGAGGTAAGGAAAGTCATATGACTCGGGCCAGATAAAGTGCGTTCCCCTCTCGAACTCTGTGGAAAGGAGATGGGCACGACTCCGGATTTGTTTCGCGATGAGACTGTCCGGGAGCCCCACGCAATCCTGAGAGCGGCAGTGTGTATAGGTGACGAGTTCTCCGATGCGTTCAAATTCCTGAAAAGCATGCCGGGAGAATTCAACCGGGACGTCTTCATCGAGAGTACCGTGAAAGTTCCAGATGGGGATATTCCGTATAAGGGTGAAGACGAAGCCGACAGAGTCAGTGATGCCACCGCTCATCGGGACGCCGACGGCAAATTTCTCTGGGTATCGGGCGAGGAGGGCCCACGTGCCGAATCCTCCCATCGAAAGCCCTGTGAGGTAAATGCGATCGGTGTCCAGGGAATACTGGCGAGACAACGAATCGAGCAGGGTGATCAGAGTCCCGAAGTAGTGATCCCAGGATTCGTGCAGCGGCGAACACTGCGGCGCCAATACAAAACAGGGGTGTTTTGTCTGGTTGACAGGATCGGCCCAGACGGTGGCAAGCCGGTAATTGACTATGTGGCTGAGGGTATCGGTTCCGCGTTCTCCAGCGCCGTGCAAGGCGAGCACAATAGGGTACTTCTTCGCAGACGTGTAAGTTTCCGGGACAAACAGCCGGTAGATGACCGTTGTGTCCTTCTGTGTGAATGAACGTGCAACGAATTTGGAGACGATGGAGCTTTGAGAATGGGACTGGGATATTCCGACGGTGAGACCGAGTATCGCAACACACAGTGTCTTCATCATTGCTCCTAAATATTCGGTTTGCGGATGACCAGACGCTCTGTCCGGTTGCACGCGTTGTGTTGTCACCACACAAGATTCTCGAACACCGGACAAGGGTGCACTGTTCCCGGAGGGGGCAGAAACATCAAAATCCCGCCCTTCCGGGCGGGATCTTGTTCAATACCGCCGGGAGGCGGCGGGATCCTGACGCAACGGCTACACTTCTACCTACCGCACCAGCATCATTTTCTTCACATCCTTGAATGGGCTTCCGCTGCCATCCAGCGGTTCCACCATCATGCGGCAGAAATACGTTCCGCTTGGCACCGTTGCCATCCACCGTGCGTGATAGTAGCCTGCCTCGCGCTCGGCGTTTACCAGAGTGGCAACGTGCTGTCCGTACACGTCGAACACATCCATTCTGACGCGGCTCCGGGACGAGAGTCTGTAAGGGATGGTCGTCGACGGGTTGAACGGGTTCGGATAGTTCTGGAACAACTGGAAGTCGGTCGGGACACCAGCCTGCCCTTCGCGCACGTCGACCGCGACATCGATTTCAATAACCCAAAGCGGGGAGTCGCCGGAGTATTCGGCGAAGTCCGGGGAATAGTTGACAAATGCGTACTCATCTTTTCCGTCTTTGTCCATATCCTTTGCGGGGTATCCGTAGAAAAGACGGGGGCTGAACGCCGTGATTCCGCTCTCTTTGAAAATGTCAAACAGCACCTGGTGTTGCCAGCTCGAAGAGTCTGCGGGATCACCCGTACCCTTGTACTCTAGAGAGAAAATCTGGCCGTTGGACTCCCCGGCGATCATGAGATCGGTCTTTCCGTCATGGTCGGGGTCGGCAACCTGCATGGAGCGCAACTTGCCCAACGCATTGACCGGAATCGTGTAGAGTTCCTTGATATTCGCCGAGGTCATCTTGCTGACGTCCGTGACTCCCGTGACAATGAACACCTTGTTGACAGGCTCCGTCCCGGCTATATACATCTCGTTGATGCCGTCCTTGTTGACATCGGTCACACACACGCCGTCGAGGGCTCCGAAATCGATACCTTGGGTGCTATAAAGCTCATCAACGGCGAATGCCTCGGTGAATTGCCCGTTGCCGGTGCACTCAAAAATCCTCATCGAAAAGAAGTTCCAGATGAACATGTGAATCTCTCTATTCCCGTCGTTGTCCAGATCGCCGGTAGTGGTGCTGTAGTTCGAGCCTCCGAAACTTTGAGAGTACTTCCATTCGTTGCTCCAGACAACGAAGCCAGCGAAATCTCCCTCGACGGAAGTAACAATGACTTCACGATTTGAAGCACCTGCTACGCGAACGCCGGTGATCAATTCGTTTTTTCCGTCTTTGTCGATATCCTCAATGGTGAGACTGTATGGGCGGAAGTCATAGCTCGGCGCGGAATCGAAATTCCATTGACTGGAAGCTTCGTAGAGGCCCGTCGTGCTGTTCAGAAAGCCGTACGCGTTCTGCCCCACAACATTGCTCCATTCGAATACCCAGACTCGGGAGGGATTGGGATCGTTTGTCGGGGATGAAGGAAATGTTACGACGATGTCGACAATGCCATTGTTGTTGAGATCACCCACCGTGAAGTTCGCGTAGGTAGCGCCCTCGACCGGAATGACCCACGACCAGACCAGTTTGTACGAGTTGTTGGCGTCGGCTTCATACATCAAAACCGCATTGGTATCGAGATCCGTCCACGAGCAGAGTATTTCCCCCCATCCATCCTTGTCTGTATCAAACCCGGCCTTGACTGTGCCCATCTCTGTGATGTCTTGGAGGGTGAGATAGGGAACTGTGGTTTGTTTCCAGGCGATTGTCCACTGTTGCGCAAAACAGAAGCTCACGACGAAGAACAACAGAGCTGAAACTAGTGCAAGACGCTTCATTTCCGGCCTCCAATAGCATGGGAGTGGAACGAGAGTTTGTTGCTGCGGATGTCCTATAATCGTGCGTTCAAACGAAAATGTCAAGCCACGTATTGAATGGCTCCGACCGTTCGTCGACGGATCTCCTCTGCGTTCGGTGTGATCATACCTTCCTCTGCCAGCGCAGGCTCCTTCGGGTCGATTGTCCGATTGAAGCAACGATGTAATCACGGCTCAAGTTTTGATGTGGCAATCCGAACCCTTGACTTTCGCCCTCGGCATTGGTAGATTCTCGCCGGGTCGATTGCCACACACCACAAATGCCCCGGGAGGCCAATTATGCGCTTGCTTGCGATAGTGCTCGTTGCTTCCTTTCTCGCCGGATGCAGCCACAAGACCGTACAGCCCGTAAGCTATCGGGAACAGATCCAACCGGTCCTCAATTCCCGATGTGTACAATGCCACAATGCTGATCTCAGTCGGGGGAGGATCATGCTCCACTCGTACGAAACACTGATGAATGCCCGTACGTATCCGGGGAAGAAGCCGCTCGTTGTTGCCCAGGAGCCTGCGAAAAGTTGGCTCTATATCGTTTGCGCCACCGATCAACCCCACTATCGTATGCCTCCGGATACTTCGACCGTTGTGGCTCTTCCGCGAGATCAGCTGAGACTTATGGCAAAATGGATCGAAGAAGGTGCCAAGGAAAATTAGCAAACCAACCCTAACACATGTGAGTGCTCGCTATGAAGAAGCTCGGAATAGTACTGCTTGCGTGGTCTTTGTTGGGGCCCAAGTGACCTTGTTCGCCCAGGAAAAGAAGGTCGAGAAGACGCAGAAGCATGCGGAGAAAGTGAAGAAACATCACCCAAAGAAGGGTGAGATGATGGACATGAAGGGCGAGAAAATGGAGAAGAAGGGTGAAATGATGCAAAAGAAGGGCGAGAAAATGGAGAAAAAGGGAGAGATGATGCAGGAGAAGGCTGAGAAGAAAGTCGAGAAAATGGAAGGTCAGAAGCAGAAGCAGTATGGACAGCAGAAGGAGAAGACGATGGAGAAGATTAAGTAATCGTCTTTCGTGGCGGCAGGATCAAGACAGAGGCCGGTTCTCCCTTCGAGGCGAGGACCGGCCTCTGCGTTGTTACCTCAACCCACTCCCAAAGGAAGTCAAACCCAGAAGCATACCACCAGTGAAGAGATACCACGAAAATGAGGCTAGCGGTTGTTGATGCATCGCCGCATCAGCATTCACCAGAAAAGACGCCAGCACGAGTGTTCCGCCAAGGCAGATGAGCAGCCATCGAACCCGCGAAATCCGCACCGGCCGCCCACGCGACTCTCGAATAAGGACTGCAATGCCCGCGACAATAAGACACAGCGAGACCAGAACCGGAGCGAGAACAGGAGCGACCCACGGGAGTGGAATGAGAAAGAGGATGTCGTCGGTAAACAGGGAGGCGGGCCAGTCAAGAATGGCTTTGAGAAAAATATAGTAGAAGATATCCCAGACCCCAAATGCGATCGAGAAGTATGAAAACCGGGCAAGAAAATCCTTTCCGGACACCCATCCGATGACGCCCAGCATGATCACTGTCGCGACCTCGCGGGCCACCTCGACAATGACAATGCTCTGTGGCATGACCACCAGAGGGAACACAAACCCATCTGGATAGTAGTGGAGACGAAGGTAGACCACCACTGCGGCTTCAAGATAACCCATTGCGATGGCGAAAAGTGTAACGGCGGCGATTCTGGGTTTCAAGGAAGTCATCTCCGCGGCTGTCTGGAAATTGGAATCCTCATTGTTGCGGCTCATGCACTGTGGCTGGGACTGTAATGTACCTTCGCATCCTCTGAACTTCAATGGTAGAGCCCCCCGACGCCCTTTCGGCCATCTGCTCATGGATTTCTCAATCTTTTTTGGTACATTTTGGTGATCGGGCAGACACAAATGCACGGCACCCCCCTATGAACCTTTATCCGCGAAAGCTTTCTCTGCAACTCATGATACCCCTGACAGTGATTGTGATGCTTGTCGGCGTGGCGTCAGGGATCATCCACATGAAGACCCAGGAGCGTCAGCTGCTGGACGCAATGATCACGGGCGCCGACCAGCTTTCGGGGAGCATCGTCAGCGCGACCTGGCACGCC
>Ga0105101_10001548_pt1 | contig 10095 bp, 6 predicted proteins | sample PPLLak21cMay2015_2_FD_87037 | JGI IMG/M metagenome (GOLD analysis project Ga0105101, IMG submission 87037) | Freshwater sediment microbial communities from Prairie Pothole Lake near Jamestown, North Dakota, USA - PPLs Lake P8 Core (1) Depth... | ecosystem: Environmental > Aquatic > Freshwater >...
CCGCCGGTCACGCTGTTCGAGGAGTTCGAAGGCAAGCACAAGAACGACGATGCCTCGGGTGACGTCAAATACCATCAGGGCTATTCGCGCGATGTCGATACGGCGAATGGGCCGATTCATCTCACGCTCGGCTTCAACCCCTCGCACCTCGAGATCATCAACCCGGTGATCGAGGGCGCGACCCGCGCCCGCCAGCAACGCCGCGCCGACAAGCAGGGCAAACTGGCGGTGCCGGTGCTGCTGCACGGCGACGCCGCGTTTGCCGGACAGGGCGTGGTGATGGAGACGCTCAATCTTTCACAGACGCGCGGTTACGGCACCGGCGGCACGGTGCACCTCGTCGTCAACAACCAGATCGGTTTCACCACCTCCGACCCGCGCGACACGCGCTCGACGCTGTACTGCACGGACGTGGCGAAGATGGTGGACGCACCGGTGTTTCACGTGAACGGCGACGACCCGGAGGCCGTGTTGCTCGTCACCCAGGCGGCGTTCGACTTCCGCATGGCGTTCGGCAAGGACGTGGTGATCGACCTGCTTTGCTTCCGTCGCCTCGGCCACAACGAGCAGGACGAGCCGATGGTCACGCAGCCGCTCATGTACAAGAAAATCGCGAAGCACCCGGGCACGCGCAAGCTGTATGCCGAGCGCCTGACGCGCGAGGGCCTGCTCGCGCCGGCCGATGCCGACCGACTGGTCGCCGAGTACCGCGTGGCGATCGAGGGTGGCGGGTCGCTGGTCAAGACCATGCCGACCGACTACAAGCGTTCCTACGCCGCGGACTGGAAACCATTCGTCGGCACGCCATGGACGCAGCCGGCCGACACCGGTGTGCCGCAGGATACCATCCAGTACCTCGCCGAACGCCTGACGACCATCCCCGCGAACTTCAAGCTGCACCCGACGGTGGAAAAGATCATGGCCGCGCGCCGCGAGATGGGGCAAGGCAAGCTGGCGCTCGACTGGGGCATGGCCGAGAACCTGGCCTACGCGGCACTGCTGCATGACGGTTACGGCGTGCGCTTGTCCGGTCAGGATATCGGGCGCGGCACGTTCTTTCACCGGCATGCGGTGCTGCATGACCAGAATCGCGAGCGCTGGAACGAGGGTGTGCACGTGCCGTTGCAACACATCAAGGACGGTCAGCCAAACTTCGTGGTCATCGACTCGCTGCTCTCCGAGGAAGCGGTGCTCGGTTTCGAATACGGTTATGCCGCGGCCGAACCCAACCAGCTGGTGCTGTGGGAGGCGCAGTTCGGCGATTTCGCCAATGGCGCGCAAGTGGTGATCGACCAGTTCATCGCCGCGAGCGAGAGCAAGTGGGGAGTGCACGCCGGGCTGGTCATGATGCTACCGCACGGCTACGAGGGCCAGGGACCGGAGCACTCGTCGGCGCGTCTGGAGCGCTATCTGCAGCTGTGCGCCGAGTACAACCTGCAGGTGTGCGTGCCGTCGCTGCCGGCGCAGATGTTTCACTTGCTGCGCCGGCAGCTGATCCGCCCGTATCGCAAGCCGCTCATTATCCTGAGTCCGAAGAGCCTGCTGCGTCACAAGGAATCGGCGTCGCCGCTCGAGACGCTTATCAGCGGCGCCTTCCTGCCGGTGATCGGCGAAACCGAGGCGATCAAGCCGGGCGACGTGCAGCGCGTGGTCGCCTGCAGTGGCAAGGTCTATTTCGATCTGGTGCAGGCGCGGCGCGAGCGCAAGCTCGGCAATATCGCCATTGTGCGCATCGAGCAGCTCTACCCCTTCCCGCACGACGACTTCAAGCGCGAGCTCAGCCGTTACTCGAATGCCAGCGATCTCCTGTGGGTCCAGGAAGAACCGAAGAACCAGGGCGCCTGGTACTGGCTGCAGCACTATTTGAGCGACTTGCTGCTGCCCGGGCAGACGCTGCGCTCCGCCAGCCGCCCGTCCTCGGCGGCGCCCGCCGGCGGCTACCTGGACGTGCACCGCGTCCAGCAGCAGGCGCTGGTGGACGAGGCGCTGAGGCTGGACGCATAACAGGGGGAGCGGGTTTCCGGAGCGCCGGTTTTCTGGAAACCTGCTACATAATATAGTCAGGAGCTGCACAAGAACGCAGAACGAGGCTCATGGAAATCCGTATTCCCCCCCTGTCCGAATCGGTATCGAGCGCCAGCCTGATGAGCTGGCGCAAGAAAGAAGGCGACTTCATCGAGCGCGATGAAATCCTGATCGAGGTCGAAACCGACAAGGTCGTGTTCGAGATCCCGGCGCCGGCCGCCGGCCGGTTGGTGCGTATCGTGAAACCCGATGGCGCCACGGTGACCAGCGACGACGTGATTGCCGAACTCGACACCGCCGCGCTGCAGCCGGCCGCCAAGCCTGTCCTGAGCGGAGTCGGAGGGCCGGCGCCCGCCGCCACCGCCACCATCGCCGCTGCACCGAAACCGGCGGCCGAACCGGCCATGAGCCCGGCGGCGCGCAAGCTCGCGGCCGAGCAGGGCGTGAAGCCCGAGACCGGAACCGGCCGGGGCGGGCGTGTGACCAAGGCCGACGTGCTGGCCGCTGCCGAAACCAGTGCCACACCCCCGGCCGTTACGCCTGTCCTGAGCGGAGTCGAAGGGCCGGCCGCGCCGGTGGAAACCCCCCACATCGGCGATGGCCGTCCGGAGCAGCGCGTGCCGATGTCGCGCCTGCGCTTGCGCATCGCCGAGCGCCTGCTGGAATCGCAACGCAGCACCGCCTCGCTCACGACCTTCAACGAGGTCAACATGCAGCCGGTGATGGAAATCCGCAGCCGCTACAAGGACCGCTTCGAGAAGGAGCACGGCGTCAAGCTCGGCTTCATGTCGTTCTTCGTCAAGGCGGTGGTGGCGGCACTGAAGAAATACCCGGTGCTGAATGCCTCGATCGACGGCAGCGAAACCGTCTACCATGGCTACTACGACATCGGCATCGCGGTATCGAGTCCGCGCGGGCTGGTGGTGCCGATTGTGCGCGACGCCGATCAGCTGTCGATCGCCGAGATCGAGAAGAGCATCGCCGACCTGGCGACGCGCGCGCGCGACGGCAAGCTCACGCTCGAAGAACTCACCGGTGGCACGTTCACCATCACCAACGGCGGGGTGTTCGGCTCGATGCTGTCCACGCCGATCATCAATCCGCCACAGAGCGCGATTCTCGGCATGCACAAGATCCAGGAACGCCCGATGGCCGAGAACGGCCAGGTCGTGATCCGGCCGATGATGTATCTGGCGGTTTCCTACGATCACCGCCTGATCGACGGGCGCGAGGCGGTGATGGGGTTGGTGGCGATCAAGGAAGAACTCGAAGACCCGGCGCGGCTGTTATTGGATGTTTAATTACTGAAACTCAACGCAAAGGCGCAAAGACGCAGAGAAAGACAAATTAAAAGAAAAACCGTTTTGCTTTTCTTCGCGTCTTTGCGCCTTTGCGTTGAGTCTTTCATTCTGGATAAGAAGCATGAGCGCCAACTATGATGTCGCGGTGATCGGCGCCGGCCCGGGCGGCTATGTGGCGGCGATCCGCTGCGCACAGCTCGGTCTCAAGACGGTGTGCATCGATGCCGGGCAGGGCCCGTCCGGCAAGCCGGCGCTCGGCGGCACCTGCCTGAACGTCGGCTGTATCCCGTCCAAGGCGCTGCTCGAATCCTCCGAACAGTATGCCCATCTCCAGCACGGCCTCGGTGAGCACGGCATCGCCGTCAAGGACGCCAGTCTGGATGTCGGCCGGATGCTGGCGCGCAAGAACAAGGTCGTGGAGAAATCCACCGCCGGCGTCGCCTTCCTGTTTCGCAAGAACAAGGTGGATTCCAAACCTGGGTCGGCCCGATTCGTGCGCGTTGACGAAAGCTGTGTGCTGGAGATCCGGAACGGGGAGGCGCGCGAGGAGCTTACGGCGCACTTTGTGATTGTCGCCACCGGTTCGATCCCTGCGCCCCTGCCGGCCTTTCCGGTCGATGGCGAACGCGTGGTCGACAACGCCGGCGCGCTCGATTTCCGGGAGCCGCCGAAGCGCCTCGGCATCATCGGTGCGGGCGTGATCGGGCTGGAGCTGGGCAGCGTGTGGCGCCGGCTCGGCAGCGAGGTCACGTTGTTCGAGCCGCAGGCGGCTTTTCTTGCCATGGCCGACGCCCAGGTTGCGGCCGAGGCATGGAAGTTATTCACCCGCGAGCAGGGCCTCGCGATCAAGCTCGGCGCCCGGCCCGTGTCCATGAAGCTCGGTAAGACTGGTGTCAGCGTCGAATACGAAGACCCCCAGGGCGCGCAACGGTTCGAGTGCGACAAACTGCTGGTCGCTGCCGGGCGCGCACCCAACACCGCTGGCCTCAATGCGGAGGGCGTCGGCGTCAAGCGCGATGCGCGCGGCTTCATCGAGGTGGACGAGCACTGCCGCACCGGCTTGCCGAACGTCTACGCCATCGGCGACTGCATCCGTGGACCGATGCTGGCGCACAAGGCCTCGGAGGAGGGGCTCGCCGTGGCCGAACGCATCGCCGGGCAGAAACCGGAAGTGAACTACGCCACCATCCCGTCGGTAATTTACACCGCGCCCGAGATCGCCTGGGTGGGCCAGACTGAGCAGGCCCTGAAGGCCGCCGGGACGGCCTTCCGCAAAGGGGTGTTCTGGTTCATGGCCAATGGCCGTGCGCAGGCGCTGGGCGAGACCCACGGCTTTGTGAAGGTGCTGGCGGACGACCGCACCGACCGGATTCTGGGGGTGCACATGATCGGGCCGCGGGTCTCGGAATTGCTCGGCGAAGCGGTGGTGGCCATGGAATTCGCCGCCGCGGCCGAGGACCTGGCGCGCATTGTCCACGCGCACCCGACACTGTCCGAGGCGCTGCACGAGGCGGCCCTGGCCGCCCTGGGCCGGCCCCTGCACCAGTAAGCCTCGTGTGCGGCTTGTCCGCCCCCCGGTGTTGGTATAGTTTTGGCAGACGTTGTCTCACGGACGCTTGTCTCAGAAGATGCCATGCCTTCCCTGCCCGCCGATCCCAAACTGCTTGCCACCCTGGTCCCGATCAACGCCCTGAGCGTCGAGCACCTGCGCCAGCTGGCGGGGAAGGCCGTGATCGAGGACCTTCCGGCCGGCCACGCGCTTTTCCAGGAAGGCAGCACCGACAGCGAGGCCTACTATGTGCTGGCCGGCGAGGTTGTCCTGTCGTCCCGGAAAAACGCCGCCAGCCGCACGGTGAGCGGTGGCAGCGAAGAGGCGAAGTATCCGCTCGCCAACCTCAAGCCACGGCAATATGCCGGCAAGACCAAGACGGCGGCGCGCATCCTGCATGTCGACAGCACGCTGCTCGATACCCTGCTGACCTGGGACCAGGTTGCAGGTATTGAGGTGACCGAGTTCGAGGGCGACGAGAGCGATACGGCCTGGATGCGCAAGCTGCTGGAGAGCAAGGCGCTGCTCCGGCTGCCGGCGGCCAGCATTCAGCAACTGTTCACACGCTTCGAGGAAGTGCCGATGAAGGCCGGACAGCTGATTATCCGCCAGGGTGACAAGGGCGATTATTACTACGTCATCAAGCAGGGTCGTTGCCGCGTGGTGCAAAAGCCCGGCGACCAGCAGAAGATGGTGGCATTGGCCGATCTGGCCGAGGGTGACGGTTTCGGCGAGGAGGCATTGTTGTCGGACGCCCCGCGCAACGCCACGATTGCGGCGCTCACCGAGGGCGCGCTCATGCGCCTGGGCAAGGCCGACTTCGACAAGCTGCTCAAGGAGCCGCTGCTCGAACAGGTTTCCGACAAGGAGGCCATGACGCGCGTGCAGGCCGGCGCCGGCCTCATCGACGTGCGTCTGGAAAGCGAGTACCGGCGCGCCAGCCTCAAGGGCAGCATCAATATCCCGCTTGCCCAGCTCCGCCAGAAGACCGACAGCCTCGATGCCGGCCGCCCGTATATTGTCTACTGTGATACCGGTCGCCGCAGCGGTGCGGCCGCCTTCCTGCTCTCGGAACGTGGTTTCGACGTCGCGCTGCTCAAAGACGGCATTAACGCCTTGCGCAAGGCGAACCCATCGGCCGCCTGAGAGTTTTCGGGTTGCCCGTTTCCGGATGAGTTGGGCGCGCGTCCGTGTCAACCGGCGGCGGGCGCAAGTCGGGCTGCTGGCCTAGCCCGGAGACGTATTGTGCACGCCGATGTGAAGGCTGTAACGGCCCTGGCGACGGTCGGCGAAGAAATTCCGCAGGGTGTAGGTCACGACCGGAAAGGCAATTTGCTCCCACGGGATTTCCGCCTCGCTGAACAACCGCACCTCGAGGCTCTCCTCCCCGGGCGCGTAGTCGAGACTGCGCAGCCGGCCGCGGTAGATGAGATAGACCTGGTCGATGTGCGGCAGGTTGTAGAGCGTGTACAGCTCGCCGATTTCGATGGAGGCATTGGCTTCCTCCAAAGCCTCGCGCGCCGCTGCCTCGGCGGTGGTCTCGCGCAGCTCCATGAAGCCGGCCGGCAGGGTCCAGAATCCATGCCGCGGTTCGATCGCGCGCCGGCAGAGCAATATGCGTTCTTCCCATTCGGGGATGCAGCCGACCACCATCTTCGGATTCTGATAATGGATGGTCTGGCAGGCATCGCACACGAAACGTTCGTGCGTATCGCCGGCCGGCGTACGCCGGCTTACGAGGGCGCCGCACTGGCTGCAAAATTTCATGACTGAATACCGAGAATCCGTGCCGATGTTTTTTCCAGCTTACTGCTTTTCCGCCTGTACCGGAACGCCGGCACCCGCTGAATGACCGAAGAACCCAACATTGCCGATCTGCTGACGGCGGCCGTGCGCCGGCACGAAGCCGGAGACCTGGCGGCGGCCGAGTTGCTGTATCGCGAAGTGCTGACGCGCGATCCGGCGCAGCCCGATGCCCTGCATCTGCTCGGCCTGATTGCGCAGGCGGCCGGCGATTCAATGAAAGCAGGCCTGCACAAAAATAACCTTTATATGCGCGCGGCCGCGAACATCCGGCACGCGATCGCGCTGCGTCCGGGGGAGGCCGTGTTCCATTACAACCTGGCGAACGTGTTGCGCGACGCCGGGCAACTCGATGATGCCATTGCCAGCTATCGCACGGCGCTTGCCTTGCACAACGCAAACGGGGTTGTCGATACGGACACCCTGCTCAATCTCGGCAATGCGCTCGCCGCGCACGGCGAGCCGGGCGCGGCGGCCGACAGCTACCGGGCGTTGCTGCATCACGCGCCGACCGCCATGGATGGTGGAAGTGCCGGAAACGCAGGAGCAGTTTTCCGGCCACAACACCTTGAAGCGCAGGTAAACCTGGGACAGGTGTTGCACAGGCTCGGCGATATCATCGGTGCGCGTGCCGCGTATCAGGCGGTCGTGGCACGGGATGCCGAAAATGTGGACGCCTCCAGGGACGGAGGCGGTAGACCGCATCGGGAACTGGCGGTCGAGGCACATGTCGGCCTGGGTGCACTCTGTCAGGAGGCGGGCGAGTACGCAGCGGCCTATTCGCACTACCAGCAAGCGCTGCAGACCGACCCGGACTGCGCCGCGGCCTGGAACAATCTTGGCACCTGGCACCAGGAACGCGGCGAGCGCCCGGCTGCCGCCGAATGCTACCAGCGCGCGCTGGCGCTCGATAGTGAATGTGGCTTCCACCACGCCGAGGCGCACAACAACCTGGGCACGTTACTCGTCGATGAAGACCGGATCGAGGAGGCCGAATCCTGTTATCGTGCCGCGCTTCGTGCGCGCCCGGAGTTTGCCGAGGCGCACAAGAACCGCGGCGCGGTGTTGCAGGCGCTCGGGCGGAGCGACGAGGCGCTCGCCAGTTTCCGGGAAGCGTTGCGCCTGCGGCCCGACTTTGCCGAGGCCGCCTACAAGCTTGCCGCGTTGAGCGGCGAACAAACACCGGCGGCCGCGCCGGCGGAGTACGTCGCCGCCCTGTTCGACAGCTACGCGGGTGATTACGACCAGCACCTGACCGCGACGCTGCACTACCGCGTGCCGCAGGCGCTCTGTGCATTGCTGGCGGAGCGTATGCCGGACAGCGGCGGAAAAACTGCTCCTGCGTTTTCCGCGCTCCCGCCATCCATGGCGGTCGAAGGACTCGATGTGCTCGATCTCGGTTGCGGCACCGGCCTGAGCGGCGTCGCGCTGCGCCGCCTGGCAGGCCGGCTTACCGGAATTGATCTGTCGCCGCGCATGCTGGCGCGCGCCCGCGAGCGCGGCCTCTACGACAGCCTCATTGAAGGCGACCTTGTCCAGGTTCTGGCCTGGCAGGTGGCCAGTTATGACCTGGTCGCGGCCGCCGACGTATTCGTTTATATCGGCGATCTGGAAGCGGTCGTGGCGAGCGTGCGGCAGGCGCTGCGGCCGGGTGGCTGGCTGGCGTTTTCGGTCGAGTCGCTGTCCGCAGGCGAATACCGCTTGCAGCCGACCGGTCGTTACGCCCACGCACCTGCCTATCTCGCAACGTTGGCCAAGCGTCACGGTTTTGAACGTGTAACGCAACAGGATGTGACGCTGCGGGTGGAGCAGGGGCGGCCGGTGGCCGGGCAGTTGCAGGTATGGCAGTGCGCGGTGGGTAACGGCTGACGGTGCGCAAAAATTCCGGAACGGAAATTTTCAAACTCAATGCATAAACAACAAGGCCACCCGCAGGTGGCCTTGTCAGGGGTAAATCGACCGCTTACACCATATCCTTGAGGCCCTTGAGGGCCAACACCTTGACGACGTTGCGTGCTGGCTTGGCCTTGAACATCACCTCTTCCTTGGTGAACGGGTTGATGCCCTTGCGCGCCGGCTGCGAGGGCTTGTGCACTACCTTGACCTTCATCAGGCCGACGACGTTGAACAGACCCACGCCCTTGAGGTCACGCTTGATCAGCGTGGCGAGCTCGTCGAACACGGCGCTCACTTCCTTACGCTTGAGGCCGGTCTTCTCGGAAAGGTGGGTGAGGATCTCGGACTTCGTGCTGGGTTTTTTTGAAGCCTTGCTTTTTGTTGCCATGTGTCGCTCCCAATTGGTGAGAATCTGATTTATAAATGCATGCAGGTGGTTATCCGGACGGCGCTAAACTTAGCATAAATCCCGGGAAAAATAGAAGTCCCGCGCAAGTAAAATTTTTTCCGGCTCGCGCAAATCGGCACGTCATCCGGTTGCCGACACGGGAGAACGACCATCTGAATCAGGCTGCCGTTGATGCCGGCTCCTCGTCCTTTACGTCAACATTAGCGGTTAAAAAAATGATACCGCGACAGGTTTGCAGTCAGCACGATACCGGATTGGCGTGCGGGAGATGCTGCTGCTGCCACACTCCGGTGCAAGTGCGCGCCAACCTGGCCCGATTCGTGCGTCGGGCGGAAAGCGTTGCCGCGTAATCGGCCCGCCGAGGCGGACGGGAGCGAAGTTTCGGCCCCGGCCGGTATTCAGGCTATAATTCCGCTTTGTTTTGCCAGTCGCTGTCCCCATTTTGCCGGACAGCCAAGTTGATGTTGGAGGAATTTTACATGCCGATTTACGGGTACCAGTGCCAGGCCTGTGGCCACGAATTTGAACTCATACAGAAAATGAGCGATTCAGCGCCGTCCGTTTGTCCCGCCTGTGGCAAGCCGGATGTGCGCAAGCAGCTGTCCGCGGCGGGTTTTCAGCTCAAGGGTTCCGGCTGGTATGCCACGGATTTTAAGGGCGACAAGAAGACTTCCGAGAAGAAGGCCGCCGAGAAGGACAGCTCGGATTCCGGGCCGAAGAGCGGCGGTTGCGGTGGCGGCGCCTGCGGCGGCTGCGCGCAGTGAGCAAGCCGTCCCCGATCCGTCAATTTGAGATTCATTCACCATGGGTAATCTGCGGCGCTATGTGATCGCCGGCCTGCTGGTCTGGCTGCCGATCGTGGTCACGGTGCTGATCCTCAAGTTTCTGATCGACGTCGTGGACCAGACCCTGCTGCTGCTGCCGGCGATGCTGCAGCCCGAAATCCTGATCGGTTTTCGCATCCCGGGGCTCGGCTTCCTGCTGTCCGGCGTGGTGCTGCTGGTGACCGGCATGGTGGTCACCAACCTGCTTGGGCGCAACATGGTGAAGGTGTGGGAGAGCCTGCTGGCGCGCATCCCGGTGGTGCGCGCCATCTATTCGGCCTCCAAGCA
>Ga0105101_10001550_pt1 | contig 10091 bp, 7 predicted proteins | sample PPLLak21cMay2015_2_FD_87037 | JGI IMG/M metagenome (GOLD analysis project Ga0105101, IMG submission 87037) | Freshwater sediment microbial communities from Prairie Pothole Lake near Jamestown, North Dakota, USA - PPLs Lake P8 Core (1) Depth... | ecosystem: Environmental > Aquatic > Freshwater >...
CGGTTTACAACAATCAACGTTGAAGATGTTAATGAAATGAAATACTGATTATTATCTTCTTTTAGAGAACTCTTATATGATTAGTTTCAACTATACAATCTGGATTCCCCTTCTGCCATTTATAATGTTTATCGTTCTGGGTCTGGCCGGACACCGGCTGTTGCCAAAACTTTCCGGTTTGATTGGAACAGCGGGCCTGGGAATAATAACAATACTTTCCTATTTTACTGCCTGGTCCTACTTTTTCACAAGTGAAAAGATCGGGGGTGCATATCAGAAAATAGAAGCTGCCAATATTACATGGTTGCAGCTGACAGATAAATTGCACATTGATATGGGAGTGCTCCTTGACCCGATTTCAGTAATGATGCTGGTTGTCATAAGTACAGTCTCCTTCATGGTTCATATATACAGTCTTGGTTATATGAAGGGCGAGAAGGGTTTTGAACGGTTTTTTGCGTTTCTCTCACTTTTCACCTTCTCAATGCTCGGTCTGGTTCTCGCGACAAATATCTTCCAGATGTATATTTTCTGGGAACTTGTTGGGATTTCCTCTTATCTTCTGATTGGATTTTATTATCAGAGGCCTTCGGCCGTCAGAGCTTCAAAAAAAGCATTTATTGTTACAAGATTTGCTGATCTCGGTTTTCTCATCGGGATTCTGATCCTGTCATTCAATACAAAAACATTTGATTTTATTACTCTTACCGATCCCACCGGACCGGCTATCGCACAGGGCAGCAGCGTAGCATTCCTGGGATTTTCTGTAATGACATGGTCAATGATCTTTGTGTTTATGGGGGGAGTCGGGAAGTCAGCGATGTTCCCTTTCCATATCTGGTTGCCTGACGCAATGGAGGGTCCTACTCCGGTTTCAGCTCTTATTCATGCTGCGACAATGGTAGTTGCAGGTGTTTACCTGGTGGCCAGGATGTTCCCGATTTATTACTTTTCTGCTCCGGCTGCCCTTGATGTAGTGGCATATGTTGGTGCATTTTCTTCGCTCTTTGCTGCAATTATCGCATGTACACAAACAGATATCAAGAGGGTTCTGGCATATTCCACGATGTCGCAGATTGGCTATATGATGCTTGCTATGGGTGTCTCAGGCTATGGAGGCCACGAAGGATTGGGCTATATGGCTTCAATGTTTCACCTCTCGACACATGCAATGTTCAAGGCTTTGTTATTCCTGTGTGCAGGTGCAATAATCCATGCTGTCCACAGTAATTACATGACAGATATGGGAGGACTTCGCAGGTATCTGCCGGTCACCCATATAACTTTCCTGATAGCCTGTCTTACGATTGCCGGAATTCCACCGCTGTCGGGATTTTTCAGCAAGGACGAAATTCTGGCAGCTGCACTTCATCACAATAAATTTTTATTTTCAGTAGAATACGCTGTTGCCGGCCTGACTGCATTTTATATGTTCAGGCTTTACTTTAATATTTTCTGGGGAAATGAGACTCATTACCATAGTATACCTCACGAGGCTCCTGCTACTATGACTGTTCCGTTAATTCTTCTTGCTGCCGGGTCGGCATTTGCCGGTTTTATTCCATTTAATGAACTTGTTACTACCGACGGCAGGGCTTTCGAATCAGAAATTGAATGGGCAGTTGCAATACCATCGGTACTTATTGGCCTGGCAGGAATTGGTATTGCCTATATTATGTACGCCAGGAAAACTGAAATCCCCGACAAACTTGCCGCCACTTTTAAATACACGTATAAATGGGCATACAATAAATTTTATATTGATGAAGTGTATCTTTTTATTACTAAAAAAATCATTTTCAGATATATAGCAGAACCGGTCGCCTGGTTCGACAGGCATATAGTAGACGGTACAATGAATGCAATTGCATTCTTAACTCAGAATGTCTCCTTCCGGATCCGCGGATTTCAATCGGGTCAGTTACAGAAATATGCATTTGTCTATGTCACAGGTGCAGTGTTGCTTGCAGTTGTTTTAATTTACCTGTGGCATTAGAAATGTTATAGAAAAGTTTATAAACTATGGATATTTTGACACTGTTCATTGTAATTCCGGTTCTTACAATAACTGGTATAATCCTGGTAAAGGATATTCGCCGGGTCAGGCTTGTTGCCGCTACCGGAATGGGCATACAGCTTATCCTGACAGCTATTCTTGTATACCTGTACCTGTCTGAACGGCATGCCGGAAACACATCCGAGATGCTTTTTATAAAAGACATCGTATGGTTTAAAAGTCTGAATATTCATTACGCTGTCGGTGTCGATGGAATTTCCGTTGCAATGATTGGCCTGACCTCACTGGTGGTCTTCGCCGGGATTTTTGCCTCGTGGGAGGTAGAATTTCTTACAAAAGAATTTTTCTTTTCACTTATTCTGCTTGCAACAGGAGTTTTCGGTTTTTTTATCTCCATTGATCTGTTCACCATGTTCCTCTTTTATGAGCTTGCAGTTATTCCGATGTATCTTCTCATAGGGATTTGGGGAAGCGGGCCCAAGGAGTATTCAGCAATGAAGCTGACGCTGATGCTGATGGGAGCTTCATCTCTTCTTCTCCTTGGCATTCTTGGAATTTATTTCAATTCAGCTCCGGGTGGAGGACAATTAAGTTTCAATATCCTGGAGATTTCCAAAGTAAAAATCCCGATGTCAGCCCAGTACCTGTTTTTCCCGTTGACATTTGTTGGTTTCGGAGTACTCGGGGCCTTATTCCCGTTTCATACCTGGTCGCCCGATGGTCACTCCTCTGCTCCAACTGCTGTTTCAATGCTGCATGCAGGCGTGCTGATGAAGCTTGGCGGTTATGGTGCATTCAGGGTAGCTATTTTTCTTATGCCTGAAGCGGCCCGGGAACTATCATGGATCTTTATAATTCTGACTTCAATAAGTGTCGTTTACGGAGCTTTTGGTGCGATAGCCCAGAAGGATCTAAAATATATTAATGCATATTCGTCTGTAAGTCATTGCGGACTGGTCCTGTTCGCAATACTCATGTTGAATAAGACAGCCATGAACGGGGCCATAATCCAGATGATCTCGCATGGTCTGATGACAGCGCTTTTCTTTGCTCTGATAGGCATGCTTTATGGCCGCACACACACGAGAATGATCAATGAAATGGGAGGATTAATGAAAGTTATTCCTTTCCTTTCTGTTTGCTATGTAATAGCAGGACTCGCTTCTTTAGGGCTGCCCGGACTAAGCGGATTTGTTGCTGAAATGACAATATTTGTTGGTGCTTTCCAGCATCCGGACCTTTTTCACAGGATTGTCACGATAATTGCCGTAATGTCAATAGTCATTACTGCAGTTTATATTCTCAGGGTTATAGCTATTTTGTTGCTTGGCCCTGTAACAAATGAGCACTATGAACATTTTACAGATGCAAAGTGGTTCGAAAAGGTATCTGCCGTCACACTTATCAGCTTTGTAGCATTGATAGGTCTTGCTCCTTTCTGGCTCTCATCTGTGATTGGTTCAAGTCTTCAGACTATTTTAAATAAAATTCTGGTATCCGGCTCTTTTTGATTTTAAACTGAAAATTACTCTGGGAAGATAAGTATGAGTTTAGAAAATTTCCTTTTGATGCGGCATGAATTGCTGCTGACGATTGCAATCTTGTTGATCCTTATGGCGGAAATATTCCTGGATCCCCGGAAAAAGAGGTCAATTAACCTTTTTTCAATAGTATTGTTCTTTATCATTACAATTATAGGATTTCTGCCCTCATCATCCGGTTCACTTTTCGGAGGAATGTATGAAGTTTCGGATGCCAGATTAATGATGAAAAACATACTGAATACAGGTTCATTATTGGTTTTAATTCAATCAGTTACGTGGCTTAATAAAGAAGAGAATTCAGAAAAGATAAGCGAATATTATATTCTGCTTATTTCGACTCTTATCGGAATGGATTTCATGATTTCCGCAGGTAATTTTTTGATGTTCTACCTTGGGCTTGAACTGGCAACAATACCTGTTGCAGCACTGGCCGCATTTGAAAGGTACAATAATAAGTCTGCCGAAGCCGGGATTAAGCTCATTCTTCTCTCCTCATTGTCCTCAGGCGTTTTGTTGTTTGGTTTGTCGATGATATACGGAACAACCGGAACTTTATATTTTACTGAAATTGCGAAATTATTTGGCAGCGATAACCTGCAGATCCTTGGATTTATTTTCTTCTTTGCCGGCATGTCATTCAAGATATCGATTGTGCCTTTCCATCTCTGGACAGCAGATGTCTATGAAGGAGCGCCTGTTAATATAACATCCTATCTCTCAGTTATTTCAAAAGGAGCTGCTCTCTTTATTTTCATCATTCTCCTGTTTACAGTTTTCCCGGTGATTATTTCAACGTGGCAGAAACTCATTTATGTCAGTGCGGTTTTAACAATGACAGTGGGTAACCTCTTTGCTGTCCGTCAGCAGAATCTTAAACGGTTTCTTGCATTCTCATCTATTTCACAGGCTGGCTACATTCTTCTTGGACTTATCGGCGGAAATCAGCTGGGGATGGCATCGGTGATATACTACATCCTTGTCTATATTTTCTCAAACCTGGCCGTATTTGGTGTTGTTGCTGCAATTTCAAATTCCAGTGGTAAAGAAAGTATTGATGAATATAACGGACTTTACAAGACAAATCCCGGATTGAGCCTTGTTATGCTACTGGGACTCTTTTCCCTTGCTGGGATTCCCCCGTTTGCCGGATTCTTCGGTAAGTTTTTTCTTTTCACGGCAGCAGCTCAAAAGGGTTTCTATATTCTTGTTTTAATTGCTGTTCTGAATACAATAATATCCTTATACTATTATCTTCTTGTTGTTAAGGCAATGTTTATAAACAAAGGTGAAACGCCTGTTGAAAAATTCAGGAGTGATTTTTCCACGCGTCTTGCTCTGGGGATTTGTGTCGCGGGTATAGTGATTACCGGATTCGCAGGTATTATCTTTGAGGTTATAAAAAATATGAGCTTCGGAGTCTGATTTTTAAATTCCGCTTTATGTCAATCAACAATGCAAAGCATATTGTAGGTGAAATAGATGGTGTTCGCTGCACGATCATTGAATCAGGCATTGAGCCGGAACGTGCAGCTTTTCTGACTGACCTGCTTGAGTTTAACCACTTTGAAGTAAAGAAAATGGTTATTCCTCCCGGGAAGGAAGGGGAAGGACCGAAATTCACAATTGGTGTCACAGATCTTGTTTTCAATCCGGTATTTGCAATTTATGAGCGCAGCCTGAAAACCGTTGAGGGTAAGATCGTAACCCCTTCATATTGGATAAATGGATTTGATGATTAATATGGGCAACTTCTTTTATCCCATTATCTGCATCTGGAGATAATAGACTCCGGCTCCTGCCAGGTAACCCAGCAGGGCCAGCAGGGATATCTTCTTCAGATACCAGATAAAATCAATCTTTTCAAGTCCCATGGCTGCAACACCTGCTGCCGATCCGATTATCAGCATACTGCCGCCGGTACCTGCAGTGTATGCCAGAAACTCCCAGAATATGCCGTCCTGCATAAAATTGGTTGCGAAGCCTGCGGCTCCGGCCGCTTCTACCGGATACATACCCATTGCACCGGCTACCAGCGGAACATTGTCGACGATTGCCGATAAAATACCGATGGCAATATTTATCAGGTATACATTGTTCAGATTTTCGTTCAGAAACTGAGCTGTAACATTGAGCTGCCCCGCTGACTGGAGCGCTGCCACTGCACTTAATATCCCAAGAAAAAATAAAACGGTTGGGACTTCGACTCTTTTAATAATGTAAATCAGCTTAAGTTTTGTCTTGATCTCATGATCCTTATTCCTGTGCATTATTTCAGTAACAAGCCAGATTACGGAGAGGCTGAGCAGCATACCCATGTACGGAGGCAGATGGGTTATGGATTTAAAGACAGGTACAAATAGCAATCCCCCGATACCAAGGAAAAGGATAGTCTTTCGTTCAGTACCGGTAGTGTATTGTCTGTCATGTTCTTCCGAAGCCGGTCGCTTCACAGTGCCTTTCATGAAAAAGCTTACTACAATCAGAGGAACTATGATGTTTGCGAGACTCGGGAGCAGTACCCTGGACATTATTGCCCCTGCGGTTATCTGACCCCCGATCCAGAGCATTATAGTGGTTACATCACCTATGGGCGACCAGGCTCCGCCGGCATTTGCTGCCAGCACTATAATGCTTGCAAAGAACCAGCGCGTATGCTTTTCAGAGATCAGTTTCCCTATAAGGGCAATCATAACGATAGTTGTGGTAAGGTTATCAAGTACTGCCGAGAGGAAAAAGGTCAGAATACTTATGATCCAGAGAAGCTTAACCTTATTCGTAGTTGTGACCCGGTCGGTCAGGACCCTGAATCCTTCATGCTGATCAATGATTTCAACAATCGTCATGGCGCCAAGCAGAAAGAAAAGGATCTCAGCGATCTCACCGAGATGTGTAATTATCTGATTTTCGACAAGCCACTCACGCATTTCTTTCAGCCATTCGGCTCTTTCAATCCCTTCAAGACTACGTAGTCCGCCCAGGAAAGAATTTACTGCATTTTCATCACCCAGCATCTCCTTTCCTTCAATGTATTCCGAAAACTCAGGACTCAGTCCGGCTGTCAGAATATCAAACAATCCTGACATGTATGCCACCCAGCATAACGTCCCGATTGCAAGCGCGGAAACAGCCTTATCGACTTTAAGAGGGTGTTCAAGTGCTATGGCAATGTAGCCCAGCACAAAAATGACGATCATTAAAATAAACATGACTTCTTAATTTGCTTAATAGTGTGTCATTTAATTTAGACAGAGGAACATCGACAGCGATCTCGCCTGAAGCATCACTCCTGATAATGTTTAGACCATATTACGCAAAACTAGCATAAAAAGTTCATCGTACTGATTCCTGATTGTTAGTTTACATTTTATATTATTTTTGGAAAAAGTTTTATAATGAAGATCCCGGAACTTGCCGACATCAGGACAGCCCATTCGGTAATTGAAAAATTCATTCACAGAACTCCTGTTCTGACGTCAAAGCAGCTCAACAGCATTTTTGGCTGCGAGTTATATTTTAAATGTGAGAACTTTCAGAAGGTTGGGGCATTCAAATTCAGGGGGGCGACAAATGCTGTTCTCTCACTTACTGATGAACAGAAAAAGAACGGAGTCGTTACCCATTCATCGGGTAATCATGCTGCGGCCCTGGCACTTGCTGCAAGGATGAACGGGATCAAAGCCTATATCGTGATGCCCGAAACTGCACCTGCCGTAAAGAAGGATGCAGTTGCAGGCTACGGAGCATTGATCACTTTTTGCAAACCCACGCTCAAAGCCAGGGAAGAGACATGCAGGGCGATAATTGAAAAAGAGGGAGCGACCCTGGTACATCCGTATGATAATTTTAATGTCATATGCGGTCAGGGAACGGCATCACTTGAGCTTATTGAAGAGATCGGTGAGCCCGACATAATTGTCGCTCCTGTCGGAGGCGGCGGATTACTGAGCGGCACCTCAGCCTGTACCAAAGGAATCAGTAAAAAAATTTCGGTTATCGGGGCCGAACCTCTTAATGCCAATGATGCATGGCAATCATATAAATCGGGGGTGTTGTTTCCTTCAAATAATCCTGTGACAATTGCTGACGGACTTCTGACCTCGCTGAGTGAACTTACATTTTCTGTTATCCGCAAGAATGTTGATGACATCTTTACAGCGACGGAAGAGTCGATAATCTCCTCTATGATGCTCGTCTGGGAAAGGATGAAAATTATAATTGAACCTTCATCTGCAACGGCGCTTGCCATAATTTCAGAGAATCCTGAATTTTTCCGGGGCAAAAGGACAGGTATTATTATTTCAGGAGGTAACGTTGATTTAAGAAAGCTTCCTTTTTAATCCTTCTTCCGGAAATAGGAAATAATCGGGTAATGATCCGAATACTTTACTTTAATAATATCGAACTGCCTGCATTCGAGGGCGTCGTCAAAAAGTATGTAATCAATCCTGTTGGGCGGATATTTACCCTTGTATGTAAATCCTGCCCCATATCCCGAGAGGACAAAGGAATCGTACAGCCCTTTTCTTATCTTTCTGTAAGAATATGACACTGGGGTATCGTTAAAATCACCAACAACGATCACAGGGTATGGTGAAACATTTATTCTTGCCTTTACTGACTTCGCCTGTGCAGCTCTTCTGATAAAACCCTTTTTCAGACTTGAAGAAATATCTTTTAATTCGGCCAGGGTTTCCTTATCGTCTGAAGTCTCCGTTAATTCCCTAAGGAATGACTGTTCCATTCTCTGAAGCCGGAATGACTGGAGATGATTGTTAAATACCCTGAAAGTATCCTTTCCGATCAGGATATCAGTAAATATTGAAAGGCTTGAAGAAGCCGGATGCAATATATCTTCCTTTCTGATCACCGGGAATTTACTCAGCGTTATAATTCCGTAATGCCTGTTTTTCCCGCTGTCCATGTATTTTGAATGCAGGTAATATCTGCCTCCAAGGGTATTTATTATTGACCTTTCCTTCTGATGTGGATCTCCGGTAAAATAGACTTCCTGGAGACATATAATATCGGACTGCTGCTTCCTAAGGTGTTCAAGCACTTGCATTTCGGAATTGTCCGTTTCCCTGCCTTCGAAAAAGTTGAATAAACGGAGGTTATAGCTTTCAACCTTGAATGTGCCCGTCTTATCGCCTGATGGTTTGCCAAGTTTCAAATAATTTGAAAAATGCGTAAATCCCATTGCAATAACAACGACGGAGATAAAGGCTTCAAACCTCAGGGCAACTGCCCATAATATGACAAAGACAATATTTATGAAGAGGAGGTACGGGTAAGCAAGGCCAAACAGTGCAGGCAGAGCAAAAGAATCGGGATTTATGTGAACCGCAAGGTAAGATATGATAAGCGAAACTGCAAACAGGATGTTTAAAGCCAGCAATAATCTATGTACTACTTTTTTCACAATAGTTGTTTCAGTATTTGCGAAAATACCTCTATTCCTTAAAAATTGAACCTGAAGTCAGCGTTTTTTGACAAGCAGGAGTAATCGATTTATGAAAGCGTCAGATTATTGGATCAGTTTTTCTTCTGACTCTCACTGAACAGCAGATCCTTTTCCTCTTTGGTAAGGGAATCATATCCGGCTTTGGAGATTTTATCGAGAATTTTGTTGATCTTTTCCTGGTGATCAGCTTTGGCTTTTCTGTAGTCATAATCGTTCACCGGGTTCTTAAATGTTACCCTGATTTTCTTCCTTGGCTTGAAAATGGTGGCAAAGAAATCAATTATCCTGTTTACCCATTTCCCGATATCGTGTCCATGGCGGAGCTGAACTATATACAAATAACCCAGCAGAGCGCCTCCCATGTGTGCCAGCTTGCCTCCCGAATTAACAGAGAAATCCATTACTGATGTGAAGATGAAAATAACGATGGCAATATATTTGATCTTTATCCTGCCAAAAAACAGCAGATTTACCTGGTAATCAGGAACATAAACTGCAGCAGCTATCACAATCGCCATGACTGAGGCTGAAGCGCCGATGGCTACCGATTCGGAAACAACTTCGGAAAACACCGGGAATACATTGAACGATATTATATAGACGATCGCTCCGCTGACTCCCCCGAGCAGATATACGGCCACCAGTTTTTTCTGGTCGAGATATTCCAGGAAGATCATTCCGAACCAGTAGAGCCACAGCATATTAAAGAGGATATGGAGGATATCTTTATGCGTGAACATATAGGTGAAGATAGTCCAGGGCCGCAGCAGTAGTGAGTTAAGCGAGGAGGGGACTGAAAGGAGATTCAGAATGGTGACCGCCAGTCCTTCATTTTTTAAGAGGTAGCCGATTATAGATCCGATTGAAATAACAATAAATACAACAACATTGATATAAATAAGTCTTGTGAGGTTGCTGCCTTCCCTGAAAGTCCTTTTTATGTTATCCCAAATCCCCATCAATACAATGTATTTGTTGTTTTTCGCCAGTATCTCAGCAAGATATAGCCAAAAAGCATACCTCCAAGATGGGCAGCATGGGCTACATTGCTTCCGGGTTGGGTAAAAGC
>Ga0105101_10001553_pt1 | contig 10080 bp, 10 predicted proteins | sample PPLLak21cMay2015_2_FD_87037 | JGI IMG/M metagenome (GOLD analysis project Ga0105101, IMG submission 87037) | Freshwater sediment microbial communities from Prairie Pothole Lake near Jamestown, North Dakota, USA - PPLs Lake P8 Core (1) Depth... | ecosystem: Environmental > Aquatic > Freshwater >...
CCGCGTTTTTTTTGCGTTTGATTTCTCTTTTGTGTCCGGAGCACTATGATTGACAGTACGACTATAGTCACGATGAGTATGGCAATCACTATTTCACGTATGTCCACTTGTGGATTGTCTTGTTTCGGTTCAGGTGGTGAGGGATTTCGCTGGGGTGGAGGTGTCGCGGCGATTGCTGAGGCTTCGGGGTCTGGTGCGGTTAGGAATGGCGTGAAAACGACAGTGGCTAGATTGAAATCGCGTTTGTTGTCGTAGATTGTCTGGTTTATTATCTGCGGGTCGGTTGTTCCCCACCAGTTGTCTGTTGCGTTAAGTCCAAGTTGTGAACCTAAGTAGATGCTATAGTTGGTGTTGTCTTGAATGTTGTTGTGGAGGATTGTTGGGGTAGCATTCACGTTTAAAGCAGAGTAATGACGATTCGGAAGATAATACGTCAGGTTAATTCCTATGGAATTATTGGCGATAGCGTTGTTAAGAATAGTCGTTCGGAAGTTTTCGTCAAAAAGTATAGTCCAACCATACAAATTTACATACTCTCTGTCTGGGTCTCCGACAACGATTCCGTTAACGTTGTTTATTATCAGGTTCTTTTCTATCGTCGAATTACCGTAGACTGCGTAGACTCCAATTTTGCAGCCATAGATTATGTTGCCCGTGACGGATGAGTTCCCAGCGATGGCTATTCCAGTTTCCTGTTCGCTGCCTTCGATAGTGTTACTCGAAATCAAGGGTGCTGCCCATGCAACATTAATTTCGCCAAGGATTGCGTTGTTTCGTATCACTGGGGTGCCGGCATGGATGCCGATTTGACCCTTGATGGAGTTGTTCACGATTTGTGCCGCGCCTTCGTTGACGTCGAGGGCATAGAATGCGCTTATGTTATTATTTCGTATCATAGGGGATGAATCGTTGATGAGTATTGAGTTGAGAACCGCATTTTCAATTATGCAGCCTGTACCCGTTTTCTCGTTCCAATCACTGCTTGACGATGTAAAGGTTATCGCATAGCTTGGTGGGGTATTACTGCCGCCCGTGAAGTTGATGTTTTCTGCATCGTTTCCTCTTGCGTATAGTGTTCCTTCTACTTGCAGGTAATAGTCGTTTAGATTCACAGTTGTACCGGGCTCAACAGTTAGCGTCACGCCGGGGTTTACTTTAACGGGGCCTGTAAGTGTGTATGGTCTGTCAGTTTTAGTCCATGTGGTGTCTGAAGCACTTACGCCAACGATTTCAGTGGAGGCATACACTGTTCCAAAGCGCACGGCACCTGCTGCAAGAAGTCCAACAAGGACTATGCCTATCAAGAATGCGCTCCATAGTGGGTTCTTTTTCACGAATAGCCCCACTTTACACGCTCGTTGTTTTCTTAGAAAAGGGTTTTTGTAAAGGTTTCTTGACTAAACCTTAGTCAAGATTTCTTGACCAATCACCAGTTAGGCGGTAACAGCAACTCTTTTCCATAGGCAATCACGTCCCCATTTTATTCTGGCACTTTTTTGCAAGTGGCAAGATTGACAAAGTCGCATTTTGGGTATATTTTTATATTTGAGGGATTATTATCTATTTGAGGGAAAGAATTAATGTCTGTGGTAGAAATAGATGAAAGGGGCAGAATGACCGTCCCGAAAAAAATAGGCATTCGAAAAGCCAGAGCCCTGGTAATTCCTGCCGGGTCTTTTTTCGTCACTATTCCTCTCCCAAAGATTCCTGAGCGAGATGCGGAGAAGTGGTTATCCACGAAAAAAGAGCGCGGAGAATTGAAAGCTCAAGCTGAACTAGAAGCCAGAAAAGACGCCGTTGTTCGCGCAAAAAGAAGACGACAATTATGATGATTGAAACAGACATGTTGTATGCCTATGTGAAAAAAGAAGATTGGCTGAAATCGACTGCTACCCCGATCATTACGAGAATCTCAAAAGGAGAATTTGGCATCGTTTACGCTTCAAGAGAATCTCTCCACGAAATTTACTATGTTTCAAAAGAGGAAGGGGTCTCAACGGATGAACTTCTCGCCAGAGGTGCAGCTCTCACAGCAATAGAAAATCTAGCGTTTCTTGAAACCACTTTTGAAATCGACCTTCTTGCGTTAGCGTTGATTAGCCAGTACGGATTGACGTCCATATTCGATGCGTATTACGTTGCGACCGCCCTTAACCAAGTTGAAGACCACACGATAATCTCAACGGACACAATATTCGACAAAATACCCAGCGTGAAAAGGATCGACCCACGAAATATCTAGACATTCTTCGCAAAGCAGAATCTGCCTTTTGAGAGTGACCTAAGCCTTTGGCAAAGTACACGTTAATCGTCACCGAGAAGCCTGATGTAGCCGCCAGAATAGCCGCAGCTTTGGACATGGAGGGCAAGCCTAGTAGACTTCTGGAACATGGCGTTCCTTACTACGAGGCTACAAGGGACAAGAATCTTGTTGTCGTTCCCGCGTTGGGACACCTGTACACGGTTGCCAGCGACAAGAAAGGCAGTGAATACCCAGTTTTCGAGTTCAAGTGGGTTCCGCTGTACCTAGCAGAGCGCGGAGCCAAGCGAACACGCGTGTGGCTTCAAACCATCGCAAAGCTGGCGAAGAACGCGGATGCTTTCATCGACGCTTGCGATTATGATGTTGAAGGCAGCATCATCGGCTACTGCATCCTCAAGTACGCCTGCGGCGGCAAGGAGGCGGACGCGAAGCGAATGAAGTATTCGACTCTGACGAAAGAGGAGGTTCAGGAATCATACGCTAACGCGTTGCCGAGCATGGATTTTAACCTCATCGAATCAGGATTGGCGCGCCACGAGGTGGATTGGCTTTACGGCGTAAACCTGTCCCGCGCCCTGACGCAAGCGGCGAAAAAGCACACTGGGCGATACACGACTTTAAGCACGGGGCGGGTGCAGGGACCTACTCTAAAGTTTCTTGCGGTGCGAGAAAAAACGATTAGAAGTTTCGTGCCGACCCCCTACTGGACCGTAACAGCCACCGTCCACATCGGTAACACGATTCTCGAAGTTCCTCACGAGAAGAAAGCAGTTGAAACCAAGAACGAGGCAGACGCCATCGTCAAAGCGTGCAAAGGCAAAAAAGGCAAAATAGAACGAATAGAAACAAAAAAGTTCCTCGTGCCTCCTTCGCCTCCCTTCGACCTAGGCTCGCTCCAGAACGAAGCCTACAGGCTTTTCAAGTACACGCCAATGTTCACGTCAAAAGTAGCCCAGCGCCTGTACTTGGACGCTTTGATATCTTACCCCCGAACAAGCAGCCAGAAACTTCCACCCACAATCGGCTACAAAGCCATTCTGCAAAAACTTGCCAAAAATCGTGAACACGGCAACCGTGCTCGTGAACTTCTAGGTAAACCTGAGCTTAAACCGACTGAAGGCAGAAGCTTGGACCCAGCGCACCCAGCCATCTATCCCACGGGCAACCTGCCAGAGAGGCTTCTGGACAGCGCTCAGAAGAACATCTGGAACCTCGTGGTCAGAAGGTTTATGGCCGTCTTCGGCGATCCTGCCGTGGAAGAAACCGTTAAGGCATCAGTGGGCATCAACGGATACAAGTTTCTTCTCGAAGGCAGAGAGACCTTGGAGGAAGGCTGGCTCCACCTCTACACGCCCTACACTCACTCAACCGATGCTCCTCTGCCACGGATGGTGGAAGGGCAAGAAGTCAATGTGGAAAAAGTGGCTTCACACCGCGAATTCACCCGACCGCCACCGAGATACAACCCCAGCAGCCTCCTAAAAAGAATGCAACGGCAGAACCTTGGAACGAAAGCCACGCGAGCGGGAACAATCCAGACACTTTACGACAGGAAATACATAACTGAACAGAGAATGGTGACATCCAACCTAGGGTTCGAAGTCGTCAACGTCCTCCAAAAACACTGCCCAACCCTCCTCTCATCCACAATGACGGCGGAACTCGAAGAAAAAATGGGCGCAATCCAAGAAAAAACCGAAACCCGAGCGAACGTTGTGAATCAAGCCATCGAAACCCTCAAGCCCGTGACCGACAGATTGAAGGAAAAAGAAACCGCAATCGGCGAGCAGCTTAGCCGCGTTCTCATGAAAGCTGAACAGGACGAGAGAACCATCGGCGCCTGCCCCAGCTGCAAGACAGGAAACCTAATCATCATCCACTCGAGGAAGTCGGGCAAGCGTTTCGTCGGCTGCACAAACTACTTCACAGGCGCCTGCAAGACCGCGTTTCCTCTGCCCCAAAGAGGCGTCGTGAAACCGCTGGGTGTCAACTGCAAGGGCTGTGGTTCGCCAACGGTGCAGGTTTGGACTAAGCGAAAACGTCCGTGGAAGCTGTGCCTCAACCCAGACTGCCCGTTGAAAAAGGGAGGCGGCAAGCCTGCATGAACTGTAAGGTCTGCGGTCGAGAAACCAACGAAGGAGACTTTTGCCCCTTTCATGCAAGAGCGAACGAGAACATTCTGCAGTCTTATGGTCTTTGGAAGAAAGGTTTAAAGATTCCTTGGAAAGATTACTTAAGAGAGATACAGAAGAATTGCCTCACAGGAGAATGGGCAAGAGAAGTAGCGGAATACCTGATTAAGAACGAGGAAAAAGAAAATGACAAAACGAGTTAAACGAGAAGCTTCAGATATGTCTTTCTCGCTAAGCCGATGGTTCAGAAAAATCTCAGAATCCAAACCTTCAGCGGTAACTTTCATAATAATCTTAGTGGGTTTCACCACTTTCCTCATGGGCGGCGGCATGTATCAACTGATAACGCAAACTCCAATAGCATTCTACGCTAACAACAAGTTCTATTTTCTCTACACCCCCGAGCTAGACGCGTCCGGTAGCGGTCTGAACGGCCAGTTAGGGATGGATGTTGTTATTTCCTTCATGCTTTACACGTTCGGTCTCGTAGGTTTGCTAATCATGTACCGGAGCACCAAGAACGCTTACAATCCAAGATTAGCGTACATGACCATGATGTTGGGCGTTACGCTCATTGTTTTTGCGTACCTGTTCTTAGAAACCGTGATCCGCATCAAGGGTGGCTGACAATCCCTTACCACGGATTGTTTTTCAGCTTCAGTTTGTAAGCCGCGTAATTCGTCAACAGGTGGATCGGGGGAGTAATTATCAGCATCGCTACTGCTAGCTCAAGAGAGATTATTGACAAGGGCAAGGAGAACACGATTGCTCCCACCACGAAGTCAATCTGATCCACTATCGGAAGCAACCCACCAGGAGCGATGTCCAAACGCCTCTTCACGAATGCACCTGTCAAATCGCCTAAAAGAGCACCTAACGGTGAGAGCACGCTGAACAATATTGGATAGCCAAACAGGAAATTCTCCATTAACCCAACCAATACGCCTATTGCCAAACCGAAGAAGAATCCCCTGAAGGTCTTGTTCTTCCCAAAAATTCGCCTTCCGTCGGTAAAGTTTTTGCCAAAATCCATGGGTGATCCGCCACCCGCGAGAACAGGCGCGGCGTTGGCGCAGTATGCGGGAAAAATGAGTTTCAACGCCTCAATAGCCAGCATAACTACGTCCATGTTCGTTCAACCATCAAACCGTTAAAATGGGTAATCGTGAATTCCAGAGGAATCTATCCTCAAATTGCAGGCGACTTCACGTTCTCGCTGGGGTTTCTCTAGCACAGCCTTGATAACTTGCGGGTTCTCGGTGGGTTTCATGGCGATTATTGTGTCTGCCCAGAATTTTAATACTCTGGTGCCGACGGGTTCAACGGCGCCTTCGATCTCGTTGAAGGCACTTCGCACCTGACTAACCAGGATCATCGGGATTTTCTTGATTCTCGCCGTCTGCGCTATGATTGCCATTTGCCTGTTCAACTCACGGCTCAATCCAAATGCTTTTCCTGAAGATTCCGCGACCTTGACTCGGTAGAGCGAAGTGATTGTGTCAAAAACCACTAGCCCAACGTTATTCACCATATATTCCGCTAGACGATCGATGAAGGCTGTTTGCTCCCTGAAATCCTTCGGTCGGACCAGAATTATTAGTTCGGCTATTTCGTCGAATTTTCCAGCCGCCAGTTGGGAGAGCCGTTTAGCGGAGAACGTGCCGTCGCAGTCCACATACAGGGTTTTGAGGTCCTGCATAGCACAGCTGACGGCGCACTGCGCCGCTAACGTCGACTTGCCCGTTTCCGCTTCTCCGTAGATGAGCGTAACGCTTTCCTGAGCGATGCCGCCGTTCAGGTGGTTATCGATGCAGCCGCAGCCAGTTAAGATTTTCCGCGTCACTTTCATGCACGTTAACGGATATAAGCGCAGAAGCCTAATAACTTGTTTTGTCCCTCAGACGATAGTTCGATAGGAAGTTTGTATGACGGAAAAGGTCGCTGTCGCAACGGTCTCAGGAAAAGCCTACTTCCTATTAGTCAACGAGTTGAAAGAGAGGGGCGTAGATTTTCTAAGTCTGGTTCCAGGCGAGGCTGTGCCCGCGGAAGCGAAAGTTGTGGTGACAACGGAGAAAGAGAAGCCGCTGATAAACCACGAGAAAATTCTGGTCTATGACGAAAATGAGGCGCCGAACTTGGTCGTGAACGAGGCCCTCAGAATTCTTCGAGGAAAAGAACTATACGAAAAAATTGTGGTGGGAATAGACCCGGGCGAAGTTTTCGGTTTGGCGGTAGTCGCCGACGGAAAAGTCACGGAAACAAGAAATTGTTTTGGCACATATGAAGTTGTGAACGAACTCAAGAACATGGTGAAGACGTTCTGCAAGTCCACTAAGGTTGTCGTGAAAATCGGGAACGGCGTGCCAGTTTACAAAGAGTTGCTGGCAAATCTGGATTCCGAGCTGCCACCCGAAGTAGTTTTGGTGGTGGTTGGCGAAGCAGGAACAGACCGACCGGCAAGGAGGGAAAGTCATAGGCGTGGACTCAGGGACATAGCTTCCGCAATACGTATTGCGGCGAGAACAGGACGCGTTTATGTCCGCAAGAAAGAGACACGTGTGAACACATAATGTCAAGTTTTGAAGAAGCTGGAGATTTCCTTGGCTAATGCCCCGTTTTCGTAGGGCACGAGCTTCAAGTGGTCGGTTAACCATGAGGGGAGGAAACCGCGGCAGTAGCTGGTGGCGTAGCGGTAGTCGAGGAAGATTATGGCGCCCTTATCCTCGAGTGTTCTTATGGGTCGTCCGGCGGCTTGGCTGGCTTTTTTCATGGCGGGAAGGATGTATCCGTATTCTCGCCCGAGTTTGGGGAACCGTTTTTCGTAGTATTCGATTTGGGCTTTGACTCGGGGTGTGGGTTCCGCATATGGCACGCCGACGACGATGACGGAGTTCATCTGGTTGCCTGGAAAATCCACGCCCTCCGAAGTTCGTCCGCCTAGGACGCCGAGGAAAACTGCGCCTCCGTGTTTGCCGAATTCTTTGAAGTCAGAAACTAGTTTTTCGTTTGTCTTTGATGTCATGCCGCGCTGTTCACGGAACACCCGTTTCGGTAAGGCTCTATCTAAGCCTTGATAGATTAGCGCGTTTAGTACATCGTATGAGGCGACGAAGACGCCTGTGTTGACTGGAGTGTTCTCAACCACTTCGCCTATTCGTCGTATGATTGTCTGGTACATCTCAGGGGTTCTTTTCTCCATGGCTGTGGTGACGCCGAGGGAAACCATGGAAAGCACATGCTCCTTCGGAAAGGGAGAGGGCAAAACCAATTGTACAGTGTTCTCGGGAAGTTTAGTAATCCTAGCGAAAGCTTCCAGTGGCTGAAGCGTTCCAGACATGACCACGCTGGAGTACGCCGTCGAGAAGACCTGCTGCGTGATTTTCGACGGGTCTAACGCCACTATCTCGAGTTTCGCCGTCATCACTTTCTCGCGGGTCATGTACTTGCTGGCGACGTTGATGTAGGATTCGTCGCCCAGCGTCTCCAGCCATTTCAGGAGGAAGTCGCTTAGTCCGTGAATATATGAGCGTGGGTTTTTGCCTTCGGAGAGCAGGCTCCGTTTTATCAGGCTGCCGACTTCGTGGGCGTGTTCGAAGAAGTCTCGGGGGTTGCTTATGCTGCCTTGTTTTTTCACGATTTCCATGATTGTTTCAGGAGCGATTATGGCTTCTTTGCCGACGTTCTCGGTGAGTTTCTCGATTTCTTCTCGCATGAGTTTGGCGAAAGCGCTGATGTCTGGGTGTTCGTATTTGTTCGCTTCGAGCTCTGCTTGTTTCAAAACGAACAATGAAAGGTTGCTGCTGGCGATTTCGATGGCTGTGTCCGGCAGGTTATGGGCTTCGTCCACGACCAGGATGACTTTCTGAAAGTAAGAATCCAAATGCTTCATGAATGAGGTGCGGATGGCTGGGTCGAAAACGTACAGGTAGCTCAAAGCCACCACGTTCATTTCCGGCAGCGCGGCTTTCACCAGTTCGTAGGGGCAGATGTGTTTTCGTCTGCAGATTTGCTGAATTTCGGAGGCTTTGTGAGGGCTGGAAATGATTTGGTCTTTCACCTGCATGAAATCCTCGGCATACTCTTCCATGTTCGTGTAGAAGGGGCAGCGGTCTTTGGCTTTCAGCATCTCACAGATTTCCATGAGCGACTTAGCATCAACTCCGCGTCCGAACGAATCCGAGTTGAGACACATTTCGTTGCGCCCGCGGAGAGAAATTCCCGACACGGGCTGTTTCTTGGAGATTTCTTTGAGTTCTTCTATGACGCGGTCGTGCTGCCGATGAGTTCGAGCAACGTAGAGGATTTTCAGACCTTTCTCAATGGCAGTCGGAAGACACGCCGACAAAGCGGAAATTGTATTACCTAAGCCGTTGCTTCCTTCGATAAGAACCGAGCGGCGTTCTTCAACGGCGTTGTGCACTGTTTTTATGAATTTGTCTTGGAACGGTCTAACACTACTGTAAGGAAAGTATGGAACGACTTCTTTGGGCAGGTCGGTCATGGCGTGTTCCATTTCCCCTTCGACGGACATTCCGCCCTAACTGGGCATTCACCGCACAATGGGTTTCGTGCCTTACAGAATCTTCGTCCATGCGCTATCAGCAACAGGTGAACCGCCAAGTATTGGCTCGGCTCGTAGAGTGATTGGAGGCTCTTGCGAACGGTTTCGTAGTCGCTGTTCTCTGGCGTAAACCCCAGTCGTTTTGATAAACGGTTCACGTGGGTGTCAACAGGGATGGTTGATTGACTTGCCGAGAAAAGCAGAACAACATCCGCAGTCTTCGGTCCCACACCCGGAAACTGCATCAAGGTCTTTCTTGCTTCTTCAAGCGGCAACGACAATATGGGCTTTAGGGTTCCCTGGTGTTTTTCGAGGATTGTGGTTGCGGCTTGTTTTATTGTTTTGGCTTTGCTCCTGTACAGTCCCGAGACTCTGATGGCCGCTTCAATTTGGCTTAGGTCAGCTTTCGCAAGGGCTTCGGGGGTTATTTCGAACCTCTTCGATAATGCTTCGAAGGCTCTGGCAGTGTTCCTGTCCGCGGTGTTCTGTGAAAGAACCGTCGTCACCAACGTTTCAAACGGGTCTCTCCGTTGCTTGACCCATTTGGGCAACGTAAGTTCTTGTTGCAGTGTCTGCAGGATAATTTCCGCTCTCTTCTCCGTGTTGAGTCCCCTCCCCTCTGTGGATTGTTTTACTGAAGTGAATCGTTCAGGCTATAAATAGCATCTGGGTACTGCCAAACAAAGAGAAAGCTCAAGGTTTGATGGAGAAGAAAGGTTCACGTTTCGGGCTTGTGAAGAGTTTTTAAGCAGTCACAGCAAATAGAACAGCGAGTGATGCAACGTGGAACACTGGGACAGAACCTTCGAAGCGGCAAAAACCGACCGCGCCAAAGTCATAAAAGAAGAACTAGTCGAGCAGGACACGAGGTTTCTCGCGGTTTACTTGGAAGCCAACAACTCTTGCTTGGTTTTACTGAGCGAGCGGGAAGACAAGCTCGGAACGCTAGCTATAGCTGTCCCGAAACCCAAAGACCTGCTAGGACCAGTCTTCTCCTCCGTGCTCTTGGGCGACAAGAACGCGGTCTCCGCCCGCATGTTCGCCGAATACATGGCTGCGAAGAAAGGAAAAATCGCACTCGTCTCCGTCTACTTAGACAAGTTAAGCGAAATGCAAGCTCAAAC
>Ga0105101_10001555_pt1 | contig 10071 bp, 13 predicted proteins | sample PPLLak21cMay2015_2_FD_87037 | JGI IMG/M metagenome (GOLD analysis project Ga0105101, IMG submission 87037) | Freshwater sediment microbial communities from Prairie Pothole Lake near Jamestown, North Dakota, USA - PPLs Lake P8 Core (1) Depth... | ecosystem: Environmental > Aquatic > Freshwater >...
AGTCCTTGAGAAATCCTATTACACTCTTGTTGCGAGCACCTCTCTTGAGTCTCCGCTTTTGTCACAAAATGACCACACTATGACCACATTTTTCACTCATGTCGAACGGTCAGCCGATTGGGTTCACCCGCTTCGAAGTGCTATAATGGAACGCGCAAAGGGACCAGCCCAACCGATGAAGAAACGCGTATTCTCCGGCGCCCGCCCCACAGGCAGACAGCACATCGGCAACTATCTCGGGGCCATCCAGAATTATGTCAGCCTCCAGGCCGAGTATGAGTGCATCTACTGCATCGTTGACATCCACGCTCTGACCACACTACAGGGAGTCGAGGGCGTCAAGAACCTGCAGCAGAACGTCCGGGAGATGATCCTCGACTGGCTGGCCGCCGGACTGGACCCAACCAAGAGCATCCTCTTCGTACAGTCCGAGGTCCCAGAAGTAACCGAACTCCACACGCTGCTCAGCATGACCACGCCGCTGGGCTGGCTGATGCGGGTGCCCACCTTCAAGGAGAAGGTCAAGATGCAGCCCGACAACGTGAACTACGGCCTGCTGGGGTACCCGGTGCTCATGACGTCGGACATCATCCTGTACAAGGCGGAATTCGTTCCGGTGGGCGAGGACCAGTTGCCTCATCTGGAACTGGCGAGGGAGATCGTCCGGCGGTTCAACAGCCTGTACGGTGACACCTTCCCAGAGCCGAAGCCCAAGCTGACCCAGGCCCCCATGATTGTGGGCCTGGATGGTGTTCAGAAGATGAGCAAGCAGTTGAACAACCACATCGAGCTGGCGGCCACAGCGGAAGAGACGGCGCAGCGCATCATGACGGCTTACACCGACCCCACGCGCCAGCGCAAGAGCGACCCGGGGCACCCGGAGACGTGCAACATCTTCCACCTTCACGAGGCATTTGAACCCATGAAGACCAAGGATATCCCGGCGCAGTGCCGCAGCACCCAGATCGGCTGCGTGGACTGCAAGAAGCTCCTGGCGCAGGAGGTCAACGCGGCGCTGGCGCCCCTAAGAGAGAGACGCCACGAACTGGCCAGCAAGCCAGCATATGTCAGCGACGTCCTGTCCGACGGCGCCCGCCGGGCCCAGGCGATCGCCAGAGAGACCATACGCGAAGTCAAGGACAGGATGAACCTTATTCGGAAGGACACCTGATGGTGCATCTGCCACTGCCCAGAAGTGGTCGGGGGGCGCTCGAGGTAGCCTCCCGGGCAGCAGAGGAGGCGGGAAGCCTCCTCTTAAAGCATATGTACGGGCAGTTGAAGCTGGGACACAAAGAGGGCCGGGCCAACCTGGTGACAGACGTGGACGTAATGGCGGAGAAGGCCGTCATCGGGGTCCTCCAGAGCGAGTACCCGGACTTCAACATCGTCTCGGAAGAATCGCCCGCCGTGGCCAGAGACTCCCAGTTCACCTGGGTTATCGATCCCCTGGACGGCACCAACAACTACGTTCACGGCGTGCCTTTCATCTGCGTGTCGATCGGCCTGGCGTTCGGCCAGGAAGTGGTATTAGGCGTGATCTACGACCCGGTGCGGAAGGAGCTCTTCACCGCCCAGAAAGAGCACGGCGCTTCGCTGAATGGCGTCCCCATCGCAGTGGCCCAGAGGACAGCGACGAAGGAGGCCTTCTTGGGCGTCGACCTGGGCTACGACGCGGACAAGGGCAAGGCCATGCTGGATTTCGTCAAAGTGCCCTGGCCGGACATAGGCGGGTTGAGACTGATGGGATCAGCCGCGCTCGGTCTGACCTATGTGGCCTGCGGGCGACTGGATGCCTACATCCACCCGTACCTCTACCCCTGGGACGTGGCGGCCGCCATCTCCCTCGTGGAGGAGGCCGGCGGCAAGATCACCGACTGGCAGGGCAAGCCGGCCACTATCGAAAGCCGGGTCATCGTGGCCGCGAACGAGGCCCTGCACGGCGAGTTCCTCAGGCTTATCCAGGGGCAATCGCAGCTTCGCTTCAAGGGCGTCTGAAACAGTCGCAGCCTAGCGCTCTTCAACCCCCTCGCCCCCACTCTTGGGGGAATAGAAAAAACGCAGAGGGGCTTCGCCCCTCTGCACGCCCCATACCGTGTCATTCCCGCAGAGGCGGGAATCCAGAAGGGAAACCCGCAGGTCACTGGGCGTGATGAATCACGCCCCTACGAATACCGTGGGAATCCGGAGAAAGACGCTCAGGCCGCCCTACACGGACCGGTGCCGTTGCACGAACCGGGCCATCCTTGTTAGCGCCTCTTCGATGTTCGGCATCGAGGTAGCGTAGCAGCAGCGGACATGCCCCTCCCCACTTGGGCCAAAGGCATTGCCATGCACCACCGCCACCTTCTCCTCCATCAGCAGGTTCTCGGCAAACTCCTCAGAGGTCATGCCGGTGCTCTTGATCGAAGGGAACGCATAGAAGGCGCCCTTGGGCTCAAAGCAGGAGAGCCCGATATCATTGAGCCCCTTCACGATGACACGGCGGCGCCGGTCGTACTCGTCGATCATCCTCTGAGCCTCCGCCTCCCCCGACCTCAGGGCCTCTATGGCCGCCACCTGGCCCATAGTGGGCGAGGATAGCGCGGTGTACTGGTGGATCTTGGTCATGCCCGCGATGATCTCCCGCCTCGCTGCGGCATAGCCAATGCGCCAGCCGGTCATGGCAAAGGCCTTGGAGAACCCTCCCAGCAGGATAGTGTGATCCTTCATGCCGGGCAGACAGGCAAAACAGGCCGGCTGCATGTCATACACCAGCAGGCTGTAGATTTCGTCGGAAATCACGAGCAGCCGCCGCTTCTCCGCCACGTCGGCTATCTCGGCCAACTTGTCCATCTCCATCACGGCCCCGGTCGGATTGGCTGGGTAGCCAATAAGAATGGCCTTGGTCCGCGAGGTAACGGCGTCCCTGACGTCGTTGCCCGACAGCCTGAATCCATTCTCACAGTGAGTGGGAACCTGGACCGGCACTCCATCGGCCAGCAGCACGGCAGCCGGATAAGCCACGTACCCCGGATCAGGCATGATGACCTCGTCACCGGGGTCCAGGATGGCCCGCACGGCGAGGTCGAGCCCTTCGCTGACGCCGTTGGTGATCAGCAGCTCGGTGTTGGGATCGTATTCCAGGCCGTACGTCCGCTTGAGGTACGCCGCCAGCTCCTGGCGCAGTTCGGGCATGCCCGCGTTCGAGGTGTACATGGTGAAGCCTTGCTCCAGGGAACGGATGGCGGCCTCAGTGATGTTCCACGGCGTGGAAAAGTCGGGTTCGCCCACGCCCATGGAGATGACCCCCTCCATGCCCGCGACAAGGTCAAAGAACCTGCGTATTCCTGAAGGCGGAACCTTGTCCAGTCGACCAGTAGTGCACTTTCTCATATGCTTAGCGGTTGGCGCTTATCTTCCCCGCCGGGACTGAGTACTTCGCCGTCTTCCTTATAGCGCTTCAACAGAAAATGGGTGACCGTCCCCTGGACGCCATCCAGCGGAGCCAGTTTCTGGGAGACGAACAGGCCGACTTCCTGGACCGTCTTGCCCACCACGAACACGGACAAGTCATACGTCCCTGACACCAGGTAGAGCGTACGGACCTGAGGGAAACGGTAGATGCGCTGGGCCAGAGAATCGAAGCCCACATCCTTCTGGGGCTGCATCTTCACCTCGATCATGGCCCAGACCCTGTCGTCGCCCGCCTTCTCCCAGTTGATCATCGTCTTGTACTTGACGATGACCTTCTCCTTCTCAGCCTCGGCGATTACCTTCTTGACCTTGGCCTCGGGCAGGCCAGCCATGGTCGCCACTTGCTTCGGTGTCAATCGGGCATCATTCTCCAGTATCTCGTAGACCTTCCTCATCATCCCAGCTCCTTTTCACCAGGGTCGCTCACCGACCATTCATGATTCTGATCATTATAACAAAGTTCAACGCGCTGGTGGTCGCCTGTGCAGACCAGGAAGTGCTTCGTGCCCGGCTCCAGCCACTCTTTCTCCACGCTGTGAACGCTGTATGTGACGCCCTCCAGCGTGAAGAAGATGGGACGATCCGCATAGGCGCGGCCGGAATAGCACGTCACCTGCACCGGCTTCACTGGCGTGCTCCCTCCTGAATCGCCAAGGCATCCACCGGGCAGTAGTCCAGACAGACCAGGCATTCGTTGCACTTGTCCGCGTCCACCCGGCACAACCCCCAGGCCTTCAGAGCCTCCCTGGGGCAGAAACTGACGCAGAGGCCGCAGCCAACGCACTTGTCCCCATTCACCGCCAGCATGAGCTCCCTCCTTCTGAGATCAGGCCGCGGGCTTGAACCGCTGCTTGATGTCGTCCACCACAATACGCGCCGATGCGGCACAACCCGGCAGCCCCAGCGGCGCCAGGGGTGCTACCCCGTCCCCAACGTTGTACAGGTTCTCCACCGAGGTCTTCTGGCCCAGCGCGCCCGGCATCGCCCGGTACATCGGCCACTCCTTCTGCCAGTAGCTGACGTGCAGGATCTCCGCGTCGCGATCGAAACCGGGGATGGTCTCTCTGATGTCCTGCACCATCAGGTCAAGCTCCTTCTTGGTGTCGAGCGGCAGGAACGATGACTCCGGTGCCGCCCAGGCCTGAAGCAGGTGCTTCCCCGGCGGCGCGTACTCCGGATACACCAGGCTGGTGCACATCATGGTCATCTGCCGCCGTCCCTCGGGCACCACCATAACCCCGCGGAAATCGACCAGCGGCTTCTCGCTGGCGATCTCCAAGCACATGTAGGCCAGCGGCCTCACCCTCTCCTTCACCTCTTTGAGATAGCCCCTCTCGAAGTTCTGGCTACCAGCCAACTCTACCGTGCCATGCGGGCCGACATCGCTGATGACCACCTTCGCCGGAATCTCAGCCTCGCCTTCACCAGGAAGGTTCACCACGATGCCTTTGGCCACCTCATCGGTGACTCTGATTCGCTTCACCCGGCAGCCGGTCCGGACGTCGCCGCCCTTGGCCTTGATGACCTTGACCAGCTCTTCCATCAGTGCCAGGAATCCCCGAGGATCGGCGCCTGCCGTGCCGGCGAACTTGAGCTGCCGGATGAACTCGGCCGCCGGCATGTCACTGAAGTTGACGCACTGGTAGTTGGACATGCCCCGAAATATCGACAGAACCTTGTCATTCTGGGTGTACTCGCGGAACCAGTCGCGAATCGAAATGGCGCTGGAAGGCTCCTGCCAAGTGAAGGCCCGCCGGACAGCGCCCATGATTCTGGCTGTCTCCACCTCGCCGGCGAAGTTAGAGATGACGGTCTTGAGTCCACCCTTCAGGGGCATGGGGTAGTCCTTGCCGCCCATACGGAAGCAGAGCTGGATGGGGAAGTCCCGCACCGGGAAAGCCGCGCCCACTTCCTGGAACAGCTTGTCCACCACTCCGTGGGTCTCCACGTACAAAGCGCCGGTGGGCAATGTGAAGCCCTTGTACTTCACCGAGGAGGCCCGGCCGCCGACGAAGGGCAACTTCTCCAGGACCAGCGTCTTGTGGCCATAGTGGGTCAGGAGAGCGGCGGAGCACAACCCACCCATGCCCGCGCCCACGACCACCACATCATACTTCCCTTGCTTGACCATGCTACCTCCCTACGGTGTCTCACGTGTATCCGAGCCACCTACTGCCTGACCACCACGCTGATGCGGTGGTCAGCCCAGAGCCGCTCTTCAATCTCGCTGTCGAACCAGTGCTGCCGCGGATCGCTGTCCGTCCGGTCGAGAACAAAGGGTATGGCGTAGGAATACTGGACCGAGTGGATCACCGAACTGCCAATGGCGTGGGCTAATACCACCGCCAGATCATCGTCTCTTCTTGCCTGTCTCACCGTGATGGCCACGGTCGGCAATCCTCTCACTTCCACGGCGATGTCCGGCCAGGAATCCGCCCCATAGGCCCACACCGAGATGATCTTGCCTTTGTCTTTTCCGCGAACCCAGACGGCGCCGAATTCACCCAACTCCGTGCCGATGAACTCCTTGACCACCTCACCCACATCCGCTATCAGGTCCTTCTCTTCACCGTAGTCCTCGAACTCGGCCTCCTGCAGCTTGTTGCAGAGCCCGTCGATCACCTTGAGGATATCTTGATTTTGCATCATCTTCTTTCAACCCCCTAGCCCCCACTCTTGGGGGATTAGTAGAAACGCAGAGGGGCTCCGCCCCTCTGCACGCCCCATACCCTGTCATTGCCGCGAAAACGGCGAGCCCTCGGAGGGCCACGCTTCGTCGTGGCCGCGGAACCCAGCGCTAGAGTGGCGGTTTCCTCCTGTGCCACTCGGTCGATTGCTCGTAGGCGAAAGCCACCCTCATCAGCGTCTCCTCGCCCAGCGGCTTGCCGATGATCTGCAGGCCCACCGGAAGTCCATCGACGAACCCGGCCGGAATCGATATCCCCGGGATGCCGGCGATGTTCATGGGCAGGGTACAGATATCGCTGAGATACATCTGCAGCGGGTCGTCGGTCTTCTCGCCGATCTTGAAGGGGACCGCGGGCGAGGTCGGGGTGATCAGGGCATCGTACTTCTCGAAGGCCTGATCGAACTCCCGCCGGATCAGCGTGCGCACCTTCTGCGCCTTCAGGTAGTAAGCATCATAGTAACCCGAGGACAGCGCGTACGTTCCCAGCATGATGCGCCGCTTCACCTCCGGGCCGAATCCGAACTGCTTGGTCTTCTCCAGTCCGTCCCACATGCTGGTGGCCTCTTTGGCGGAAAAGCCGTACTTCACGCCATCGTACCGCGCCAGGTTGGCCGAAGCCTCCGATGGAGCGATGATGTAGTAGACCGCCAGGGCATACGGCGTGTGCGGCAGCGACACGTTCCAGTCGATCTCCGCCCCCAGTTCCCGTAGCCTGGCCAGAGCCACGTCCATGGCGTCCTTGACGCCCGGCTGCATGCCGGCCACGAAGTATTCCTGGGGCACGCCCAGCCGCAGACCCTTCAAATCGCGCACCAGCGACTGCGTGTAGTCGGGCACGGGGTGCGGGAGTGACGTCGAGTCCCTGGGGTCATGCCCCGAGATAGCGTTCATCACCAGGGCACAGTCTGTGACATCCTTGGTCAACGGCCCAATCTGGTCCAGCGAGCTGGCGAAGGCCACCAGGCCGAAGCGGGACACCCGGCCATAGGTTGGCTTAAGGCCCACCACGCTGCAGAAGCCAGCCGGCTGGCGAATGCTGCCGCCGGTGTCCGAACCCAGCGCATAGAAACACTCATCAGCCGCTACACCGACCGCCGAGCCGCCGCTGCTGCCGCCGGGTACGCGGCTCAGATCCCACGGATTGCGCGTCGGGAAGAACGCCGAGTGCTCGGTGGAGGAACCCATGGCGAACTCGTCCATATTGGTCTTGCCCAGCATCACCATCCCGGCGGCCTTGAGCTTCTCCACCACCGTGGCATCGTAGGGCGGCACGAAGTTCTCCAGCATCTTGGAGCTGCATGTCGTTCGCACGCCGTTGGTGCACAGGTTGTCCTTGATCAGGGCGGGAACGCCGGTGAGGGGCGTGGTGTTGCCGTTCTTCAGGCGCTCGTCGGCCGCCTTCGCCTGCTGCAGGGCCTGCTCCTCGCAGACGGTGACGAAGGCACGGACGCGGCTGTCCACGCTCGATATGCGGCCAAGGGCCGCCAAGGTCAGTTCCAGTGAGGAAGTCTCCCGGCGCCGCAGCAGGTCTGCGGCTTCATGGGCGGTCAGTCGAAAGAGGTCCATGGCTACTGCTCGAGCACCGCCCGCACCTTGAGGTAATTCTCTTCGCGGTCGGGGGCATTGGCCAGGACCCGGTCGGCGGGGAGGGAGGCGGCGGGAACGTCGTCCCGGAGGACGTTCTCCAGGGCGATGCAGTGCGCCGTGGGCTCGACCCCAGTGGTATCCACCTTCTGGAGTATCTCGAAGTTCTCCAGGATGTTGGAGAGTTGCTCTCTGAGCCTCTCCACTTCCTCGTCGCTCAGTCCCAAGTGGACCAAAAGCGCCAGATGTCTGACTTCTTCGCGGCTGAGCTTCATATTGGTGCAGGTCTCCCTATGCAGGTGCTGGGCTTGAAGCGTCAATTATAGCATCGGCCGCGCACGAGGGGCAATTAGAGGGAGGCTTTGGCAGAAGACACGGCCATTGAGGCAGTATGTTTATGACACGAAATAGGGGTTCATGCAACAGATGAACTCCGAGGGATTGTCTTTGTGGTTATCAGTAATGGTATGCCGCAGAACACGATCTGGCATATCTACCACGAGTTTGCTAACCCTTTGCAGCCGATCTCTGCCGTCGTCACTGGCTCTGTCACGCACACTCCTGAATACTTCAGACACCAACTTCTCGACATATGTTTTGTCATTAGCTCTATTCACTTCAAACAACATCATGAGAGGAGGCGGGGGACTGCAAATGAAGACCATGGGAACCGCCTTATCCACCTTGGGTAGTCTCTTGCGGACCTCCTGTTCAAGTCGCTCCCATTCTCTCAATCCGGGTTCGTACTGGTCTACCGGCGTGCCATGTGCAGCTAGCTCAAGAAAAGCCCCCTTGACATAGCTCGACCAGTCTTTGCGGAAGATCTCCACGTCCACAGTGTGGCCCCTATACCGAGTTTGTGCATCGGGTCTCTTAGCATTGGGATCCTTACGGGTTTCCTTCTCAAGAGTGATACTATCAACAATCTTGCTCAAACGTGACAAAACACGTATCTCGTATTCTGTAGGGTAGAAACTCTGTGGTCCGTGAAGGTCGCCGACCATCCTGTCTTCTCTGTCTCCCTCCAAAACGGGCGGGAAGGTAGCAATGGCGTATCCCAGATCAACTACTTGAAGGAAACCGCTTTCGGACTCAGGACTAAACAACGAGATCACAATCGGATGGCCAGGATTTGCCTGCACCCACTCCGGCTCATGGACTCGCTTGAGCGATGATACGGCATTATCAATGTCCTGTTGGGAGTACCCGTACTTGCTGCCCATGGAGACAATAGACGAACCACACCAGAGTTTGAACCATTCTCCACTCTGTCGCAATTGCTCTACATTCATAGCACTCGAATCCTAGTCAATCCCTCCATCTGGATCAAGTAGTCAGCTCAGTCTTCGTCTTGCCCAGCCTCTCTAAGAATCTCCAAGGCCTCCTTCAACTGCTCCTTGTCCCTCAGCCGCATCAAGTTCGGTGGGGACTCCTGGAAACGCTCCAGGGCATTGAAGAAGCGGTCGAGCACGTCGTCTTTTGCCGTGGGGATCAAAAAGATGTGGGTATGTGGAATCCGCCGCCCGCGGGCATACATGCAGACGAACTCGGGAGATAGGGTCTTCATCATCTTGCGGGCCACCGTCCTGGCCACCCGGAAGAGGCTCACCACTTCGTCCTCCTCCAGGTCGTGCCACCAGGGCACGTGCCTCTTGGAGATGACCAAACAATGACCCTTGGTGTAAGGGTTGATGTCCAGGATGCAGAGGGATTTGTCATCCTCGAAGATCTTGTAGGCTTCGGCTCTGCCGGCCACGATGTCACAGAATATGCAGGGGTCTTTCTTGGCCACTAGTGTCCCTATCCTTTCTTCTTTGAGAGAACGCTCTTGTCAGGGGCTGTCAACCCCCTAGCCCCCATTCTTGGGGGATCAAAACAAACGCAGAGGGGCTTTGCCCCTCTGCACGCCCCTATGCGGACAACCCTACGACTTCAGGTCAGGGAAGAAGAGCGCAATCTCCGTCCGGGCGTTCTCCTCCGAGTCGGACCCGTGGATCAGGTTCTCTCCGATGTCCAGGCCATAGTCCCCCCGTATGGTTCCCGGCGCGGCCTTGACCGGGTCTGTCTCGCCCATCAGCTTCCGCACCACCTCCACCGACTTGTCCCCCTCCACCACCACCGCCACGATCGGCCCCGAGGTAATGAAATCCACCAGGCCGGCGAAGAACGGCTTGCCATCGTGAACCGCATAGTGCTTTCGAGCCAGTGCCTTGTCCATCTGGAGCATCCTCATGGCCGCGATCTTGAGGCCCTTCTTCTCCAGGCGGGAGATGATCTCGCCTGTGAGGCCCTTCTTGACACCATCGGGCTTGACCAGAACTAGAGTCCTTTGTGCCACTCTCTAG
>Ga0105101_10001557_pt1 | contig 10067 bp, 5 predicted proteins | sample PPLLak21cMay2015_2_FD_87037 | JGI IMG/M metagenome (GOLD analysis project Ga0105101, IMG submission 87037) | Freshwater sediment microbial communities from Prairie Pothole Lake near Jamestown, North Dakota, USA - PPLs Lake P8 Core (1) Depth... | ecosystem: Environmental > Aquatic > Freshwater >...
ATACTCATCTCCCTCCTCGGCATCCTTGTCCCCGCACAAGGCGCTATCAAGAAGCCGGTCCAGGAAGGCCCCTCGATCATTCCCCTTCCCGCCAAGATAGAAGTCGGCAGAGGCTCTTTTCAGATCGGACAAGAGACCATCATCCTTCTTGCCTCCCAATCTGCAGATATCCAGGAGGTCGCCGAGTTCCTGGCTGCCAAGCTCCGGCGCCCCACCGGCTTCCCGCTCGAAATCCGTCCCGCGTCCGGAGAGGTCCCCGGGCAGGCTATCCTCCTGCGGACCGCAGACCGCCTATCCAAGCTAGGTGACGAAGGCTACCAGCTCTCCTCCTCCAAAAACGGGGTGAAGATCGAGGCGGCGACCCCTGCCGGTCTCTTTCACGGCGTCCAGACGCTCTTCCAACTTCTCCCGGCTGAGGTGGAAGGCAGCGGCCAGCCGGAAGGGATCACCTGGTCGGTTCCCTTCGTCAAAATCGAGGACCGACCTCGGTTCGTCTGGCGCGGCGTTCATCTCGATGTCGGCCGCCATTTCTTTTCCAAGGAGTTCGTCAAGAGGTACATCGACCTCCTGGCCCTGTACAAGATGAATACGTTCCACTGGCACCTGACCGAAGACCAGGGCTGGCGGGTTGAGATCAAGAAATATCCCAGGTTGACCGAAATCGGCGCCTGGCGCCGGGAGTCGATGGACGACGGCATTCCGCACGGAGGCTTTTATACCCAGGAGGATGTCCGCGAAGTCGTCGCCTACGCAAAAACACGGTTTATCACGGTCGTTCCAGAGATCGAAATGCCGGGGCACTGCCAGGCTGCCCTGGCCGCCTACCCGGATTTATCCTGCTCGGGCGGACCGTTCAAAGTGGGCACGGAATGGGGCGTCATTTACGACGTCTATTGTGCCGGAAATGAAAAAACCTTTGAGTTCCTTCAGGACGTGCTGACCGAAATCATCGACCTGTTTCCGGGCGATTTTGTTCACATCGGAGGGGACGAAGTCCCCAAGCTGCGGTGGCAGAACTGCTTCCAATGCCAGGAGCGGATCAAAGCCGAGGGCTTGAACAGCGAGGATGAGCTGCAAAGCTATTTCATCAAGAGGATCGAAAAGTTCCTGTCCGCGAAAGGCAAGAGACTTGTCGGCTGGGATGAAATCCTGGAAGGCGGGCTTGCGCCCAACGCCACGGTCATGTCCTGGCGCGGTACCGCCGGGGGAATCGACGCCGCCAAGTCGGGCCATGACGTCGTCATGTCGCCGACATCCCACTGTTATTTCGATTATTATCAAGGTCTTTTCGCCGAGCCGAGGAGCATCGGCGGTTATCTCCCGATAGACAAAGTCTATGCGTACGAACCCGTGCCCGCAGAGCTGCCTGCCGAACAGACCCGTCACGTTCTGGGCGCCCAGGCCAACCTTTGGACTGAATACTTGGCAGAAGCGTCACAAGTGGAATACATGCTCTTGCCGCGTCTTTTGGCGCTCAGCGAAGTGGTCTGGTCAGAAAAAAATCTGCGGAGCTGGGCCGATTTCTCCCGCCGCATTGTCCCGCATTATGACCGACTGGCCGCCGCGGGCGTGAATTTCCGGCTTCCCCCGCCGGACGGACTGGGAGGGAAGAAGCTGATCTCCGGCCCGGTCCAGGTCCCGATATATCCCCCGTTCCCGGGAGCGGAAGTTCGAGTCACCACGGACGGGACAGACCCGACCCACGATTCTCCCCTCCTGACAGGTGCTCCACTCGAAGTGAACGAAAGCCAAGTCGTCAAGGCCAGGACTATCCTCCGTGGAGGCCGGATGAGCCGGGTCATCAGCACTTCATTAAGCCTTATCGATCCCGAAAAGAACGGCTTGGACTATGCCTACTTCGAAGGGAGCTGGCTGAGACTCCCGAACCTGGAGGGATTGACACCCCTGAAGACGGGCCAGGTTTTTGACCTTTCCTTCGAGCCTGCGGGCCAAAGGCAGGACGACTTCGCCCTCCTTTTTAAGGGATACTTGGACATCGAGAAGCCGGGCGACTACACCTTCACGATGATCGCCGACGACGGTGCGCTCCTGCTCATCGACGGAAAAGAAGTCATCCGGCACGATGGCTTGTTCTGGATTCTTGAGCTCAGCGGCCGGGTCCTCCTCCAAGCGGGCAGACATCCGGTCCAAATCTCTTATTTCCAGAAGACGGGAGACCGTCAGCTGGACATTTATTGCGAGGGCCCCGGACTGGAAAAACGCCTCCTCCTCCCCCACCTGCTATTCCGGAAGTAGCGGATCCGCCTCAAGAGCCGCAAGGGGGCGTAGAGCGGCCGGATTTGGCGCGCAGGGGACGGATGCAGTCCTCCATCGCTGTCTCCAGCCTCTCCATGGACTGAACAAGGGCGAATTGGGCCCGTGCACGGTCCAAGTTATGTCCGGGTCGGTGGACGCGAAAATAGACGTCCCCTTCGAGGAAATCCGTGAGAAAGCGAAGCCCTATAGTGAGGGTGATGAGCCTTCCGGAAAATACCAGGAGGTCCAGTTCCCGGGGAGTCAGAAAACCTCGGGCTTCCTCCAGATAACCGGCGGCAAGGGCCCGGAACATCTCCAACTCGAGCTTGACCTTGCCCGGGTCTTTCTCATCCTCAGCCGCAAAACTCGTGGTGGTCCTGACCATGTCGCCAAAATCATAGAGAGAGGAGCCCGGCATCGTCGTGTCGAGGTCGATGATGCAGATGGCCCTACCTGTCCGGTCGTCAAAGAGCACATTGTTGATCTTGGTGTCATTATGAGTGATGCGAAGCGGAAGGCGGCCGGAGGCAAGGGCATCGGTTATGACAGGGGCCATCCGCTCGCGCTCCAAAACGAAGGTGACGGCATCCCGGGCCTCCCCGGCCCGGCCTTGAGAATCGTCTTCCAGGACCTCCTTGAAGCGGGCAAAACGGCGCGGGGTGTGGTGGAAGAAGGGGATGGTCTCATGGAGCGAGGAGGCATCCAGGTCGGAAAGGAGCGTTTGGAAACAGCCGAAGGCCCGGCCCGCCTCGAACGCCTCCTCCGGCCGCGTGGCGACGTTGATAATGTGGGCGCCTCCAACAAACCGGTAAGCCCGCCAGTATTCCCCGCCCGGGGAAACATGGAAGCACCCGCCTGACCGGGCAGAGATCAAGTTGAGAGTCTCCCTGTCGGGGTTTCGGCCCGGGATCTTCTCCAGCTTGGACCGGATATGACGGGTGATCTTCTCGAAGTTGGCCATCAGGCGCTCCGGATCTCGGAAGACGAAGTGGTTGATGCGCTGGAAGATGAACTGATCCCGGTTCCCTTTCCGGTCGGAGTCGACGAGATAGGTGTCATTGATGTGCCCGACCTTGAGGAGATGCGCGCCGGCAAAATCGCCTGGGATGGAGAACTGCGAAAAGATCTGCCTCAGATCGTGTTCCGTCAAAGGGACGTTCCTTCAACCCGAATCTTCTCTGGATAAAAGCCTGCCTTGATGAGTTCCCGAATATGGGCCCGAACGAGGGGCAGATCCTGGGGGTAAGTCAGGCCGAACCAGCGGTCCCCCGTCGGGATATGTCGCACCCGAATTTTCGCTGCACGAAGGAGCTCATTGACGGCAAGAGGGATAAAATACTCGGCCTCGGCTTCCCCGCCTGACCGCTCCAGAAAATTGGCAAATCCCCTTTCCAGGTGCCCGAATATCGAGGGCGTGAACCCCCAGAAATTCATGGAGACGACCTCGTCTCCGCCCAATGGAATCCAACGGCCCGCCTCATCCAGAGCCCGAGCGCCCTCACCTTGCTTCTCGATCGTCAACCTCTCCACGACCTCGGTCAGGAATCCGTGGGCATCGATCCGGCAAACACCCCGGGAAACATGGCCGTGCTCGGAGAGAGTGTTGCGCAGGCGGTAGCCTATGAAGCAGTATTCATCGGGCGGGGCTCCGTCCGGCGGTCTTTCGCGGAGCCATCTTGCCATTTCGGAGAATCCCTTGGGCCCGTAGAAATCGTCGGCATTGACCACTGAGAACGCGGTATCGATGGCCGACCGGCTGATCAGAACAGCATGTCCTGTCCCCCATGGCTTTTTTCGTGCCGGAAGGGCCGGAAACCCGGAAGGGAGTCCCGCTTCGATCGCCTGAAATATATAGCTGACGTCTAAATGCTTTTCCCAGTACTGGCCGACCGATTCCCGAAAGACATTCTCGATATCCCGGCGAATTATAAAAGCCACCTGCTCGAAACCCGCCCGGCGCGCTCCATACAGGGAATAATCAAGGAGGGTTTCTCCCGCCGGCCCGATGGCGTCAATCTGCTTGAGACCCCTGTAGCGTCTGCCGACTCCTGCAGCCAGGACGAGGAGACTGAGAACAGGCATTCCTTTTCCTTCGAAGTGACGGGCCTTTCTTATAGCATAGCGGCTGAAGCCAAGTCAAAAGTCAGCTGCCTTCTTTGACTCGCCCGACCTCAAAGAGGGGTTCACCTTTGCTCGTCGGTGGTGTGTTGATGATATAAAGGAGGATGCCGCTAAAAGGAGCCCGGAGTTCTTCTATAACCCGGCCGAGGTAGTCCGTTACATAGCCGACCTTCTGCCCTTTGGCCAGATAATGGCCCATCTCTGCCTGCGGATAGAAGAGCCCGTCGCTCTGGCTGTAGACGACCTCATAGCGGTCGATCCAGACCGGGTCGCTCACAAGATCCGCCCGCCCCTCGATCATCTGGAAAAGCCGCATGACTCCCAAGATCCCGTCCAAATTCCGGCGGATGGAGATTTCATCCGTCCTCCCCAGGAGACCGGATTCAGTGGTGATGGCAGGCTTTCCCAGGAGCACGGCGGTATTGCCCAGGTACTTGGAGTCTTTTAAGTCCTTGGACCTGCTCTCGTCGATGACGATATGGGGAATACCGAAAGCCAGGGCCATCGTCCGGGTGAGGTCGTCCAATCCCTTTTCTCCGCTGATCATCCAATACGTATAAGGGATCAGGGCCTCGTTCCCATCCCCGCAATGGAGGTCGATGAGGAAGTCGCACTTTTTGACCACCTCTTCCATCAGGACAGAGGCTATGCGCTGGCTGAGCGACCCGGACGTGTCCCCCGGGAAAACTCGGTTCAGGTTCTTCCAATCATAAGGGTTATAGTAGATCGTCCGCTTCTGGAAAGAAGGCAGGTTGGCGATGTGAACGAGGACGATTGACCCCGTCAGCTCAGCTGGATCGATCATGGCCTTCAAGCGGTAGAGAGCCAGAATGGGTGGGTACTCGTACCCGTGTATCCCCGCCACGAGCGCCAGCGTTTTGCCTTTTTTAGCTCCATGGATAACCGTCACCGGGATGGCTGTTCCGGGGCCCTCTTTGGCGGAGACTTCGAGGGATCCGGATAGGGCCTGTCCGGGAGGGACCTTGAGCGGCCCGATGATAAAGTCGTCCTGGCTCGAAGGGGCCTGAACGCCGCCCAGAAAGGCGGCCGCGCTCAGGACGAAAAAGGCGCAGACCAACGGCTGTCTTCGAAGCTGAAAGCGCATGGGACCTCCTCGTTTAAACGCAGTCCGGGATCTAATCTATTCAAAAGGCGCCGGCGATGCAAAATAAATCTTTCCTGGACAAAAACTATTGCTTCGGCAAAAGACTTCTGATATAATCCGGCCCGAAAAAAGAGGAGGTATCCATATGGGTAAGTATTTGGCAATCATCGCGGGTCTCGTCGCCATAGTCGCTGGGATTTGGTTGGTTATCGTTTGGTGGCGACCGTTCTATGAACTCGTCCTCGGGTGCGTTCCCCCCATCCTCTTTTTTGGCGGGCTGATCGCTCTCATCGCCGGGATCAGCAGCATTAAGGATGCGGCAAGGACCAAGAAGCTCGAAGAAGAGGCCAAGGCAGAAGAAAAAAAGGCCTGAAGACCGGCCGTCTTCGAAGCGCTCTTCCTTACCGTTCTTGTGATTGTTTAGCCAATACTTCTCTAGATCCTCCGATTTCCTTTCGAGTCAGCTTGACGCTCCGGTATGCCTGCGTCGTAGCGCCCTTGCGCGCGGCAAAATTTCTGTGATAGCATGGTGCAAGTGTCATCTATCGGAGTTTTTCCGCTTCTCCTGACTCTTTCCCTTCTGTCTCAGACGACACGGAGCATCGAAAAGGCTTTCTTCCAGGACGACCCCCGGCTGCTGTATTCTCTTCTTACGACTCAGGGGCATGTGTATATATCCCTCCCCGAGCCAATTCCCTTTTCGGATCAAATATCGCCCCAGCAAGCCTTTTTTTTCTTCCGTCGGGTCACCGCGGCTTATTCCACCTTCGAATTCTATGCCGACAGTGAGCTCCCGATCCTGGCCAAGGCCAAGAGCTTTATATTCAAGGCCCGCTGGTCATTCAAGAACAAGAGGAACGATAACCAACACGTCTTCCAGGTTTTTTTCCATCTGAGCAGGGAGAGACCGCCGACCGGCGGCGACCACCCGCTCCCCTGGAGGATAACAGAGATCAAAGCCGAGCCCCTATGAGCACGGTCCTGCCTCTCCTTCGCCGGCGCGCCCTCAGGAGCGGGTTCGTCATCGGGCTGGTATTCGCCCTCTTTTTTCTCGGCTTATCCGTGCTCCTGCCCCGCCTGCTCACGGCCCGCTCCTTTCAAAAAAGCCTCGGGGGGCTGCGTCTGCAGGCCGAGTCGATCAAGAAGGAATATGCCCTTGTCGAGGCCAGCTTACGGGCCAGGCAAAAGGCGCTGGCGGTCTCGTCCTTTCCTTACGACAGGGATAAGATCTTCGCCCTCTTCAAAGGCCAGAATATCGAGCCGGAGCTGGAGGGCCTCTCCTACTACGATGAAGATGGGGCCCTGGCGGTCTGGCTGGGGAATGTCATCGAATTCAGGCCCCCTTCGCCCGACAAGCCCCTGCTTGTCCGGAGCCGAGCTTCCGCCTATCTCGTCCTATCGGCCCGGGTCCGCGAATCCGAACAAGTCGTCCTTTTCCGGCTGCTGGCCTTCCGACCCCAGCTGAGGGCACCTTATCTCTCAGAATATCACTTCCTCAAAGATGACTTATGGAAAGGCGGGCACGTCGACTACTGGGATTTCCGCGATGACGTCTCTGGATTCGAACAGATCTTCGCCCGTCATCAGGATGAATATCGAGGCGAGCCCCGGCTCGACAGCGAAGCCCAGCAGATCTTCTTCCCGGTTCGTAACGAGCAAGCGGAGATCGTCGCCACCGTCAACCTGACCTCCCCTTCCTTTCGCTCCATCCATTCCCAGCTCCGCGAGAATATGATCCTCCTCGCCATTCTTGTCCTGGTGCTTTCCCTCATCCTTCTCGTTGTCGATCTCATCCAAGCCTATTTTTCCTCACAACGGAAGAGAGCCGGCACGGTGATTCTTCTCGTCCTTGCCTTGGCGAGCCTGCGTGTCGCTTTTGTTCCGCTCAGCCGGCTGGAGAAGGTTCAATCTCTTCGCGTTTTCTCGCCCGCTCAATCCGCCTTTTTCTCGATCGGACGCCTCACCCAATCTCCTGCCGATCTGCTCCTGAGCACGCTCTTTCTCTTCCTGATCATCGGGACCCTTACGGTATTCGCCTGGGACCGCTGCCGGGACAGCCTCCGGCGCCTGCCCCTGGCCGCCGTCTGGACATTCGATACGCTCCTGGTGGGCGCCGTATTTTCCACGGCCGTCTTGTACAACGCTTTCGTTTCCCGGCTGGTGGCCAACTCAAACCTGAACCTCAGGCGTTTTTCCGGCGACCCCTCTTTTCTCTTTCTCCACTTGGGGCTCATCTTCTTCCTGCTGAGCTGCGGCTGCGTTTTTTTTCTGTGCGCGCGGGTCGTCCGGAGCTTATCCCCTCGGGTGTGGGTCGTCGGGCCTCCGTTGATCTGGACAGCGGCGGCCTTTGTGCTCCAGGCCGGGCGCAGCTCCGGCATCCTTCTCCCGACGGCGATGGCCGCCTGTCTCTTCCTCGGTTATCTCCTCGCGGTCCCGCGCTTTTCCTCCAAAAGGCGCTGGCCCCTGTTCGCTCTGATCTTCCTGGCGGCACTTATCAATTCCGCCGAACTCCACATCCACTCCTCGGCGCGGCTCGCCTCCCTGGTTCAGAATTTCCTGCGCAGCACCATCGTGGCTCAGGAGGACTGGGCCGACTTCATCATCCAGCAATCCCTCCCCGAGATCGAAAAGAGAAGACCGTTCATCATTTCTTTCCTGGAGAATCCCGATCCATCTCCCCTCGCCCAGTCCCTCTGGGAAAGCACCTTAGCGGCCAAGTTCAACTGGTATTCGATCCTCGAGGTCCTGGACGCCGAAGGCGGGGCTCTCTCCCGTTTTTCCCTCAACATCTCTCAGCTTTATCAGCCGGAGATCGACCTGCCGCTGAGCCCGACCTGGAAGGTCTCCCGGGTGAACGTGCCTTCCCTGGGCAAGGAAAGGGAATTCGTCCTGGCTTACAAGGACTGGTACTCCGAGGATCAGTATCTCGGCCGGACGATTTTTTCCCTGGCCATCGACCCGGAGATGTTGCCGTTCCTCTATTCCGCCAACCCCTATTTTGAGCTGCTCAAAGTCAGCCTTCTCCCCTCGCTCAATCAGCAGGAGTTCGGGTTCGCCATCTTTGACGGCATGGGAAAGATTCTTTTCAATCCGAACCGGGTCTCTTCGGGAATTGCGGTCACCACCCTGGAGCAAATCGAGCATTCTCCGGATGGACTCTGGTCGTCATTCGGGGACAAGGGGCGGCTGTTCAAATCCTTTTACTTTCGCTTCCAGAACAGGGTCTATGCATTTCTCATCCCCCAAAAAAGCATTTTCGGCCTTACGGCTGAGTTCCTGAAGCTGGCCATCTTCTATCTCGGATTGGCCTTTCTCTTCTTCGTGCTGATCCCGGCCCTGATGGGCAGGAAAAAGCTGGCCAGCTACCTGTGGTCATTTTCCAGTCGGGTCAATGCGGCCTTCATCACCATCACGGTGATCTCCCTCCTCCTCTTCACCCTCTTTTCCCACGGCTTCTTCACCCGGACCTTCAACCAGCGGTTCCTGGAAAAAGCCGAGGTCCACGCCAATTTCGCCCGGAACATCATGCAGGATTTCGTCACCCTTCAGCAAGAGGAGAAGGCCACCCTCATCGCCCCGACCGATGACCTCGTCCTTTGGATCAGCTCGGCCGTCTCAACCGACATCAACCTCTATGGGGAGGGCCGATTGATCTCGTCCAGCCGTCGCGAGTTTTTTGACTGGGGATTCCTGCCCGAGCTCATCGACGGCGAAGCCTATTACAGGATCCGGTATGAGAACAAGCCGTTCTATCTCCAGAGACAGAAGATCGGCGGGTATTCCTACCAGAGCCTGACCATTCCCTATACCATCCGCCGGGCCCAGTACTTGATCTCTCTCCCCTTTCCCTTCGAAGCACAAGAGATCGCCGGCGCAACCGAGGAGCTGGTCGAGTTCCTTGTCTTTATCTCGGCTTTCCTCATCCTCTTTGTCCTCCTCTTCGCCCGGGGAATCGGAAGGATGATCATTTCTCCCGTGAAAAAGCTGCTGGCGGGGACAAGGGAGGTCGGACTCGGCAACCTGGAGATCGCCGTCGAACACCGCTCCCACGACGAGATGAAAACCCTGGTGGACGGGTTTAACGCCATGATCAAGGACCTGAAGAGACACCAGCAGGAAATCGCCGACCTGAGCAAGAAGGTCGCCTGGGCGGAGATGGCCCAGAGGGTGGCTCACGAGATCAAGAATCCGTTGACGCCCATCCAGCTCTCTGCCGAACACATCCTCCGCGTCTACGAAGACAAGAGCGGGGATTTCGAGAAAGCGCTCCGCGAATCCGCCTCCTATATCATCAGCGAGGTCGACAACCTGCGCCGGATCGCCCAGGAGTTCCTGGAGCTTTCCCGGGTCACAAGCCTCAACAAGGAGGCGTTTGACCTGAAGGAGGTCATTGGAGAAGTCGTTTCCCCCTACCGGAAGGTCATCTCCGAGCGGATCCGGTTCCGGGAAATCTTTGAGGGTGAGGAATTCCGGCTCGAAGCGGACAAATCCAAGATCAAGATCGCCTTCCGTAATATCTTCATCAACGCCATCGAAGCCATCCGCGGTCGGGGCGAGGTCGAGATCCGCCTGCGGGCCGAAGACG
>Ga0105101_10001558_pt1 | contig 10053 bp, 6 predicted proteins | sample PPLLak21cMay2015_2_FD_87037 | JGI IMG/M metagenome (GOLD analysis project Ga0105101, IMG submission 87037) | Freshwater sediment microbial communities from Prairie Pothole Lake near Jamestown, North Dakota, USA - PPLs Lake P8 Core (1) Depth... | ecosystem: Environmental > Aquatic > Freshwater >...
AACGCTGGGCGCGGCGAGGCGCAAGTATTCGGAAAGCGGTGGGTCGAGTCAAATCGATTGATAGACTGGGCTGCACTAGGGCCTGTTCACGCTGAAGCCGGGAGTGCGAAAGTGAATGGCGGGATGCAGTGCGAGGCGCCGCGAGCGCCGTTGGCTGGATGCCAACAAGCGAAGCGGCAACGACGCAATGCGCCCGCCATTCGCTTTCCCGGAGGGTTGGGCCGAAATGCGGCGTCTGCTTTGGCGGTCGGCTTGCGAATGGAACCACCATTCGCCGCGCCGTCCTTCGCGCATCCATCCGCATTGCGGCCCAACGCATCTCCCGCATTTAGCGTGAACAGGCCCTAAATCGAGGCCGGGCAATGATCGAGCGCAACGAGGTCTACATCAACGGCCGCTGGCAGCCGGCCCATGGGGTTGAGATGCTCGAAGTCACGGACGCCAGCACCGAGCAGGTCATCGCCCGCGTCCGCTCCGCGAATGCCGAAGATGCGCATGCCGCGGTGGCGGCCGCGCGGGCCGCGTTTGAGGCATGGTCGAGGAGTGCTCTCACCGATCGCGTTTCGTGGCTGCATCGCATCGCCGACGGCCTGCAGGCGCGGAGCGAAGAACTCACGCAGATAATTTCACGCGAAGTTGGCATGCCGCGTCGGATGGCAGCGCGCGTGCAGGTCGGCAATCCGATCGAGAACTGGCGTCGCACCGCGGCGCAGGCCGAGCATGTCGTCTGGCGCGAGCCGGTCGGACATTCGACCGTCGTGCGCGAGCCGGTCGGCGTCGTCGTCGCGATCACGCCCTGGAACTTTCCGCTGCACCAGATCACGCTGAAGGTCGCGGCGGCCCTGGCCGCCGGCTGTACCGTCGTGTTGAAGCCGTCCGAGGTCGCGCCGCTGAACGCCTTTATCCTGGCCGAGGTGATCGATGCGTTGAGTCTGCCGGCCGGCGTCTTCAACCTCGTCACCGGCACTGGCGAGATCGGCGAAGCGCTGGTCGCGGATGCCGACGTCGATGCGGTCTCGTTCACCGGTTCGACGCGCGCCGGGCGGCGGGTCGGCGCGGTCGCCGCCGCGACTGTCAAGCGGGTGCGGCTGGAACTGGGCGGCAAGTCGGCCTCGGTCGTTCTCGACGATGCCGACCTCGGCGCGGCGGTGAAAGGCACGCTCGCGGCCTGCTTTCTCAACAGCGGGCAGGCCTGCAATGCGCTGAGCCGCATGCTGGTGCCCGCGGCCCGGCACGACGAAGCGTGCAGGATCGCGCGCGAAGCGACCGAAGGATTCACGGTCGGCGCTGCCTCCGAGAGCGCCTCGAAGCTCGGGCCGCTGGTGTCGGCAGCGCAGTTCGACCGCGTGCAGGGTTATATCGAGGCCGGCATCAGCGAGGGCGCGCAACTCGTGACCGGCGGATCCGGCCGGCCGCCCGGGCTCAAGCGCGGTTACTTCGTGCAGCCAACCGTATTCGGGCGCGTGACGCCGGCGATGAAGATCGCGCGCGAGGAAATCTTCGGGCCCGTGTTGTCGATCATGCCGTACGACAGCGAGTCCGAGGCGATCGCCATCGCCAACGGCACCGACTACGGCCTCGCGGCTGCGGTCTGGTCGGCAAGCGACGAGCGAGCGCAGGCTGTCGCCGCGCAGCTGCGCGCCGGACAGGTCGACATCAACGGCGCCGGCTACAACCCACTGGCGCCGTTCGGAGGCTTCCGGCAGTCCGGCCATGGACGCGAGGCAGGCCGCTACGGCATCGAGGAGTTCCTTGAACTCAAGTCGATTCAGCAGCGCGGATGAGCAAGCGCGGGATGGAAGCTGATGCCTAGCTCGCCTATCATCGCGACCCATGAGCCCGAGCACTCTCCGCGCACAGCCGTGTCCGGCCCGTTAACCCGGTTCGGCCTTGCGGTCGAAACGCGCGAGCAGCGCAAGGAGAAGATCCTCGCCGGCGTCATGGCGTCGGTGTACCGGCAGGTGCCGCAATCGGTGCTCGTCAGCATCGTCGGCGCATTCGCGCTCGTCATGGTGCTGTGGAATTCGATGGAGCAGAACCTGCTGATGGGCTGGTTCGTGTTGATCCTCCTCGAATCCCTCGCGCGGGTGCGCGTCGCCTACCGTTTCAGGCACGCGGTGGAAGTCGTCGACCAGGTGCAGCGCTGGGCCCGCGGCTGGGTCGTGCTGGCCGTCGTCGCCGGCCTGCTGTGGGGCGCCTCCGGCTTCATCTTCTTTTCGGAGAACCAGCCGCTGCACCAGGTCGTGCTGGTCGCGGTCGTGCTGAGCGTCGCGTTCGGATCGCTGACGCTCTATGCGAGCCATCGGCCGGCGTTCTATTCATTCATGCTGCTCGCGGTCGTGCCGCTGATCGGACGCATGGTGTGGGAACAGGACCCGACCTACTACACCGCCGCGGTCGTCATGGCGGCGGTGTTCTTTTTCACGGTGTTCTACGGCCGGAACTTCGGCGACGCCGTGTTCGAGTCGGTCAAGAACAATTATGAGAACGAGGTGCTGGTCGAGCAGCTGATGGCCGAGAAGCGTCTCGCCGAGGATGCGCGGCGCGAGGCGGAGAACGCGACGCGCTCGAAGACGCAGTTCTTCGCCGCGGCCAGCCACGACCTGCGGCAGCCGCTGCAGGCGATCGGCATCTATGTTTCGCTGCTGAAGAAGCGCGCGCAGGGCCCGCTCGAGCCGCTGGTGAACAACCTGTCGACGGCCGTCGAGACGCTGTCGAAGCTGGTCGAGGAGCTGCTCGAGATCTCACGACTCGACTCCGGATCGATTCAGCCGCGGGTCGAGCAGGTACTGGTCGATGAAGTGTTCCAGCTGCTTGAGCAGGAGTTCACGCCGCTGGCGGCCTCCAAGGGCCTGTCGTTGCGCGTACGCCGCTCGCGCATCGCGATCGACAGCGATCCGCTGCTGCTGCAGCGGGTGATCCGCAACCTGCTCGCCAACGCGCTGCGCTACACGCAGCGCGGCGGTGTTCTGCTGGCAGCCCGGCCGCGCGGCGGCCTGATCAGCATCGAGATCTGGGACACGGGCCCGGGGATCCGGCAGACCGAGCTCGACCGCATCTTCGAGGAGTTCTATCGCGGTGAAAGCTCGAAGGCGGAAAACAGCGGCTCCGGCTTCGGACTGGGGCTGTCGATCGTCAAGCGCATCTGCGGGTTGCTCGGGCACCCGCTGATCGTGACGACCCGCCCCGGCACCGGCACCGTGTTCCGGGTCGAGGTGCCGCTGTCGGCGTCGCCGCCGCGGAGCAAGCGCAGCGCGCCCGAAACGATCGACGTGGCGATCCGGCCGCTCAACGGCTTCACGTTCGTCGTGCTCGAGGACAACGCCGAGATCCTCAACAGCCTGACGCGGCTGATCCGCTCATGGGGTGCGGACGTCGTGCCTTCGACCGGCTACAACGCGCAGTTGATCAAGCGCATCAGCATGCACGAGCGTATCGACGGAATCCTGGCTGACCACAATCTCGGCCCGCATTCGATCAGCGGCGTCGAGGCAGTGTTCCGCGTGCGCGAACTGGTCGGGTTTCCGATACCGGTCGTCATGCTGACTGCGGTACCGGCCAACGACGTGCTGGCCGAGTTCCAGCGCGTGATGCAGGAGCGCATGGCGCTGAATCCATCGATGGTGCCGGCGATCGCGCGCAGCCGAGTCGAGGAACCGGTCGTGCTGCAGAAGCCGACGACCGCGACCGTGCTGAACACGGCGTTGGCGGAACTGATGGGACTGACGACGCTGCCGCTGGTGCGCCCGGAAGAGCCGACGCTGCCGCTGACTTCGACCAGCGACGCGACCTCGGGCAAGTAGGTCAGTGCCCGCCCGGCCGCCCAAAGGGCACTGAGCGCCCGCTCAGGGGGCAGCGAACGCAGAGAGCGTGGGGGTGATCCACGCTCTAGCCGATGTCGTAGCCGTGCCGCCGTGCGGCGAGCAGCGCCTCGGTCCGGTTCGATGCGCCGAACGCGCGATAGATCGCGGTGACGTGGGTCTTGACCGTGCCCTCGGAGAGCCCGAGCTCACGACAGATGATCTTGATCGGGGCGCCGCGCGCCAGAAGTTGCAGGACCTGTTCCTGCCGCTCGGTCAGTTCGACACGGCTGCTGTCGCCCTCGCGTGTCCGTTCCGGAGACAGCAGTCCCGCGCGATTGACCTCCTCGAGCAGGTCGGCCGGGATGTAAACGCCGCCGGAGAGCACGAACTTGACCGCCGAAAGCAGCGTATCCGACGCCATTGATTTCGGAACGAATCCTGCCGCCCCGAGCTGCAGCACGCGCATCACGTTGCGCTGATCCTGGTTACCCGACAGCACGAGGATCTTGAGTTCGGGCGAATGGCCGACCATCGCCTCGAGCAACGAAGTGCCGGAGACGCCCGGCAATCCGAGATCGAGCACGACGAGGTCGAGGTCGGGCTCCTGCTCCAGCATCTGCATTGCGCCTTCGGCGGTGCGGGTCGTCAGCACCTCGGCCGCTGGGTCGAGGTCGAGGAACAGCACGCTCAGCGCATCGGTGATCAGTGAGTGATCGTCGACGACCAGGATCTTCATTTCGTTGGAGCTTTAGGCGGGGAGCGGAAACCGCGCCATTGTAGACCGGGCCGGCGCCCGCCCATTCGACGAGAAACACGAGGCAAATCAGGGCCGCTTCATTCGTTCCGCCGCGTCGATGCCCGGGCGTGAAGTGCCGGTCAGCCGCCGGCGGATCGAACCTGCTCCGCGATCCGCAGAATCGCAGCGATACTGCGGTCGACGTCATCATCCGTCGTTGCCCAGGACGACACGCTGATCCGCATCGCGGTCCTTCCCTGCCAGACCGTGCCGCCACACCAGCAGGTGCCGTCCTGCTGGACCGCGGCGACGACCGAGCGGGTCGCTTCCGGGGAGCCGAAGGAGACCAGCACCTGGTTCAGCACGACATCGTTCAGGACTTCGTGACCCGCTTTCCGGAGTTCGACCGCAATGCGCGAGGCGTGCTTGCAGTTGCGGTCGATCAACTGCGCCAGGCCGTCGCGGCCGAGCGAGCGCAGCGCGGCCCAGATCTCGACCGCGCGGGCTCGACGCGACATCTCCGGCACGAACAGGTGCGGATCACGGGATTCGCCCGCGCCCAGATACGCGGCGCTCGACGACATTGCGGCGTTGAGTGCGCCGGCATCGCGGACGAAGACCAGCCCGCTGTCGTAGGGAACGTTCAGCCACTTGTGGGCATCGGTGGCCCAGGAGTCGGCCTGCTCGAGGCCTACGGTCAGGTGTCGTCGGCCCGGCGACGCCGCAGCCCACAGGCCGAATGCGCCATCGACATGCAACCAGGCGCCGGTGCCGCGCAGCCGCGCCGCGATCGCGTCGGCCGGATCGAATGCGCCCGTATTCACGTTGCCCGCCTGGATACAGACGATCGTCGGGCCTTCGATGGCCGGCATGCGTTCGGCATTCATCCGGCCCTGACCGTCGACTGGCACGCGAACGACGCGGTCACGGCCGAGGCCGAGCAGGCCGAGCGCCTTCAGGAGGCTGACATGGACTTCGCCGCCGACGATCACCGTGATCGGGGGCGCGCCGAACAGGCCTTGCGACTCCACATCCCAGCCCAGCTTTTCGAACAGCGCATGGCGCGCGGCCGCCAGCGCCGTGAAGTTCGCCATCGTCGCGCCGGTGACGAAGCCGACCTCGGCTTCGGCAGGCAGGCCGAGCACCGACAGGAGCCAGGGTCGGCAGACCTTCTCCAACGCGGCACTGACCGGCGAGCACAACTCGAGGACGGCGTTCTGGTCCCAGGCCGCGGCGAGAACGTTCGCGGCCAATGCGGCCGGCAACGAACCGCCGGTGACGAAGCCGAAGAACCTTCCTCCGGCGCTCGCGATCGTGGCCGGAGAGCCGATCGCATCGAGCTCGGCCAGCACCTGAGCCGGGTCGATCGACGGGCCCTGCAGTGGGACTGCCAGCTTCTTCAGTGCTTCGAGATCCGAAGAGGCGGGCGCGACCCGTCGTTCGCGAACCTGATCGAGATAGTGGCTGGCGCGGTTCGCGGCATCCTGCAGCAACGGATTCACGTCGGGCTCCTTTCCGGACGAGGGCGAACCGCCGCGGCCGCGCGTTTCGCAATCACGCGCGCTTCCTCGATGTCCGAGGCGCGTGCGAGCGCGACTCCCATGCGGCGCTTGCGGAACGATTCCGGTTTGCCGAACAGGCGCAGATCGGTACCCGGCATCGCCAGCGCTTCGGCGACGCCGTCGAAACGCATCGCTTCCGCGTCGTGGCCGCCGTAGATCACCGCGCTCGCGCCGGGGTTGCGCAGGCTCGCATCGACCGGCAGACCGAGCAGTGCTCGCGCGTGCAGCTCGAACTCGTTCTGCCATTGCGTGATCATCGTCACCATGCCGGTGTCGTGCGGCCGCGGGCTGACTTCGGAGAACCACACCGCGTCACCCTTGACGAAAAGTTCGACGCCAAAGATGCCGGTGCCGCCGAGCTCGTCGGTCACGAGCTTCGCATAGCCGCGGGCCCGGGAAAGCGCTGTAGCGTCCATCGGGTGCGGCTGCCAGCTTTCGACGTAATCGCCGGCGATCTGCACGTGGCCGACCGGTTCGCAGAAGTGGGTCGCAATCGTTCCATCGGTGGCGAGCGTGCGCACGGTGAGCTGGGTGATCTCGTAATCGAAGTCGATGAATCCTTCGACGATCACGCGGCCCAGCGCGACACGACCGCCTGCGTTCGCGTAGTTCCATGCGGCCTCGACCTGGTCGGTGCGGTCGATCCGGCTCTGGCCTTTGCCCGACGAGGACATCACCGGCTTGATCACGCAGGGCAGGCCGATCGCCTCCACCGCGGAACGCAGTTCGTCGAGCGAGTCCGCGAAACGATACGGCGAGGTCGGCAGGCCGAGCTTTTCGGCGGCGAGGCGGCGGATGCCTTCGCGGTTCATCGTCAGCTGTGCGGCACGCGCGGTCGGCACGACGCGCGCCAGCCCTTCGCGCTCGATCTCCGCGAGCGCATCGGTTGCGATCGCCTCGATTTCGGGAACGACGATGTCCGGGCGTTCGCGTTCGATCAGCGCACGCAGCGCTTGCGGGTCGGCCATGTTCAGAACATGTGCGCGATGCGCGACCTGGTGGCCGGGCGCATTCGGGTAGCGGTCGGCCGCGATGACTTCGACGCCCAGCCGCTGCAGCGCGATGATCACTTCCTTGCCGAGTTCGCCGGCGCCGAGAAGAAGGACCCTCGTCGCTGCGGGCGAAAGCGGCGTGCCGAGCACGGGTGGCCAGATTCGGTTCGATGGGCTCATGAGCCGGGTCGGGGAGGAGCAACGGCTGACTATCGCACAGCTGCCGTGGTGCCCCGCTCGCAGGAAAACAATAGGGATTGTCGAACTTACGTGGAAAGCGGGGCGGCTTTCCGTTCGGAACCCAAGCTATCGGGTGTGGAAAGTGGCCTGGATGGCCTGCAGGTCCGTAGCACCCCGCGTGTGGATCGTTGCCTAGCGTCGTTCGCTTTCTTGTATCTCCTACTACGTCTTTGGAGGGTGCGAGGGGCGGAGTTGCACGCCGTAGCCGCTCGATCCGGCGTCGGAGGTCCGTAGTCGACCCGCTCCGGACATGACGCCCTCCCGATTGCGGACGTGTTGCCCGCACCCGAAAGCAGCCGCCGAACCGAATGACCGCCCGGGATGTCCCCTGTCCGCAGTTCACGACGACCCACGGGGGGACTATGGCTTGCTTAAGATCGGTCGGTCGGTGTGATACGGGGGGACAAGTTGCGGGCGCGCTTTGGCGGCTGGGAAGCCAGCGACGCACGGTTGCTGCGTAACGTCCAGGCCGTGTGCGATTCACAGACATCATTGCACTTCGGCAGCGGTCGCGCCAGAGATTGAGCGATGACGTCGTGCCTTGAAGATTGCTGCCACAGCACGATCGACTTTCCAATCTGCGCACCGCAAGCGCTCTTTTGATCTTCTCGTTCAGTCGTCGCGCCGAAGGGAGCGTAAGACCATAGGCTGACTGTTACTGCCGAGCGTTGTCGAGCCGGTCGAATTCCAGGCCGCTGGCCCCTTGCCCGCGCCCGGTTTGCTTGCGCCGGCCTATCCACGTGAACACCTTGCCGTCGAACCAGCGCGTGCGCTGGAACCCGCGTGTAACGATGGCGCCGGCGCGCGGAACCTGCTCCTGGTGCAGGAAATACGGCTGGCGCACTGTGACGCCATCAAGGCCGACGCGCAACACTGCGCCGCGCGGTTCGACACGGGTGTCGGGAATGGCGTCCGTTAGGCGCTGCATCGACCCGCGCTGCAGGCGGATCAACCGCGTGGAGCCGGGCTGGCGAGTGGCAATGAACGGTATCCAGTTCTCCGGCACAGTGTTGCCCAGCCGGTAGCGGATCGTCGCCTCAGTCTCCTCGGGCGTCACCTCGCTCGGCGGCACTCGCTGGAGGAAGTAAGCGGACATCGCAGTGGCGCGCTCGAAGCCGTCGAGGCCGAGGCCGAGTGCACCGGGGATCCGGTCTTCGACGCCCCACACCATGTTGGTCATCTCGTCGCGCGCGAAGATGATCCGTTCGATGGGCTCACCCTCCTGCGCCTTGGCCAGCGCGGGCGCGAGCAGCAGCCGCGGGTCGACGACCCCGGGCTCGGCGCGCGCACTCAGGCCAAACATCGACCACTTTTGCCAGTCCATGCCCTGATCCTGTCCCGCCGCCCGCACCAGCGTTCGAACACCGAAGACGTCGCTAACGATGAGCCCCTTGATCTCGGCCAATGAACCGACGGGCAGGTTGTAAGGCACGACAAACCAGTCATTGCCGTAGACCAGCCCGAACTCCGCCAGCAGCAGCAGCGGCAGGTCGGTGGTGCTCGCATTGATGCTGCCGAAATCAGTGCGCCGGTCCTCGAATTCCCACCAGCGCACATTCGGCATGCCGTTGAACTCGATCTGCGTCGGCACGAAGGCCACGGGCTTGCGTGCGTCGAAATTGCCACCGGGAAATTCACCCGTTGGCGAGTCTTCGAGATTGCCGCTTCGGTCCACCTCGAACGCGAACCAGTCGAGACGCCCGTGGTGGTACTGCGCCGCGACCAGCGTGATGCGCTTTTCCTCCGTCACGTCGGCGGGCGCGGACGAGGCGAACTGGTACTCCAGGTAGGGTGGCGCCCAGGCATCTTCCGCCGGCGAGCCGGGCTGCGAATAAAGGCGCTGGAACCAGCGCTGAAAATCGCGTGCCAGGTCTTTCACCGCCTGGCGGAAGGGGGCGGCGACCCGGTCGTCGACGAAGGTATCGAACGCACCGGTGGCGATGGCCTCCTGCAGGCGTCGACCATCGGGCAGCCGGCGGAGCAACGCGACCAGGCACTGCCACGCGGCAGGATCGCTCTGCACATGTGAAGCCTCGAGCCGTTCCGCGTTGCTCGTGCCGTCGTCGCGCACATCGCGAAAGCCATACTCGTCCACGAATATTTCCCGCAACGATTCGCGGCCCGCGGCGCGCAACAGCCGCAGCCAATGCCGGCCCATCCGGGCGCGCAGCGCCAGGTATTCATCCGCGGCGGGCAGCGTCGTCTGCCAGATGGATTCGCGCTCGACCTGCACCTCCAGTGGCGTGCCCTGGTCGTAGGGCACGGCGGGCTGAAATTCCCCGGACTCCGGGTCGCGCGCTTTCACGGCGAAACGGTCGAGACGCGCAGCGTCGATCTGCACGCGTACCTTGGCCGCGGATCCGCCATCGGAGCCCTTGAACTCGCCCAGCTGCCACTGCCGGGTGAGCATCCAGAGCGGATCGCGAATCTCGGCGCGCAGACTTCGGGAGAACTCCGCCTGCCGCGCACGTCCTTCGAGACGATTCCAGAGAGTGATCGCGGGACGGAAGGTATTGCTCAGGAGCTGCAGCTTCAGCGCCGGGTCGATGACTTGTGCCATACCTCAGGGTCCTTCGTTGACGACCATGGACGCCGTTTGCGCGGCCAGGTTGGTGGATATCGTGCCGAACGGGAAGCTGGTGAAGGTGCTGAGCACCGCCGGCAGCAACTGCGCGTACGGAGTGGTTCGCAGGAAGTCCGGCTCGACGGCGCGGCGTTTG
>Ga0105101_10001560_pt1 | contig 10041 bp, 6 predicted proteins | sample PPLLak21cMay2015_2_FD_87037 | JGI IMG/M metagenome (GOLD analysis project Ga0105101, IMG submission 87037) | Freshwater sediment microbial communities from Prairie Pothole Lake near Jamestown, North Dakota, USA - PPLs Lake P8 Core (1) Depth... | ecosystem: Environmental > Aquatic > Freshwater >...
TCGGTCCGGCCTCACCAGCGAGTACGACGTCCTCCGGTTCGAAGTGCAACTCGCGAACCTCGAGCCGCAGCTCCGGCGGGCGCAGGACGCGCTTGCGGCGGCCAAGCGGTCGCTGCTCATCGCGATGGGCCGTCCGGCCGACGGGGACATCGAGATCGTCGGCCGGCTCGTCGAGGTGAACGTGCTCGACCCGGCCGCGAACACGCCGGACAACGCCATGCTGATCGCGCTCTCGGGCCCAATGCTCGACTCGACGGCCATCGACACCGCACTGGCCGCGGCCCTCGCCGCCCGCACGGACGTGCGGCAGGCGGCGCTCGGGATCGCGGTGGAGGAAGCCCGGGTCAAGGTGGAGCGGGCCCAGCTCTTTCCCAAGGTCTCGCTGTTCGGGGCCTACAACTACCTCGCGCAGGATCCCGGGTCGCCGAGCTTCTTCGGGGAGAGCGCGGAGTACCGCACGCCCGCCGCCTGGGGCGGCATCCGCATCGAGCTGCCCATCTTCCGAGGGTTCCGCGAGTATGCCCGCATCCAGCAGGCCCGGGCGGGCGTGGAGCAGAACCGGGTGTCGCTGGCGCTCGCGCGGGAGCAGGCGGTGAACGACCTGCGCACGCTGACTGCGGCGCTTGGCGAAACCCGCGCGCGGGTGGCGAGTCAGGCCCGGGCCGTCGCGCAGGCGCGCCGGGGGTACCAGATCGCCACGGCCGAGTACCGCGAGGGGCTGGGGTCGCAGCTGCAGGTCACGGACGCCGAGCTGGCGCTCCGGGAGTCGGAGTACAACTACGCACTGGCCGTGTTCGACCACTTGATCGCGCGCGCCGATCTGGACGCTGCGCTGGGAACCGTACCGGACGAGGCGGACCTCGCCGCGGCGGGGAGGACCAACCGATGAGACGCGTGATGAATTCCCGGATGTGGATCGCGCTGGCCCTGATCGTGGCCGGCGTTTTGGTGGCCTGCCAGTCGACGGAGGGGGCCTCGACGGGGTCCACCGAGGAGACGGTGCGGGTGGTCAACGTCGAGGTGTCGCCGGTGGCCATGGAAGGGTTCGACGATTTCATCCGCATCACCGGCGAAGCCGAAGCCATGCACGACATCACCCTGTCCGCGGAAGAGACGGGCCGCATCGTGGCCTTCCGGGCCCGGCGCGGGGCGTGGGTCGAGCAGGGCGCGGTGATCGCCGAGCTGGATGGCGACGTCCTCGAGGCGCAGGTGCGCGAGGCGCGCGAAACCGCGCAGCTCGCCGACGAGCAGTTCGAACGCCAGCGACGGCTGTGGGAAGTCGAGAAGGTCGGCAGCGAGATCATGTTCCTGCAGGCGCGCACCGCCGCCGCGGTCGCGCACGCGCGCCTCGAGACGCTGGAGGCGCGGCTCGCCCGCACCAAGATCCGCGCCCCGGTGGCGGGGATCTTCGACGAGAAGTACGCCGAGGTGGGCGAGATGGCCATGCCGGGTGCGCGCATCGCGCGCGTGGTCGCGTCCCAGCAGGTGAAGGTGACGGGTGGGGTGCCCGAACGGGACGCGCTGTCCGTGCGTTCGGGCGACCCGGTCCGGATCGCGTTTGACGTGCTCCCGGGGGAGACGTTCACCGGCAGCATCCGCTACGTGGGTGCCTCGGTCGATCCGATCAATCGGACGGTGCCGATCGAGGTGGTGCTGGACAATCCAGGCGGGCGCATCAAGCCGCGGATGATCGCCGCGGTCGAGGTCGCGCGGGCGCGGCTGCAGAACGTGGTCGTGGTGCCCCAGCAGGTCGTGCTGCGGACCGAGGACGGCTACGAGGTGTTTGTGGCCGTGGAGGAGGCCGGGCAGACCGTGGCCCGGCGGCGGGCGGTGACGGTGGGGCCGAGCGCCGACAACCGGATCGTGATCACGAGCGGCCTCGCGGCCGGCGAGCGGCTCATCACGCTCGGCCACCAGCTCGTGGATGACGGCGGGCGCGTCCGGATCGTCACCGCCGATCCCGGGACCCGCGGCGCCGAAGGAAAGGACGGGAAGTGATGAGCGCCCCGACCCCTTCCGGGAGGAAGGAGTTCTTCCTCACGAGCTTCGCGGTGGATCATCCGACGATGGTGATGGTCCTGACGGGGATCATGCTGGTCCTTGGCATCGCGGCGTACATCCGGATTCCCAAGGAGTCCTCGCCCGAAATCGTGGTGCCGAACCTGATCGTCAACACGATCTATCCGGGTGTGGCACCCAAGGACATCGAAACGCTGATCACGCGGCCGGTGGAGGAGGAGCTGAACACCATCGCCGACGTGAAGCAGATCACCTCCGTCTCCGCCGAGGGCTACTCGAGCATCAACGTCGAGTTCGAAGCCGGGGTGAACATGGACGAGGCGCTGGCGCGCGTCCGCGAGAAGGTGGACATCGCCAAGCCCGAGCTGCCCGAGGCGGCCGAGGAGCCGCAGATCATCGAGATCAACTTCGCCCAGTTCCCCATCATGCAGGTGAACGTGTCGGGGCCGTACAGTCTCGTGCGGTTGCGCGAAGTCGCCGAGGACGTCCAGGACGAGCTGGAGCAGATCCCGAGCGTGCTCGAGGTGCAGCTCTCGGGCGGGCTCGAGCGCGAGGTGAAGGTGGACGTGGACCTCGCCAAGCTCAAGTTCTACGATCTGGCCTTCGACGACGTGGTGGCGGCCATCGCCAGGGAGAACGTGACTACGCCGGGCGGCGGCATCGACGTGGGCGAGATGAAATACCTGGTACGCGTCCCCGGCGAGTTCGAGACGACCGCTCCGATCGCCGGCATCGTGATCGACACGAAGAACGGCCGGCCGGTGTACGTGCGCGACGTGGCGCTGGTGGACTTCGGCTTCAAGGACCGCGACTCGTTCGCGAGGCTGGGCGGCGACCCCGTGGTGTCGCTCGCCATCAAGAAGCGGAGCGGCGAGAACATCATCGAGACGGCGGACGCGGTGCGGGCCACCATCGCCCGGCTGCAGCCGGACTTCCCGCCGGGCACCATCGTGAACATCACGTCCGACCAGTCGCAGGACATCGCCGACATGGTCTCGAGCCTCGAGAACAACATCGTCTCCGGGCTCATCCTCGTCGTGGCGATCCTGCTGTTCTTCCTCGGCCTGCGCACGGCGTGGTTCGTGGGGCTCGCCGTCCCGCTGTCCATGTTCCTTTCGTTCATCGTGATGGACGCGGTCGGCATGTCCATGAACATGGTGGTGCTGTTCAGCCTGATCCTGGCGCTGGGCATGCTGGTGGACAACGCGATCGTGGCGGTGGAGAACACCTACCGCTACGTCCAGGAAGGCTGGGACCGGCGGAGTGCCGCCAAGTACGCGGTGGGCGAGATCGCCATCCCGATCATCTCCTCCACGGCTACGACGCTCGCCGCGTTCCTGCCCATGGCGTTCTGGCCCGGGATCGTGGGCGAGTTCATGAAGTACCTGCCCATCACGCTCATCATCACCCTCAGCGCGTCCCTGTTCGTCGCGTTGGTCAACATCCCGAGCCTGTGCGGGCAGTTCCTCCAGCTGGAGGGTGCGCCCGCGCGACCCTTCACGCCGGCGGCCCGGTGGCTGCTCATCGGCGCGGCCGGCGTCGTTTTCCTCATCCTGCTGGCCGCGAACTGGCTCACCGCCGTGCTGATGGTGCTGACGGCGGCGGGGCTGTACCTGTTCCACACCAGGGTCGGCGTGCCGCTCACCCGGTGGTTCATGGACGTGGGGCTGCCCAGGATCATCGCGAACTACGAGCGCCGCCTGCGCTGGGCGCTCGACCATCGCGGCCTCGTGCTCGGGACCTCGTTCGCCGCCCTCGTGGCGACGATCCTGGCCTTCGGCATGTTCAGTGTGGGGGTGGAGTTCTTCCCGGAGCGCATCCCGCCTGGCACCGTGTACGTGCAGGTCGAGGGTCCGGTCGGCACGCGGGTCGAACAGACCGACGCCGTCGTCCGCCGCATCGAGGCCGAGCTGGCACGCGTGCCGAGCCGGGAGGATTTCGAGTCCGTGGTGAGCACGGTGGGCTCCCAGGTGACCAACGATTTCGGCGCGTCCACCGGGAGTCACCTGGCCACGGTGGCCGTGAACTTCATCGACTTCCAGGAGCGCGCCACCGACGGGTTCGTGACGCTGGAGCGGATGCGCCAGACCGTCGGGACCGGGATCGCCGGCGCCGACATCGCCGTGGAGAAGCCCCAGGATGGGCCGCCCACGGGCGCCCCGGTAAGCATCGAGATCACGGGGGATGACGTCGACACCCTGCGCGCGCTTGCTTCCCAGGCGGTCGCCCTGCTCGAGCGCTCGCCGGTGTTTGCCAGGCTGGAGGGGCTCGAGAGCGACATGGCCGCCGGGCGCCCGGAGGTGGTCGTGGATGTCGACCGGGAGCGCGCGGCCCTGTATGGCCTGAACACGAGCCAGGTGGGCGGCGTGGTGCGCGCGGCCATCAACGGCATCGAGGCCTCCAAGTTCCGCGACGGCGAGGACGAGTACGACATCACGGTCCGCCTGGCTCCCGAGTACCGGGAGAACCTGAGCGCCCTGGAGGACCTCACCCTCGTGCCCGAGGACGGCGGCCAGGTGCCCCTGTCCTCGGTCGCGAGCCTGCGCGTGGGCAAGGGCTTCAGTGACGTGCGCCGCAAGGACCTCGACCGGGTCGCCACGGTCACGTCGGACGTCCGCGCCGGCAGCAACCAGAACGCGGTGCTGAGCGACGTGCGGGAAACCCTGGCCGACTTCGCGGCGGCGCTGCCCGCCGGCTATCAGCTCCGGTACGCGGGCCAGCAGATGGAACAGCAGGAGGCGCAGGCGTTCCTGATGAGCGCCTTCGTGGTCGCCCTGATGCTCATCACCTTCATCCTGGTGTGGCAGTTCGACTCGATCACCAAGCCGCTCATCATCATGACCTCGGTGCTCCTGTCGACCATCGGCGCGCTCGTGGGGCTCCTGATCTTCCATCTGCCGTTCGGCATCATCATGTCGGGGGTGGGCGTGATCAGCCTGGCCGGCGTCGCGGTGAACAACGCCATCGTGCTGATCGACTACACCGACATCCTGCGGGACCGGGACGGACTCACGCGGAGCGAGGCCGTCGTGCGCGCGGGCGTGACCCGATTCCGGCCGGTGATCCTCACGGCCGTCACCACGGTGCTCGGTCTCGTGCCGCTCGGCATCGGCATGAACTTCGATTTCATAGGGCTGTATCGCTCGCTCCAGCCGGACTTCTACTGGGGGGGAGAGCAGGCCGCGTGGTGGGGCCAGATGGCGGTGTCCGTGATCGTGGGCCTGTCGTTCGCGACCGTGCTGACCCTGGTGGTGGTGCCGGTGACGTACTCCCTGCTTGACGACTTCGAGCGGGTCGTGGCCCGCACGCTCACCGGCCGGCGGACCGGCCGGACTGGCGAGTTCGCGGTGATTCCGGACGCCGGGCTGACGCCGGTGTCGGTGCCGGACACCGGCGCGCCGGATCGCACGCCGGCGCCGGCGTAGCCTGCGGTGGCTCGGGGGCGGGGATGGCCGCCCCCGGGTCCGCCGCCGCCCGGTACGCTGGTTAGATTTCCGCCGCGGGAGATCTCACTTCGGCCGCCGGAGGCGCCGTGACGGACATATTGGTTCCTACCGATCGGGTCTTCCCGATCCTGCGTGAAAACATCCTCGTCGACGGGTTCCACCTCGTCGTCGACCTCGAGCGGTCTCACGGCTGCTACATGGTCGACGCGCTCGAGGGGAAATCCTACCTCGACTGCTACACCTACTTCTCCACGCTGCCGCTCGGCCACAACCACCCGAAGCTCGCGGACAAGGCGTTCCGGGCCGCGCTCGAGCGCGCGGCGCTCGCCAACCCCGCGAACAGCGACGTCTACTCGCGCGAGTACGCGACGTTCGTGGACGTGTTCCGCGCGAAGGCCGCCCCTCCCGAATTCCCCCATCTGTTCTTCGTAGCCGGCGGCTCGGTGGCGGTCGAGAACGCCATGAAGGCCGCCTTCGACTGGAAGGCGCAGTGGAACCGGGCGCGCGGCATCGGGCGCGGCGCGGACAAGATCCTGCATTTCCGGAACGCGTTCCACGGCCGGACCGGCTACGCCCTGTCGGTCACCAACACGGACGCCGTGAAGACCGCGGACTTTCCCACCTTCGCGTGGCCGCGGATCTCGTTCCCCGCGATTCACTTCCCGATGGACGAGGCCGCCGTGGCGGCCGCCGAGCGTCAGGCGTGCGCGGAGATCGAGGCGGCCTTCACCGCCGACCCGCACGGCATTGCCGCCATCCTGGTCGAGCCGATCCAGGGCGAGGGGGGCGACAACCACGTCCGGGCCGAGTTCCTCCACCGCCTGCGGGAGTACGCGGACAAGTGCCATGCGCTGCTGATCTTCGACGAGGTCCAAGCGGGCTTCGGCACGACCGGCGCGATGTGGGCCTATGAGCACTTCGGCGTGATCCCCGACATCGTGGCGTTCGGCAAGAAGTCGCAGATCTGCGGGATCATGGCCGGCCGGCGGCTCGACGTGGTGGAGCGGAACGTGTTCACCGTGTCGTCCCGCATCAACTCGACCTGGGGAGGCAACCTGGTGGACATGGTGCGGTGCACCCGGTACCTGCAGATCATGGAGGAAGACCGGCTGGTCGAGAACGCCGCCCGGGTGGGCGACCTGTTCCTCCGCGGGCTCGAGGACCTCGCGGCACGCGTGCCCGAGGTCACCAACCCGCGTGGACGCGGCTTCATGCTCGCGTTCGATCTCCCGGACCGCGCGACGCGGGACGCCGTGCGCGGCGATCTCTGGGAGGAGGGCCTCGCGGCGCTGGCCTGCGGCGACCGCTCCATCCGCGTTCGGCCGCCCCTGATCTTCGGCGAAACGGAAGTGAATCGCGCGCTGGAAGTCCTGGACGTGGTGCTGGTGGGGCGTCACGTGGGGGTGTGACGCCCCCCGCAGCGGGCAGCAGCTACTGGGCCTTGCGGGCTCCCCGGATGCGTCCCCGGAGGACCGAGTCCGCGGCGTCCGTCTGGTACCGGGCGACGAACGTGCCTTGGAGCGTCCCATCGACGAGCCGGCTCACCGCCCGCGTGGTCACCATCACCCCTGGCCGCAGCGCGCTCGCGTAGGGTCCCATCTGGGACACGACGCTGTCGCCGTCCACGAGCACCACGGTCATCGGCACGGGGTCCATCCCCGGGAACGTGACGATCCAGCCCGTCGTGTCGGCGGTAGCCACCATCTCATAGGTGACCAGCACCGAATCGCTCGATGCCGCCATGGTGCTCACCTCCCAGGTGCCAGCGAGGTCCGCGAGAGAAACCGCAGGAGGCGCGGCCTGGGTCTCGGCAGCGGGCTGCTCTTCCGCCGGCGTACACCCGACGGCAAGCGCTGCACAGCACAACAGGGCACTGATTCGCATCGAAGCTCCTTGATGGGGTGACGGCACCCGCCGCATTGGCGGGGCCGAGCCGTGGGATTCTGGCATGGGGGACCGGTTGGGGCAAGCCACGGCTGCCGGAATGGCTAAGAGCGCTCCCAGTTCCGGTAGGCGTCGGGCCGTCGATGACGCCAGAACAGCGTGCGCGCCGGCGATGCGGCACAGGCCGCGAGGTCCACGTCCGCCAGGACGAGATCTTCCTCCATCCGCCGGCCCCGGACCACGATGGCGCCGTCCGGGGCAACCACGAACGACTCACCCGCGAACGTGAGCCGTTCCTCCCGACCAACCCGGTTGCAGAGGGCGGCGAAGTAGCCGTTCTGGAACGCGGCGGTCCGCACCTCGGCCTCGTACATGCCCTCGGGCCACTCGTCCAGCGCGCCTGCCTGGGGGATCACCACCAGCTCCGCCCCGGCCACGCCCAACGCCCGCATGTACTCCGGGTAGTGACGGTCGTAGCAGATGGCGACCCCCACCCGGCCGACGGCGGTTTCGTAGACCGGTGCTCCCCGGTCGCCGGGGTCGTAGTACGCCTGTTCGTGAAAGCACGCGTACTCGGTGATGTGGACCATCCGCGTGACGCCGCACAGGGTGCCGTCGGCATCGAACACGGGCGAGCTGTCGTAATGCCGCTCGCCGTCGCGCTCGTACAGGTTGAACACGGCGACCAGTCCGTGCTCCGCGGCTTTCGCACTGATGCGGTCCGTCGTCGGCCCCGGGACCGGCTCGGCCAGGCGTCGGGCGTCGGCGTACCGCTCCCACTGGGGGAAGAAGCGGAGCAGGGCTAGCTCGGGGAAGGCGATGAGACGCGCACCGGCCGCGGCCGCCCGGTCCATCATGCCGAGTGCCGCCGAGAGGTTGGCGGCGGTGTCCGGTCCAGCGGCGATCTGGGACAGCGCCAGCCGCAGAGTCACGGGTGACGGCCGAGCGTGAGCAGCGAACCTTCGATGGCCTTCCAGGGCTCGCTCGTCTCGGCCGGAGCAAGCCGTAACCTCTCCTGTGTCACGTCCACGAACCCTGCCGCGGCGAACGCGGCGCGCCAGCCCGCGCAATCGAGGAGGCGCATGGGCACCCCGACGTCCTCGGGCCAGCCGTGGCTCGCCGGGTTCTCGCCGTAGTAGTCCACGACGCACGCGAACCAGCCCCCCGGGACCAGCAGCCTCAGCGTTTCGCGGAGCGCGGCATCGAGGTCGGCGAAGTAGTAGAACGCCTCCATCGAGAAGACCACGTCGAAACGCGCAGGGGGAAGGGTGTGATCCGTGGGGAACCGGGCGACGTGGAAATCGGCGTTGGGCAGGCCCACGCAGCAGGTCCGGGCCCGCGCCACCATCGCCTCCGCCACGTCAATGCCCACCGCCCGGCCATCCGGGGCGGACCGGGCGGCCCAGCACACGACGTATCCGGTGCCGCAGCCGATGTCGAGGAACCAGCTGGTGGGAGTGAGCGGCAGCCGCTGGAGAGCCTGCCGGGCAAACGGCCAGTGGCTCTCGGCCATCAGGTCGCCGCGCCCGTGCCGCGCCCAGTCGTCGAACAGATCGCGGACGCGGCGTTCGTGGTCGGGCTCCGCAGCGTGTCTCGTCATGCCCTCGTCCGCCACCGCGTATGCACGATCCCCCCACACGGGAAAGTGCACCGCCGCTCCAGCGCGCGCAAATACGGATGGCGGCCGCGGTCAGTCGCCGGCGCCGAACAGGTGACCGATCCAGCGCCAGGGCCGCTCGCGCCACTGCCGGAGCGCGCGCTCGAACGCCTCGAGGTACTCCTGCGCCGACGCGAAGCGGTCGGCGGGGTCCCGCGCCGCCCCGCGCCGCAGCACCCGGACCAGCGGCTCGGGGACGTCCGGCCGGGCCTCGCGGATGTCGGGCAGGTCGCCGGCCGCCTGGCGGGCGAGAATCCCGGGCAGCGAGGCCCCCTCGAACGGGGACTTGCCGGTGAGGCCGAACATCGCGACGAGGCTGAGCGAGTACAGGTCCGCCCGCCGGTCCACACGTTCGCCCAGCAGCTGCTCGGGGGCGGCGTATTCCGGCGTCCCGGACCGCGACAGGCGCTTCTCGTCCGAGTGGCCCAGGAACGCGAGCGCGAGGCCGAAGTCCGTGATCTGGACCGTCCACACGGGCTCGTCCTCGATCAGGATGTTCTCGGGCTTGATGTCGCGGTGGATCAGGCCCTGCTCGTGGGCGTGGTCCAGCGCCGAAAGCGCCTGGGCGAGCAGCGCGAATGCGTGTTCCAGGGGCAGCGGTCCGTGCTGCCGCACCCACTGGGCCAGGTTCGCGCCCGGGATGTAGGCCATCGTGTACCACAGCAGCCCGCTGCGGCCACCCGTGTCGAACACGTCCACGATGTGCGGGTGGCGTACTTGCGCGGCCAGCTGCGCTTCGCGGCGGAAGCGCTCGACCACTCCCGCGTCCGACGTCAGGGCGGGGTGGAGCACCTTGAGGGCCACCTCACGCTCGAGCGCGAGGTCGCGCACCCGGTACACCCGCCCGAACGCGCCCTGGCCGAGGGTGTTCAGCAGCTCGTATTCGTCTCCCAAGGCACGACGCAGGTACTTCTCCCACTCGGTGGGGTCAGCTTCCGCCGACACGGGGGCCGTGCTGGTCTCGAGCCCCGATTCGCCGAGGTCGGACAGCAGGTCCTCTCCCATCTCCACGATCGTGAGGTAGCGCTTGGACGA
>Ga0105101_10001562_pt1 | contig 10040 bp, 11 predicted proteins | sample PPLLak21cMay2015_2_FD_87037 | JGI IMG/M metagenome (GOLD analysis project Ga0105101, IMG submission 87037) | Freshwater sediment microbial communities from Prairie Pothole Lake near Jamestown, North Dakota, USA - PPLs Lake P8 Core (1) Depth... | ecosystem: Environmental > Aquatic > Freshwater >...
CCTCCCATGAAGTCGAGCGGGGTAAATGCGGTCATCTGCTCTCCCCAACCGTGCCCGATGATGCACGTGGTGCCGTCGCGCGCCGACATCATGAAGCTTTGCCGCAATATCTCTATCCCCGCCACCGCCACGATAACCGTGTCCACCCCGCGTCCGTAGGTAATCTCTTTTACTTTCTCAATGGGGTCTTTCTCTGTTTTGGCGTTAACCGTATGCGTCGCCCCAAAAAACCTGGCGTTTTGAAGCTTGACGTCCCGCACGTCCACGCCGATGATCGGGTAGGCCCCGGTGTAAAGCGCCCCCTGGATGGCGTTAAGCCCCACCCCGCCGCACCCCACCACCGCGACGCTGCTGTTGACCTGCACCCTGGCGCGGTACAGCACCGCCCCGAACCCGGAGATGACGCCGCAGGCCAGCAGGCAGGCGCGGTCTACCGGCAGGTCTTCCGGCACTTTGACCAGATTTACTTCGGGTATTGTGGCGTATTCGGCGAAGCCGGCCACGGCGCCGGCATACTGCGTCAGGCGCTGGCCTTTCTTATTAACGTATTTCCCCTTCCCGTAAAGGAAAAGCCGGTTGGTGGTGCACTGGCTGGAAAGCCCGATCTTGCAGTAATAGCACTGCCCGCAGCCCTCCGGTATGATGCTCCCGATTACCTTGTCGCCTTTTTTAACGTAGGCGACGCCCTCCCCGACCTCTTCCACATATCCGCAAATTTCATGTCCGGCCACGGCCGGCAGCTGTATGTTGCCGTGCTCTCCCTTCATGGCGTGGATGTCGCTGTGGCAGATGGCCGTCGCCGCCATCTTTATCTTTACCTCGCCCCTACCCGGCGGGTCTAAAGTCACCTCTTCGATCACCACAGGCTTGCTGAGCTCGTAACAGATGGCCGCTTTCATATCGCCTCCTCGGACGGAACGTTACCAGTAGTCTAGCCACTGGGTAACCCGATGTCAAACGGCGGTATTTGACACACGTCCTTTCGATACGATAACATTCAGGACGATAAGACGAAAGGAGGACTCGATGGCCGCCAAGAAATACGCCAATTACATATTAGAATACGACCCCAAGATGTTTCCTAAAGAGCGCCGCCCCGTCATGGCATACATGGATAACAACCTGGCAAAAGGTAGTAATTTTTACCTGATACACTGGATACTGCCGGGTTTCGGTATGCAGAAGGAGTGGGATTTTCCCTACGCCGGACATCCGCCTCACATCCATAAAGACGCCGAGCTGCTTTTCCACATCGGCACCGACCCCAATAATCCCATGGACCTCGGGGCGGAGGTCATCATGTACCTGGGACCGGAGCTGGAAGAGCACCACATCACCCGTACCTGCTGCATATGGATACCCCCGAACTTCATTCATTCTCCCTGGAAACCCGTCAGGTGCGACCGCCCCTGGATATTCATGGAATTCAACCAGGGCCCCGTCCATACAGAAAAATCTTACCGGCAAATCCTGCCCAAAGAAGCCCGCGCCAGAATGGATTGGTCGATGTGGCCGGACGATAAATATCCGGAGATTATGGTTTAGTCGATACACGTCGGTAAATTTATTACTTGCTGGAGGACAATGTGGCTTACAGGATAAATACCAGGAAATGCTTAAAATGCGGACTTTGCGTTACCCAGGATTGCCCTGAAAACGCTTTTGTGGTAACTAACAAAGTAAAGGAAATTGATGGCCTGATTCTGTACACGGTAAAAATCGATGAGGATAAATGCACCGAATGTGATACCTGCTTTTCCCATGAATGGTGGTGCCCGGCCAAGGCGATTGTCAAAGGATAAGGCTGAAATGAAGTACAGTCAATACTTTCTTCACGAGCTGCCCGAAGCGCAACGTAAAAAGGGCTTCGGGCGCATGCCGTCAATGGTCGCCTTTACCGACGCCGATATCCTCGAAGGCAGTAAATATTTCTCCGTGATGTGGATGGGCGAGGAGGCCACCAAAGTAGCCGGGCACGGTCCTCACATTCATAACGACCCCGAGCTGCTGGTAGCTTTAGGAACTGACCCCGCTAATCCCCGCGACCTGGGCGCGGAGATGGAGATGTGCATGGGACCGGAAATGGAGAGCCACATCATCACGGAGTCCACGATGATCTGGATACCGGCCAGGTTCATTCATGCACCGTTCCGGATTTTAAAAGTCAGGCGCCCGTTCCTTTTTATACAGTGCCAGTACGCCTCAAAACTGACCGAGACTTCGCTGAAAAAGCTGGTCGCCAAAGAGCTGCGGGACAAGATGATATTTATCGATGCCGACGGCCAGCAGAAAGACTGAAGTCTTTAACGACCGCCCTGGCCTTAGTCGCTGTTAGCGATGATATAGACGCCGCCCAGGGCCGTGAAAAGAAAGAATATTCCCAGCCCCAGCGAAAGCTGAACTCCGTTCAAAACCGATACCTCGGAATTAACCGTGATGGTACCGAAGAAACTGACCAGCATCCCCAGGATACTGCCGATGACCATCAAGATTCCGCATATTACCCGCATTATCCACACCTCCCAGCTCTCAGCCGTACCTTTAGCATATCGCTCCCTGATTATATTTTATAATACCATAAGCCCTGTGCAATCACCCTAAAGTAGTGGTCGGCCGGGGCATTAAGTAACACTACTTTTGGCCTCAATAAAGCCCGTCCGGTGACTTTAATACACAAATATCTCACGTCACTTTCTTGTTGACAATAAACACGGTTGGAGTATAATTACTCTGCTTAACGTAAATAACCGGGCAGATACTTGATGACGGGAGGCGCACCATGGCAGGTACAACGGAGCGCGATGCACACGTTTTTGAGATCGGGCTGGTGCTGGCCGGGGCGGTCTCAGCGGGGGCTTATTCGGCCGGGGTCATGGACTTTCTCATCGAGGCCATCGACCGCTGGTACGCCGCCAAGGAAAGCGAGGCCGCCCTCAACATCCCCCCGGAGAAACGAATGGCTCCCCCGCATGACATACGTCTCCGGGCGATATCCGGCTCTTCCGCGGGCAGCATGGTCGCCGCCCTGGCGGCGGTCGCTTTAAACGAGGCTCCCTTCGCCATCAACCCCGCCCGGTTGCCCGGGAAAACAGACAGGACGAACAAGCTCTATTCCAGTTGGGTGGTCGAGGCGGACATCGCCAAAATGCTTACCGCCACCGACCTCCAGAAAAAAGACCGGAAGCTCAGCTCGCTGCTGGACTCCTCATTTTTAGTGAACATGGCCGAAGAGACGATGAATATTCAGCAGCCCTGCCGGACGCGCGCTTACGTCGCCGACGACCTCGCCCTCTTCATGTGCCTGACCAATCTCCGCGGCGTGCCTTACTCTATAGATTTCCAGGGCGGCCAGGGCGATTCCCGGGGGACTGGGGTCATCGAACACTGGATGTCCAATCACGCCGACTATCTCCGGTTCGATGTCCTCAAACCCGGGGGCCGGCTCGACCGCGAACCCGGCACGGCCGGCATCACGCTTAATCCCATCCCGCGCAGCGAAACGGAAAAAGCGGCCTGGCGAAAGCTGGCGCAGACGGCCGTGGCCAGCGGCGCTTTCCCTCTGGCCCTCGCCCCGCGCGTTATCGAGCGCGATGCCCGGGACTACGATGAGCGCCGGTGGACGGTGTCCGCCCCCGGATCCCCGTCCGCAGACTGCTCCGAACGAAAAAAAATCCCACCCGACTGGAACGGTGACGCGCCGGCCGACTATTTTTTCCTGGCCGTGGACGGCGGGGTGATGAATAACGAACCGGTGGAATTCGCCCGCCAGGAAATCGCCGGTGTGGGGCGCCGCAACGAGAGGAGCGGCTACAAGGCCACCCGGGCCATCGTCCTGATCGACCCGTTCCCGGATGCCGTGCCGGTCGGCGCCGACTATCTAGCGGATACCGGCCTGTTCGGCGTGGCCGGTGCGATCTTCCAGAGCCTGATGGCCCAGGCCAAGTTCAAGATCGACGAGCTGAGACTCGCCCGCGACCCCACCGTGTTCAGCCGTTTCGTCATCACCCCCACCCGCCGGAAGACCGGGCGCGAAGGCGCTAAAGACCGGTGGCCGGCCCTGGCCTCTAATTCGCTCATCCATTTCGGCGGTTTCCTTAACGAGGCATTCCGCCGCCATGATTTCTTGCTGGGACGCCGCAACTGCCAGCGGTTCCTGCAAAAATACTTTATCCTGCCGGCGGATAATCCCCTCTTCGGCGGTTGGCCGCAGCGCCTGAAAGAGGCCGGCTCGCCGTACCTGCGTGTTATACACGTTGATGGCAACGATATTTACTACCTGCCCATAATCCCTCTCGTCGGCGACCTCAACGGCGAGACGAGGGAACCGCAGCCGCCCTGGCCGGAGATGCCCGTGGCCGAGCTGAAGAAACTCAGGAAGGGCATCAAGATCCGCACGAAACTGGTGCTAGACCAGATGGTCTCCGGCCTGATCGGCCCGGGGGGAAAATCGGTGTTCTTGAGGGCGGGGGTCCGCATTCTGAAATTCATCGTCAGGCCCTGGCTCGGATTCCTGGCGGGCTGGCTGACGGGGAAAATGATAAAAAAGATTCGCGCCAACCTGGAGGCCGATGGCCTGCTGAAAAGTTGACTTTTTTCGCTTCAACAATTACACTCGACCCAGTATGCCGTCGAACGATAAGGAGGGAAAATGTTAGACCAGACCAGCCAGTGGTATAAATTGCAGTACCCGGAGTGCTTCGTCGATGAAGAGCAGCGGATGATCCAGAAGACGATGGCGGACTTCACCGATAACGAGATCATCCCCGTCCGTGATAAAATCGACGACGACGTTACCCATGAAGAGATCATTACGCCCATCCTGAAGAAATTGCAGGTGGACCTCGGCTGCCAGAAAAACATGATCCCTAAAGAGTACGGCGGCAACGAGCTTTTATCCATCCTCACCGGCTCCCTGAAGCAGGAGCAGATCGGCCGCGGCGACTACGGCATCAGTATGCACAGCGCTGTCACCGACTGGGGGTGGACGCCGGCTACGCTGGCCTACCTTATGGCACCGACACCCGAAGCTAAGGCCTGGGGCAAGGCCGTCCTTGACGAGTTCTCGCCGGCGTTCATGGGCAAAGAGCTGCGCGCCGCCTGCTTTAATATGAGCGAGCCGGAGTCCGCCGCCGACATCGAGAACCTGACCAACGAAGGCAAGACGGTCAGGGTCAGGGCGAAGCTGGAAGGCAACGAATGGGTCATCAACGGCAACAAGTTCTGGGCTTCCAACGCCGGTGTGGCCGACCTCAACTGCGTGATCTGCAACATGGACCCGCGGCTGGGCCAGAAAGCCTTCGCGCTGGTCTACGTCCCCGAGCCGTGGCCGGGTGTCTCCCACGGCAAGTTCGAGGTCAAAGCCGGCATGATGGCCGACCGCAACACCTCGACCTACTTCGATAACGTCAGGGTGCCCAAGGCGTGGGGGCTGTCCGGCCCGGTGGCCTGGAAGATCTTTGAGACCGCTTCCGCCGCCCCTTTCCCCCTCAACTCGGGGCACATGGTCGGCATCCTCCAGGGCGCTTTCGATGTCCTGCTCGACTACACCGGGCAGCGGGTGGCCGGCGGCCGCTTTATTAACCAGCACCTCGACGCCGCCATGATCATTGGCGAAATAGCCTCGTTCATCACCATGGCCAGGTCTTCGTTCCTGGAGCTGGCGCACCAGTTCGATCACCCGGAGATCTACGGCGACTGGACAACCACCAGCATGGTGGCCAAAGCGCACGCGGTGCATACGATGATCACCCGGACGGCCGCAGACCTGATCCTGAAGGGCATGGAGCTGATGGGCTGCTACGGCTATATCCGCGAGAACCACTATGAGAAATTCTACCGCGACGCCCCGGTGGCGAAGCTGGTCATGGGGGGCAGCCACCTGGGCTACTTTGCCGCCTGCCACCAGTTCTACGACCTTGATTACTCCTCTTTTGGGCCGGGCAAGCTCCAGGACCCGACCAAAGGCAAGTAGGGGTAAGAATCCGCGGGCAGAGGAGGGGATGGTGGGCGGTAGCGGACTTGAACCACTGACCTCCGCGATGTCAACGCGGCGCTCTAACCAGCTGAGCTAACCGCCCACGATAATATTGTTCGGAGTGAACTCAGCCGTTGACCTTCCCGATACCATCGGGACGCTCTAACCAGCTGAGCTAACCGCCCAACTCAGGTAATTCTACTAAATACCTATCTGCCCGTCAACCTCCCGCCTGATATCGCGCCCGAATATAGTACAATCTTCCTGCATTATGATACAATACTGTCCGAAGAGTCGCCCGCAGACTGGGAGGATGAATCGATGAATGCACTCAAACGCCTGGGGACCGGTATCCTGAGCTTCCTGTTGCTCGTTTCGCTTTCCGTTTTCGGCATGGCGTTCTTCATCAATGCCACGGTCCTCCAACCGGACTTCGTCGCCGGGCAGGTGGACAAGCTCGACATGACCGCCGTAGCCAGCGACTTCTCCGAAGACTTCATCGAAACTGAACGACCCCAGGAAGCCGAATTCCTGAGGGCGGCCGTCTCCCGGGTCGCCGCCGACCAGGAACCCTGGCTGAAAGAGCAGATCAACATCGCCGTGTATGACAGCTACGACTATTTGCTGGGGAAGACCGACCGCTTCGAGATCACCATCCCCCTCGATGAGCTCAAGGACAACGTCAAGTTGAGCCTGTGGGAGACCCTCAAGGGCTTCCTCGCCAGCGACGCATCGGCGATCCCTCAGAGCCTGCTGATGCCCTACATTGACGAGTATTACCAGGACATCATCGACATGATACCCCCGGAGTATCTCCCGGCGGGGATGGCCGGCCTCTCCGGCGAGTCGCTCCGCCTCTATATCCACCAGCATTATACCGAGTTCATTAACGTCTTGCAGACAGCCTTCAGCCTGCCGGTCGTTTCCGGCCTGATCCTTGGCCAGATCGAGCCCTACTTCAACGACTATTACGACGCTTTTGTCATCGAATTCGAGGGCACGCAGACCATCACCGAGGACGATATATCCGCGGACATCATGGACAACCTAGAAACCGCCAGGAAAAGCATCGGCTATTTTCACGCGGCCTATTACGCCCTGATTGCCCTGATGGTCCTGCTGGTTGCCGGCATTATCCTGATCAACCGCAATGTCCGCGATTCCGCTCGCGCCCTGGGGATAACCTTCCTTATCTACGGCATCGCCGAGTTCGCCGGTGTCCTTTTCGCCCGGCATTTCCACTTCGTGCAGTATTTCCCCGACCTGCCGCCTTCGATGGAGACCTGGTTGTCCGGTTTCATCAAAGACATCCTGCTGCCCTTGCAATGGTTCAGCCTGGGGATATTAATACTCGGCGCCCTTCTTTTCGCCGTTTCGGTCCTCTACAAGCCACGGACGCCGCCGGCGCCGGAAGAGATAAAACCGGTGGAAGTTGTTTGAACCGTGGCTGACGTTATGTCAAGCGTTTAGGCCCTTTTTCCTCATTAGCCACCAGCCCGCCCCGCCCAGTATCACCGCCCCGGCGGCGGTGGCAGCCGCGCAGGCTAAAGCCGCGTCGAGCCAGAACCCCTGCGGGAACATCATGATGAGATAGTCCGTGGCGGGATCCAGCATCCAGAAGTCGTTAGCGAAGCTGAAAAGATGGAACTGGAGAAAGAACCAGTCGAAATCAATAGCGATGATTATCCCGGTCACTGCCATGACCGCCAGCGTTAGCCCGCCCCCGAAAAACAGCGCTTTACCCAGCCGCCGTTTTTCCCGCCACCAGAACAGGCTGACCGCGGCGAAGACCAGGGCGTAAACCCCCGTCCCCAGCAGTACTTTATATACCAGCCGGAAAAGGCCCTTGACATCCTTTAAATGGGTGACCTCTTTATCGTTGAAAAGCTGGAAGGGCTGGCCGTCTTTCTCCACGACGATATTGATATATTCTTCGTTGCCGTTAAAGTACCCGATGAGTCCTGTGGCGGCTTTGTCCAGCTCCGCAGGGGCCAGTCCCGTGACCCGGCTGATGTCGTATTTTTCAAAGCCGTATCGATATAAAGCCGGGCAGTTGGCCGCGGTACTGACGCTGGCCGTCAGCAGCAGGACCGGCAGGCAGAGTGAGAACAGCCATTGAGAGGCAGGCTTGATAAATCTCAACATTGAAATCATTCCCTACTCATCCTTGCGCCCGTAAAATATCTTTGGGTGACAGAGCAAGTACAGCAGAGAACCTGCAAAGACCACCAGTATGATAACCACGGCCCACGGCCACTTAATTCTCCCTAATACCCGCTTCCGGTTGCTGAGGTCTTCTAAAAGCATCCCGGCCAGCACCAGGTGGAGAATACCCGCCAATATTATGAGGAATATCCGGTCTATTCCCATGCGATCGTCATTGCTGCGTCCGTTGTTTAGTTTTACGCAAGACGGCGATGAGGTAACCTATCGTTCCGCTGACAAGGATGAAGATAAGCATCCTGGCGAGTGCGTCAGGGTAGGCGGACACAAAAAGCGCGCGAGGTAAGAATGCCATGAGGGAGATAACATTGATGATGATACTTGCCTTGACTCCGAAGACATAGGCGGCATAGATCACGGGGATCAGGAACAAAAGACGGTGCACGTCGTGGACGCTGTAGAAAAACTCCCAGCGCAGGGCTTCCCACCCGGCCAGATCTACGATCTCCCCGAAATAATAGAACAGGGCTAGTACCGCCCATATCAAAAACAGCAGGTAGTAGCTAAAGGCATTGGGGCGTGTCAGCTTAGTAAGAGCCTTCCGGATTCCGTTCACCTCATCTCCTTTCAGAGACATTATAGGCTCAGCCTGCCGGCGTTTCAACAGAGGGGTAAAAAGAACTCCGGCTCCGGTAAAAAGCGATTATATGACTGGAAGTAGGTATTAATACCTATTTCATCCTGCCGGCTGCAGGCAATTTTACGTCCTCAGGCAAATCAGCAACCAGCACATAAGCCTGCTATTAATCAGGCAAAACAGCGGATGTACATCCGCCTGGTACTTGTTATGATGAATATGGTGGTTAGGAGGACGGGAGGAGTAAAAAAAGGAGGTGCTCAGATGAACGGAATGATTAAGGCAGCGAAAGGTACTGGAAAGGTTCTTCTGGCAATACTCGTCGGGGTGCTGATGCCGATAATGATCTGGGTGGCTCTGGGTGTGGCTCTGAATAAGAAGTTCCGCGAGAAGGCGGTCCGGGAAACAGAGGTCAAGCCCCTGGGCGAGGTCTTAACAAAAGCCGGCCAGACCATCAAGCGGTAAAATAATCCTGCGAACCAGAATAAGCCTCGGGGTAGGAGAGACGCGAATCTCTCCTACCTTTTTTTGGAATAAATTTTACCAGGTTCGCAGTCCCTGTGTTATAATTAACCCGTAGTTTTTCACCGGGAGAACGATGTTTACCCACCTCCATGTCCACACCGAATACAGCCTGCTGGACGGCATGTGCCGTATCCCCAAACTCATAGCTAAAGCTAAAGAAATGGGCATGGACAGCCTGGCTGTCACCGACCATGGTGTGATGCACGGGGCCATCGAGTTCTACCAGGCGGCTAAAGAGGCCGGCATCAAGCCCATCATCGGCGTGGAGATCTATATCGCGCCGGGGAGCCGCTTCAGCCGCACCGCCGCCGATAAGAACAACTTCCACCTTATCCTCCTCGCTAAAGACAAGGCCGGCTACCAGAACCTCATCCAGCTGACCACTAAGGCCCACCTGGAAGGGTTTTACTATCGGCCGAGGGTCGATAAAGAGCTGCTGGCGCAGCACACCGGGGGGTTAGTCGCCCTCAGCGCCTGTCTCTCCGGGGAAATCTCCCAGCTCATCCTGAGTCGGCGCTACGAAGACGCCAGGAAGGCTGCCCTCTGGTACAAGGAGCTTTTCAGCGATTTCTATATCGAGATCATGCGGCACCCCTTCCCGGAGATGGAAGCCGTCAATAACTACCTCGTGCAGATGGGGCCGGAGCTGGGCATCCCCCTGGTGGCCACCAACGATACCCACTATATCAACCGCGAGGACGCCTCCGCCCACGACCTGCTACTGTGCATCGGCACCAATAC
>Ga0105101_10001567_pt1 | contig 10026 bp, 6 predicted proteins | sample PPLLak21cMay2015_2_FD_87037 | JGI IMG/M metagenome (GOLD analysis project Ga0105101, IMG submission 87037) | Freshwater sediment microbial communities from Prairie Pothole Lake near Jamestown, North Dakota, USA - PPLs Lake P8 Core (1) Depth... | ecosystem: Environmental > Aquatic > Freshwater >...
GCGCCTCCCTGGCCGGATGGAAAGGGCTGCTTATCTATATTGACATCCCTAAAAACGAGATCCAGTACAGAGCACGGGCTGGTGCGACTTCAAACCTCGGATGCAGGAAGCCGTCCGATCCGAAGGATATGTATAAAAGATACTACTTCGTCGATTGGGTGGTATTCAATAAGCATAAACAGAATGTCCTGCGGAAAATAAACATCTTCGTGGATGGTCAGCGTCCTGACACCCCTGTCTGGATGGAAGGTGATGATTTGCGGGATTCGTTGTCACAGATGAGCAGGAACCTGTTCAGGGCAAGGCCCTGGTTTGAGCCCGGGAGCTGGGGCGGGACCTGGATCAGGGACAACATCCCGGGTCTTAATACCAAAACAGAGAATTATGCCTGGTCATTCGAGCTGATCTCCCCTGAAAACGGACTGCTTATCGAAAGCTCATCCCTCCTGTGCGAAGTATCATTCGATTTCCTGATGTACCAGGAGGCCGAAGCTGTTCTCGGAGACTGCTTCAAAAGGTTCGGAACAGCGTTCCCGATCCGTTTTGACTTTCTTGACACCTTTGACGGGGGCAACCTCTCACTGCAATGCCACCCACGGCCAGATTTTATCAGGGAAAATTTCGGGGAGGATTTCACCCAGGAGGAGACCTATTATATTTTTGATACAAAGGATGATGCAGTCGTTTTCCTGGGTTTCCGCGACAATATTGATCCTGAAGAATTCAAGAGGGACCTGGAGATCAGCTTCACGGAAAACAAAACCTTTGACCACAAAAAATACATAGCTGAACATAAGGTAAGAAAGCATGACCTTTTACTGATACCTTATGGAACGATCCACAGTTCAGGCAGGAATAACCTTGTACTGGAGATCAGTTCGACACCCTATATTTTTACATTCAAGATGTACGACTGGCTTAGGCCCGATCTTGACGGGAAACCAAGGCCTCTCAATATTGAAAGGGCTTTTAAGAATCTTTATTTTGACAGGTATGGAAGCAAGGTTAAGGAAAAGCTCATTTCAAAGCCTCAACTGATTGACAGCGGTCATGACTGGAAGCTTTTCCGCCTGCCTGCTCATGAAACCCATTTATACGATGTCCGCCGATATCACTTCAATTCAATTATTGATATCGTGACAAATAATAAATGCCTTGTTCTGAATCTGGTTGAAGGAAAATCCATTGACGTACAATCTGAGAACGGGCTCAGTGCAAGATTCAGTTATGCCGAAACTTTTGTTATACCTGCTGCGGCAAATAGTGTCAGAATCGTAAATTGCCCGGGATCAGAAGCGATACTTGTTCTGGCGTTTGTGAAGTAATAATAAAGTTGCACGTTACGGGTTACAGGTTGCAGGTTCGGAGCAACATGCAACTTGCAACCTGCAACCTGCAACTTGCAACATTCAATCTATTATAAACATGAAAAAGCTATTCCTGAATATTCTAATGCTGATGATGGGCACGGCTTTCACTGCCGGCGCCCAGTCGTTCCTGACCCCTGACGATGACCTTGTAAACGGCTATTCCCGAAAAATCGCAGGGCTCGATTTTGAATACCATTCGTGCATTCCCGGTTTGCGTCAGAGCCTGCTGATAAGGGCTGACAGCGGCAAGGATATACTGGAATGGGAGACAGGCGCCCCTGCATCCGGGAACAGGAAAAAGTATACAGCCTTCATCTGGGTTGCTGCAATCGGATCAAGTCCGGGCACCGCAGCCATGACCCTCACAACAAGCGAAAACCAGGAATTCGTGTTTTACACCGACGGCATTGCATCATGGTCAATGCCCTCAACCGATGGCTCATCACTGAGCTTCAATTCGATTATGACAGATCAGTTCGGTGATCATCACGGATACATGATACTAAGGTTGCCGTCCGATAAAGTGCCGCCAGGTAAAACGATAAAGATAAAGGTCTCGGGCAGCAGGGCAAATCTTACCTCATGGTATATGACTTTTAAAAAGGAGATCAGCACCGGCGTGACCCTTAATCCTTTTCCTGCAATACTCAGGCAGGGCAATGCGAACCTGCAGCTTGTAGAGGCTGCAATATTTTATTCCGGTGCAGAGGCTGACGCAGAGATCTTTATTGATCAAAAACCGATTGCAAAAACAAGGCTTAAATTTGGCTATAATACTGTTAACGCCGGGGTACCGCAGGTAACGAAACCGACCAGGGTAAAGCTCAGGGTTGTGGCGGGAGATTTTACAATGTCGGAGAATGTTATTCTTAAACCTGTCAGGAAATGGAAAATTGACCTGATCCAGCATTCCCACACCGACATAGGCTACACTCGTTCCCAGACGGAGATCCTTGCCGAACATCTGAGATACATCGATTATGCCCTTGATTATTGTGATGCGACTGACGATTACCCGGAAAATGCAAAATTCAGGTGGACCTGTGAGGCATCCTGGCCTGTGGATGAATATCTCAGGAGCAGGCCGGCAAGCCAGACGGAAAGGTTAATAAAACGGATCAGGGAGGGACGCATAGAGGTTACAGGCATGTATTTCAACTTCGATGAGATCCCGGATGAGCAAATTCTTGCGGCATCACTGTCAGCCATAGGCAGGATAAGGGAGAAAGGAATTCCTGTCGAGCTTGCAATGCAAAATGACGTGAACGGCATTGGCTGGTGCATGAGTGATTACTTCAGCCAGACGGGTATAAAGTACCTTAACATGGGAACCCACGGACACCGTGCCCTTATCTGTTTCGACAAGCCGACCATGTTCTGGTGGGAATCCCCTTCCGGCAAAAGAGTGCTGACATTCAGGGCTGAACATTACATGACAGGCAACACTGTTTTTGAGATCCAGTCGGGAGACCTTGATAAATTCAAGAATAGTCTGCTCTCATACTTAATAAACCTTGAAGGGCTAAAATATCCTTACGATGAAACAGCCATCCAGCATTCAGGATATCTTACGGATAATTCACCCCCATCCACCCTGGCAAGCGATCTGATAGTAAAATGGAATGATATGTTCGAGTGGCCGAAAATATCGACCTCCTCAGCCGGATCGTTCTTCAGGAGGATGGAAGCGGAGCACGGAAGCGAATTTCCGGTCATCAGGGGGGCATGGCCCGACTGGTGGACCGACGGATTCGGATCGTCTGCAAGGGAGACTTCTGCAACACGCAAGGCTGCGGTGTCACTCATAGCCAACATGGGAGCCCTCTCAATGGCTTCGGTGGCAGGCGTCGTACTCCCGGGAGAAACCGGAAAGAAAATCGATCTGGCAAATGAAGCACTTTTATTCTATACCGAGCATACCCTCGGCTACTCCGAAAGCGTACGGGAGCCGTTCAGCCAGCCAACAATGGAACAGCGGGCGTTAAAGGAGTCATATGCCTGGGAAGCGAACCGGCGTACGGCATCTGTCGGGGAGGAGGCAATGGGTCTGCTGCAGAGCATTTTCAAAAGGGAAAAGGAACCTTCACTACTTGTTTTTAATACATTGAACTTTAAAAGATCAGGTTTGGCAGTAATTTACATCGACCATCAGCTGGTTCCCATTGGGAAAATTGCCGGAATATTTGACGCTAACGGAATCCGTCTGCCGGCCCAATCCCTCTCCCACAGATCTGACGGTACTTACTGGGCTGTCTGGCTGAATGACATTCCTGAATTCGGGTATAAAAAATTCCTGATACGTCCGTTAATGGAAGAGGGCGTTAAAATAACAAGGGATCGGGCGACAATACTTGAAAACAAATGGTACAGGATTACCACTGATCCCTCCAGGGGTGTTATTACCTCATGGTATGATAAGGAGCTTTCACTGGAGCTGGTTGACGGGGGATCAGAATACGGGATGGCTGAATTCATCCTGGAGGAGCTTGGCAACAGGAGTCAGATGGAGAGCAGGAAGCTTGTTGATTTTACCAGGTCGACGCTCGACAGCGTCTGGTTCGATTCAATGAACTCCGGTCCGGTCTTCAACAGCCTGAATTTTTCGGGCGATACCGAAACTGCTATCGGACCAGGTGGTTACAAATTTGAAATAAGACTTTTCAATACCGAAAAACGCGTTGACATCGTTTGCTCAATTGTCAAAAAGAGCATTACTTCTCCCGAGAGCTTCTATCTTGCATTCCCGTTCAAACTCGAGGATGCCGTTCATTTTACCGAACTGCAGGGCGGAGTTATTGAAACAGGAAAGGACCAGATAAAAGGTTCCTCCAACGACTGGTACAGCGTTCAGAATTTCACATCTCTGAGGAACACCGGAACCCAGCTCGTTATGGGTTCGGGAGAAATGCCGCTTATGCAGTTCGGGGCAATAAACACTGGCCGTTACCAGGCAGGTGCATTGCCCCAGGGAACACATCTTTTTTCATGGCCGATGAACAATTACTGGGTCACAAATTTCAATGCCGACCAGCGCGGCGGGCACACCTGGAGCTATTACCTGACCACCTCCCGTGATGTTTCAAATGATTTTGCAACCAGGTTCGGATGGGGCTGCAGGGTACCTTACCTCACAAGGATTCTTCCGGGGGATGGAACCGGTGACGGTCAGCGGGAAGGATCGTTCATAAGCGGCTGGCCTGCAAATGTCATCCTCATCAGCGCCCGACCCGCGGGAACAGGCAGATCAGTTGTAATTCAACTGCGTGAAACCGGAGGAAAACAGGTCTCGCTGGACCTTTCCAACGGTTTAACAGGGAAAAAACTGACCCTTTCCGAGGTTGATGTTCTCGGAAAACCTGTCAGTGATCCGGATTTGGTTTTGAACCCTTTCGAGTCCTGTTTTTTTATACTCGATCCCGACATATAAATTGAATATCCGGATTTTTGTAACTTTAACAATTTTCAAAAATCAGAACCATTATGCCGGGAAAAGAGTACATTCACAGTGTTGAATTTTCAGTCAGGGATTACGAATGCGATGTCCAGGGAGTCGTCAACAATGCAAATTACCAGCATTACCTGGAACACGCGCGCCATGAGTACCTGCTCTCAAAAGGGATCAGTTTTATGAGCCTTCATGAGGAGGGGACCGACCTGATAGTAACAAAAATCGAAATAAACTATAAATATCCCCTGAGAAGCCGTGACAGATTTTTGGTAAGGACCCGTGTATGCCGTGACGGGAACGTAAGGATTGCTTTCATACAGGATATTTTCAGGCTGCCTGATGAAAAGATTATTGTTCAGGCGGTTGTGACCGGTGTGGCAACAAAAAAAGGTAAGCCTGTCCAACCCGGGGATCTACTGAACAGGCTTGGATTGGAATAAATCAAAAAGAGAGATGATGAAATCAAAAACATTTATGAAGAGCGTATCAGCTTCCATCGTTGGATTGCTGCTTTTTACAATGTCTGCCTGGTCCCAGTCTATTGAAGGTGACTGGTACGGAAAGCTTGACATACAGGGCATGCAATTACGGCTTGCACTTCACATTACGGCCTCCGGGAACGGATATACTTCCACCTGGGACAGTCCCGACCAGGAGGTTTATGACATCCCGGCGACCATGACAACCCTGGAAAAGACACAGTTTTCATTCAGCCATGCTGGAGCGGGGTTTAAATATTCAGGAAATGTAAATCCGGCATTTACCGAGATGACGGGCAAATTTTACCAGAACGGGATGGAGTTTGACCTTATTTTCGGCAGGATACCCATTGAACCTGCACCAAACAGCCTGGAAGCTTTAAAGAAGAAATATAATAAGCAGGAGATTTATATAACCGCCCGGGATGGCATCAGGTTATTCACTTCAGTTTATACGCCGAAGGACAGTTCTTCCGACCATCCCATCCTTCTGACCCGGACTCCATACAATATTGAGCCGGGAGGTCCCGAAAGCTTTAATTACTACATGCAGATCTACTCCAGATATGTTGAGGGTAATTACATAATGGTTTTCCAGGATGTAAGGGGAAGATATATGAGTGAAGGGGTATTTGAAGATATACGGCCGGTTATACGGACCAGAAAGAGCGCTAAGGATATCGATGAATCTACCGACACCTGGGATACTGTTGACTGGCTGGTAAAAAACGTTAAGCACAATAACGGGAAGGTAGGGATCTTCGGGATCTCCTATCCGGGCTTCTATTCAACGATGGGAATAATAAATGCCCATCCTGCAGTCAAGGCGGTCTCACCGCAGGCACCTGTCACAGCGTGGTTCATCGGTGACGATTTTCATCATAACGGGGCTTTTTTCCTCCTCGACTGCTTTAATTTCTATTACAGTTTCGGTAAGCCGCGCAAAGAACCTACGAGGCAGGGCAATCCGGCATTCAGATGGCCGGTACCCGATAATTACGAATTCTTCCTTTCCCTGGGGGCGGTGAAGAACATAGCGCCGAAATACCTTGGAGACAGTGTTAAATTCTGGAATGACGCCTTTTCACATCCCGATTATGATGAGTTCTGGAAAGTCCGTGATCCGAGGCAGTATCTGAAGAACGTAACTCCCGCAGTTATGACTGTGGGAGGATGGTTCGATGCGGAGGACCTTTACGGTGCTCTTAACACATATGAAGCAATTGAAAAACAGAATTTGCCCTCGGTGAAAAATTACATTGTCATGGGACCATGGTCGCACAGCCAGTGGGCCGCCGGTGAAGCAATTAACCTGGGGAATATTTACTGGGGTTTTGATGCAAATGAAAAATTCCTGGATCTGGAGAAGGACTTCTTTGACTTCTACCTAAAAGGTGAAGGTGCGGCCGGCATACCGGAAGCCACAATTTTTGTAACAGGATCGAATGAATGGCGCAAATTTGACACCTGGCCTCCCGAAAACATACAGGAAAAAAGCCTTTATTTTCACCAGGGGGAGGTTGCCTCTTTTGAGAAGCCCGTGACTAAAACCAGTTTTGACGAATATGTTTCGGATCCTATGAATCCGGTTCCATATACCGAAGATGTCCATACCGCCAGAACAGCTGAATACATGACCGACGATCAGAGATTTGCCTCCCGCAGGCCCGATGTGATGGTATATCAGACTGATGTTCTTGCAGAAGATATAACACTTACCGGTCCCATTATTGCTGATCTTTTTGTCACTACCACAGGCACCGACGCTGATTATGTTGTTAAGCTGATCGACGTCCTGCCGCCGGATACCAGGGCAGGTGAATCGCAGGATGTTGAGGTGCCTCTCGGCGGATACCAGATGCTTGTAAGGGGCGAGGTATTCAGGGGAAAGTACCGTAACAGTTTCGAAAAACCCGAACCATTCACTCCGGGCAAAGTTACCGGGGTCAGGTATGAGATACCCGATGTGGCACACACTTTCAAAAAAGGGCACCGCATTATGATTCAGGTGCAGAACTCGTGGTTCCCCCTTGTCGACAGGAATCCGCAGAAATTCGTGAATATCTATAAATGTTCCGACAGCGACTTTCAGAAGGCGACCCAAAGGATCTACCATGACGCGACATATCCGTCAAGTATTAAGATCAGTGTATTACAATAAAAATCACTTTTTTACGACGGAAACGGAAAATTCGTTTTATTTGCATGAAACGGAAGAAAATCTATAAAAAATAAATCAAATGGGAAAAAAGAATCTGAGCCGCAGACAATTTATGTCTACGATAGCAGCCGGTGCCGGAACAGCGCTTTTCGGCAATGTTATCAATGCAATCCCGGTGGGCAACAGACCCGTGATGTTTGACCCGTTCCAGACCATTACCCTTGGCAAGACCGGAATTAAAACAACGCTTCTCGGCATGGGTACGGGCTACAGCGGATATAACAGGTCATCAAATATTACCAGAGCCGGAGTAGCGGAATCAATCATCAGGGAAGCTTATGACAGGGGGATCCGTTACTTTGACTGTGCCGATAGCTATGGAACGCATCCGTTCACAGCATCAGCTCTTAAAGGCATTCCGCGCGAAAACTACACAGTCGGGACGAAAATGTGGGTAACGGAGGGGGGAATTCCGGAGCCGGAACGGCCTGATTCTGCCATAGTTGTCGACCGGTTCAGGAAGGAATTGAAAACCGACTATATCGACCTGGTCCAGCTGCACTGTATGACAAACGGGGAATGGACGGATAAACAGAAAAGATTTATGGACGGTCTCGAAAACCTGAAAGCCAGGCAGATAATCCGTGCACACGGGGTTTCGGTCCACTCGTTCGATGCGCTGAAGGTAGCCTCCGACAGCCCCTGGGTCGACGTGATCCATGTTCGGATTAATCCGTTCGGAGAAGCAATGGACCAGCGCGATCCTTCGCTTGTGGTGCCGGTTATTGAACGATTCCATAAAGCCGGAAAAGGTGTAATAGGAATGAAACTGATCGGCGGCGGCAAACTAAAAAATGATCCGGAAAAAGTTGAAGAATCACTCAGGTTTGTCCTTGGGCTTGGTACGGTTGATATGATAATCATCGGATTTGAACAGCCTGATCAAATTGACAATTATACAGGAAGGATCAGGAACATCCGGATGTCCTGAGCAGAAGGCAAATCAAATATTCTTTTTACAAAAGCGAACCATGAAATTCATTACGATTTTTATTGCCCTGGCACTGCTGGCCGCAGGACCGGCGTTATCCCAAGCCGGAGGCCTGGGCAGCATTCTGAAACCCGGAGCATCTGTCAGGAAGCTTTCGGGTGATTTCAGTTTTACCGAGGGCCCTGCTGTTGACGCAAGGGGCGATGTATATTTTACCGATCAGCCGAATGACCGGATTATGATCTGGAATACGAAGGGAGAATTATCCACTTTCATGCAGCCTTCGGGACGCTCAAACGGGATGTTTTTCGATAAGCACGGTAATCTGTGGTCGTGTGCCGATGAAAAAAATGAATTATGGTGCATTGGCCCGGGGAAAAAAGTGGAAGTAATCCTTAAAGATTATGAAGGCAGGCTCTTTAACGGCCCCAACGATGTTTGGGTATCACCCGACGGAAGTGTCTGGTTTACGGATCCGTTTTACAGGCGTTCATGGTGGGAGCACACTGCCATGCCCCAGGAAAAACAGTGCGTTTATTACCTCAGTCCCGACCGTAAAGTACTGAAACGGGTTGCAGACGATCTGACCCAGCCGAACGGAATAGTAGGGACACCTGACGGAAAAACTTTATTTGTCGCCGATATAGGAGGGAAAAAAACCTGGTCCTATTCGATCGGAAAGGATGGCTCCCTGGAAGGGAAAAAGCTCTTCTGCGAGATGGGATCAGATGGCATGACCATTGACAAACAGGGCAATATATACCTGACCGGTAAGGGTGTAACTGTATTTGACAAAACAGGGAAGCAGCTTGGGAATATAGAGGTACCGGAAAACTGGAGCGCCAATGTCTGCTTCGGAGGAAAGAACAGAAAAACACTTTTTATTACAGCCAGCAAAGGCCTGTACAGTATTGAAACCCGCATTAAAGGGGCATACTGAATATTCTGATACTTTTGTTAAACAAAACTTTTAACTTTTTTTTTTATTATTGTGAAATAAATTTATTTATCATTGTAACCTGATTGTAGAAATAGCAGATTTTTTTTGTTCTCAATCTGTATTTATTAATATTTCAATAACAGGTAAAAAATGGAAGGAACTCGCAGGGCAGACGTGAAGCCGGGTATTGAGGTAATGGTAGAATTAACAGAACATAAGCGTTCAGGGCGTCTTACCGGCGGCAAGGTGAAAGAGGTGCTGACCACTGCTCCTACTCATCCTCACGGGATAAAAGTTATGCTGGAAAACGGTCTGATCGGAAGGATAAAACAAATCATTCAATCAAACTAATTCCCGGTTTCCCCTTTAAGCATTTTTGACGTTCTGCCGGTCATTAAGGCAGGTGGGTTTATCTGTACGGCATTTTCCCCTTACAGGTGAGATTAATAAATCATATCCGCTTTATTGCCGGACAATAATTTTTTTAACTAAATTTGAGAAGTTGGGAGGCAGACTTCCCGAAAAACTTAAATTTCCAATCCAAATCCATTGAAAATGAAATACGAGGATTTCCTTGTCACTGCTTTGGGGAAAGGCAGTGTAGTTTCACCTCTTAAGGTTTCCCAGCGAGAAGACA
>Ga0105101_10001570_pt1 | contig 10022 bp, 8 predicted proteins | sample PPLLak21cMay2015_2_FD_87037 | JGI IMG/M metagenome (GOLD analysis project Ga0105101, IMG submission 87037) | Freshwater sediment microbial communities from Prairie Pothole Lake near Jamestown, North Dakota, USA - PPLs Lake P8 Core (1) Depth... | ecosystem: Environmental > Aquatic > Freshwater >...
GAACTCTTGCCATTCCCTCCGGCAGCAGTTGCATCATCCTCTATATCATAATAAAGGGTTGGCTTTGCATCGGTATCTATATTAACCGTATCCTTTTGTGGTTTGGGTTGATCCTGGGCAAATGCAGGAAGTAATCCGCTAATTGCAAAAACTACAGATAATGAAATAATTAAGATCGCTTTTTTCATTTTGTTTTTATTTAAAATCATTTAATAGAATCAGCAAGTTTATAATACTTTTCAGCAATTTCGGGGGCACTCTCCCTGTATGTATCCCCAAGGGCAATAACTGCAGGTTTATACCGGGGATTAAGTGTCAGACAGGTCCTCAGAAGCGCCCTGGCCTTCTGAAGGTCCTTTTTAACAAGTAATCCGGAAAGCTCCACATATGCCCCAAAATATTTCCGGTTCACACTTATCAGCTTTTCATAGAACTTAACAGCAGCTTCTGTATTATTCCCGGCTTTTGCAATATTGCCAAGATACATAAGTATCGGCTCACACCATGGATTGATTTCCAGCCCCTTCCTTAATGCAGAATCGGCCTCCCCGTAACGCCCCTCATTATACAAAGCTCTCGCAAAATTATAAAAAATCAGTTCATCTCTGTCATTATATTTCAATGCCTCTTCAAAATGCTTTATCGCTTCGCCGGAATTACCCTCCTCAAGGGCTCTGTATCCGTAAAAATCAGCCTTGTTTTTTCTTTCCGTCACAATTCCGATGGGAACTCCATCGGCATATATAGTATGTATGGCATTTTCAGGCGGCCAGATCTTATTTTTCAACTGAAACGGATGGATATACCTGTTTGCAATTATAGCATAATCCCAATCGTACTGGCTTCGTTCCTCATGCCTGAAATATGACGTTCTGATCCCCGGCTGATTTCTGAATGACCATCTTACGGGATACGTCGCTTTTACAACTGCCGAATCGATACCTTTTTCCTTCAGGTATTCTATCAGCCATTCGGAGGCTTCTGTCTGGCTAATATAATAATAATCGGTTTCGTAATTACCATATGCACCTCTCAGCCCACCAACAATCTGGTTATAATATATATAATGGTACGGGTGATTTTTTATCATAAATCTGACAGGATGGATGGAGAGCAATACCAGTAATGCTATCATCCCCCACCTGTAAAATCTGTTATCAAACAGATCCATCAGATGCATGAATCCGGTGGCAGCCAGCAGTATTATCGGCGGGTACAGGAAGAGAAACTGTCTCCATGAACTGTAAAGATTTGATTTCTCCAGAATAACAAAAATCATGGGGAACAGTATGGCAAACAATATCATACCATATTCGGGGATTTTACCTGAGAGTTTAAGCTTTCTGAAGAAAATAAAAAAGCAAACCAATCCTGCAAGTACAATTACAGGTATTGTAATCGCTATCGATTTCGGCAGGTAGTACCACGGCATAAAATCGGACCATTCATTCATTCCTTCAAAGATCTGTCTGAATGAATCAGGAAAATGAGCCATCACCCGGTAGGATTCAAGAACATGACGGAGAGGAGACTGTAATGCATATGGCCATAAAAGAATCCCCAGAAAAAATGCCGCTCCGGAAATCAGAAAAAGAATTATTAGTTTTTTACCGTTTTCTTCCGGATCTAGTACACCTTCAGTAATATATCTGTAAATCAGTACAATGAAGAAGAAAAGGAACAGATAACAAATCAATAGCAATCCTCCGGCTCTTATGCTTATCGAGAAGGCTATACTGACCACGATTAACAGAACATCTTTCCATCTGATACTCTTTCCCGAATATAGCATTTTCAGCATAAAGAACAATCCGGCGATATAGGTGAGGGCAAATGGAATATCTTTCAGATTATTCAGGGAATGTCCTGTAAAGGGTGGCGATACTGCAAACAGAGAAAGAACAAGAATTCCAGCTCTGTAACCTGACAGCCAAACGCCGAAAAGAGCAGTAAGGAATATTGTTAACCATCCGGCCAGGGCACTCATTAAATGCCGGAATCTGTAAACATCTTCGATTCCAAACCATTTAATAAGGATGGTAACTATATTATCATACGACTGACCATAGTATCTCAGATGGGTAACCGGTGTTTCAAGAGCAGATTTATCCTCACCGTGTGAGGCAAAATAATTATAAACTACAAGTGAGTGATCATAATGAAGTGTGTCATCGCACGAAATACCAGCATCCCGGCTCAGAAAAACCATCAGAACGAGAAGAAATGCCGAACAGGTATAAAAGATGTATTTCAATCCTGTCTTTTTCATTATTATTCATGAGCGCCATCATAGAATTTCCTTACGAAATAGATTGGGCGGTTTTGTGATTCCTTATAATTTCTGTATATATATTCACCCAGAATCCCAAGGAAAACAAGCTGGATAGACCCGAGAAAATAGAGGCTAAGAAGTGTGGATGACCATCCGGGTGCGCCGACGGCGGTTGTACTGGCAATTAAAACATAAATTCCGGCCCCCAAAAATATAAGAGTACCTGCTGTTCCTAAAATGAGACAAACCCTTATTGGGAACCGGGAAAAGGAGAATACTGCATCTCCGGCAAGGCGAAGGAGTTTCTTCAGGGTCATTTTAGGTATCCCTGAGAAACGATCATCCCTGATGAATTCAACATGTCCCTGTTTAAAGCCGATAAAAGTCCTGAGACCAGGAAGATATCTCACTTTTTCTTTCATTGAAAGAAGGGCATCTACTGCAATCCTCTTCATCAGAGCATAATTGCCATAGTTCTGAATGTTCTTAATATCACCAATATGTCTGAAGATCAAATGGAAGAGAGTTGATGAAATGTTGCGTTTCAGACTTCCTTTCCTGCCTGTTCTCTTCCCGCTGACAATATCCAGATCCTCCTCCATTATTTTGGCGTACATTTCGGGTAACAGTTCGGGTGGATCCTGCAAATCGCCGTCCATCATGCCGACAATCCTGCCTGTGGCATATTCGAGTCCGGCAGTGAAGGCCGCCTGGTGCCCGAAATTTTTTGAAAGTGAAAGAACCTTTATTTTCTGATTTTTATTCCTCCAGGCCAGGATCGCAGACAGGCTCTGGTCGGTGCTACCATCGTCAACGAAGATCACTTCATAATTGGAGCTGAAGGATCCGATGGCTGTAATTGTGCGTTTTACAAGTTCATCGATCAGCTTCTCTTCGTTGAATACCGGTATAACCAGGGAGAACATAGAAAGACTCTATTCAGGATTCAACCTATCCAGTGTATATTTAACTTCATCCTGTAAACCCGGCACAGCAGCCAGATCCCGTACAGCGGAAATGCAATAATCCGATCCCATCCAGCTTAACTCGCGGAGCATCAGTTTTTTTGATTCTTCAGTCGCTTCACTGCCAGTCAGCACTCTTACCATCCGTTTTTCAATATCCAGCAGTTTTTCTGTATCACCACCTGCCCTACGGATTTCATTCTGAATAAAAGTGTAGTGTCTGGTACTCTTCTGAATATCGTAGCCGGCAATCAATTCAAAAGCTTCATCCAGAGTCATTCCTTTGAAATCTGGTCTGAGAACCACCGCGGCAGCGGTCGGGAAATCACCAGGCACTGTTTGCGTAACATCACCTGTTGCTGCCCATTCTGCGCCCCTTTGAAGTGCGACAATCGAGCCTGCGCAATGCAAAGCCTTATTATCTTTCTCATCAGGTAATCCGATCAGAGTAGCAAATATCCTTCCCTGACCGTAATTTCTGGCTACCAGTACAGGCTCGCGCCTGCCGCTCCCTGAAAAAGAAGTATCAGAGAAGGCAGTGGCAAGAACCTGTAAATTCTCACCGGCAAGTTCTATTCCCTGAATAATCTCATCATCCGGATGTAGCCATCTTACCGGTAAACCCTTTGTAACCGGGTGATCCGAAATAGCTGTACGGATCTCAAATTCGTGCCGCTTTGATACTGAAACATTTTCAGGCGCCTTTGCACCGGGGAAACTCTTCGAATTGTAAATGACAACTCCTCCCCCGGTATTTAAATAATCTATCAGTGAATTGTGTGCTTCTTCGGTCCACGCGTCACCCTCATAATCCATGACTACCAGGTCGTACTTCGAAAAATCCGGGCTGAATCCCGACATATCTTCTCCTTTTGCAGGAGAGATCATTATTTTAGAGGAGAAAAGACCTGTTTCATCAAGTATCTGTTTCACAGCCTGGGAGCTGGTTTTCCAGTTGTGCTGGCTTTGACCAGTGATTATAAGTGCTTTATATTCAGCCGATTTCCTGCATGAAGGTAGAGTTGCAAGCAGAAAGGCTGTAAGAATAAGGATCAGATGTTGCTTTTTCATTTGTTTGCGCGATTAAACGTTTGGTAATGTCCATGGCTGACGGTATGGTCTGCCAAGGAGTCTGCCGGCTTTCGGATTCCCGACTATTTCTTCCTTTTCAGGATCCCACTTTATGGCTTCACCTGTCGTCATGGCTATTTCTCCAAGAAGTGCGACAGAGATAGCCCTGTAAGCCACTTCTATCGGAGCTATTGCCGGCTTTCCGGAATGAACACAATCGATGAAATTCTGCCAGTGGTTTTCGCTGTTATACAGATGAATTTCATTTTCACCGATAACCTCTTCAAGTATGGCAGGCTGAGAAGCAGTAAGTCTGTTTCCCCTGTCAGTATGCACCCAACCTTTATCTCCAAACCATGTTGTTCCCATTCCATGCTCCAGTCTGGAGGCGTTTGCCACTCTCATTTCGATCCCGTTGGCATATTTACAGATAAAATCATATTCCACAGGAGCATTGTATATTCCTTCAGGCGGATAGACACCGGTGCCATAAATTTCAACCGGTCCTGTGTGCTCAAGGCCGGCACCCCAGTTTGCAATATCAATATGATGACCTGCCCAATCGGTCAGCTGGCCACCGGAATAATCAAGTATCCAGCGCCAGTCCCAATGCGATACTCCACGGTACGGTACTTTCGGAGCAGGACCGAGCCACATTTCCCAGTTCAGCTCAGGAGGTACTTCTTTCACCGGAGGAGTTCCGATTGTTCTTCCGCCATCAGGCAATCCCACTTCGATGCGGCTTATCTTACCCGCTCTGCCATTTATGGCAAGCTCGCAGCCCCGGCGGAAATTAGGTAATGATCTTTGCCAGCTGCCTGTCTGCCATATTATATTATTTTTCTTAACAGCTGCCACTATGGTCTGCCCGTCATGTATGGTCCGGCAAATCGGTTTTTCGCCGTAAACATTCAGCTTTTTATTCACTGCTTCGGTATAGATTATACCGTGCCAGTGGTCAGGCAATGCAATGGATACAGCGTCGGGCGTTTCCTTTTCAAGGAACTCCCTGAAATCCCAATATGTACGGCAATCAGTGTTCTTATTGGCTGCATCGACAGTATTTTTTGCCCTTTCCAGTCGTAGTGAATCCACGTCGCAGACAGCCACGAACTGAACCGCATCCTTAAGACGCAGAAAATCCCGCATATTGGCCATTCCCTGGGATCCCGTACCAATAGCTCCCATGACAACACGGTTTGATGGAGCAGTTTTGCCGCCCATTCCCAGGGCTGAGGAGGGAATGATCTCAGGTATCACAAACACTCCTGCAGCAACAGTTGCTGAGTGTCTGACAAATTCTCTTCTTGATGTTTTCTTCAACATATATTTCTAAATTATTTGACCTTCAAATGCTGATTTAACCTTTGTGATCACGGGTGTTCCGGGAACCGGAGTTACAAATTTCATATCCACCGGTCCGAATTCAATCTTTGCGGGTCCAAGGTCCATATCAGATTTAAATATTTCATCCCATGTAATGGCACGTCCGGTATATGCTGCAGTCCTGCCCATAATTGCTGTGAGGGTTGACAGGGCAGTCTGTTCAGCTTCATTTACATAGTTGCCCGTTCGTATTGCATATACAAGGTGCATATGTTCCTGGACGTAGGGAGGTATAACAGTCTGGTCCATAGGATTTCCATTCTCATCTTCAGGATATTCAAACTGCCACTTGATATTCCCTTTCAGGTCCCATATTGTATCCTGACAATTTGTATACCCTTCAGTACCGTTGATTATCTCTCCTGTACCGTTTGTGCAGCTGTCTATCTGACGGCACATACTATGGGAACTCACACCGTTGCCATAATCAAAATCGATGCTGAAAAAGTCATATTGGTCGCCGGTCACTCTTCTGTGACGTCCGCCATAACCTATTGCCCTTTCCGGATTCTTACCTAAGAACCAGTTAATTACATCAATATTATGTACATGAGTATCAAGGATATGATCACCACAGAGCCAGCAGAAATTATTCCAGTTGCGGATCATATATTCCATATCATTCCATCCCGGTTCACGCTCCCTGAACCAAACATGATCCTGGTTCCAGTATGCCTTTGCCGAGGTTATCGTACCAATTGCCCCGTTCATCACCTGTTTGTAGCACTCTATATAATCTTCCTGATGCCGTCGTTGTGTTCCTGTGACCACATTCAGCCCGATTGCTTCGGCTTTTTTCCCGGATGTGATGATCGATCTTATTCCCACAGGATCAACCGCAACGGGTTTTTCCAGAAATGCATGTTTATTCTTTGTCACAGCCTCCAGGAAATGATCAGGGCGGAACTGGGGCGGAGTGGCCAGCAACACAACATCCAGATCGGGAAGCGCCATGAGTTTTTTATAACCATCAAATCCGGTAAAACAGTTTTCGGCAGGAATAGGCAGATTGAACGAAGCAAATCTTTCACGGCATTCATCGATCTTATCCTGAAACAGATCTGCAAGACCTATAATCTCAAGGTCGGGTCCGGAACTGATAAAGTTGATAGCAGCTCCTGTTCCCCTTGCTCCTGCTCCCACGAGACCGGCTCTGAGCTTTTTGCCGGCTGGCGCTCCCCTGAGTATTGGTGCAATGCCCAGATCCAGGTTATCGGTTTTTCTTTTGCAAGATGAAATAATTGCCCCGGCACCAGCGAGTCCGATTCCTGCAAGTGCAGTCTTTCCAATAAAATTTCTCCTGTTAATATTCTTCATATTATTATTTGAAATTATCTTTTTTAACCCTTAAATAACCCACCTCCACCCATCTTTCGCTTTCGCGTAGCTTCAGCGAAGCAAAGCCAGGAGGGGATTCTAATTGATTCAACTTTCTTCAACTCCCTTCAACTATCTTCAACTTACTTCAGCATTGAAGTGTCCGGTTCACATACCACCCTGAAACCCACATCAATACAATCTGAATACCACCATATACTTTTTGGCATCTGCGGGTCAGTCACCAGCCATGCTTTTGTCCTGGTAAAATCACGGGCTGCACTTCGCAGATCCTTTGCATCGCTTTTAAATGATCCTCCCCTGATGATATGTTCCGGTGCCCTTTCCGGGCCTGTGGGATTCAATCGGGTGGAATCTGTGCTATAGAATTCGGCTGAATAGAAATCGGAGCAAAACTCTGCAACATTTCCCGACATGTTCTTCAGTCCGAAAGGATTGTTCTTTACAAATGATGGTTCCTCAGTTTTCGCGGCGCTGTTCCTGTTATAAACAACATATGAAGCAATAATTGCTGTATCCGGCTTGATCAGCTTCTTCAGGAATCCTTCCGAAGAATACTTTTTCGGATCTCCTTCAAAGAAATATGGTGTTTCCGTTCCTCCCCTGCAGGCATATTCCCACTCGGCTTCAGTAGGTAAACGATATTTCTTCCCTGTTACCTCAGACAACCAGGTGCAATATATATCTGCGGCATGCCACGTCATTGTTATTGCAGGCCGTATACCTTTACCCCAGCCCTGATCGGGAGCGCCCCAGGGCGGCGTGGGTCCGCTTATGGCATCAACATTACTCCGGTTAATAATCTGTGTTACCCTGGTTCCCGGCGGGGAGCCGGTTGCCCTGAAGAATGTCATGTACTCATCCCAGGTCACTTCAGCCTTACCCATCCAGAAAGGTGAAAGAGTTACTTCTCTTACAGGACCTTCATCCTGATCCCGGAGCGGCTCGTCATCAGAGCTGCCCATTTTGTATGTTCCTCCGGGCAGAGCTACCATGTCGAATGAGACCCGCGTGCCGGGGATCATCTCAGTAAAATCCTCAAATTCAGCAACTTTAGCAGGTTCAGTGAAGGGTGGTTCGGTTGAGGTTACAGTAACACCGAAAGTAGAATCATGGCCATGAAGAGGAGCGTTCGGATCATAATGGCCGACGTTTAAATGACAGTTGATACAGTTAAGCGGGTCTTTGCTCATGGTATAGAAAAGGTGTGCATTCCCACCATTGACTGACAGACTTACCGGGAACAGGTTCTCATGGCAATCCTTGCAGGATTCTTCATAGACAATTCCTTTTGCGTATTCAAGTAGTTTCTTCTTTTCCCAGTCGATTTTTGCGCTATCCTTGAAAATGTATCCGTATAAATCCTTTAATCCGGTTTTGGCTTTTGCGAAAAGATAACCATGCCCTTCGGGAGGAAGGTGGCACTGGGTACAATGAACTATTGTACCCGACTTATTATTATAATGTGTTGAAAGTCTCCAGCTCTGATCAGCATGTGGATGAATATGACACCATGTACAGGATTTGTCCGTGGAAGTTATTTTCATCAGTTTTTGCCCGGGGAAGAATATAATAAGGGTGATCAGAATACCGAGAATAAAATACCAGACTTTTGTCCTGCGTCTGACAGAAGTCTTTCTGCTATACGTTTGCAAATTCATGTGTACAGGGACGAAATCATTTAAAACTTGTTAAAGTTAATTGTTTAAATGATTTCTCAATAGTATTCTCCTGTTAAATTAATTTAAATCACAATGGAATGAGCTCTTATGTTGCTCAGGTTCAGAACCTTTGGGTGTATGCGTGACAGTAAGGCAGCTTACCGTTCAGGAAATAATAATCCTGGTGATATTTTTCGGCTTCGTAGAATTCCGAACCTTTTGTAACAGCGGTTGCGATCTTATATCTCTTGTCAGTCAGGATTTTAAGATTTTTTTCTGCGATTCTTTTCTGTTCATCGTTCAGGTAGAATATTTCCGACCGGTATTGATCACCAATATCAGGGCCCTGACCACCAACCTGGGTCGGGTCATGTATCTCGAGGAACAACTTCAGGAGTTTTTCGTATGTAGTCTTTTCCGGATCATAAATGATCTTTACCGCTTCTGCATGTCCTGTCCTGCCTGTACAGACTTCCTTGTAGGAAGGATTCTTCACATGGCCGCCTGTATATCCTGAAGTTACTGAGATAACACCAGGTGACTTCTGCATATAAAACTCTACTCCCCAGAAACATCCTCCGGCAAATATTGCGGTTCCGTATCTTCCGTTTTCGACCATTGCAGGAACAAAATCAAGCGATATTGAATTAACACAATGCCTCAGGTTTTTGGGTGTGGACATTTCTCCGGTAAAAACATGTCCAAGGTGAGCACCGCAATTGTTGCAGGTTATCTCTGTTCGTCTGCCGTCAGCATCAGGGGTTCGCTTAACCGCACCTTTTATCTCATCATCGAAACTCGGCCATCCACAGTCCGATTCAAACTTATCGGATGAATTATAGAGTGCAGCTCCGCATTTTTTGCAGATGTAGGTTCCTTTTTCCTTGTTATTGGTGTATTTGCCGGTAAAAGGAGTTTCGGTACCCTTATTATCTATAACAGCAGCTTCAGTTTTGCTGAGGCTGTTGAAAGGCAATTTTTCCTGTGATAAAGAATCAGTGCTCATTGCGATTAGAATCGTTAATAATATATATGACAATATTTTCCTCTTCATAATACCGTATTTCCAGAAGGAACAACAAATTTAGTGCAAAAATGTTAAGAAGTGATACATAACAGGTTCTGTCACATATACCTGCGTGCAAGTCCATTATCACTTAAACTCATCCCTTGCTCTCCCTTCTACAGTGTTATTTGAACTCATCCCCCCTTCTTAAATCACACGTACTCATCCCCCAAACCCCCTTCCCTGCTACGCAAGGAAGGGGGCTTATCTCGCTGTATTACATGCAGTTTCCCCCTCTTTGCGGAGCAGAGAGCGGGCCGAAC
>Ga0105101_10001572_pt1 | contig 10015 bp, 9 predicted proteins | sample PPLLak21cMay2015_2_FD_87037 | JGI IMG/M metagenome (GOLD analysis project Ga0105101, IMG submission 87037) | Freshwater sediment microbial communities from Prairie Pothole Lake near Jamestown, North Dakota, USA - PPLs Lake P8 Core (1) Depth... | ecosystem: Environmental > Aquatic > Freshwater >...
AGCCACCAGCACCCCTCCCATTCTTACGACCAGGGCATCGGCAGCGAGCACCGCCTGGTCAAAGGCCCCGGCGAGTATGAGATCAGCGGCGTCCTGATACTGGGCGTCAGCACTTACCACGACTCCGTTAAAGGGCAGTCGCGCGGCAAGAACACTATCTACCTCATGGAGATCGACGGCGTCAACGTGCTCCACCTGGGCGACCTCGGCCACGCGCTGAACGACGAGCAGGCGGAGGAAATCGGCAACGTGGATATCCTGCTGCTGCCGGTGGGCGGGGTTAATACCATCAACGCGGCCATGGCCGCCGAGGTCATTCGCAAGCTCGAACCGAAGGTGGTCGTCCCGATGCATTACAAGACGGAAAAAGGCAGTCCGGACCTGGAGCCGGTGGAAAACTTCCTGAAGGAGATGGGCAAGACCCTGGTGGAGCCGCGCCCCAAGCTCACCATCTCCCGCAACAGCTTGCCCCTGACCACCGAGGTCGTCGTCCTCGCCGTTTAAACCTCGCCTGTCCCGCTTCGGCTTTTACTTGCTATCGAGGAAATCCACCAGGATTTTATTAAACACTTCGCGGTCTGCTTTGTTCGGGGCGTGGCCGTAGCCCGGCAGCACCACCAGCTTCGCGCCAGGTATCAGCCGCCCGGCGCGGCGGGCAATCCTCAGCGGCATATAGGGATCGCAGCGCTTCCAGATGATAAGGGTCGGCGTCTTTAAACCGCGCAGCGTTTCGTCACTAACGTTATTATAGTCGACCCCTTCCTTCGCCAGGAACCTGGGGAAAGGCTGCTGCCGGCGCAATACTTTACGCAGCCCCCAGAAAAACGTGAACAGGAAACTCCCCAGCCAGCTCATCCGCCCCAGCCCGGAAGAATCCGCGATGACGAGACGGCCCACCCGGTCGGGGCCTTTCAGCGCCGCGTCCAGGCACACCCGGCCGCCGAAGGAATGCCCCACCAGCGCCGGCCGGTCCAGCCGCAGCTCCTCGATGAGCCCCAGCAGGAAATCGGAGAAGTCCGGCAGGCAATAGCCTTTACTATCTCTATCGCTCTGCCCGAAGCCGATGAGGTCAGGAGCATAAAAAGTATAGCGCCCGGACAGGGAGGCCATAGTATCCAGCCAGTCACGGGAGTCGGACGCGCCGCCGTGCACCAGCACCACCGGCGGGCCGCTGCCGGCTTTCAGGCAGTGGATATGGCGGCCTTTTATCGTCAGCCGCAGGCTTTCGATACCGGGCAGGCTGTTTTCAGTTGTCATCGCGGGCGGCCTCAATTTTAATGAATTCTATGAACTCGCGGTGCAGCCGCGAGACGATCCTCTCTTTTCTATAGACGCAGAAAAAGTCGCGGTCCAGCTTCAGGCCGCGCACTCCTACCGGCATAACCCGGTCCGGCGCCAGGCTTTTCACCGCCAGATCGGAGATAAATGCGACGCCGGCGCCGGCTGCCACCGCCAGCATGACCGCCTGGGTGCTGCCCAGCACCAGGTGCGGCATCCATTTCCGGATATCCACCCCCTCTTTAGCCAGCAGGCTCTGCAGGCTGCGTTGCGTGCCGGAAGCGGCCTCGCGGAAGATGAAAGGCTCGCCGGCGAGCTCGGCCGGGTCCACTTCTCCTTTTTTAACGAAGGGGTGCTCCGGCGGGACGATAAGCACGATCTCGTCGCCGGCGATGCGGAAAAACTCCAGGTCGCGTCCTTCCGGCGGGGTGCCGCAAAACCCGATCTCGGCGGTATTGCTGCCGACGCGCTCGATGACCGCCAGGGAGTCGGACACATCCACCTGTATCTTCACGGCGGGGTGCTGCTGTTTGAATTTCGCCAGGAGGGGCGGCAGCAGATATTCCCCGGGGATGGTGCTGGCGCTGATGAGCAGGTCGCCGGCGACCTCGTCGCGCAGTTGCTCCAGGTCGTACTTGAGATGCTCGCGCTCCATGTCCACCGTTTCGGCGAAGAAGAGCAGCCGCTTGCCGGCGGCGGTCAGCGTCACCGCCCGCTGGGAGCGGTCGATGATCCTGATGCCGAGCTCCTGCTCCAGCTTCTGTATCTGGAAGGACACCGCCGGCTGGCTGATGCCGAGCTTTTTCGCCACCTCGGAAAAGCTGCCGAGCCGCGCCACTTCCTGGAAGGTATAAAGCTGCTCGATGTTCATGCTTCGTGGTTTAATATAAATAATCTTTATCTTGCGCCAAGCTTTTGCTTATGTTATGATCTCTCCTGACTATTCTATATTATCGAAACTAATTCATCAAGGAAGACGCAGGGGTGAAACATGCCATCTAAAACGATATTGATACAGTCCGAGACGCTGGGGAGGGGCAATGACGAGCTCGGTGAGTTGCTCATGGCTAGTTTCCTGCGGCTGCTCGGCGAGAGCAAGGAAAAGCCGGCGACATTAGTGTTCTGGAACACCGGCGTCCGGCTGGTCTGCGAGGGCTCGTGGGCGCTAAACCATCTTAAGACGCTGGAAGAACAGGGCATCGAAATCCTGGCCTGCCGCACCTGCCTCGATTTCTTCGAGCTCACCGAAAAGCAGAAGGTCGGCCAGCCCACCAATATGCTCAAGTCCATCGGGTCGATGCTCACCACAGATATGGTCTGCCTGTAATCAATCTTAAACACCAGATTATTTTGGTAATTGATGTTTGGTTATTGGTTATATTCTTCGTCCGTAGTACAATACCATGTAAGAGGTTATGATGCCCGACAAGAAAACACTCCGTCTCACTGAGACCGTCCATGGCGCGGGTTGAGCCTGCAAGATAGGTCCGGCGGACCTCGCTAAAGCTTTGGCCGGCCTCCCGTTCCGCTCGCACCCCGATATCATCGCGGGGATGGAGCGGGCGGAGGACGCCGGCGTCTTTAAGCTCAACGACGACCTCGCCCTGGTGCAGACGGTCGACTTTTTTACGCCGATTGTCGACGACCCCTTCGACTTCGGGCGGATCGCCGTTGCCAACGCCCTGAGCGACGTCTACGCCATGGGCGGCCGGCCGCTGACCGCGCTCAACATCGTCTGCTTTCCGAAGGACACTATGAATTTTTCGATACTGCATAAGGTCCTCGAAGGCGGGCTCGCCATGATGCACGAGGCGGATGTAGTCCTGCTGGGCGGCCATACGGTCGACGACCCGGAGCTCAAGTACGGCCTGGCGGTGACCGGCACCGTCCACCCGGCGAAAGTGGTCCACAGCCATACCGCTCGCCCCGGCGATAGGCTCATCCTGACCAAGCCGCTGGGCACGGGCATCATCAGCACGGCCATCAAGAGGGGCGTGGCCGGTAAAGCGGCCATCGCCCGCGTTATTAAGTCCATGACCTCGCTTAACAAGACTGCTTCGGAGTTAATGGCAGCCGCGAGCGCCAACGCCTGCAAGGACATCACCGGCTTCGGGCTGCTCGGCCATGCCTGTGAAATGGTCGAGGGCACGGAAGTCGGCTTCATAATCAATTCTGCTACTGTTCCTTTATTCCCTGAAGCTAAAGAATACTACGACCTGGGCATGGTTGCCGGGGGGCTGGGGCGCAACCGGGATTTCCGTAAAGACATGGTGGATTTTGCTCCGGGCGTTCCTCAATATCTACAGGACATTCTTTTCGACCCCCAGACATCCGGCGGCTTGCTGATCGCCGTCCCCCGGGCTAAAGCTCCCGGCCTGCTGAAAAACCTGCACGCCGCGGGCGTTGCCGAGGCGGCTGTAATCGGTGACGTGGTGGATAAGCCGAAGGGCAGAATAATCGTCGGGTAACCCTGATTATTAATACCCGCCCCGCTGCTGTAACCGCTCCCATGGCGCGTAGAATCGAAATTTACCCTGTTTAAGCGGCGGATCAATCTCTTGATAGGTTTAGCTGTGCGGTAACCCGGTTGAGGAGCTCCTGGTCGTCCTTAACGCCGCGCACGTCCAGCCCCGTCCGCCGGAAGGCCCGCACCATCATCTCGATGAGCCTTGTCTTGGAGAGCTTCTTGCCGCCGCTGAACTTGGCGGTCGAAGCCAGCCCTTCGAGGTAGGCATCCTCCTCGCGGTTGAGGAAGACGGACAGCTTGATCATGGACGACTTTCCCCCGGCCGGGGCGGCCTTCCCCGTTTCAGTGGCTTTTACAGGGGCGGGCCGGTTGCCGCCGGTAAAACGGTCCAGGGCTTTGGCGGCGGGGTAAGCGAGGTCTTCGGTTATCTTAACTCTTTTCATGCAGCACCTCTTCCGTAAACTTGCGGTAGGCTTCCGCCCCCTCGGAGCTTGGGGCATAGGTCAGTATGGACATCCCGGCGGCCGGCGCTTCCTTGAAACGCACACTGACGGGGATGGTGGTGTCGAACACTTTAATGCGGTCGCCGAAAGCCCGGCGGGTGACATCCATGACCTCGCGGCTATGCAGCGTGCGGGGGTTGGTCATGGTAAAAAGTATCCCCAGGATCTCCAGCGAGGGATTGAGCTTTTCCTGCACGCGGATGATGGTGCTTAATAAAAGGGCCAGTCCCTTCATCGCCAGGAAATCCGACTGGAGAGGTATCAGGACGCTGTCGGCAGCGGAGAGGGCGTTGATGGTCAGCAGTCCCAGGCTGGGCAGGCAGTCGACCAGGACATAGTCGTATTCGCGCCGCACCGGCTGGAGCATGTCCCGCAGCACCAGCTCGCGGGTGAAGGCGTTGACGAGGTCGAGCTGCGCCTGCGAAAGCTCGATATTCGCCGGGACGAGGTCAATGCGCGGGTTATCGGTCTTCAGGGTGACGTCGCGGATAGAGTAGCCACCGTTGTTCCGGATGGCGGTCGTCAAGACGTCGTAGACCGTAAGCTTCAGGTTGTCCGGGTTGAAGCCGAAACTGACGGTCAGGCTGCCCTGCGGGTCCCAGTCCACCAGGAGCACACGCTTGCGGTGCTCGCTGAGGCTCTGGGCGAAGGCCGCCGCGGTGGTCGTCTTGCCCACGCCGCCTTTCTGGTTGGTGATACAGATCACGGGCATGGCTTTAATCTCCCGCGAAATTATAGCGCAACTGCGCATATGCGTCAAAACAGTACTGGGCGTTTAAGAAGGCGAGGGTTTACTTGCTCATGTGAGTTTTATCTCTTGACAAATAACACTCAAAAATGATAAATTTATATGTGTTAGCAGTCGGGTAAGGAGACTGCTAACGAATAACATGCTCACTCCAAGAAGCAGCAGAATACTCAACTATATCGTCCGGCAGTATATCGAGAAGGCGGCCGCAGTGCCCTCGCAGGACATTGCCGACAAAGCCGAACTCGGCGTAAGCCCGGCTACCATCCGCAACGAGATGGCTTTCCTGGAAAAGGAGGGCTACCTCATCCGGCCGCATACATCGGCGGGCTGTATACCGTCGGACAGGGGCTACCGCCATTATGTCGAGTCGATAGATGCACTCAGGCTCCCGCTCGAGGAGCAGCACCTGATCAGCCATACTTTCCACCAGGCGGAACGGGAGGTCGAGGCATGGGTGAGCCTCACCGCCACTCTTCTGGCGCGGCTGGTGCAGAATGTGGCCGTCGTTAGCCTGCCCAGGTCTACAGACTGCAAGCTCAAACATCTGGAGCTTATCGCCGTGCACGGCACCCAGGCACTGGCCGTCGTCGTCCTGGACGGCGCTAAGGTCAAACAAAAGCTGGTCAACTTCAGCCAGCCGGTCGCCCAACCATCCCTGTCCGTTGCCAGCGGCAGGATGAATTCAGCCTATAACGGTCTGACCGCGGCGCAAATCACCGCCACGAAACTGGATCAGCAGTCGCAACTGGAGAAGCAGGCGTCCGATTACCTGGTGGGGATTATGCAGGCCGAGGACAGGCAGGAATACCAGGAACCGTACCTCGACGGCTGGCATTTCATATTAAATCAGCCCGAGTTCGCCCAGAGCGACCGCATGAGTTCCCTGATGGAGCTCGTGGAGGGTCGTGGATTACTAAAGGTCATCGTGCCGGAGACGCTGGGACGGCAGGGCGTGCAGGTCATCATCGGCAAGGAAAACCAGAACGAGGTCGTCCAGAACTGCAGCGTGGTCATCAGCCGCTACGGCCTGCCTGAGGACGCCACCGGCACCATCGCGGTGGTCGGCCCGACGCGCATGCCCTATACGCGTACAATACCTACGGTCTATTACCTGTCATCGGTTTTAACGCGGCTACTGGCCGGACTGTACGGCCGGGAACTATACGGCAAACAGGACGCGGAGCGATCATGACCACAGATAGGGAAGATATCAACAAAGGACAGGCGGCGCCGGAAGACATCGAAAACCTGGAAAAAGCGCTCGCAGACGAAAAGAAGAAGGCCGAGGAATACCTCGCCGCGTGGCAGCGGACGCAGGCCGACTTCATCAATTATAAGCGGCGCACCGAGCAGGAAAAGCAGGAGTTCAACAGCTTCGCCAACGCCAACCTGGTGTGCACTATCCTGCCCGTCCTCGACGACCTGGAGCGGGCGCTGGACGCCGTGCCGGAAGAGTACGCCGGCCACGACTGGGTGGAAGGGGTAAAGCTCGTCGAGCGCAAATTTAAGACCGTCCTCGAAGGACAGGGCGTCAAGCCCATTTTATGCCTGGGGATGGAATTCGATCCTAAGTACCACGAAGCCCTCCGCCGCGCCAGGGGCGAGGAAGGCACGGTCGTGGGGGAATTACAGAAAGGCTATATGTTGAACGATAAGCTCCTCCGCCCCGCTAAAGTGGTAGTCGGCAGCGACAAAGAGGCAGCGGAGAAGGAACCGGACACTAAGGAGGAAGAAGAAAATGGCTAAAGCAGTCGGCATTGACCTGGGGACCACTTTCAGCGAAGTAGCGGTGCTGGAAGGAGGCGAACCGGTAGTCATCACCAGCTCCGAGGGGAGCCGTTTATTCCCCTCGGTGGTAGCGATAAATAAGAACGGTGAAAGGCTCGTGGGGCAGATCGCCAAGCGGCAGGCCATCACCAACCCCGAGAATACCATCTACAGCATCAAGCGCTTCATGGGGAGGAAGTGGGGAGAGCCGGCCGGCCGCGAGCTGCCCGTCGAGGAGGACGCCAAGCGCAAGACGTATAAAGTCACCCGTGCCGCCAACAACGAGGTGCGGGTGCTGATGGGCGGTAAAGAGTACAGTCCGCCGGAAATATCGGCGATGATCTTGCAGAAGCTCAAAGCCGACGCCGAGGCGTACCTCGGAGAGAAGGTGACCGACGCGGTCATCACCGTGCCGGCCTACTTTAACGACGCCCAGCGCCAGGCCACAAAAGACGCCGGCGCCATCGCCGGACTGACCGTGCTGAGGATCATCAACGAGCCGACCGCCGCCGCGCTGGCCTACGGGCTGGACAAGAAAGGCGACGAGACGGTGGCCGTTTACGACCTCGGTGGCGGGACCTTCGATATCTCCATCCTGGAGCTGGGCGAAGGCACCTTCCAGGTGAAGTCCACCAACGGCGATACCCACCTTGGCGGCGACGACTTCGACCAGCGGGTCATTGACTGGCTGGTCGCTGAATTCAAGAAAGACCAGGGCATTGATCTAAGCAAGGACAAGACGGCTTTGCAGAGGCTAAAGGAAGCGGCGGAAAAGGCGAAGATCGAGCTGTCCTCGGTGCAGCAGACCGAGGTCAACCTCCCCTTTATCACCGCCGATGCCTCCGGCCCCAAGCACCTTAATATCACCTTAACGCGCTCGAAGCTGGAGCAGCTGGTCATGGACCTTGTGGACAAGACGATGGGTCCGTGCCGGCAGGCGCTGACCGATAGCGGCAAGACCGCCGCGCAGATCGACGAGGTGATACTGGTGGGCGGGCAGACCCGCATGCCTTTAGTGCAGGAAAAGGTCAAGCAGTTCTTCGGCAAGGAACCGAACAAGAGCGTCAACCCGGACGAGGTCGTGGCAGTCGGCGCGGCCATCCAGGCGGGTGTGCTCAAGGGCGAGGTCAAGGACGTATTGCTCCTCGACGTAACGCCGTTGACGCTGGGTATCGAGACGCTGGGCGGCGTCGCCACGCCGCTGATCCCGCGCAACACTACTATCCCCACCGCTAAAAGCCAGATATTCAGCACTGCGGCCGATAGCCAGCCGGGCGTGGAAATACACGTCCTCCAGGGCGAACGGCCCATGGCCAACGATAACCGCACGCTGGGCCGGTTCATGCTGGACGGCATTCTGCCGGCGCCGCGGGGCGTCCCGCAGATCGAGGTCACTTTCGACCTCGACGCCAACGGCATCCTTAACGTGCGGGCGCAGGACAAAGGGACCGGCAAGGAGCAGAAGATAACCATCACCGCTTCCAGCGGCCTCTCCAAGGACGAGGTAAACAAGATGCAGCGCGAGGCGGAGATGCACGCCGCCGAGGACACGAAACGCCGCGAGGAAATAGAGACGCGGAACACGGCCGACACCATGGCCTACACCGCGGAGAAGACTTTAAGAGAAAACAAGGACAAGATTCCCGCCGACCTCAACAGCGAGGTCGAAGCCAAAGTAGCCGCGGTTAAGAGCGCCCTGCAGGGCGCGGATACCGAAGCCATCAAGCGCACCTCGCAGGAGCTCAACGCTACCATGCAGAAAATCGGCGAGGCTATTTACAAACAGCAGCAGCCCCCGCCGCCCGGGGGAGAACAGCAGCCGCCTCCGCCGCCTCCGGGGGGAGAGGGAGGACCGGGCGGTAAAGACGAGGGCACGGTGGAGGGCGAGTTCCGGGAAGTGTAGCTTCAAAAACGGATTTTTCGAGAGAGGGGGCAGTTTAAGGCTGCCCCTCCTTTGTTTGCTTACGGTTTTTCCTGTAACTCCAGCGTGACAGATAACTCCTCTTCACCGCGTATTATTTCCAGGGTGATACTATCTCCGGGGGCATAATATTCGGCGAGGAAAGAATAGAATTCATCACTGTTGTTGACTTCGCGGTTGTCTATCATGGTGATGATATCGTTTACCTCTATGCCACCCATCGCCGGTTCACTGATACCCGTAACTTTAGCGCCGCTGACAATAATATTATTGCTGGTTACAACGTCCTCTGGAGAAATGTCTGCTGCAGTAATCCCTGACCAGGGATATTTGTATTCGATAGTAGGATGTCCGCTACTTCCCCCTCGGAAAGCCCCGATACATTTTGCTATCTTCTGTATCATATTTGACGTAACGGCCATACCGATGCCGTCCCCTATAATTGGACTAATCCTGGCAATAACAACCCCGATTACATCTCCATTGGCGTTAAAAAGCGGTGAGCCTGAATTCCCGAAATTCACCGCCGCATCGAATTGCAACAAGTTAGCCGTACGTATTTCTCCTATCGTTGCAGCACGATTTATCTGGCTGATGACTCCCGTCGTAATTGTGCCTTCCAGGCCAAGCAGCCTGCTTTCTTCATCATCGCCGGGACTCCCGATAATGAAGACGGGGTCGCCCACATTGACGCTTCTCGAATCCACCAGGTCGACCGAGGGCAGGTCAGGGATTTCCAGGTCTGGACCACTACCGAAGGAATAACTTAAAAAGGCAATATCCGCTTCCTTTGAACCTGCCATAAAGACCCCATGGTAGGTAGTTCCGTCCTGTAAGGTAATATAAATGGTCGTCATGCCTTCTACAACGTGATAAGCCGTGACTATCATGTTGGAATCAATTGGCGTGGTATTACCCGTGTAGCTTTCGTCCACGAGAAACCCTGACCCGAGCAGGTGTGTGCCGTCCGATATCGTTACGATGGCCTCGTGGACTTTATCATAAAGCTCCCGTGATTGGAGCACTGAGCTATCTAGAACGTTCTGGGTATCCTCTGCAAAAGTTTGGAGATTTGTTATTTGAGAGCCGGCGCCCAGGATATCACTCTCGATTTCTGTAAACCGGCCTCCCGCCGTCTCCGTATACTGGGTCAGTGAAAGTTTCGTGCCGTCCAGGGCGTCGTTAGTCAAGACAAGCTCTTCATGAAGCCCGTCATCCGCCTCAGCCAATCTGCCGGCTGTCTCGTTCAAGGTATTTTCCAGTCCATCGAACGATTGTGCCAGGTCGGTTTCCAGGTCATCGATCTGCCCTGTTAAGCTGTAGATGAA
>Ga0105101_10001573_pt1 | contig 10014 bp, 10 predicted proteins | sample PPLLak21cMay2015_2_FD_87037 | JGI IMG/M metagenome (GOLD analysis project Ga0105101, IMG submission 87037) | Freshwater sediment microbial communities from Prairie Pothole Lake near Jamestown, North Dakota, USA - PPLs Lake P8 Core (1) Depth... | ecosystem: Environmental > Aquatic > Freshwater >...
GAGATTGTCTTTGATGGTGTGTTGCGGTACGAGTATGAGCAGGAGGTCTGAAATGTGCTGGCGCATTTGCAGGTAGGCCGGAAGGATGACTTCCTCGTCCTCCGGCCATGTACTGCCTGCCACGATCACTCGTTTGCCCCGGAGAATTGCGGGGGGAATGATGCTCCGCTTGCGTGCTTCGGCGCTGCGCGTGGCTACTTGATCGTACCGCGTGTCCCCGATGACTTCAAGGGTTGGCCGGGTCGTACCGAGCGACCGGAAGACTTCAAGATCCGAGGAAGACACGGTAAGAATGTGGTCAATAGCATTGTAGACATTGCGGTGGAAAGGCTTCAACAAGGGAAGCCTGCGCGGCGTGCTCCGGCGCATCGTAGCATTGGCGAGGATCACCGGGATCTTGCGGCGCTGCAATTCCCAGATGTGGTTTGGCCAGATATCGTATCGCACCATCACTGCCAAAGTGGGTTGAACGAGCTCCAGGAAGCGCCGGGCATTCCTCCGTGAATCGAATGGAATATAGCTGATGACGTCCGCGAGGGGGTAGGTACGGGAGTGCTCATAGCCCGAAGGGGAGAAGAATGTGACGATGATCTTGAGCTCCGGCATATGGTGCCGGAGGGCCGCGATGATCGGCTTGGCCTGTTCGAACTCGCCCATGGACGAGGAATGCACCCAGAGGCGGGGACCGTTCCCGAGACCCGCAGTGCCTGTCGCAAGTGTGTCGAAGAGTCCGCGGCGTCCCCGGATGGCCTTGCGAACCTTACTCTTGAAAAACGCCAGGATTCGAACTGTAAGCCAGAACAGAGGAATGACGAGAGCACTGTAGAGACACTTCCAGATCATAGATGCGGCGCCTCGTGAGAAAGCAAGTCGTCAGCTGCACGGACGAGTTGATCGACAGTGATATCGTTCATGCAGCGAAAATGGCCGAGGGGGCACCGGTCACGCCCGATGTGCGTACACGGGCGGCATCGCAGGCCGTCAGCCTCGATGACCCGCGCCTCGGTGCCAAAAGGGAAGAAACCAAACTGCCTGACCGTGGATCCGAACAGAGCAACAACCTTCCGCTTTCTTGCGGCGGCTACATGCATCAACCCCGAATCGTTGGAAATGACAAGCGCACAGGCATCCATGGCCGCAGCGGTCTCCAGCAGGGTGAGTTCTCCTGCCAGCACAACGACAGGCACCCCGGGGAAAAGCGCATGGATTGTCGACGCAACGGCATCACAGCGCGCACGCTCTCCGGCACTGCCGAACAGCATTACCGGCAATCCACGGGACATCCCCAGCATGCCGGCAGCAGCAGCGAATCGTTCGGGGAGCCACATCTTGGTCGCATGCCGTGCCGACGGGCAGATTCCCAGGGCAAGCCGTTCCGGACCGATGCCGTATCCGCGTAACCTGTGGGCGGTACGGTCCCGCACATCCTCCGGCACGAAAATCTCCAGACCCGCCCCGTCATCGACAACGCCGAACGATGACAACGGTTCGCAATAGCGCTGGGCGACACCCGGCGCGCCCCCACAGAGCGGATAGAGATCTATCTTGCAGCACACCAGCACCGATCGCGCAAACTTGCGCTTCCGAATACGCACAACGCGTAGCGCGCCCATACAGAGCACTCTGCTGCGAAGACTGTCGTGGATGTCGATCAGGAGGTCATAGCCGGATTCCCCGATGTTTTTTCGGAGGCGGCGAAGGTCGGCCAGAGTGCCGTGCGACGGGAACACTCGCGTCTGTGAAATGTGAGGATTGTAGCGGACAAGGTCCGCATACTCCTCCTTCACCAGATACTCGATCTGACACTGCGGGAACCGGGAGTGAAGCGCACGGATCAGCAGGGACGAGAGAACAATGTCGCCGACGGAACTTAACCGGACGATGAGTGTTTTATTTAGTATACGCTCCATGCCGGTTGCGCGATATGGTACCAATTTTCCTCGGCAATTGCAACGAACGGCACAGGGCTGTCCATGGAGGTGCGTCACGATGAATCGTCCGGCCACGCTGGGTGAGCTCCGCACGAGCGGATACGTCGTTCGTTCGGTGAAAGACGAGCTCAGGGAAAATCTGATCGCCCGGCTGCGGGGCAAGGACCTGCTGTTTCCGGGGATCATCGGTTACGATCAGACTGTTATCCCTGCGCTCGTGAACGCGCTCCTTGCCCGTCATGACATTATTCTTCTCGGATTGCGCGGACAGGCAAAAACCCGCATCGTGCGGCAGCTGCACTTGCTCCTCGATGAGTATGTACCGGTCGTCGCAGGGAGCGAGATCAACGACAATCCGTTTGCTCCCGTGAGCAGGCACGCAGTCGATCTCGTGCGGGAGAAGGGTGACAACACACCGGTCGAGTGGCTTCACAGGAGCCAGCGTTACGGCGAGAAGCTTGCGACCCCGGACGTCACAATTGCCGATCTCATCGGGGACATCGATCCCATCAAAGCCGCGACACAGCGGCTCCATTATGCCCACGAGGGTGCAATTCATTTCGGCATCATTCCGCGGACGAACCGCGGAATATTTGCGATCAACGAGCTTCCGGATCTTCAGCCGCGGATCCAGGTCGGGCTCTTCAACATCCTTGAAGAGAAGGACATCCAGATCCGGGGCTTCAACATCCGCATCCCGATGGACATCATGCTCGTGTTCACTGCTAACCCCGAAGACTACACGAACCGGGGCAACATCATCACACCGCTCAAAGACCGGATCGACTCGCAGATCATGACGCACTACCCGCGCTCACTCGATGATGCCATCCGGATAACCGAACAGGAAGCGCATGTGGCACGGAACGGCAAGGAGATCCGCATCCCCCGGTTCTTCAAGGAGATAGTGGAGCACGTGGCGCTCGAAGCGCGGACCAGCGAATTTGTCGACCAGAAGTCCGGTGTCAGCGCCAGGCTGACCATCTCCGCGATGGAAAACCTCGTGAGCAACGCAGAGCGCCGCGCGATTATCACCGGGGATCCGGTGGTGATCCCCCGGCTGTGTGACCTTCCCCATATCCTCCCGGGCGTCACAGGGAAGATTGAGCTGGTGTTTGAGGGGGAACAGGAAGGCAGTGTGAAGGTCGGCCGGGCACTTGTCGGAAAGGCTGTTCGCGAGACATTCAAGCGGCACTTTCCGGATCCCCTCCGCAAGCCGCCAAGGTCGAAGCCCGAACAACCGGGCCACCGTGCAACGGACGACACAGGGTACGCCGGCATCATCGCATGGTTCGAAGGAGGCAATGTCGTCGAAGTCGCCGATGACATGCCGTCTGCCGCCTACCGGCGTGAACTCGAAAAGGTCCGCGGCCTTCGCGACGTCGCGCTGCGCTGCATGCCGGACGTTGAGCCCCTGTATGAACTCCCGGTTGTCATGGAGCTGGTCCTCGACGGTCTCCACCAAAACTCCAAGATTGCCAAGGAGGAGGTCGACCACCACACATCGTACAAAGACATGGTCGGGAGCATCTTTCCGGCAAACGCAAGGATCAACGAGGAGGACTGACCATGAAGAGGAGAGCACATGCGACCGGGATGGCGGAACCGATGAAACAGCAGGGCCTGGTTCAATGAGATTCCAGTATGCACAGTGGCAGGAAGATTCCGCCACAGATGAGACACGTTTGCAGAAGCTCGTGTCGCTGTTCAGCTACCTGGTTACGCAAACCAGCGGCGATGTCGATGAGGCCCTGGAGTGGTTGCGGCAGGTAGCGGAGGAGTACATGCTGTTTGACGAGGAACTGTCGATGGATGACCTCATCGACAAGCTCCGTGAGATGGGGCTCATTGCCGATACGCGATCGGGCATCCAGCTGACCTCTGCGGGAGTGAAGAGAATCCGTCAGGATGCACTCAAGGAGATATTCACGTCGCTCCGGCACTCCTCGCCCGGCGCGCACGACACCCGCGTCACTGGCGCGGGTGTCGATCGTCTGAGCGAGACGAAGAAATTCACCTTCGGCGATCAGCCGACGAACATCGATCTCACCACGACATTGACAAATGCCTTCCGACGCAGCGGGATTGACGAGTTCATGCTGAAGGAAGAAGATCTCGAAGTATACGAGACCGAATATCAGGCCAAGTGTGCGACGGTTCTGATGCTCGATATCAGTCACAGTATGATTCTGTACGGTGAGGACCGCATCACGCCTGCCAAACGTGTCGCGCTGGCGCTGTCCGAAATGATAATGACCCGTTTTCCCAGGGATTACCTTGCCCTGATAGCATTCGGCGACGAGGCACAGGTGCTGAGCATCGCGGAGTTGCCGTTTCTGAACGTGGGTCCGTTTCACACGAACACCCGTGCCGGCCTGCAGCTTGCGCGGAATCTCTTGCGCCGGCGCGGCGGCGCGAACAAGCAGATTTTCATGATCACGGATGGGAAACCATCCGCCATCACTCTTCCCACGGGGAAGCTCTTCAAGAATTCGTTCGGTCTTGACCCGAAGATTGTGAACAAGACGCTGGATGAAGCCGTCGCTTGCCGGCGTGAGAAGATCCCCATCACGACCTTCATGGTGGCGCAGGACCCGCTGCTGGTCAACTTTGTCGAAGAACTCGCAAGGGCCAACCACGGCCGGGCGTATTATGCGTCGTCAGGAAACCTCGCGGAGTGCGTGTTCGTGGACTACATCCGGAACAGAAAAAAGCGGTTTACCGGGTAAACGCTTCCTGCAAGACCCGTCCCTGCCGTCCGGGCGTAAACCCGGCCCCCGTGAGCGCTGAAAGCGTCGGTGCAATATCTGCGGGTGAAGCCTCCGCCGCATAGACACCCTTCTTGACGCCGGCACCCATGATAAACAGTGGCACATGAGCATCTGGTTCGTATGGCCGCCCGTGCGAAGCCCCCTCGTCGTGTCCCGCATCGATGAAGAGCGGCTTGAAGAAGAAGGTCACATCGCCGCTCCGCGTACGGGAGTAACTGTTTCTTGCGCGCATCTCGAGTGAAGTGGACGGTGTGAGGTGCTCGATCTCTTCGCGTGCATACGCCGCCGCAATGCCATCGAATTTCCTGAGCACACCCATCATCAGCAATGATGCCTGCTCCGGAGTGATGGCGCGCCCGGCGAGAGCCTTCGTGGAAAACGTCACGCTGTTGTTGTACTTCCCTTCAAACCAGGGTGTTCCTTCGGGCGGGGCACCGAATGCCGCCGTGAGGGAGCTTTCACAGGCCGCAAGCACCGCAGTGCCTGACAGACGCCGGGCGACGTCGCGTCCTGAGGCCGTTGCCAGATACCGCGGAATGGGGCTGACGGCATGATCGCTGCTCAAGGTGATGAGACACTTCGCCAGTCCAACCTCCCTGTCAAGGAACCGGAAGAAGTCGCCGAGGATCCGGTCCATTTGCACCATCATTTCCAGTACTTCCCAGCTGTGAGGCCCAAATGCGTGACCCACGTGATCGGTGGAGGAAAAACTGATGCAGAGCAGATCAGTGACACCCCGGCGGCCCAGTTGCTCTCCGCGGACTGCCTCGCGGGCGAGTGCGGCAAGTGCCTCGCTCGCGTAGGGACTCTTCATCAGGGCCGAATAGTACGATGGGGTACGCCGGGTGGTGTCATTCCCGGTGATGCGATGGGGGAATGTGGTCCCCATCCCGTTACCGCCGTCTTCATAGGGTGCATCATCTTTGTCCATGGCATGAAAAGCGGAGATCGGGAGCGAGCGTTGCCAGATGCGTCCAAAATAGCCGTTGACAATTCCTGAGGCGTTGAACCGGCGTACCCAGGCCGGAAGGTCCGTCCCGTAGTACGACGAGGTGACAAACGTGGAGTCGCGCATCCAGAGCGCCAGATTGGCGTATTTTCCACCGAGGAGGATGGCCGCCCGGTCCTTATGGGAAAGCGAAATCACCTTGCCGCGGAATCCCGTGCTGATCCGGAGCTGGTCACCGAAGGTGAGTGTCTGCAGGTTCGCCGGTGATCGCCCCTGTCCCTGTCCCCCGATGATGGTCGTCGTGGTGTCTGCGACACAATAGATGGATCGTCCGGCCAGGTTGTCCCACCAGGAGTTGCCTACTATTCCGTTGACGCGGCCATACGCACCGGTTGACAGCACCGCATGGCCCGGGCCGGTGGACGTGCTGGCATGTTCATACACCACGTTGGTGAATAGCGCACCGTTGTTCATCAGCCGGACGAAACCATCGGGTCCGAAGTGCTGACGGAATCGCGGCACATAATCGAAAGGGACCTGATCGAGCACGATGAACACGACGAGCTGCGGAGGGGATTGCGACATCCCCGCAGTGCAGGCCGTTGTGAGAAGAATGAGCGGGAGAACCCCCCGGTGGAGAAGCCTGGTCATCATGATCTCCGGAAGGAAATTTGTAGGACCTAATATCCTCAACATGAAGAGCCAATGTCAAGAAAAATTAGGCAGTGTCCTCATTTGAATCGGGGCACGGTCTGCCCGGGGCCCTGGGCCGGTGCCAACCAGACTCCCGGCCAGGGCCCTCGAGTTTCGTCTGCCAAAGGGGATGCCGGCGGAATCCGTCGACCTTTGATTTGAAGATGACACGAAGAGTCCTGATCACCAGGCAGTTTCACGTTGTCCCAGAGGAGGCTCCACCTTCACACGGGGCGTCTGCCCTGAATGATCCGGATAAGCACTGCAGCCAATGCAAACACAAGCAGAAGATGGATGAACCCACCCATCGTATACCCGCTAATGAGTCCCAGCGCCCAGAGGATCAGCAGAACGACGAATATTGTCCAAAGCATGGCTACCCTCCTTGTTGGTTGTTTGAGATGATTAGCATGCTGTTTTGATGCTGCAAATGGACGCGCCAGGATGACCGCTTGCCCGAGCCGTCCAATTTGCGAGATCTTTGAAAGTCTGCGACAGATTGCGCGACAGCATCTGTGGCCAGGTTTTGGATTTCGGAGTCAAGCGCTTGACAGCTTTTCTGTTCTGTCGCATTCGATCTCCTAAGTGCTTGATTCCAGCCCGTTCTTCACGGTCGTGTGCTGTCCATTTCGACGCCCGGACGCCCGGCGCTTGATTTCTGTCAATTCAGGAATCGACGAACCCGGAGCGATGTTCTCACCCAGAACCGTTCCCAGCACGAGTATGGGGACAGCAAGAAACAGTCCGACAATGCCCCATATCCAACCCCAGAACACCAGCGACAGAATGATTATGACGGGGTTGACTGTGAACTGCCTGCCCAGAACCATCGGAGTGATGAAGTTCCCCTCCACGAATGTCACCAGGAAGTAGATGGCTGGGGCGAGGAGCGCGTGGCCAACACTGTCAAAAGAAAACAATGCCACCATCGCAACTATGATCTCTCCTGCCAGAGCCCCGAGGTAGGGCACAAAGTTGATCAGCCCGGCAAGCGCGCCCCACAAGACGGGGTTTGGCATCCCGATGAAGAACATTCCCAGGCCGACAGCGAGTCCTGTACATACGTTGATTATCGTAAGAGTGAGCAGATAAGCCGAGAGCCGTGACTCGATGTTCCGGACGATCTGGAGGAAGGAACCGCTATCCTTCTTCGCTGAACAGAGGCGTGCAATCCCTCTCCACAGGTGATCTCCGGATCCAAGCAGGAAATAGAGAAGAACAACGATAACGACTCCGTTACTAATCATCGCCTGAGTTCCACCTAACAATGTCTCGCTGAACGATCCATTCTTGATATTGACAGCGGGACTCTTCGGATCATCCCTTGCGGCGATATTGCCCACATCGTCGGCGGCCTTCCGGATCTGATCGATAGGCCGGACGAGAACTCTCACCTTACGCTCGATAGTTCTTATGCGCTCCGGTGCCTGAGATATCCACTCCCGCGCCGGATCAATCAATTGCAGGGAGGCAAAGCCAACCACCCCAATGACAACGACCAATGTCACAGCGGCGCCGAGCATCCTGGGTACGTGTATGCGCTCCAATGCCCCCGTCACGGGGCGTAAGACGATATAGGAGAACAACGCGAAAACGACGGGAATCAAGACATCACGGGCAAAACCAAGCATATGCACAAAGAGCACAATGAAGATTCCCATCAGCAGGAGTGTAGAGAGCGGGGAATACTTGCGCAGATGGTCCAGCCACCCGGAATCGGGCGTCTCGCCTTTTCTTTCCGTGTGCACTGCATTCATTGTTTTGAAGATCCCAGTTTCTTCAGTGTGATCGAGTGTTCAAGGCCCGGTTGAAGCGCCTTAATGAATGCGTTCTTGAGTATTCCGCCGATTGTGGAAAGAATGTCCGCCTTCGGATCGTCGAAAGTTCCGCTCAGCGGGATGCTCGTTCCGAGCTGATCCTCTGAATGATTCGTGAGAAGCTCGGTTACTCCCGCCACCAGTGCCTCCCAGAGGAGTTGCATCGGGTTCTTTCCGTCCCTCTCCAGATCCAGCACGCGCAAGTTTCTGAAGAGCGGCTTCACGTACCCTGTGAATCTCCCCTCTGCCGCAGCCAGCTCCGCATACATCTGAAAGACTCCCGATTCAACATCCACGGCGGCATACGCGTCAAAAAAAAATCATTCAACCTTGTCAACTCGACGCTCTTGAGTTGAATGGCGGCTTTGTTCCTTGCGAGGATGAGCGATGGACATCACGCCCTGCGCGCGCGCTTTTCCGTTTCACTGCCCGCCAGGGCGTCCACCGCGCCTTTTATGTTGTGCGTCAGGTCGGCAGTCGCCGCCTTGGCGCCTTCGTATGCCTCCTCGATGGCGTCTACTTGTTCACTGGTGGTTTTTTTGATGGAGTCCATTCGCCGGGAATTTTCTTTCAGCAGCTTCTTTCTTGTGGCAGACCCCTTGTCCGGAGCGTACAGTATGCCGAAAGCTGTTCCTGCGGCGAACGCGCAGAGAGTACCCAATACAATTTTCGATGCACTCATGATCGTATCCTTTTCGCGTTGTGGAGATGGGCCTTTTTTTGGGGGGTGGAGTCAGTTCTCCTCTTCTGAATCTCCGGAATGCGCAAATGCTTCTTCGTTGATCGTTTCAGCACACTTAGAGAGAAGCTTGTCTGCTTCACTCTCTTCGTCGAGAGTTTCCTGGAGCATCGATGCCGCTTTCGTAAACCCCAGGACCTCTGCACTGGAACGGAGCGACCCATACCCTGAGATTTCGTAGTGTTCCACCTTCTGAGCGGCCATGATCAGCCCCGCGTCACGCACACTCCCTCTCTCGTGGTCTTCAATGACTTCGTCGGCCTCTTTGGTCAAACCCTCCATGCCTTCACACTTCTTCGATGCAACGGGGAGGCCGCTTGCCACGAAGACTTTTTCGAGCCGGGAGACTTGACCTTCCGTCTGCGTCAGGTGATCCTGAAGCGCGGTTGTCAGCTCTTCCGATTCTGCTGCCTTCGCCAATTTTGGTATTGCCTTGAGAAGATGCTTCTCAGCCCAGTAGATGTCTCGAAGCCCTTCTTCGTAGAGCTTCTTAAACTCTTCGGCCGCCGATCCTTTGGATGCCCTCGGCGATGTCATCGTCTGCGAGGCATTTCCATAGCGACCCGATCCCGACCTGCGCTTCTGCGTTGCCATATCTGACCTCACTGAGTTTGTGTGTGGATAGCTTGACGCTCGATCGGGCGTCATTGGTGAGACAATGATACATGTCAGAAGACTGTTTGACAATCGGTGAATCAGCCTAATTTGCGGCTAGAGGATCTAGCGGAGAAGAAGTTCCAACGAACGTAGCCGTCTCGTGGTCACCAAGGTCAGCTCGGATTAACAAGTGAACCGGCTGTGTACCCTAAGGACAATTACTCCGCTGGCTGTATGCCATTCCTTCGTCCGGAAACGGGCTTACGATGAAGGCGGCAGCTTGGTGTGGCTGTGAAGAGGCGTGAGACATCTTGTGCGAAGGACCCGGATGCCATACAGTGGGTACTGTAATTATCGGGGGTGCATTCTAGAGTACTCTTTCTAGGAATTGTCCGGTATCAAAGCCGATCGGCAAATTACAGTCAACCGCTGATTGTTAAGGATTTCACCGTTCCTTACTCTGTGTTGGCGAGGAGAACCAATTATCCCACCATAACGAGAGAGGTGAGGGACGGAA
>Ga0105101_10001577_pt1 | contig 9998 bp, 12 predicted proteins | sample PPLLak21cMay2015_2_FD_87037 | JGI IMG/M metagenome (GOLD analysis project Ga0105101, IMG submission 87037) | Freshwater sediment microbial communities from Prairie Pothole Lake near Jamestown, North Dakota, USA - PPLs Lake P8 Core (1) Depth... | ecosystem: Environmental > Aquatic > Freshwater >...
ACGTCTTGTGCCTTCTGTCGCCAAGTGCGGTGTTCTCGATCAAAGACCGTTAAGTAAGTGTCATTCTGGTCCAGAATGAATCCATAAGTTCACCCCCGGCTAAGCTATAGTTAAATCAAGAGGCCTGCCTTCGGCGGATCGCAATGAGAGGTAATAACAGTGGATGGCATCAGTGATATCAGAATCGCCGGCATGGACGAGAATCGTCCACCGCGACTCAGAAAGGAACCGTATATCAACCTTTATTTCCGGCTGTTGCACAAGGCGCCACCAGACTGGTGCGAGGGCTTCAATGATCTGCTCGTAAAGCACGAGTACACGCCAAAAATATACGCCGAGGAGGGTCTGTACATCGAAACCTGGGTAAGAAGCCCGGATGAGATCGCCGGATTATTTCAGGTTCTCAAAGAAAAAGTGACAGAGTGCACGGCACAATACATTGAGAAGATCGCTGCCAGTAAACGCGATTCAGACAGCGACAATGATCTCTTGCAGAAGGAAGGGAGTGGCGAGCAGGGCCGGCTGAACAGGGTCATTGCCGGACTTGATTTTGGCGCGTAACCGCCGCCGTGTGTGGGGAGCTCAGGAAGTTCAACGAGCAGCCTAACGGACGAATCGATGACGCAGCCAGGCGATAGCGCCGGGCAGGATGGAGATGACGATGATCACGAGCATCACCAGCGTCAGATTCTTGCGCACCACCGGCAGGTGGCCGAAGAAGTAACCGGCCAGCACGAACAGCCCGATCCAGAGAACGCTGCCGGCGAAGCTGAACGCCAGAAACCGGGCATACGGCATGTGCCCGACCCCGGCCACGAACGGTGCGAAAGTGCGCAGGATCGGCAGGAAGCGCGCGAGCAGAATGGTCTTGCCGCCGTGGCGGTTGTAGAAGTCGCGGGTGCGGTCGAGGTACTTGCGATTGAGCAGCCGTGAGTCGGTGTGGCGGAACACGCGTGGTCCGAGGTGGTGGCCGATCCAGTAATTGGTGTTGTCGCCGCCGAATGAAGCAGCGATGAGCAGCGGGATCAGCCACTGTACGTCGAGCCCGCTGCCGGCGGCCAGGGTGCCGGCGACGAACAACAGCGAATCGCCGGGCAGGAACGGCGTTACCACGAAGCCGGTCTCGGCGAAGATGATGACGAACAGCAGCGCGTACACCCACAGGCCGTAATCATTCAGGAACGCGCCGAGATAATTGTCGAGGTGCAGGAAGATATCAACCAGCTGCGCGATCAGTTCCATGACATAGCCCTGCGTGTAGTTACCTGGTTGAAAGCACGGGACATCACGGATTGCTCCAGTCTACCAAACCGCTGTAGGCCGTTCCGATGACCACCAGGCCGAAGGCGATGCGGTACCAGGCAAACAGGCTGAAGTCGTGGCTGCTGATATAGCGCAGCAGCCAGCGTACGCACAGAAAGGCGGAGACGAACGCGGAGACGAAGCCCGCCGCCCACATGCCGAGGTCATCGGTGGTGAGCAGCGCGCGTTCGTTCCACAGTTCGTAGGCGCCCGCCACGATCAGCGTGGGAATGGCGAGAAAAAAGGAGAATTCGGTGGCCGCCTTGCGCGACAGGCCGAAGAACAGCCCGCCGATGATGGTCGCCCCGGAACGCGAAGTGCCGGGGATCAGGGCCAGGGCCTGGGCGAAGCCGAGTTTGAGGGCGTCCCGCCAGGTCAGGTCGTCCACCGTCTGGATGCGGATCACGTGCTGGCGCCGCTCGGCCCAGAGAATGAACACGCCGCCGAGGATGAAGGCCAGGGCCACGGGAATGGGCTGGAACAGGTGTGCCTTGATCGCGTCGCCAAAGGCAAGCCCGAGGATCGCCAATGGCAGAAAGGCGATGACCAGGTTCATGGCGAAACGTTGTGCCGCGCGATCGTTGTGCAAGCCGCACGCCACGCTGCCGATTTTGGCGCGGTATTCCCAGCACACGGCGAGAATGGCGCCGGTCTGGATCACGATTTGGAAGAGTTTTCCCCGCTCGTCATTGAAATTGAGCAGGTCGGCCGTCAGGATCAAATGGCCGGTGGAGGATATCGGCAGGAATTCGGTGAGCCCCTCGACGATACCCAGCACGACCGCCTTCAGCAGCAGCAACGGATCCATTTCAAATATCAGGGCAGATAGGTGAGGCGTCGGCCGCGTGTCTGTTCGCGGATGTGACCGTTATCGAAGGCGATCTCGCCGTTCACGATGGTGTACTGCGGCCAGCCGCGGAGTTCGCGGCCATTCCACGGCGACCAGCGCACCTTGGTGAAGGTTTCCTCGTTGCGCACCAGCCGGGTGTAATCGATGTCGACCAGCGTGAGGTCCGCGTCCCAGCCTTCCAGGATCTTGCCCTTGTTCGGGATGCGGTAGGCCTCGGCCGGACCGCTGCACATCCACTTCTGGATTTCGGCGAGCGTGCAGCGGCCTTCGTGCATGGCGGTGAGCATCAGTGGCAGCGAGGTCTCGACCCCGGGCATGCCGGATGGCGTGTTCGGGTAGGCACGCTTTTTTTCTTCGAGCGTGTGCGGGGCGTGATCGGTGGCGATCAAATCGATGATGCCATCGTGCAGCCCTTCCCAGAGCGCGGTGTTGTCCGCGGGCGTGCGTATCGGCGGGTTCATCTGCACCAGGGCGCCGAGGCGCGCATAGTCGGTGGAATTGAGAAACAGATGATTGGGGATCGCCTCGGCTGTGACCCAGGCCGGCTTGCCGGCGCGCAGCATGGCGACTTCTTCACGCGTCGACAGATGCAGGATGTGCAGGCGGCGCTGGTATTTCTTCGACAGCGTCAACGCCAGCTCGGTGGCCAGACGCGCGGTCTCGTTGTCACGAATTTCGGAATGCACGGCCGGATCAGTGCGGCCGGCGAACTGTGCGCGGCGCGCGTTGATGCGGGTTTCGTCCTCGGCGTGCACGGCGATCAACCGCGTACCGTTGGCAAAAATTCGCTCCAGGTCTTCAGGACGATTCACCAGCAGGGTGCCGGTGCTCGATCCCATGAAGATTTTGATGCCGCACGCGGGCGCGACGCTATTGAGGGCTTCGAGGTTGTCCGGCGTGGCGCCGATGAAAAAGCCGTAGTTGGCGACGCTCTTCTGCGCGGCCAGGGCGAGTTTCTCATCGAGTGCCGCCTGGGTGGTGGTCGGCGGTGCCGTGTTCGGCATTTCGAGAAAGCTGGTCACGCCACCGCGCACCGCGGCGCGCGAGCCCGAGCCCAGGTCTTCCTTGTACTCATTGCCCGGTTCGCGGAAATGCACCTGCGGGTCGATCACACCCGGCAATAACAGTTTTCCGGCTGCATCGATGGTTTCGCGTGCCGCCGCCGTGATGGAGGCATCCATGCGGGCGATGCGGCCGTCATCGCAGGCGACATCCCCTTCAAAGGTGGTGCCGTCCGGCCGGGCGATGCGGGCGTTGCGGATGAGCAGGTTATACAACCGTCAGGCTCCGGAAAGTACAGCTATTTTTGAGCAAGCTTGCTTTCCCTTACAGGTTGTTAAAAAACACTTCAACTGTTCGTGTTGAGCGTAGCAGCAGGGTTTGCCGCAAAGTCGAAACAATGCAAATCAGACGGTTATCGCGATTACCCTTCGACTTCGCTGCGCGCAGTTTATCCTGAGCAGGGCCGAAGGGCTAAGGGCGAACGGCGTTTTTCAACAACCTGCTAAATGCGAGAGGGGGTTATTGAACCCCCTCTGTGTTACAAAATGGCGTGCAGTCAGGGCTTCAGCCCATCTGCTTTTCGCGGATCTCATCCAGCGTCTTGCAGTCGATACACAGGGTTGCGGTCGGACGCGCCTCGAGGCGTTGCACGCCGATCTCGACGCCGCAGGTTTCGCAGTAGCCGTAGTCGTTGGTGTCGATCTTGGCGGTCGCTTCCTCGATCTTCTTGATGAGCTTGCGCTCGCGGTCGCGTGAGCGCAGTTCGAGCGACATGTCAGTCTCCTGGCTGGCGCGATCGTTCGGGTCCGGGTGGTTCGCGGTTTCGTCCTGCATGGTGTGAACGGTGCGCGAGACTTCCTCGAGCAGTTCCTGTTTCCAGGCATTCAGGATGGCGCGGAAGTGCTCGAGCATTTTTTTGCCCATGTACTCCTCGCCCTTTTTCTCCACATACGGCTTGATGCCGTGGATGAGCGTGGCGGGTACGACTTGGTCCTTCTTCTTGCTGGCCGGCATTTAATACTCCTGTTACTGGGCGGTTTGGCCGCTAACCGGTGGAAAAAATTAGCGCGCATCTATATCAGATTAAGGGGCCCGGGCGCAAGGAATATGGCAGCAAGAATCAGGCCAATTTGATGATAAAATGGGCTATCTTAACTCCTTGATATTGTATGGGGAATGACACTCGCCGCCTTTATTTTTGACGTGGATGGGACGTTGGCCGACACCGAGCGGGACGGTCACCGCGTGGCCTTCAACCAGGCCTTCGCCGAGGCCGGCCTGGATTGGCACTGGGATGTGCCGTTATACGGGAAGTTGCTGGCGGTCACGGGCGGCAAGGAGCGTATGCGTCACTATCTGGACCGCTACCGGCCGGACTGGGCACGCCCGGCCGACCTGGACGCCCTGATTGCCCGCCTGCATGCCGCCAAGACCCGGCATTACACCAGGCTGCTGGCACAGGGTGGAATACCACTACGGCCGGGTGTGGCGCGCCTGCTGGACGAGGCGCGCACGGCAGGCATCCGGCTTGCCATCGCCACCACCACGACCCCGGAAAATGTCACGGTGCTGCTTGAACACGCGATTGCGCCAGAAGCGGTGGCCTGGTTCGAGGTGATTGCCGCGGGTGACGTGGTGCCGGCCAAGAAACCGGCGCCGGATATTTACCGGTATGCGCTGGATAAGCTCGGACTCGCGCCCGATGCCTGTCTCGCCTTCGAGGATTCGGAAAACGGCCTGCGTGCGGCACGCGACGCGGGACTGCGCACCGTGATAACGGTAAACGATTACACGCGCGACCAGGACTTCGCCGATGCCGTGCTGGTACTCGACCAGTTTGGAGAACCGCAGCAGTCGTTCCGTGTCCTGGGGTCGCGCATGCCGTTGAACGGGGCGCGCCTGTTCGATCTGTCGCTGGCGCGGGTGCTGACCGGAGAATGAATGAACTCGATGCGGTATGTCTTGCCGTGAATCAGTGGCACCAGTAGCATCTTAAAGGCTTTGCCATTCCAGGATTCGCCGCTGTGCCTCGCTCATGACACCAATCGCCACCCGCATGGCGGAGATCGAGCCTTTTCATGTCATGGCCATCCTGGCGCGTGCCCGCGCGCTCGAAGCGCAGGGTCGCTCGATCGTGCACATGGAAATCGGCGAGCCGGACTTCCCGACGGCCGCGCCGATTGTCGAGGCCGGCATCGCGGCGCTGCGCGCCGGCCACACTCAGTACACACCTGCGCTCGGCCTGCCGGCGTTGCGTGCCGCGATCGCCGCAAGCTACCCGGAAGCGGCGCGTCCCGATCCCGCGCGCGTGCTGGTAACGCCCGGTTCATCCGGTGCGCTCACGCTGGTATTCGGTGTGCTCATCAATCCGGGTGACGAAGTACTCATGGCCGACCCGGGCTATCCCTGCAACCGGCATTTCGTGCGTCTGTTCGAAGGACGCGCAACGCTGGTACCGGTGGAGGCAGCAACATCGTATCAACTCACCGCCGCCCTGATACGCCGGCACTGGACACACGCCACACGCGCCGTTCTGATTTCTTCACCCGCCAATCCCACCTGCACGCTGGTGCCGGACACGGACATGGCGGAGATTGTGCGCACGGTGCATGAACTCGGCGGTGTGCTGATCGTGGACGAGATTTATCACGGCCTTACCTACGGCGCGCCGGCGCGCAGCGCGCTGCATCATTCAGCGGACGTATTTGTGGTGAACAGTTTCTCCAAGTATTACGGTATGACCGGCTGGCGGGTAGGGTGGTTGGTTGCGCCGGCGGCTTATGTCGAGGCGATTGACCGTCTCGCGCAGAATATTATTCTGGCCGTGAACACAGCGGCACAGCATGCGGCGCTGGCGGCGTTTCGGCCGGAGGTTCTGACCGAGCTCAATCGGCGGCGCGACGAGTTTCGTGCGCGTCGTGACTATCTCCTGCCGGCGCTACGCGCGCTCGGCTTCGATATCCCGGTCACACCGGAAGGCGCGTTTTATCTGTATGCGGATTCGAGCCGGCTGGCCTCCGACAGCGACGACTTCGCGCAGCGCCTGCTGGAAGAAACAGGTGTGGCGATTACGCCCGGCCGGGATTTCGGTCTGCATGCGCCAGAACGGCATGTGCGATTTTCCTATGCCAATACGCGTGCGCAGCTGCAAGAAGGCGTGCACCGTATCGCGGCCTTCCTGGGCCGGCCAACGCCCGGAATCTGAACCAAACCAGCTGCGCCACGGCGGGCTGCAAGCCGCTGCCGTAAGAACGGCGCGCTATTCGACCGGCGTGTCCGGGCTGTTGCCCCAGTCCGACCACGATCCGGGGTAGCCGCGTACGCGCGGATACCCCAGGCTCTTGAGCATCATGCAGCTGTGCGCCGAGCGGTGGTGGCTCTGGCAATAGCACACCACTTCCTTGTCCGGCGTCACGCCCAGCGATGTGAGCATTGCACGCAACGCCTGCGCCGGCTTGAAACGCAAGCCGCGGTCACGATCCATGGTTTGCAGCCAGTCGAGATTCACCGCGCCCGGTATATGCCCGCCACGCTCGGCGAAGCGCTTGTTGCCGATATGCTCGTCGACGGACCGCGCATCCAGCAGCACCACCGCCGGATCGCCAAGGTGCTTCAGAATGTAGCGCTTGTCGGCAATAACGGCTTCATGCCGCTGCACCCGATACCGGCTGCGCGCCCGGGTTTCGATTCCGCTCTTGAGCGTTCGCCGTTCCAGTGTCCAGGCGTGCAAGCCGCCATTGAGCAGCGAGAAGCGGGTATGGCCCATGGCCTCCAGCGTCCAGAGCAGGCGTGCGGCGCGCCCGCCGCCTTCATCGTCGTAGGCCACCACGTGGTGCTCGGGCGTCAGTCCGATTGACGAAAAGACCTCATTGAGCTGACTCTCGCTCGGCAGCAAACCCATCACTGGCTTGTTCACCGCCACGATCTGCGCGTAGTCGAGGTGTACCGCTTCCGGGATGTGCGACTGGGCATGGATTTCCGGTTTGCACAGATCCACGACCAGAAACGATTCCTGCCCGAGCTGGCGTTCCAGTTCCTCGGGTTCGACGATCAATGGCATCCGGGCTGCAGACATATCAGGAGGCTGGCTGTGGTATTCTTGGTCGCGTTGCCTATCCACATTATCGTTCCATTCTAGCTTGCGGCGTCAGTGCGGAGTAGGGCGAGTCATATCCCGGAGCAGGTTGTGGAAATCTTCAAGCAATTCACCATCGAGGCGGCCCATCGCCTGCCGAATCTTCCCGACAATCATAAATGCCGGCGGTTGCACGGTCATTCGTTTCGCGTCGAAATTCATGTGTCCGGCCCGCTCACTGCAAAGGAAGGCTGGGTGATGGATTTTGCGGATGTGACGCGCACTTTCAATCCGATCTATGAACAACTCGACCATCACTACCTGAACGACATTCCCGGTCTGGATAATCCGACCAGCGAGAATCTGGCCAGATGGATCTGGTCGCACCTGAAGCCGGCGCTGCCGCTGCTATCCAAGGTGGTGGTGCGCGAAACCTGCACCGCCGGCTGCATCTACACAGGCGATTGAACCGGTTGTGACCGACGATAGCGCACCGATTGAAATCGAAACCCGGCCACAGCCGAACACGAGCATCATCTGGCTGCACGGCCTGGGTGCGGATGGGCATGACTTCGAGTCGATTGTCCCGGAACTCGGGTTGTCCGGATCGCCGGCGGTGCGTTTCGTATTTCCGCACGCGCCTTATCGGCCGGTGACGGTAAATGTCGGCGCGACGATGCGCGCGTGGTATGACATTGCCATCGATGAACGCGGATTCCGCCAGAACGAGGCACACATCCGCGAATCCGAGCAGACGCTGCGCAGGCTGATCGAACAGGAGCGCGAGCGCGGCATCCACAGCCGCCGCATCGTGCTGGCCGGATTCTCCCAGGGAGCGGCTATCGCCCTGCACACCGGGCTGCGTTATCCGCAACCGCTCGCCGGTATCATGGCCCTATCCATGCCGGTGCCGCTGCCGGAGCGCATCGCATCGGAACTGAATGCGGCCAATGCACGCGTGCCGGTCTTTCTGGCGCACGGGACGCAGGATCAAGTCGTGCCCTACCCGATGGGAGAGTACGGTCACCGCCTGCTCGAACATATCGGCCTGCCGGTCGAGTGGCACAGCTATCCCATGGGCCACACCGTGACTCAGGAAGAAGTGACTGATATTCGTGCCTGGCTCGGGCGGATACTTGCAGACTGATGGCGTGGCCTATATTTGTAATTTCCGCTTGTGTCCAGCCGACTTGCTTTGTGCAGGGCAGGATGCCCGCGTGCCGAGCAGCACGTCGACACGCGTGGGCGGTCGTCACCGATACCGCATTTGAATCAAAAGAGAATCCCTTTGGAAGTAAACGCGCTGATTAGCAATATGATCGTTAGCAGCGCCAATGCTATCCAATAGCGGCGCGCATATTTCTTGCCGGTTTCAGTCAACCGGCTATAGGGTGGAAAACTGAACAAGGCACCGAACATGCTCTCTTTTGCGCCAATTTGTTCTTCGTAGAAATGTTTGACCAGTAAACGGTAATAGATCAGCACGTAGCCGTTGACGACCAGCAGAAACCCCAGCATGGTGCGCAGCGACATGCTGTCAGGATTCCAGGCCGATATCGTATTCGTGCGCACGCAGCGTTTTTGCGCGTGGCCTGGCGTGTACCACTGATGTTGTTTCGGCCAGCCGTTTGGGATCAGTCAGGCACAGACGATGACCCATGGTCGTCAGCAACCCGCGTTGTCGAAGGTGAGTCACAGCCGAACTGACGGATTGCCGGGTGGTTCCGATCATGTCGGCCATGTCCTGGTGGGTCAGCGGCAAGTCGAGCACATAACCGCCAGTCGCAAGCGGCCGTCCATAACGGGCGTGCAGCCGCAGCAGCAACTTTGTCACACGGGTGTTCACGTCGTCGGTAATCAGATTGAGCATGGCATCGGAGAGCTGGCGCAACCGGCACGACAGCATGTCCACCACCTGCATCGCGGTTGTCGCGTCCGATACCAGACGCGCACGCAACCGGTTGCACGGCAGAATCAGCACCTCCGCATCGGTGCAGGCCTCGGCATACACCATTCTTGGACTGCTTCGGGCGATCTCGGTCATACCGAAAACCTCGCCCGGCAGGCAGAACCAGAGCGTCACGGCCCGGCCGACCGGCGACAGCGCATAGACTTTCACGCGACCGGACATCAGCACATAGACATCGTTGCCGTCACCGCCGGCACGAAACAGCGTGTCGTGCTTGCGGAATTGGGCGCGTGTGCCCAGCAGGTCAAGTTCCGCGCGCACCGCCGGTGTCAGGCTGCCCCAGAAATCCGATGGGGTGGCATACCAGGCATGGTCCATATTCTTTCTCCTCCTTGATCCCGAATAGTCTAGATTCAACGATGTGGTGCGGTTTGCATCAAGTATCAGCATAGCCCACCGGAAAACTGTCGGCTAGCTGACAGACGTGGAGGCCGGTATTCCGAATAAATGGCGGTCGGATTGGCTTGAAGCCGATGTATGCCATGTGTAGTCAGGAGCGGTGCAGCGGGATGTATTGACCACGATTGTTGTTGTCACCATTTCAAACAAGGAGAAATAGTAGGATGGCTACAAAAACAGAAGCTGGTGTGATTGGTTATCTAAGCCATAACGTCAAGGAAAGTGGGCGCGATCCGGCGCGCACCCTGATCGGATTCGCGCTGGCGTGGATCGCCTTTGCGCTGATCATGTGGGTGCTGCCCGCACCGGAAGGCCTCAAGCCGGAAGGCATGGCGGTACTGGCGATCGTTGTTTGGGCCAGCATCATGTGGGTCTCCGAGGCGATGCCGGTCGGCATCACC
>Ga0105101_10001578_pt1 | contig 9989 bp, 7 predicted proteins | sample PPLLak21cMay2015_2_FD_87037 | JGI IMG/M metagenome (GOLD analysis project Ga0105101, IMG submission 87037) | Freshwater sediment microbial communities from Prairie Pothole Lake near Jamestown, North Dakota, USA - PPLs Lake P8 Core (1) Depth... | ecosystem: Environmental > Aquatic > Freshwater >...
GTATTGGCAGCATTAAAAATGGATGAAGATATTGAGAAAGGGCTTATCCCACCAGAGCTAAACAAGATTGAGGAGACAAGCAAAAAGTTCGGCGAAATCTTCCGGTCGTTTCAAACATCGAGCGCTGCATTTACTGATTCGACTTCTTTGGATGCAGTAAATCTGCCTCCATTCTTAAAGCAAGTTCTAACAAGTATGGTGAAAAATGCACTGTCTGTCGAGAAGACTGAAAACCTTAAATAACCTGCAAAATTATTGCGTTAGCAAAACAATGAAATGGTGAAAACTTTGGAATTTGGAGTTTTTCTGTATCAACCCGAGCCAGTTGAAGGTGTCGACTATAACTTCTATCGTATCAAGCCAGAATCGGGAACTGTGGGAAAACCAAACCCGAAAATGTATACTAATATAGCATGTTTTGGTGATAACGCATTGGCTGCGAAGCGTCCCGAGTGGATTTCAGTGAGCGCTCAAGGCCCAGCCTTCCGCACAAACAAAAGATTCAACCTCCGGTGGGACGTCTTATGTATGACGAACCCGGAAGTTCGAGAGTACAATCTGAAGCTAATTGAAGAATGCGCCAAAGTTACTCCGGGCATAAGCATAAGCAGTCAGCACTTTGCTGAACATGCATTCTGCACCTGTCCTCGTTGTGTGGAAATGTGGCGTCTGAGCGGGCTCAACTGGATAGACTGGAGAGCCCGGACTGTAACTGAATTCCTCAAAGAAGTTCGTGAACGCGTTGGCAATAAACCGCTGTTTGTTAATTGTTTGCCAGATCCGTTGCTTGGCAAGGTCCGGTTCGGCTATGACTTTGATGCAATGGCTGAATATGCAGACTACTTTGTAATTCCGATGTTCTCGAAAGCTTATCCTACGCCTTGGTACTGGGAAACTATAGCAAGAGGGTTCAAGAGCATCCTGAAGAAACCCGTATTCGTAAACTTTTACGTCCGGGGTCCAAGAGAAACATGGGAGACGGTTGCGCCGACTAAGCAAATACTGACAGTTGCGACTCGAGCTGCCAGGACAGGGATAGATGGAATAATCTTCTTAGCAGAGAAAGCTGAATGGATTCAGGAGTTCCAGAAGAATGCGGTCGCAGACAAAGAAACTCGCGAATTCCTCAAAGACCACGGCGGCGACGAAGTCTTAGAGCTTGTTAATCGTTGGGAATCGCTTTTCTAAATTAATATCATATTTTTTCCCACCACTTCAGCAAACCTGAAGCTCCGCTTTTTCTTTTAGTCGTTCCAGTTCTTCTCGCAATACACGAGGGAACCTCTGGTTGGATGAACTAATAGCTGAGAAGTACTTCCTGCATTCAGCTGCTTAGAGGCTGTTCACTCTTCACTTGAAGTTCTCGTAACTCTCTGATCTTAATTACAAAAGCAGCGGCAGCCAGAAACAGGACTATAACCGTTAGGGAAAGAGTGATCGAGGTGAAGTTTATCCCTACTGTCGATAGCCCCAAGAATAAGCCAACAAGCCCAACAATGCCAAAACTCAACGCCACTGACAACACTGTCTTTTCCACTAATTCAAGCTGGTTTTTCTTGGAAAATAGAAGCATAACGAGACAGTAGCCCGGAATGATAGCCAAGAATATGAAGCTAATCACGTAACGGAAAATGAAAAACACTGAATCAGCTGGAACAAAATACACAACCAGCATGGTCAAGATAGTGTAAGAAATAATCACTTCAAACCAAAGAGTGGGCTTCAATATTCGCCCTTCAAAAATGTTAGCGCTAAAATTCTAAAAAAATAAAGAAAGGAGGTTTAGAGGAAGACTTTGAATATCGGGTGAGTTTCTTCTAATGGTCTAATATCCAAGTCAGCCATAGCAGATGCAACGTAAGTATCAACAATAGCCACAGCGGGGAATACCCATTCAGCTTGTTCAGCAGGTCCAAACATGAGCCAGTTCGCGCCTACTGTCTGCATTATTGCGTTAGTTGCAGTGACAGGCCCTTTTCTGAATTCTTTCATAATGTTTGCTTTGACCCAGCCCATAGTAGTCACGACGTTACCGGTTCCCAGGCCTGTTGGATGACCAAACTTCTCTTTAATCTGTGGTATAGCTCTTACAGCTGTCCCCATGTCCGGAGCGAATGCGGGAATTGCTGTGTCAATCAATGGTTTTGTAATTCCGGCTTTGTCAGCCAGCGCTAGGGCTTCTTGCAGAATCGCCATTTTTCCGTCCAGGCTGTTGTCTCTTAGATTGTCAGCGAGGACGATGGACATTTTGATTCCGCTATCCTTCAATTTCGCAAGTTCCATGTCAGTAACGCCTTTGTAGACGGAGTTGTAGAGGCATCTGTCCTGTAGACCCATGTTCTTGGCAATGTCTGAGGCAGCCATTCGGACTTTCGGACTCATCGCGTCCAGCATCAACGGAGCTTCACTGTGCTTGGCACAGAAATCAATGTATTTTGAAAAGGCTTCTTCCGTAGTTCCGACAATGTCGAAACCGAACGGAACGCCGCTTATGTCGCTCTGGATTTGCATTTTGTTAATTATGTCTTCAGCTTGTTTTGCGTCGAAAATTCCTTTGTTTGCATCTAGCACCATTTTCTGGCCGAGCCAAAAGATAGAGCCGATGAGAAATGTTGGCAGTTCTCCAGGCTGGCCTCCAACTTTTACTTTCCCCACTTCATAGATGTTTTGTTTTGTGTTGAACTTTATCATCTTGCCTCATCTGAAGGAGTTTATTTTTTCCTTTCGGCTATCGCTTTCTTGGCTATCTCAACGCCTTCTTCCTTGTTTTTCCCGAAAATTGCACCCATTGCTACTGCGTCTTCTTTTTTGATTGCTGCACCGCCCATAATGACAATTATCTTGTCCTTGAGGCCGGCTGCTTTCAATGCTTCGTCTAGTTTCGCCAAATTGTTTTTTGCGGGCACCGTGTTAACTGAAAGCGCCAGTATGTCAGCATTTGTCTCTTTTGCTTTGTCTATAAAGACTTGTGGAGCAACGCTCTTGCCTACGTCGACGGTTTTGAACCCGGCTCTTTTTAGTGATCTGCGAACTGCTTCTTTAGCTGTGTCGTGCATGTCTGGTTCGATGTTTCCGATGACGACTGTGCCGATTGGATGCTCTGGTTCAGGAGGTTCTTTTTCCATCATAGATTTAAGCCATGACATTTAAACACCACTTTTATTTGGTTTTTTTTACCCTCGCTTTTTATACTCGAATACTCTATTTAAACTTTGACTCTACCACATCTCTATCCATCGAAGAACTGAAATCATGATCCGGGAAGACGAGAAATGTTCAAAACGACGCGCAATTATCTGCTTCTGGCTTTGATTTTTGCATTCGCATTTGGATATCGTATGCTTTTTATGCATTGGGAGGGCTATCCTCCCGGAGCGGACATCGGCCTTCACGAAAGCGTTGTTTACTCAATAATAGGACATGGGAATGTAGACTTCTTCTATAATTTCTACCAGATGGGCGGGGGCCTTTCTCTGACGTTCCCAGGATACCACATTTTCGTTTCATTCATAATGATGATGACATGCATGCCAGATTACTTAGCGCATTCGACGGTAGTGGCGTTTTTCTCCTCTATAATTGTCCTCTGTGCATACCTAATCGTGCGATCCCTGCAGGGAGAATCAGCTGCCTTGATAGCTGCGTTTTTGGTGGCGATTTCAAGATTTGACATAGAAATGCTGCTTTGGGGAGGCTACCCAAATGTAGTAACCCTCATGCTTATTCCCTTAACATTCTATCTTTACTTGCAAAAAGAAAGGTTCTCGCTACTCCCTTTTCTAGTAACAGCTACAGTTATTTCCGGAACGATATTTCTCACACACTCTCTAAGCGCAGTAATATTTTCCTTGACAGTGCTTGGAACTGCAATTTTGGGAATGATTTTCTCAAAAAGACTTGAAGTGCCAAGAAAGAATTTTGCTATTTGGATTTTGCCGCTGAGCTTGGGAGCCCTAATCGTTTCTCCTTTCCTTATTGACGCCCTACCTGCCTATCTGTCTAATACATTGGGCGAAGATATTCAACAGGCGTTGCTCTCGACCAGAATTCTCCCTCTAGAGTTAGTGTTGCCTCTCTTCGTTTGTGTTCCCTTTTTCTTCTTTTTCTCGAAAAAATATCAGAAGCGTTTCTTGACCGTGCCTTCCCTGCTTCTCGCCATATGGATCCTTATCCCATTGCTCTTCACCCAAGGTTATCTAGTGGGACAGTACACAGACTATAATCGATTCTTGTACTATACTGTTCTACCCGTCATAATACTCGTGGCCTTGGGAATCGATCATGGCTCGGGATTTTTCGCTCGCATAGTGGATACTTATTTAGCGTTAACGAAAAGGGCGCAAACTTACATCAGCCGAGAAGCCAAATCTCGATTAATGCCTCGGCTAACGCGCAAAAATCTCTATGCAGTTTTCTCTCTCGGACTACTTGTTACAGCATTTTTCGCAGTGCCAATCTTTCTGACACCCTTTCAAGGCGTGAAAGTCCAAAGTTTCTACCAAGTCATGAATCCCGCGGAATACGAAGCCATACAATGGGCAAAACAGAACACACCGACTAACTCGGTTTTCGTTTCTGACGCTCTTTATGGGTGGTGGTTCTCGGGTTTTGCGCAACGCCGAACGCTAAGCGCCGTAGACCCCCAATATTTATCGCTTGAAAGGGAGTTTGCAAACGCTGAGTTTGCTAGGTATTTGCTTGACACAGACTACGTTATAGACAACAACTTGACTCAAGTCCGCGAAGATGGCGGATATATCGGAAGACACAACCCTATGTTTTTGACCAAGCTTAATTGGACCTATTTTCCTTATGCTTTCCTTAACTTCAACAATGATGAAACAGAAATAGAGTACGAAGTGAACGATGTTTCGCATTTTGTGGGTTTAGAAGAGCTCAAGGTGCAAGAAATGAGGATGGAAAAGAGCACTGAACAAGCCACTATTGTTGTGAAAAAGGGTGATAATTTTGTGAATTATACTCAGGTCATAACGGTTTCTAGAGGGCAAACCTTCGTCAACATGTCAATAGTGTTAGAAAGCAAAGGCGACGAAGTTGTTCTGAAGGCGATTGATTTCATGGTGCTCAGCAAAGGCCGAGTGATAGGGGAATTATCAAACAGGACTGTCGGTTTATTGGACGAAGGCGTCAAGGCATTTTGTCAGCTGATTTTTCACGAGGAGCAACCTCGAGAAGTCAGAAATGACAATCTCGAAAATCCCTGCATTTTATCTCTAAAATACGACCTTAATGGCGCAACCAAGGCAAAAATCCAGGTTTTAGTCGGTACTTACTCAGTTACGAACGATCTCAGCTTTTACATAGACGAAAAGACGAAAAATAACTACTTCGGCAAAATGGTATCAGAAAACTTGGTTTCGCCTCGAAAAGACCTTGACTATAAAATCACAGCTTTCAATTATAGGTCCGAAATGGTAAGCAAAGCGGTTTCGTATGTTGCAGTTCGCGATTCTGAACTGATCCCTAAATTTGCCAATGACCCAGCTTTTAGTTTGGTCTTTATTAATGATTATGTGGCAATATTCGCTGTGAAAGATACCCGACTAAGTGGTGAAGAATAGTCGTGTTGCGACTACCTCCTGAGAGGGAGAAACTCCTTGAGATTACATTTGCAGCGGCTTTTTCAGCGGTGATTATGATCGCTTTTTATGCACTCATATCGATGAATGGATTGGTTTTGGGAAACGATCCGGCTGTTCATCTTGAGAAGGCGCAGGTTTTCTTGCAGACGGGCAAAATATCGCTGGAAAACTTGAGCTGGACTCCGCCTCTCTTCCAGCTATTGTTGGCCACGCTTATTTCTCTGACCGGCGCGAATAGTCTGGGTCAACTCATTTTTATAGAGAAAACTTTAGCTGTTATTGTCGATTGGTTGCTGTTCTTCTCTGTCTACTTGATTGGAGCAAAATTCTTCAACAAGAAAATCGGCGGGATAGCCGCAGTATTGTTACTATTTTGTTTCCCATTGTTTGAACTGAACCAGTTTGGAGGTTACACCAGCGTGCTCGGCTTGGCGTTCATGTTTTTGCTGTTTCTTTATTTACCTTTGGCAACAAAGGACTTCGGACATATTGCCGTTGCATTCTTTGCAGCGTTTTCCTTGGTTTTGTCCCATCAGCTCGCCATGTTTGTTGCCGTGTTGACTTTGCCTCCCATCGTCTTGTTCATGCTCATGAAGTTCAGAGGCAGGCAGCTCAAAGCATTAATCGCAGTGATCCTAGGCGGAGGGACAGCCTTTTTCCTCTACTATTTCCAGGCGATGTGGCCTTATATTGACCAAATAATTGCACATGTTTTTTTCATGCAGAAAGCGACGCTCTACCAGATCCCGGCGACTACTCTCAATGCGTTCATGGTGAATTTTGGTTTCGTATTCATAATAGCCTTAGCGGGCATCTTCATTTCGTTTTTTGATTTGAAGGCTAGAAAACAATCTCTTCTTTACCTAATTCTATTGGTAAGTTTTGTTGTTCCTTTTGTCCTCGCAGAATCGCACCTATTCGGCCTGTACTTGCCGTTCCAATGGTTCATTTACTACCTAATACCAGGGACCGTGGTTTTTGCAGCTGTATCATTTAACTTCGCGATCGATTGGTTCTCAGCGTTCTACCTCAAATACGAGAAAAGATGGAAGAAACTCTCGTTAAGGGCAATCACGGTTTCATTGGTAATAATGGTTGCATTGCTTTTCGTCTTTCGCTTCGGAACCGTCTACGGAAAGATCATGGAGGCAGGAGCATACTACTCCACCTCTGACTTGAAAGCTTACGATGCAGGAGTCTGGCTCAAAACCAATTTCCCTGAGAATGCGACCGTTGTCGTGACCGAGATTCCTGGGTTCTGGTTCAGAATGTTTTCAGGTAAAAACGTAATCGCTGCGACTGACCCGGTTGTTGAGCGAAATCAGATCGCGGAGACTGTTTTGGATTTATCTTACGAACTTGATAGCGCACGCACTCAACTTGATATTAAACGCGCCACCACCGTGCCGTTGACCATGGTCAGAGCCTACGAATCTAAGGGATATATCTCAGATGAGAACTATATCTCGATAAATGGAATCTGGGAAAGAGTTGCATTTTCAGCTGCAGATGGAGATAAGATAACTTATCGTCAAAACGGTGTAGAAAAAGAAGTCCGCTTGTCTACCTTCGCGAGGGAAATAGTTTTTGATGATAAGAATGTGCCCAAGATGTTAATGATTAAGTACTCAAACGGCGAAGTGGCAGTGACTCAGACCACAACCATGAATAATGAAAGCTATCCTCTGAATGTAACGTGGTCCCTGTATCCGCTGATAAGCGAGATAACCAATGTCTCTTTGTACATTACTACTTTCTTCGACCTCCAATTCTCTTTCCTTCAAGCTTACATCCCTGGAATATTAGATTGGGATAATCCATGGGTCAAGCCTTCAAATTATTCGGAAAACGAGTGGGCAGTCGTCAATTTCACGAAGTCAACAGTAACAGACAATTTTTTCGGATTCTACGCCAATGATGAAAAAGTTGCATATGCGCTTGAATTCAATGAGTTACCGGACTGGGGCAATGTAGGTGCTTTAGAAAGCATGCAGATTGATGCCATTCGATTCCAGTACGACTTTGACAAAATAGGATTGGGTCAAACAGTGTCTTTCGCATATAATGTACTCACAGTCGCTAAGGACAGCAATGTAGGATTTCAACACCTAAGCGATCTGAACGGACTTTTCGATGCCAGACTTTCTACTGCACTCCAACTCAACAGCAGTGATTACCGAACTTACATCGAAGGAAACAACATAAAATTCATCGTGTACGACAAGAACCAGCTTGACACAAAAATCGCTAATTGCAAATTGTTAGAACTTATTTACTCAAATGATAGATATGCAATCTTCAAAATCAAACCCCCGACTGGATTGTAGTAAGCGTATTGGTAGTAGTCGTTCAAAATATCACAGAGAGGACAACTACTTCTAACATAATTTTCTTGAAGACAGAGTGCCAACTTACACATCGAAAAAATAGAAGAGATTTGCAAGAGAGTCCTGTCTATTTCTCACGTAGAACTTTAGGCACGTAAGCGCAAGCGGGGTCGGATTCGAACAGGTCGCCAGTGTAGTATTCAGCACGGGTCCTGCAGCCGCCGCAGATCTCACGATACTCACAAACGCCGCATTTACCCTTGATATTGCTCTTGTCTCTCAACTTGAGATGAAAATCACTGTGCTGAAGTTCATCCCAAACTTGTGTGAGTTTTTTGTCTTTTATGTTTCCGAGTCGGTAACCTTCGTGGAAACCGCATGACCTGTAATCACCGTTTTCCGTAACGCTCACATAGTTGCCGCCGATTGTGCACCTTCCCAAGAATCCATTTTGGAACCAATCCCAAAAGTCTACGGGGTTCTTCTGGCGCACAATTCGCGCGTAAAACGGTGCGTAAACGTTGATTTTGACTTTTCCAGCAAGCTTCACCTGAAGATCATAAATTTCGTTGAATGCGGCTTCATATTCTTCAGGGGTTGGAGCAAGATCTGGCATGTTGGAACCAGCTCTTCCCACAGGAACCAAATTGTGGTAAACTACCATTCTTGCTTTGAACTCTTCGCCTAAGGCCGCTGGGTGAGCCATGTCCTTGATGTTATATTTGGTCATTGTCGTGACAATACAGTCCAACAGTCCATTCTCAGAAAGTTTCTTCATAGCGAATAGAGCCTTATCGTAGCTTCCCTTTCGCCTTATTATCTCATTTGATTCTCTGTTGCCATCTACGCTGACAGCAGTATGTACTTCGTACTTTGCGAGTTTGTCGAGACGCTCTTGATCGAAGGCGAAACCGCTTGTAATGAGGCTAACTTCCATGCCATACGCGTCTTTTGCATATTTTATGATGTCGAAAATGTCTTGCCGTACAAGAGGTTCTCCACCGCTTATTCCAAACCATGGAGAACCGAATTCGTGTATTTCATCAACCATCTTGTAAGCTGTTTTGGTGTCTATTTCAGTGTCTTTGGCGTATTCAGGAGTGTAACTGCAGTATAAGCAACTGCCAACACATCTTCTGGTGCACCGCCAAGTCACCATGTACAATGGTGCTTTGTCTGAAGCCATCTAAGGTCACTAGCAGAAGCTAGATAAAACCGTTATGATATAAAACTTGCTCTTTCCAGCTTAATTTTCAACTATCTTGAAAGCATAAGTGGAGGCAGGTCTGTGAAGGAAGACAACCTAGTGGTTACGCAGAGAAAACCTGTTTTGACATCAAGCCCAAGGTCTTCTGCTTCACATTCGATCAGGTGCGACTATCCCAATCAGAGTGAGTGCGTTATGCAGTACCGTGCGAATTGAGTCCGTCAGAATTATGCGTGCATCACGCAGCTCATTCGGTTCTGCTCTGATGACTGGTAACGCATTATAGAAGGTATTGAACTTATCAGCAAGTGTGTTTGCATAGTCGGCAATCAAATTAGGTTTAAGATACTCTGTTGCCTCTATGAAAGTATCTGGAAAGCTGGACAAAGACATTACCAGTTCACGTTCTAGCTTCTCCGTCAAGAGTTCAAATCCTGGCTTTCTTGAGTCAATTCCCGCCTTCCGCAGGATGCTACACGCTCTTGCATGCGTGTATTGAACATAGGGCGCGCTATTGGTTTCGAAGTTCAGCACTCTGTCCCATGTAAAGACAACGGGTTTGGATGGATCAACGTCAACCAGGGAGTAGCGGACGGCACCGATGCCGACGAAGTTGGCAATTTGTCTTTTTTCATTTTCGGTTAACTGTGGCGAACGTTTCGAAACTTCCTCATATGCCCTAGCAACCGCTTCATCTAATACTTGGTCAAATGTGATGTACCGCCCCCTACGGCTGCTCATTCTGTAGCCTGGTAGAGTAACCAAATTATAGGCGAAGTGAACAAAATTATCTGCTTGCTTACCGTAGCCCAACGCGTAAAGAGCTATCTTCAACTGCAACTGCGCCAAGGA
>Ga0105101_10001580_pt1 | contig 9981 bp, 10 predicted proteins | sample PPLLak21cMay2015_2_FD_87037 | JGI IMG/M metagenome (GOLD analysis project Ga0105101, IMG submission 87037) | Freshwater sediment microbial communities from Prairie Pothole Lake near Jamestown, North Dakota, USA - PPLs Lake P8 Core (1) Depth... | ecosystem: Environmental > Aquatic > Freshwater >...
CATTTGTGAATTGATTCACAACTAAAGTATAATAGAAAATTTATATAAACAAGAACTTTTGGAAATTTAGCCTGAATTTATGATCAGCTTTTACGGTTCGGCATCTGTATAATATTGACTGGCAATTTTATATCAAATGATGCAGGGATGCTATATTTCCCTTACACAAAGAACACGTAAACAGCGATCGATGATACAGCATGGAAGTTTATGAAAACGGAAAAACCCCGACAAGATTCACAGCATGATTATGATGCTAGAAATCACCATCCCGGGCGCCGTAATCATAATCATGGTAAAACCTGGTAAGGGTATCATAAATGTCTTCAAAGGAAACAAAATGCTTTTTACAACCAATCCGTGAGCATACATGAACTTTACCGCCTTTGTCAAGAGAAAAATCAACCACGGGAGCATTGCAGGTTTCACACAAATGCGCACCGTGCATGTCTTTCTTACAATGGGGGCAGGTAAACTTTGCTATTTCACCGTCGGGAAGCGGAATGCTACTTTGCCTGTCATAACAGTCAAAAGTTGAACACATGTTGATTGACCCCTGCTGGCCTCCAAATTCAACGCGCAGTTTGATGCTGGGTTTTGTATTTAAAAAAAGTGTATGGTCCATCAGTGATTTTTTACAATGGGGACAAATCACCTTCAAAGAGATAAGATTTTTTGCCATGGCATGTCCTCCTTATATAAAGGAATTTGTTGTGCAAGTTACGACAAATCGCTATATAAATTAAGTAGCTAAATTGAAGGTTAGTGATTGGTAGCTAGTTGTCAGTAATTATGGATTTACGATTTAAGATTTATGAAGTATGAAATAAGAATGACTTACAGATTGCAGACTGCATGATTTTCCCGAATATTGAATACTGATTACCGGTTACCCTTTCCCAACTGAATTTTCACAAAGAAAGAATTTCATCACTTTTTGTTGACCGATCCTGCACTGGAAGTGCTGATATTCTTCAAACGCGGTTCTCCCTTGTAATCAATATCCCCTGCACTGCTGCTTTTAAAGCTGGCCTCTTCCGTAATAAAAACCCTGGCATTCCCCGCACTTGAAACCGTTATTTCCCCCACTTTGGCTTCCAGTTCAAATGCATTCAGATCACCGGCACTGCTCAGATCAGCTTTGAAGAAATTGGCTTTGCCCGAAAGCCTTGCACTACCGGCGCTGCTGATATCAATCTCCACCCTGTCGGCCTCCAATGCCAGGGTGAGGTTACCGGCACTGCTCATTTCAATATCCAGCGCATCGGTCACCAGCGTATTACCGCTTTTGATATCACCCGCGCTGGAGATATCTATTTCATTGAGCTTTTTAAAATTAACGTATACTTTCTTTTCTTTTGCGCTACGGATGTTTTTATTGCTGTATATTTTCAGTTCATTGTTCACCACTTCGGTTTTGATCCAGTCGATCAGGTTCTCATCGGCTTCAACCGTAATCCCTATTTTATCGGATTGCGTTATGATCACATCGATGCCCGTGGCTACTTTAAGGCTTGAAAAATCCGTAACGTTGCGTTCTTCCTTTACTACATTTCCGTTACCTGCGATAGTATCAATATTATCAATATAACAACTCCCTGCCAGCGATGAAAGGAGGGCAATCGTAAGGATGTGTGATAGTGTTTTCATAAAGTTATATTTTGGTTAATGACGTTGGTTTGCTTACAATGCTGCAAAGGGTATATCAGAAATCAAATACTACCGATTGTTTCAGATCGGGATGAAGGCTTTTGGCGACCGGACAGGTAAGGCAGGCAAGCTCAATGATTTTTTTCTGTTCTTCCGTGTAGTTGTTTTTCGGGAAATGCAATTCAACAACCACTTCGGCAACCCGGCGCGGATCAGAAGCCATGATCTTGGTGATCTCAATCCGGGTACCTTCTATTGAAAATCCGTGTTCCTGCGCTCTCATCCCGGCAATGGTGATCATGCAGCTTCCGAGCGATGTTGCCAGGAGATCCGTGGGCGAAAAAGCCTCACCGCGCCCTTTGTTATCGACCGGGGCGTCGGTGACCAGTGTGTCCCCGGATGCCAGATGCCGGGCTTTTGTCCTTAATTCGCCAAGGTATTCGGTGTGGATGGTGGCCATTTCACTTTTATTTTATGGGCGATGCAATTTACAAAAAGAATTTCGAACCAGGAATATCGGATGGTAAATATAACACATCGTGGAAATGGATGTTCATAACAGAACCAGGAATCAAAAACCAGGAATCAGGAGCAAAGACAATGAGAACAAGGAACAAAGATAAACAGAACAAAGAAAAGAGAGTGACCAGTGACAAGTTAAATACTTTTTGTATTTTCGACAAAACCAAAACTATTTGATTTTATGAAACACACTTTTCTTTTATTTGTCCTGGCACTTTTGCAGCCTGCGTGCATCGCACAGCAAGCAGATACAATCAAATTACCGGATCCTGTTAAACAGGGAGGAAAACCGCTTATGACCATACTCAATGACCGACATTCAACCCGAAGCTATCTGGAGAAGGAGCTTACCCTCCGGCAATTGACCGACATGCTGTGGGCCGCAAACGGCATCAACAGGCCTGACGGCAGGCGAACCGCACCCTCAGCACGCAACAAACAGGAAATTGATATATACATCACCACGGCCAACGGTGTTTTTATATACGATGCGGCGAAAAACGCTCTTATATGCATCTCCGGGGATGATATCCGGGAAAAAACCGGCAGCCAGCCCTGGGTGAAAACTGCAGCCGTGAATATTCTGTATGTTTGCGATAAAAGCAGGGCGGCTTCCCAGGATGAAAAGGGCATGCTGGTAAACGCCGGCTTCACTGCCGGTGCCTGTGCACAGAACGTTTATTTATACTGTGCCTCTGAGGGTCTTGGCAGCGTGGTCCGCGGATTATTCAATGCCGATGAACTGAAGGGACTTTTGAAGCTTAACGAACAGCAGGTTATCATCATGGCGCAGACAGTGGGATGGACAAAACCTGTTGAACCCTAAACAGACAGGTCACAGTCGACAGTACATGATTTACGGCATCATTTTTATTATTCATTGTTAATGGCAAGAATTATGTCTGCCGGGTCAAATGCATAATGCATCAAAGGTCCTCCAAGCTAAAGAATTCAGAATTCAGTGAATGGAATAACTTAAGCTTAATATAAATGCATTTGTAAATAAATTTTTTCTGCGTAAAATACCTAATCCTCTTTGATATTTAATATCCAGAAAAATAAAATGTTTTCGAAAAACATGAAAAGAAGAGCCGGTTCCGATACTAAAACCAAAATCAGTATGGTTTAAAGGATTCTCAAGGCTTGCTCCCGTTGTATCACTCCATAAAATTCCACCCGGGGTTTTATTTTGACACAAATAATCGGTTTTAAAAAACCAGTTCACAAAGCAACCTGCATGCATTACAGGCCTGATTTTTCCTTTCGGGAATTCATATCGGATCAGACCTGAATTATTAAATGCATTTTGTGTTACAGAAATTACCTTGTTACGGGTTTGGGAATATGAGCCATATTTGCTTTCAAACCAGATTTTATAGATATTGTCAGTTTCCAGGCTCCATTTATGATAGCTTGCTTCATATTGAAAATAGAGCCTTTCATTTAAATTGGGCATACTGAATTTCATAAAAAAGCCCGGAGACGGGTACATATAATGGTTGAAATCGCTGTTGGAGAATTCCAGGTAATCAACAGACACATTATCATTAGCGGAAATGGTAATATAATTAACACCAATCATAGGACCAAAGGTAAAGCTTACCCCGGGCAGTGTTTTTTCATATATAATGCATTCCCTGTCAAAGCATACTTCTTCATGGTATTCATTGGCAATTTTGATCAATGACCGATGATTAAGAGATATATTATCAACCCTCTTCATGATTTCAGGACTTTCACGGAAAACACTTTTTAAAATCCCGATATACCTGTTGGATACCTGTAAATATGGCTTATTGTTTATCAGAACCTCGACCTGTTCCTTTTTTAAAGGCATTAACCGCCCTTCACTGTCTTCAATCAGATATTGCTCTCCGACAGCATCCCGATAATAGAATACATCCACTATGCCATCGATCAGGTATTCAAGGAAAAGCAATTCCTCCCGCTCATCCGTATTTATACTTCTCGAGATATAATATTTGCTGTCCTTAAACCGATAGGCTTTCAACTGGTCCGGCGTGTATTCAATTGGTTCGGCTTCCGCATTGGTTTTATATACACATCTTTTCGCATTTGCTTTATTGCCCTTATAATCAATCAGCCCATAAACTGTATCCACGGCATTTGTAATAACATATCCACTCCTGAAATCTGATTGAGCGCATAGTTCAAAAAAGATAAGGAATGCAGGCAGGATAATGAAAACTTTTTGTTTCATAAAACGGAATCACATTGAAGATTTTCAATAACTGCATTGAAACTGTTGAAAATCAAATATAGTTATTCCGTATCAATTCATGAATTTTAAAATAAATATTGATCGTTAAAAAATCATACTGATGGTTGCATTGTAAGATTAATGTCAAGGTTCACTATGACTTTTTCATTATGTATTTTATTTACTTATCGTTAATAACAGGCTTTTCTGCATACAATATGCCCGGACCTCATTGACGGTTTTCTGGTCGGGCAAGCCCAGATTTCCGTGAGGATCTCCCCAGATGTTTTCAAGCCATTCTTCACTGATCCAGAAAATATTTTCATTTTCAGGAATTTTGTCCAGCAGCATTTTAAGAGAATCCATACCATGAACTATAATGCTGTTTCCCGTCACCTCTTCGTATGATTTTAGCCTGTTTGTTCCCCCCAGGAGGGAATAATTCCAGTCATTGCCATTGGGCCAGCTGTATAATTCCCAGCCTTTCATCGAATGTTCAAGCGTCAGCGTGTCAAAATTGATCCGGGCAACCGGCTTGAATTCATTGTCAGTATCTTTCGAACATCCGTTGAAATTGAAGGAGGCCACAATGATGAACAGGATTGATAAACTCCACGAAGTTTTCATAGCTGATGATTTGGTTTTGTTTATAGAGATGTTAATTTGTCCTGCCTGGTTGCGCCACCCCTGATTTTTTTTATGCCTTTACCGGCCATGATTCAGCAATGTTTGTAACACATTGTAACAAATTTGAAATAAAAATTTAATAATTAGTTAACGGAAAATTAACTAACTTCATTCAGAATTCTTAACTATTTTTTTATGAAATACAAAGCTATTCGTAATAAGATTAATGCTTCCGTCAATCTACTCAGGTCAGTGCAAAAGAAGGGCAAGGCTTTAAAAGCCGGGGGAACAAAAACGCAGTTAAAAGAACTGAACGCCGAACTTGAAAAAGTCATCGGCATTCAAAAGGAAATGCAAAAGCTGAAGAATGAACTGAAAGCAAGGAAAAAGGAATTAGGGACCCTGGTCAAAAAACTGGCCAAGGACTTAAAGAAAGCAAAAAAAGCTCAAAAAAAGAGTAAAACCGTTAAACCAGTAAAGGCCGTCAAGATTGTCAAGCCTGTTAAGGCGAGCAAGCCTGTCAAGCCGGCCAAGGCTGAAAAATCAAAAGTAAAACGGGCAACGCCGGTCGTGAAGAGGACTGTAAAAAAAGCAACCGGGAATAGCAAGGTAAAATCCCGGGCCCGCGGGGTCATCAAAAGGGAAAAAGTTGTTCAACCGGTGGTAACCGTTCCGCCTTCAGAGGAAAATGCTCAATAGTGTGTGGTTTACTAATGCGAACCACATAAGGACACGATACCATCAAAAAATTGATAGATTCCCTGTTATTTCTTCGTGATTTTCCGTTTCGTTCTTCCACTCTCCCCCTTGGGGCTTGCCTGCCGACAGGCAGGGAGCCGGAGGTGACTTCTTATTCATACCTCAACGACTTCACGGGATTGCTGAATGCCACCAGCATAGCCTGATAACTGATGGTTGCCAGTGTGATAAAGATCAGCAGCGCCCAGGCAATAACGAACTCCCCGGGTTGAAGCGGACACTTATACGCACCCGGAAGGTACCTGTAAAATAAAAAGGCTCCGGTAGACCCAAGAATAACTGCTGCCAGCAGCAGGGGCATGAACTCCTTTGCCAGCATCGCATAAATCTGAGACGGCCTGGATCCAAAAGCCTTACGGATCCCCATCTCCTTGGTCCGCCTTTTTGCAGTATAGGAAATCAAACCGAACAAACCCATTGCCGATATAAGAACAGCCAGAAGGGTGAAGAACCGGAACGTTTTATTAACGCCATCCCATGTTTCATAAGCATTGCCACGGTATAACCTTTCTTCAAGGACCCAAAATTCAAAAGCATCATTCGGGAAATAAGCTTCAAATATGCCGGTGATTTTTTGTTTTGCAGAAACCAGATCATCTGATTTAACGCGGATACTGTATATGCTTTCACCGTATACTTTGCCGGAATGCAAAATAAAAACATAGGGTTCAATTCTGTCATGCATATTATTCTGATGGAAGTCCCTGACAACACCCACCACCTGATATCAGTTATCATACAGCTTTTTACCAATGGGATCTTTCATCCAGCAGATGGGCAATTTTGTTTTCCAGCTTTTCTTCTGAGGATCCCTGCTTCAACAGGACATAGGTCCTGAATGCTGACCCCGTCCAGTTATTCAGTGCATTTTCCCAGCTATTGGTCTTTTCAAATAATTGAATCGGGATAATGTAGGAGGGTTGGTCGGAAGAATTATCGGGAAGGTCTTTATAAATACCGGTTACCTTCAGATTGTACTTTTTTTCGAGCATGACGTTTTTGCCCAGTGCAGCTTCCCCGGGAAACAGTTTACCTGCAAGTTTTTCGGACAAAACGATTGAATTCGGGTCAAGGAGCGAAGTGGTTATGTCGCCTTTAACAAATTCATAGGTGAAAACATCAAATATGGATTGCTCGGCATAATATCCGTCCCGGTCAAAAAACGTTTGCACCTCCGATGAGGACAGGAATTCCCCCCAGGCTTCCCGGAGCAATACCGAATTCTCCACTTCGGGATAATTCTCCCTTAGGTATTTGGCCAGTGCCGCCTGCGATTGTGTCCAGTATTCCGTTCCTGTAGTAAGATGGACTTTCTTTTGCACGCGGTAGATCCGATCGTACAGCGCATTGTGCTTGTCATATGAATATTCATATTTCAGATAGAGCCCTATCATAATGAAGACAGAGAATCCAACAGCAAGTCCGGTAATGCTGATGATCGACTGAACCTTATTCTTTAAAAGGTTGCGGATGGCCAGGATGAATAAATTTCGGAGCATAATTATTTTAGAATAATAAATAAGTTAATAAATAAACAGAGTCAAGAACCAAGAACCAGGAACCAAGACAACCGACAACTGACAACCTGCCTGCCGGCAGGCAGGCTGACAACAAAATCCTGTTCTCAACGCCAACCACTGACAGGGTTTCCATTCTTCTTTGCACCATCACCCGCATCCGTTTCTTTCTCTCCCCCTTGGGGGCAGTCGGAGGGGGCCTCCTTATTCATACCTCAGTGCTTTGACCGGATTCCGGCTTGCCGCACTCCAGCTTTGCCAGCTCACCGTAAGCAAGGCAATGACATAGGCCATCAGACCTGCCAGTGCAAATATCCACCAGGTAAGGTTGGTATGATACGCAAAGGTTTGCAGCCATTTATCCATGGCATACCAGGCAACCGGACAGGCAATAATAATCGAAACGGTCAGCCACCGTGTAAAACTGCCACCCAGTAATATCATAATGGCAGAAGTGTCTGCGCCGTTCGATTTCCGTATGCCGATCTCCTTCGTCCTGTACTTCGCCAGCATCGAACTTAAACCCAGAATCCCCAGGCAGGAGATGAAAATGGCCAGCAGGGAAAACAAGGTTATAACCTGGCTGGTGCGTTGATGCTTTTTATACAGGTTGTCATATTCCTGATCAAGAAAACCATATTCAAACGGAGTTATGGAATTTACTTTGTGCCATACCTTTTTGATATAATTGATAGTACCGGTGATATTGTTCCCTCTTGTCTTTATGAATACATAGCCCAGATAACCTTCCCTGTTCATATCGGAGAACAGGTGAAACAGTTGGGGTTTAATGGTACCGTCAAGCGTTTTAAAATAGGTGTTCTTTATAACTCCGACAATAGTGCCCCATTCACCATACAATGCGAATTCTGTACCAACGGGATCATGAAGTCCCATTTCCCTCACGGCTTCTTCATTTATAATATATACCTTTTTGGAACTGTCTCCCATTTCATAAGAAAAATCGCGTCCTTCAGCGATCTCCGCACCGATTAGGCCGAAATACTGATCATCAACGCGTGTTGTCTCCATACCAAAGGCACAATCTGTGTTTTCTATCACCCCGTTCTGTTTCCAGATCACACCGCAGGTTCCGTTTCGTTGTGCAAAAGGCAGACAGTCTTTTGCGCTTACCGCAGTAATATCAGGCAAACTCAATAATTCATGTCTGACCACATCGAATTTCTTTCCAATGTTTTCCCTGATGGGTATGAAAATTACATTCTCCCGGTCAAATCCAAGTGGTTTATTCTTTATGTAGTTCATTTGTTTACCAATAGTCAGTGTGCAAACGATAAGGACAATAGATATGGCAAATTGTGCCATGACAAGGTATTTCCCCGTCTTATGTTTACCCGGAGCCACCATCCTGCCCGAAAAAATGGCATTTGGTTTATGCCCCGAAATGATCAGGGCAGGGTACAAGCCTACGGTCAACGTGGAAACCATAACAACGCCGATGAAAATCGCAGTCATTCCGAAGTCAATATGACGGAGTATAGATCCCGAAACATTGAGAAAGGAATGCATTGACGGTGAAATAATCTTGATCAGTACAATAGCTATGTTAAGTGATATCAGGGATATAATGAATGATTCCCCCAGAAACTGAAAGATGAGGGTCATTCTTGAGGCGCCGGTGACTTTTTTCACAGCAATTTCCTTTGTCCGGTTTCTGATGCCGGCCAGTGAAAGGTTCATGAAGTTGATGCAGGCAATGATTAAAATAAAAAGCCCTACGGCGCCGTATATCCGCACCAGCCTTGAGTCTCCTTGCGGTCCAAGCCTGTTTTCTATTTCATAGTTCAGATAGATGTTTTCCAGTGCTTCGATATGAAGATCGTATTTTTTGTCCACCACCTGGGGAAAGTTGTTTTTAATGGCTGTGCGGTTAATGGCATCTTCAACCTTTGGCAGATCAGGTATTTGCTTACAGAGCAGGTAAGTTCTGAAATTGGGATCGCCCCATTCCATGCCGCATAACCGCACTGTTTCCAGAAATTTATGGGGTAACACATAATCCAGTTTTATATGTGAATTTGCAGGAAAATCACACATTACGGCTGTTACGGTTAAAAATCCCTGCCCTTCAATTTCGAGTTGCTTCCCGATCGGGTTTTCCTTCCCAAAATAACGCATGGCCATTGTTTCAGAAATCACGATGTTGAAAGGATCAGAAAAAGCAGTTAACGGATCGCCCAGTTTAAACGGAAAATTGAAAACGCTGAATAACTCGGGATCTGCTGTTGCCCCGTTTTCAGCAAAAAAAGAATTCTGGCCGTAACGCAGCAGGAAAGCAGGAGTGTTTCTTATCCTTACGGCTTGTTCGAGTTCCGGTATCTCTTCCAGCATGGCAGGAGCCAGAGGTGATGGCGTCCCGACGCTCATAGTCCCATCGGGACATTGGGAAAATATTCGGAATATTCTTTCCTTGTTTGGATGGAAATTGTCGTAGCTGCGTTCATTCTTTATCCAAAGAAGTATGATGATGGAACAGGTCATGGCAACGGATAATCCGATGGTGTTTATCCAGGCGTATGACCTGTTCTTTAGCAGGTTACGAAGCGTTTGAATGAAGAAATTCCGGAACATTTTTAAAATTTATCAATCAATTAATAAAGTTAAGAACCAATAACCAGGACTATCAACCAATCAACCAATCTATAAATAACAAGAGCCGAACAC
>Ga0105101_10001582_pt1 | contig 9979 bp, 9 predicted proteins | sample PPLLak21cMay2015_2_FD_87037 | JGI IMG/M metagenome (GOLD analysis project Ga0105101, IMG submission 87037) | Freshwater sediment microbial communities from Prairie Pothole Lake near Jamestown, North Dakota, USA - PPLs Lake P8 Core (1) Depth... | ecosystem: Environmental > Aquatic > Freshwater >...
AAATCGAAATCTAAAAATAACGCTACAGGAGGAAGCTTTCCTTTCACATCATTGGAATCAAAATAATTTGCTAACTGGTCAGATTTCATGGGTCCTGCGGTGAAATTAGCTTTATTATCTCCGAGTGACAAAGTGAGGGGTAGTCCAACGTCTTCTGGATAGCCACCAAGGGATTTCCAGTCTTCTTCGCTTAAAGCCAGTAATTTTTCACGCATTTTTGTGACAAGTAATTTAAAGTGCTGTTTTTTGGCAAGTTGGATGAATCTTAGACCAATCCGATCTATTTTCTTGACTTCTAACAAATCAAGAACCCAAGTCGAAAATTCTGTAGCCTGATTGGAAAATTGAGTATGACTTGCTGGTAGCTCCATAACGACACTGGTGTTTTTGAAACCCGCGTTTAGGAAGGTGGTACCGCTCTTATTATGTATCGACACCTGATTGTTTGATATTCGCCATTCAGTTAAGTCAGATGTCCACTGCCATTTTGTAGCAATCTTGCCGCGATTGTCGAACAGATTGGCTGCAGCAGGATATTTTATATCGAATACTATTTTCCAGATTTTTAGATCATTCATAGGAAATACTTTTATTTGCGAACCCTATTACTTGCTCAACTCATTATATCACCACTATTTTTGTTCACTGATCGCAACAATTAATGCTTCCGAAGCCCACAAAACCTAAGTTTCTTTGTTTTCTCAGTAGTAGGACGTGTTGCATTTGGGCAAAATTACTTCATATTACTTTCGCCTCTCCTGCAATGCCTTGACCAGCAACGCCTGCGTCACATTCGGGTCGGTTTTACCCTTCGTAGCGCGGGCGACCTGTCCCATAAACCATTGCAGGAGGGTCTCTTTGCCTGCTAGATATTTCTCCACTTCGGATGGATTGTCGTTCAGCGCTTTCATCACGGCTTCCTGGATGAAGCTTTCGTCGGAGACCTGGGCGAGTCCCTTTTCTTTGACGATCTGGGCGGGATCGCCGCCGTTTTGGAGAAGTTCAGCCAGAACGGTTTTCCCCGCATTGCTACCAATGGTTTTGTCCGTGACCATATCGATTAATTGAGCAAACGATTCGGGGGAAAGTGTGAGGTCTTCTATGTTCTTTCCTGAGTCATTCAAGCGACGCATGAACTCACCCGCGATCCATGAATGGACAGTCTTGGCGGGGCTCTTTGACTTTGAGGCAACATTTTCAAAGTAATCCGCCAGGGCTTTTTCGGAAGTGAGCAAGTGCGCTTCCTGTGGCTTCAATCCATACTGTTCGAGGAACCGGCGCGTCCTTGCTTCGGGCAGTTCGGGCAGCGATGCACGAAGCGACTCGATCCAGGCGGCGTCAAGGACAAGCGGGGGCAGGTCGGGTTCGGGAAAGTAGCGATAGTCATGCGCGCTTTCCTTGCCGCGCTGTGAATATGTCTTCCCGGTGACTTCGTTGAAGCCCAGTGTTTCCTGTTCAACACTCCCACCATGTGAATAGATATCACTTTGGCGTTTGATCTCGTACTCTGTCCCCTGTGTCAGCGCGCGGAAGGAGTTCAGATTCTTGATCTCGGTCCGGGTGTTGAACCCGTCACTGCCCTCCTCGCGCACCGAGACATTCGCCTCGAAGCGGATCACGCCTTTTTCCATGTCGCCAGAATTTACATCGAGATAACGTAAGATTGCATGAAGTTTGGTCGCATAGGCTTTGACTTCTTCAGGCGAGCGAAGATCGGGCTCGGTGACAATTTCCAGTAACGGGACCCCGCTGCGATTGTAGTCAACGAACGAGTGACCATCTGCGTGGGACAGCTTGCCTGTGTCTTCCTCCAGGTGGACGCGGCGAATCCGTACATCCTTTGTGCCTGCTTCCGTTTCGATCTGGATTTTCCCATCTGTGGCAAGCGGCTGGTCATACTGCGAGATCTGATATCCCTTGGGGAGATCAGGGTAGAAATAATTCTTGCGCGCAAAAATACTCTCGATATGGATCTCGCAATTGAGCGCCAGCCCGACCCTGACTGCCAGCTCGACAGCCTTTCTATTCAGAACTGGAAGTGCGCCAGGCTGACCCGTGCAAACGGGGCAGATATAGCGGTTCGGCTTCGCGGTGATCGAATCGACGACTTCACATCCGCAAAACATCTTTGATTTGGTGAGCAGTTCGGCGTGAACTTCGAGTCCGATGACGGGTTCGTATTTCATATTAAGAATTCTCCTCGCTGAGCGGAGGGACAGTGTTCTTCTGTCCCGCAGTCGAAGCGTGGGGATTACTGTTACTCGCCCTTCGTCTTCGCTGCGCTCCGCTCACGAAGTCCCGGTGCTTTTCCGGGAGGGCGTTTTTAATCATTCCAGCAGGGCGGATGTTTCGTGTGCCAATCCGTCTGGCTTTGATACATGTGACCTATACGCAGCAGCATCTCTTCCGACAAGTGTGGACCGATGATTTGCATCCCGATCGGGAGCCCGTTCGAGATGCCGCACGGGACAGTCAACGCGGGAATGCCGGCGAGATTCACCGCAACGACGTGCACATCCGATACATACATGTCAAGCGGATTCGAAATCTTCTCGCCGATGCGGAACGCCGTGGTCGGCGCGACGGGGGTGATCAGTGCGTCGCAGGTTTGGAACGCGCTTTGAAAATCCTGGCGGATCAACGTGCGGACTTTTTGCGCCTTCAAGTAGTAGGCATCATAATATCCAGCGGAGAGAGCAAACGTCCCAAGCATGATGCGGCGTTTTGTCTCCGGGCCGAATCCCGTCTCGCGTGTCTTCAAGTAAACATCCATCAGGCTGTCCCCACCTCGCTCGGACAACCCGAAGCGGACGCCATCATACTTTGCGAGATTGGAACTGGCTTCGGCAAATAAGATCAAATAATAGACAGGGATGGCATATTGTGTGTGGGGAAGTGATACTTCCGCGACCTCTGCACCCAGCCCTTCGATTTGCCTGATCGCCGTACGCAGGGAAGTTTCCACTTCTGCGTCAAGCCCTTCGACGAAATATTCTTTTGGAATGCCGATGCGCAGCCCGCGCAGGTTTTCAGGTTTCTTCAAACCCTCGGAATAACGCGGGACAGATTCCATGCGCGAGGTGCTGTCCCGGGGATCATGACCGGCGATTGCCTCGAGCACCAGAGCGACATCGTATACGCTTCTCGCCATCGGACCGATCGTGTCGAAGGATGAAACCAGTGGGATCAAGCCGTAGCGCGAGACGCGTCCATAGGTTGTCTTGAGTCCGGTGACCCCGCAAAAAGAGGCGGGCATGCGGACTGAGCCGCCTGTGTCTTCGCCGAGGGTGAAGCCCGCCAGCCCTGCTGCGACGGCTGCGGCTGACCCGCCGCTCGAGCCGCCAGGGACATGATCGAAATTCCAGGGGTTGTGCGTGGTAAAAAAGCCAGAGTTCTCCGTGGACGAGCCCATCCCGAATTCGTCCATGTTGGTCTTGCCAAGCAGGACCGCACCGGTCGACTTCAACTTTTTGATCGCAGTCGAATCGTAGAATGGCTTGTAGTTTTCGAGAATTTTGGAGGAGCAGGTCGTGTTGACACCGCGCGTCGAAATGGAATCCTTGGCAGAGTAGGGAATGCCCGTTAACGGAGTCAGGCCCTCGCCCGTCTTGAAGCGCTTGTCCGCCTCCCTGGCTTGTCCCAGTGCAAGTTCTTCCGAGATGGTCACATAGGATTTGATCTGTGGGTCGAGTCGCCGGATTCGTTCCAGATACGCGCGTGTGAGTTCCTCCGCAGAAACCTCCCGGCTCGCAAGCAGTTCGTGAGTATCCTGGATACTTAATTCGTGAAGGTCCATGGCAGATCTATTGTTCAATGTGAACGCGCGGGATGACGACATAATCATCCTTCGCTTGCGGCGCGTTGGCGAGAAATTCCTCTGTTGGTACAGACTCTTCGATCTCGTCTTCTCTCGTCACACTTTTATTCGCGGATGACAAATAGGCGGGTGGGACATTTTCAGTATCCAACTCATTCAGGATGCTGAAATATTTCAGAATGTCCTGGAACTGCGGAACGAAGGTCGCTGTCTCTTCCTCCGTCAGATCCAAACGGGCAAGAGACGCAATCTCCCTGACCAGCTTTTCGTCAACCTGGATTTCTTCTTTTTGGCTCATAAGATTTTCCTTATGGTATCAAGCGATTCGGTCCTCGATGGAGGAAAACAACATCGCGGATGCTTTTTTGATTTAACATGGCAGCCAGCAAACGGGCGAGACCAAACCCGAAACCGCCATGCGGTGGGCAACCAAACTTGAAGAAGTCGAGATAAAACTGAATGGATTCAAGACTCACTCCTTTTTCCGTTGCCTGCCGGACCAAAACATCATAACGATGTTCGCGTTGCGCCCCGGTTGTGATTTCCATCCATTTCCAGAGAAGGTCAAAACTTTTTGTCTCCGCTGGCTTGTCTTCCTTTCTCATATGATAGAAGGGACGGACTTCGATCGGATAGTCGGTAATAAAGATAAACTCATGCCCATATTGTTCCCTGGCAAACTCACATAAGAGCCGTTCGCCCTGCGGGTCTATGTCTCCCTTTTTTGTGTCTGCAGGCGGAAGATATCCCTTCTCTTCGAGAATTTTTTGAGCCTCCTCCATGGCCACTTTTGGAAACGGCCGGCTCGGGATAACCACTTCGACCCCAAATGTCCTGGCGATTTCTTCGCCGTGTTTTTCTTTCACGGTCTGGAGTATATGACAAAGCCAGGCTTCTTCGAATTCCATGACGTCATGATGGGATTCGATCCATGACATTTCCATATCCACGCTCGTGAATTCAGTGGAATGTCTGGGCGTAAAGGATGGGTCTGCTCGAAAGGCGGGACCAATCTCAAACACGCGTTCCATTCCGGCTGCCATTGCCATCTGTTTGTAGAATTGCGGTGACTGTGCTAACGATGCGGTCTGACCGAAATATTCCAGCGTGAAGAGTTCGGCGCCTCCCTCGCTCGGGCTGCCCATGATCTTGGGCGTATGGATCTCGACAAATCCATTCGATATCCAAAATTTCCGCATCGCCATTTCGACCGTGGTCTGGACGCGAAAGATCAACTGATTTTCAGGCTGGCGCAGATCCAGGAAACGCCAGTCCAATCGTTTGTCCACGTCGGTTTCGGTCTTGCCGAAAAGGTCGATGGGCAATGTGGCATCCGAGGCCGAATCGACGGAAAGCGTCTTCAACTGCAGTTCCAACCCGCCCAGCTTTACATTTGGATTGCTCACGACCAGCCCGGTCACACGGATTGCCGATTCGCGCGTCAGTTGTGCGATCAATTCATTTAAGCTGTTGTTCGCTTCGGACCGTTCTGCGACAACCTGGATTAGACCTGTGTGATCGCGCAGGATGATAAATTGAACAGCCTTCTGATTCCTGACAGTCTGAACAAACCCCCGCAGGGTGATAACCTCTCCAACTTTCTCTGCAGCATCTCGAACGAGGGTTCTTTCCATGAATCGCTCTTCTCTGATCTGAATATATAGCTCTGTCAGTTGCTTTGGCGCCATTAAAGAGTGTACGACCGCAAGCCGCGGTTCACTGCGCATGCTGCGCGGCTGCATTTTCTTCCAATTGTTTCCTTATCCAGCGCATCAGATTTATTGCCTTATGCTCTGGCATAAAACACGCGCCCACTGTTTCGGCAAACGGCACTGGAAAACGGAAACCGTCCACCTCATACCATAGCGCTCCGTCTGTGCAGTATGCGAACTTCGCCGTCTTGTTGATCACAAGCTCCTTCAGATTCATAAAAGCTCCTTTCCATTGAGTGAGAGCTCAGCCAAAATTCTGTTTTACTCCAACTTAATATGCAATTCTTTCAACTGTCTCGGTTCCACTTCGGACGGTGCATCCGCCATCACATCGCGCCCGGTTTGATTCTTGGGGAATGCGATCACTTCGCGGATATTGGGCTCGTCTGCCAGCAGCATGATCAAACGGTCGATGCCGGGCGCCATGCCTCCATGCGGCGGCGCGCCGTATTCGAACGCTTCCAGCATGTGACCAAACTTCTGCTCGATCTGATCGCCGCTCAAGCCCAGCAGTTGAAAGACCTTGAGTTGGATGTCACTGCGATGGATGCGGATCGAACCGGATGCCATCTCGTAGCCGTTGCATACCATATCGTACGCGTCCGAAAGGATTTCTCCAGGATTTGTCTCGAACTTCGGCAGGTCATCCAACTGCGGCATTGTGAACGGATGATGTTCCGCGTCCCATTTCTTTTCCTCTTCGTTCCACGCGAACATCGGGAAGTCCACCACCCACGCAAACGCCATCATGTCCGGGTCAGCGAGGTCAAGTTTGTCGCGGAAGATCACACGCAGACCGCCCAGCACCTTGTTGATGACCGCGCGCTGGTCCGCGGCAAACAGGATCAGATCACCTTCCTGCGCGCCGGCTTTGGATTTAACTGCCTCCGCCTCTTCGGGTTTGACAAATTTCGCGGCGGTTCCTTTCAAGCCTTCGCCTGTTACCGCCAACGTGGCCAGTCCCTTCGCCCCCAGCCCCTTCGCGGACTCGGTCAGCGCGTCCACTTCCTTGCGTGAGTACTCCGCACATCCGGGCGCGACGATACACTTGATGGCGCCCCCGGACTCGATTGCCGATTGAAACACCCGGAAGTCACTTTTCGCAAAAATGTCACTGACGTCGACCAATTCCATGCCGAACCGCAGGTCGGGTTTGTCCGTTCCGAATTTCTCCATGACTTCACGATACGAGAACCTGGGCCATGGGGATGAGAGCAATTTCTTGTGCGGCGCGACCACGGGAAGCATTTCTGTATAAAGCGATTCAACCAGCGCCAGCACATCATCGCGCTGAACGAAGGACATTTCAAGGTCCAGCTGTGTGAACTCAGGCTGACGGTCCCCGCGCAGGTCTTCGTCGCGGAAACAGCGCGCGATCTGGAAGTAACGGTCCATGCCGGCCACCATCAACAACTGCTTGAGTTGCTGGGGCGATTGCGGCAGGGCATAGAACTGCCCGGGATAAATCCGTGAAGGGACAAGATAGTCGCGCGCGCCTTCCGGCGTTGCCTTGAAGAGGATCGGCGTTTCGATTTCGATGAAATCTTGCCTGTCGAGAAAATCGCGCATGAACTTGACGACTTTGTGGCGCAGGATCAAATTGCGGGTCATGCGCTCACGGCGCAGATCGAGATAACGATATTTGAGGCGTGTATTCTCATCTGGCAGGTCGTTTTCACCGCTGACAAGGAAGGGCAGAGTCTTTGCACGGTTCAATACTTCGATGGATTCGGCGATCACTTCCACTTCGCCGGTTTGCATTCTGGGATTTTCCATGCCAGCTGGCCGCTTTTGGATAGTTCCCGTGATCTGAAGCACCCACTCCATGCGGACGTTCGCAACTGCCTCAAGAGTCTCTTTGGATAAGTTGGGATTGACAGTTACCTGGACAATGCCGTAACGATCTCGAAGATCGAGAAAGATCACCCCGCCATGGTCGCGACGACGATGCACCCAGCCTGCGATGGTCACTCGCTGGGTTGCATGTGTGGCCCTAAGTTCGCCACAGGTATGAGTTTTGTACATTGCGCGCCTCCATATTCCGTTTTAGCACGAAGGACACGAAGAAACACAAAGAGGAAAGAAGCCTGGTGTTCCTGGCGTGCCCGGCGGTCTACGTGTAGACAAAATAAATCGCCCTTCGTGGCGCCTTGGCGCCACGTTGGGCGATTGGTTTTCTCTCAGGACCTACTTTCTAATCAGCAACGCTTCGCCCAACGATTCGGGGATCGTCATTATCGTTATTATTATCGTCATTGGCGAAGCGGAGTTGGTACTGCATATTGGCGGCATTATAGCACAACATTTTATCCGGGCGGAGTCTTTTTGTTGCGCAGGAATAACCGTCCCAGGCCGTAGGCCAACAGTACGCCGAGGCCAAGATCGGTCAGCAGCGCGGTTGGGTTGAAGATGTGCCGGTACGCGAATCCGCCATCTTCGTAGAAGCGCAGCGGCCAGCCCGCGCGCGCTATATCGTCGGCGCAAATGTCGTGCCCGAAAACAGCGAGCAGGCCACAGTCCGAGGCCAGATGCGCCGCGAGCAGGTTGAGGGCGATGAAGATGAGCAGGCCGACACAGAATCCGATGGTGAATTGTTTTGTCATGGATAGTTGCCAACAGTGACGAGAGATCGGTGTAAAGTGAATGTAAGGTAGGCTGAGTATATATCACTTCCAATCCAATTAGAGATGTTGTATATTGATTTAAGTTCAAACCCCAACCGAAACAAAGGAGAGCAAAATGAGCTACAAAATACTGTTCATCATCAGTGCTATCGTGTTGTTTGCTTTCGGGATACTGCTGGTGGTGGCCCCCAAGGTGGGACTGGAACAGTTTAGAATGGATGCAAGGGCAACTGAGGTGTTCCTGACGCGAGTTGTCGGCGCGGCCCTGGCGTCACTGGGCCTGGTGTTGTTTTTTGCCAGGGGTGCGGATGATGCGGGGCAGAAATATCTGGGCATTGCGGCGCTGGCGGGCGCTGTGCTGGGCTTGATTGTCACCTTGATCGGCATAACCGGCGGCCTGATCCGCGAGAACGGATGGACCGCGGTCATCGTGGAGCTTCTCTTTGCCGTGGGATACGTCTTCGCGCTTTTCGTCCAGCCGCGGCTGCAGCAGCAGTGAACTTTCGATACGAGAAACCGCCCGCACGTGCTCCGCACAGGCGGGCATTTTCTTTCTGTAACGAAAATACTATACGAATTTGGTAACGTTCGGGGAAAATTCGTGTCATGGATTTGCTCAAGAAAGAGCGTTCCGCCTTATTCGGTAAATGCACGATGATCTCTGGATCCTGTTGTTCAATCCTCCTGATTTAGAAGGTCCCTTATGAACTTTTTCGAAGACAGTCAGTCTGCCAGCGAAATAAATTCACAGTTGAAAATCCTGGTTGTGGATGATGACATGCTAAACCGGCGCCTGATGCAGATTCTGTTGACCCGCGAAGGATATCAGGTTGATGTGGCCGCAAATGGATTGGAAGCCTTTGATGCAATCAAATACCAGCAATTCGATATTGTGTTCATGGACTTGCGCATGCCGGTGATGGATGGTCTAGAGGCGAGTCGTCGCATCCGCGAGTGGGAAGATGGGGGCAAACATACATTTATTGTAGCCTTGACCGCCAGTTACCTGCCCGAAGAGGGAAGTCAACTATTTGAGGCAGGGATCGATAACTATGTTTCCAAACCCTTTCAAATGGAACATATCCAGCGGCTGCTGAAGTACGGTCTGAACGCCCGCAACGCTTCACAGAAAGCTCAGTGAAGACTCATTGAGCTTCTAAGATCCCAAAATGGCACGGCTGGCTTCATCCAGCTTTGCCACCTCTTCGCCTGTTAATTTCCAGCCTAGCGCTCCCGCATTTTCCTGGGCTTGTTCTGCAGTCTTCGCACCGGGGATGGGAAGTGTGCCTTTACAAATGAGCCAGTTCAGCGCCACCTGTGCGTTGGATTTGCCGCCGTGATCCTGACCGATTTCCGTCATTAGTTTCAGGAGAGGCTCTGTTTTTGGAAGCAGGCCGGCGTATGTCCTGGCGCGCGCGCCGGGCGGGGGGGTGCCCGCACGATATTTGCCCGTCAGTAATCCTTTTTCGAGGGGGCTATGAGCAATGAGGCGGATTCCGAGTTCCTTGCATCTGGCCAGCGTTCCATTCTTTTCTACAGTTCGATTGAGCAGACTATAGGGCACCTGGTTGGACGCCAGGGGAACGTTATAACGCGCCAGCGATGAATAAGCCGCCAGCATGCGCGATTGATCGAAGTTCGAAACCCCTACCGTGCGCGTCAATCCGCCTTTGACACAGTCCGCCAGACCCTCCATCATGGTATCGGTGCTCATGATGGGACTCGGCCAGTGGATCTGATATAAGTCGATGCCTTCGACGCCCAGGCGCGCAAGACTGCCTTTCAGGGCTCGCAGGATTGCGCCTTTGCCGAACCTCCACGGCAGG
>Ga0105101_10001583_pt1 | contig 9979 bp, 6 predicted proteins | sample PPLLak21cMay2015_2_FD_87037 | JGI IMG/M metagenome (GOLD analysis project Ga0105101, IMG submission 87037) | Freshwater sediment microbial communities from Prairie Pothole Lake near Jamestown, North Dakota, USA - PPLs Lake P8 Core (1) Depth... | ecosystem: Environmental > Aquatic > Freshwater >...
AGCAGAACTGAGGAAAGGTCATCCTGCTTTGTTGATTTTGTTTCATCAAGGGTGGGCAGCGGCAGACAAATATGGAAAGTGGAGCCCCGTCCGGGTTGGCTGTCCAGCCTCATCGTCCCACCATGCAGCGCAACAAGATGACGGGTGATGGAGAGTCCCAATCCAATCCCACCTGCGATACGACGGTTATCTTCGAGGGTTATGAACGGCTCGAAGATGCGTTCCTGTTGTTCGGAGGCGATCCCGAACCCGGTATCTTTCACCCAGAAATGGATTTGTGGCGGCGCGACCTCCGCGCCCAATGTGATTTGTCCGTTCTCTGTGAACTTTCTTGCATTGCTCAAAAGATTGAGGAAGATCTGGCGCAAACGGACGGCGTCTGCCCTGATCTGAGGCAGGCGTTCGGGTACTTCGATTTTCCATTCGATATCCGGCGAAGTGGATTGATCTGCGAGGCTGTGAAATGCTTCGAGTAGCAACTGGCAGGGATCCAATAATTCAAGTGATAGGTCCAACTCGTCAATCTCAGCGCGTGAAAGATCAAGCAAGTCATTGATGACGCGCAATTGATGCTCGGCGTTGATGTGGATTTGATGCATGTCACTTAGCAAGGAAGACGGCAATTCCTGGCCGTATGAATTTGGAGTTCCCAGCGTGTTCTGTGTATACCCCAGGATGATGTTCAACGGTGTGCGCATCTCATGACTGACATTTGCCAATAAGTGAGTCTTGATCCGGTCTGCTTTTTCTGCATCGAAGCGGGCCTGTTGGATTTCCTGAAATAGAATGGCTCCCTGCAAGGCACTGCTCAAGTTGTTGCGCAACAGTTCATAGATGTTTCCCTTGTGCGGGCCAATTTCAAAGACAACATAACCAAGCGATTTCTCTTGAAATTAAATCGGTGCAACCACAAGGCTGTAGCGGCGGTGTTGAGGCAGCTATTGCGGTTGAATAACCTGGTCTGTCGAGAAACGCAAGCCATTCGGTTCGAGCCTCGCGCGTTCGTGTTCCGTATAGGCCAGCACCAGGCGGGCATGTTCGGGCACGTCTGCGTCCGTTGGTCGCTCGTACGTCACCAGATAAACGCTGGGGATTCCCAGTGCAGGCAGATGTTCAACCAGCACGTCGGTCAATTGCTGAATATCAAACGTCGTCAGGAGCGCACGGTTGATCTCGCGCAGGTTTTCCGCTTCGCGTTCAGTCTGCCATTGCAGGTACGCGTGAGAACGCTGGACTGCTTCCTCTACTACCACCCGCGCCTGCGACAAGAGCACTTCCACCTTGACTCGTTCCGAATGTGGAATGCACTGTAAAACCCACCGTCTCAAAACCGAGATCGCATTTTGCCAGTGCAAAATATCGTGACCTGAACGCATGGCCTGGTCGAGCACATTGTTCAGCACCGATAAGAATTTGGGCGCGGACTCTTCGAGATTGACACGGAGTGGCACTGGTCCCTGGCGCACACCTGGACCTGCCGCGGATACAGGCGTTGGGGAGTGCAAGTGAATATCCTGGATAAACGCGTCGAAAATGGATCCCAGCCACTCCGCCGTTTTTTCTGGATCCAGTTTCACCGCCGCGTCCATTTCGGAGACGCAGCCTGCTCGCACATCTTCCAGTTTTATCTCCCCGCGGCTTTTCTCTGGTTGGTCCGAAGGTGTGAAGGATGCCAGCGTGACTGCCGCGGATGGACAACCGCAGGATTGACGCACGATCAACCTGGATGGCAGCTTGATCAAAGCCGGGACAGATTCGCCTGCGAGTTGTTGCAGGAGCAGGTCCATCGCTTTTGAACCTTGTTCATAGAACGGAAGATCAACCGTGGTGAGAGGTGGAGTAGCGAAACGTTCCTCGATCGAGTTGTTAAATCCCGTTACCGCAATATCAACCGGGACTTCGAAGCCGCGCGCCTGCAGAGTCTTCAGGGCCCAGAGTGCCATCATGTCGCTGACAGCGACGACTGCATCGAAGTCCCTGCCAGGTTTGAGTCCTCGTTCGTCAAGCAGGATCTCAATGGCCTCGACTCCCGATTCCCAGCGCAGAGGGCGGGTAATCAGCTCGGGGACCAGAGGCAGGTTATGGGCCTGGAGTGAATCGAGATAGGCGCGGTAACGCTCTTGCGCGTAGTAATGTTCCTCCGGTCCGCGAATGAAGGCCAGTCTCTGATACTCATGTTCATCAATCAGGTGGTTGAGCAGCGCGCGCATCCCCAGATAGCTATCCACAGCAACGGTAGGCATGCCCTCCATAAATTGCGCCAGGCTGACCATGGGCAGCGCCTGGTAGCGCTGATGAAAAGCTTTGATCTCGGGAGGTCCAAGCACGCCCCCCAGGCTGGATGACCAGGTGATCAGCCCATCCAGGCATTTGCTGCTGGCGAGATCGAAGATGGCGTTGCGCTGGATTTCGAAGGAGTCGGTGGCATGCAGGCGTCCCCCGGGAAAGCAGATCAGGTTGACATCGTGCTGCTCTGCCGCCTCCAACAGGCTGGGCCAGATCACCAGGCTGGCTCCCGTGTGCAGGCTGGCGAGCAGGAAACCCAGCGTGGCTCGACGATCTGGAGTTTTATGGGATTTTATAGCCGCCGGTGATGTTTGTGGATTTTCGTTCATGGTGGTGATTCTGCTCTTGCCAAAATAAAGTTTACTATGGTTTGCACGAGAGTGGGAAAACAGTATATTTGTGACGGGACGGTTTTGTCCAAGTGTGCATCGCCAAAATCCAAGCCGGACCTGCTACGATGCTCATTGTGATGGCTCACATCAGCTCTTCAGGTGAAGGCGGTTTTGGCTGCGATCGATCCAAAACCTAATTCATTGGAGATTAGAACATGACCGCGAAAATACTACCGCTTCCATCCGAAATCCCCTCTACCGACAAATTCACCATCAGGAAATTGTTACATACCATGTGGCGGCAGCGCTGGCTCTATTTCCTGATGCTGCCCACGTTGATCTATTTTGCGGTTTTCAAATATGGACCACTCTGGAATGCGCAGATCGCGTTCAAGGATTTCAAGCCATTGCTCGGAGTCTGGGGGAGTCCGTGGGCGGGCTTCGAACATTTCGAGACGTTCATCAACTCGTTCTATTTCACCGAGCTGATGACGAACACGATCATCTTCAGTGTAGCAAAACTTGTTTTAGGCCTGCCTCTGGCAGTGATCCTTGCCATCGCCCTGCATGAGACCTGGTTCCTCCGCTTCCGTACCTTTGTGCAGACCATGGTCTACCTGCCGCACTTTCTCTCCTGGGTCATCATGTATGGCGTGCTGCTGGTCATTCTCTCGCCGGGAAATGGATTAATAAATGAGATCATCCAATCGTTTGGCGGGGAGCCGATCGCATTCCTTACTTCACCGCATCATTTCCGCTGGGTGGTCATTCTTTCCGATATTTGGAAGGAGACCGGCTGGAGCACCATCCTCTACCTGGCGGCTCTCTTAGCCATTAGCCCCGATCTCTATGAAGCCGCGGCTGTGGATGGCGCCACGCCGGTGCAACGTATCTGGTACATCTCGCTGCCCGGTATCCTGCCTGTGATCGTCCTGGTTACCCTGCTTCGCCTGGGACATATTCTCGAGGCAGGCTTCAACCAGATCTTTGTGCTTTATTCCGTGCCCGTGTACAGCGTGGGCGACATCATTGATACCTGGGTTTTCCGCCAGGGTGTGCTGCAATTCCAATTCAGCCTGGCAACGGCAGTGGGTTTTTTCAAAGGTGCGATTGGATTGGTATTGATCCTGGTATCAAATCGGATCGCCAAGCGCTGGGCGCAGCAGAGCATTTACTAGGAGAGCCGTCATGTTGCATTCAAGAACTCGTGACGCCGTATTTTTTCAGGTCGGGTTAGCGGTTTTTCTCACTATCATATTGCTCATTATTCTGATACCGTTCTGGCGAGTGATTGTGACCGCTTTTGTCCCACTCGAAATTTATACGCGTGAGGGCGTTCCGTTCTTTCTCCCACCGACCCAATGGACGGCGGAAGCCTTCACACAACTCTTAGGGCATTCTCTCTTCCCTCGCGCCTTCTTTAATAGTGTGGTCATCACGCTTTTGGGAACTGCCATCAGCTTGTTCCTTACCGTCCCACTTGCATATGGACTCTCCACGCGCAATTTGCCCGGACGTAAATTGATCATGACCCTGGTCTTGTTCACGTATCTCTTCAGCCCCGGGTTGATCCCTGTTTATCTATTGATCACAGGTATGAAGCTGACGAACAACTATCTTGCCATCATTCTGCCGCCAGCTGTGAGTGTCTACAACACGCTGGTCATGATGAGCTTCTTTGAGGGATTGCCAGAAGACCTCAAGGAAGCTGCGCGCCTGGATGGCGCAAATGAGCTGCAGGTCTTGTGGAATGTGGTCCTGCCGCTATCCAAGCCGATCCTGCTTACCATTGGTCTCTTCTATGCTGTTTATTTCTGGAATGAGTTCTTCACACCCATCCTGTATTTGAAAGATGCTGATCTGTTGCCGTTGCCTGTGTTGCTTCGTAACATTCTTATTTCGGCAAGTTTCAACGAATATGTTGAATATGATGCCTTCAGTTCATCTTCCCTTGAGTCGTTGAAAGCTGCAGGCGTGTTGATCACAATGATCCCGATGTTCTTGGTCTATCCATGGATCCAACGCTATTTCACAAAAGGTACATTGGTTGGAGGTGTCAAGGAATAACAAAAAATATTCATATTCTCTCTGTTGCCCCTGTTGTCCAGAAACCAAGAGAAAAAATCTCTTTCCAATAAATAAATCTGAAAAGGAGAAGAAGATGAAAAGCTGGAAATTCATGCTCATTGCAGTGCTGCTCGTTTTGAGCCAGATTCTGGGTGCCTGTGCTCCCGCGGCTACACCGACGGAAGCAGCCGCGCCAGAACCAACGGAAGCGCCACCTGAACCAACAGCGGTTCCCCCCACAACTCCGCCGGAACCTGTTGACATCGAACTCTGGGCGCAGGCAACCGTGACGGAAGCGGGTGCTCCGCCTGATGACTGGATCGCCTATGAGGTCATCCGTGAGGAACTCAACATCAACCTCACCTATGTGATTATTCCTACCGGCGACGACGGCGAAGCATTTGTGAATACCGCGGCAGCCGCCAATGAGTTGCCTGATCTGTTCCAGGTCGTCAAGGCCAACAACGACAGTCGCGGTGGCTTGCTGAGCCTGGTGGATCTGGGCCTGGCAGCGCCGGTCGAAGACTTGATGCCTCTCATGCCTGAGCGCGCCAAACTGCACTACAACGATCCGCTGGCGATCGATCTCGTCACGTTCGACGGCCAGCAGTATGGCCTCCCCGAACCGCCTCCTCTGCCGAAGCGCGAGGGCTTTGTCATCCGCAAGGACTGGCTCGACAAACTGGAACTCGAAGTCCCGACCACGCCTGACGAGCTGCTGGCAGTTGCAATAGCCTTCACGGAACAGGATCCGGATGGGAACGGCCAGAACGATACCTATGGTCTGGGCGGTTTTATCAATGGAGAGGGACTTGGCAATCGCTTTGACTTCATCATGGGTGCATGGGGTGTCCCGGGTGTCTGGAACTTTGCCGACCCCGCAAACTTTGGATTGAACGTCAGAAGCGAGAAATATCCCGAAGCGCTGGCATTCTTCAAGTCGCTGGTGGATGCAAAAGTGATCGATCCTGACTGGCCCACCCTGAAACGTGATGAATTCCGCGCTCGCTGGAAGCAGGGCTTATTCGGGATCATGTGGGAAGACTTTGCTGCTCTGACCAACAAGTCTAACTACGAACCTTTTGATACGAACTTCCCCGATGCCGAATGGATTCCGGTAGCATCGCCCAAGGGTCCTGGCGGTGACGCATACTACGGCGTGTACACGGGTCGTGGCAATATCTTTGCCGTCTCCCAATCAGCTGTGGATGAAGGCAAAACCGAGGCGATCGGCCGCCTGCTCGAATGGATGGCAACCGATGGGTATTACCTGATGGGCTTCGGTGAGGAAGGCAAGAACTTCATCATCGACGCGAATGGCGACATCTCCACCGAGGGCATCGCCGAGGCAGATGCATATACCTCGCCCGAACGACAGCCGTTCACGCAGATACGCAATCAGTTGATCTTCTACAACTCTGAGCAGGAAATCAGAGCTCGCTATCCATCCTATCAGACGATCAACGGACGAACGATGGAGCCGATGGAATTCCTCCAATTCTTCCAGAGCCAACCCTGGACAGATGGACGTGGCATTCAAGTCATCCTGCCACCTGCTAATGCCGCTGACATCAACCGCTTCTATAGCGAAGGTATGCTCCAGTTCGCGCTCGGCCAGAAGGAACTCAATGAAGAAACATGGGCTGAGTATCTGGCCGGTCTCGATGGACTAGGCGCTGCCGAGTGGGAAGCCTCTGCCAAACAGGCATTGACGGATGCTGGGCTTCTAAAGTAGCCAGCACTCGAAAAGAATAGGCGGGCGGCTTACATACCGCCCGCCTTACTCTGAAAACTTCTCGCGCTGAGCGGAGCGTCCTCACCTGCACTGCACCGAACGCACGATTTGCCTGGCAAATCGGGTGCAAGTGTCGACTGCAGGCTTCGCACACCTGCCTGATTTGCCAAGCAAATCACGGGCGGTGCCAGGGACGAACGCTCCGCCCTCCGCTCAGGGCGAGAGATCCTTTGAACAAAGAGCGCAGTCGAAGCGCAAGTACAAAACGCAAACTCCTCATTCTTCAAATGACGACACCCATCCCTCTCAAGATTGCCTATATCGGTGGCGGAAGCCGCGAGTGGGCGCGCAAGTTGATGATCGATCTCGCCCTTTGTCCTGATCTCACAGGCGAAGTCGCCCTCTACTATATCGATATGGATTCTGCGCGCCTCAATGAACAATTGGGCAATTGGATACAGCGTCAGGCTGGTGTGGTGTCACATTGGCAGTATGCTGCTGTACCCACATTGCGGGAAGCCTTGCATGAAGCGGATTTTGTCATCATTTCGATTCAACCTGGGCCGTTGGAATTGATGCAGGAGGAGATCGCTCTGGCGGAAGAATACGGGCTCTTCTTCCCGGTCGGTGACACAACGGGAGCGCCGGGTCTCATCCGTGGACTTCGGTCTGCCGCCATTTACAGGGAATTTTCCGAGGCCCTGGCGGCTTTCTGCCCGGACGCGTGGGTCATCAATTACACCAACCCGATGTCCATCTGCACAAGGACATTAACCCGCGTCGCGCCCGAACTGAAGGTCTTTGGCTGTTGTCATGAAGTGTTCTCCACGCAACGAATGCTTGCGCGTATCGCCTCACAATACCTGAATATCGAACTACCGGCTCGAAACGAAATCCAGGTCAATGTGCTGGGTATTAACCATTTCACATGGGTTGATAAGGCAACCTATCAGGGACATGACCTGCTCGAGCTGTTGCGACAGCATATTGAACAACCCGGCACGCTCCGCACGTTCACGCGTGAGGAAGTTGAAAGCTGGAACGATTGGTTCCACAGCGCGGACCAGGTCAAGTTTGCGCTGTTTCAGCGGTTTGGCATTCTCGCGGCCGCTGGCGACCGTCATCTCGTGGAATTTTTACCAGGGTTTATTCATTCTCCTGAAACTTTATTCAAATGGGGCATCATCCGCACACCCGTTTCCTGGCGCATCGAACGCTGGGCAAGTGCCCCACAGAAGACGCGCGACCTGATCAACGGTGTCACTCCATTCCTCCTCAATCCCTCAGGCGAGGAAGGAGTGGGCATGGTCAAAGCCCTTCTCGGGCTTGATGATCTGGTCACAAACGTAAATGTGGAAAACGTTGGACAAATATCCAACATGCCTCTTCATGCGGTTGTTGAGACCAATGCCCGCTTCAGTCGCGACAGCCTTCGTCCATTGACCGCGGATGCGCTTCCTGCAGGGCTTGCCTCGCTGATCAACCAGCATAGCGCGGATCAGGAATTGATCATCGAAGCCGCCTTGACCGAAAACCCGGCTCTCGCATTCCAGGCCTTCTTCAATGACCCGACCAATCATCTTCCCATTGATAAAACCTGGGAACTGTTCAACCGCATGCTGCAAGTGAATCGAGAATACCTGCCTTCGATGGCAGTTGTATCGTAAGGGTGACCCGCCCGGCGAGCGCAAACCAATTTGATGCTCTTGAAGGATCGCCCCTACTAAGCTACTAAGGTTTATCATGAAGCAAATATCTTCGCAGAATCCGTTCGTCTTGAATACATGGTCCGTTCGCATGGTCGAATCCACGCTTCAACGCTATAGATTGAACGACGCGCTTTGGCATTACGAACACGGACTGCAGGTCATGGCGATCCAAAAAACCGGGGAAGCCACCGGTGAATCACGATACCTTCGTTTTGTCTCAGACTGGATCGATAACTTCGTGCGAGCCGATGGAATGATCCGCACCTATCGCATTGACGAATACAACCTTGATCAGATCAATGCCGGAAAGCTGCTGTTCGGCGCGTTCGAACGGACCGGCGCTGAGCGCTATCGCATAGCGCTCAACCAGTTGCGCGAGCAACTGCGAACACAACCGCGCACAGAGAGCAATGGGTTCTGGCATAAGAAAATCTATCCCTATCAGATGTGGCTGGACGGCATTTACATGGCCAGCCCATTTCTGGTTGAATACGCGTACCATTTCGATGAACCGTCCACATTCGACGATGTTGTACATCAGATCCTTTGGATCGAAGAGCATACCCGCGATGGACAGACCGGGTTGCTCCATCATGCCTGGGATGAGCGGAAAGTGCAGCGTTGGGCTGACCCGGTCACAGGCCGCTCGCCTCATTTTTGGGGACGCGGCATCGGCTGGTTCGTGATGGCCCTGGTCGATGTGCTCGACCGTTTACCACAGGATCGGGCCCATCGTCAGGATTTGATCGCTATTCTTAGTCGGACGGCGCGTGCACTGGTCAAGGTGCAGGATGAGGGCACAGGACTCTGGTATCAGATCCTAAATATGCCTGAACGGGCAGGCAACTATCTCGAAGCATCTGCCTCGGCCATGTTCGTCTATGCGTTTGCCAAGGGCGTCCGCAAAGGGTATCTGCCAGAGGAGTATCTTTCGGCGGCGCGGCGCGGCTACAACGGGCTTCTGCAAAATCTGATCAAGATCGACGCGCAGGGCTTGCTCACGCTGGAGGGAACGTGCGGCAGTGCCGGGCTGGGAGGCGAGCCCTACCGCGATGGGTCATTTGAATATTACGTTACGGAAAAGATTATTTCGAACGATCCGAAAGGTGTAGGGCCCTTCATTCTGGCCGCGCTCGAAATGGAGAGCACGGAAGCAGGTGTCCATCAGGGAGATGAATTGCCGTGACATCGGTGAGACATGACTCGGTTTTCAATGTATGCAACCTTGGTGCGCTGGGGGATGGGCGGACGCTGGATACGCGTGCCATTCAATCTGCGATCGAGGCATGCGCCGAGTGGGGAGGCGGGACAGTTTACTTTCCGGCGGGGCGTTATGTAACGGGCAGCCTGTTCCTGCGGGACAATATCACACTCCACTTGGATGCGGGCGCCGTAATTCTGGGGAGTGAAAACCCTCACGATTACCCGATCGTTGACAGTCGCTGGGAAGGGATGCATCAGGATACGTACGCTCCGCTGATCGCGGGAAAAAACCTGAAACATATCGCCGTGATCGGACGCGGCACGATCGACGGGCGCGGTGAAATCTGGTGGAAGGCAAAGAAAGAAAAGACTCTTGCCCATCCACGACCGCGACTGATCAGTTTTTCTGATTGCAACAATGTGCTCATCGAAGGCATCACTGCCATCAACTCGCCGAGCTGGACGATCAATCCCGTTCACTGCCAGAAAGTGAACATTCACGAGATCACGATCATCAACCCGGCCGACTCCCCAAACACAGACGGCATCAAACCCGATTCCTGCCGCCTCCTGCATATCTCGGGCTGTAATGTAAGTGTGGGAACTGATTGCATCAACATCACATCGGACACGGAACGTGAAAGACG
>Ga0105101_10001586_pt1 | contig 9976 bp, 5 predicted proteins | sample PPLLak21cMay2015_2_FD_87037 | JGI IMG/M metagenome (GOLD analysis project Ga0105101, IMG submission 87037) | Freshwater sediment microbial communities from Prairie Pothole Lake near Jamestown, North Dakota, USA - PPLs Lake P8 Core (1) Depth... | ecosystem: Environmental > Aquatic > Freshwater >...
ATAAACAGCCTGAAAGATTTTGAAGTAAAAACTATTGCATTGGAAGTTTTTCTTAGTGCAAGATTTGTAACCCAAGCTGTTTATGATAATCTTTTAACTAAAATAATAGAGCAGGCAGATAATGTTGTCCTTGGTTCAACAGCAGGAAGCATTAATTATAAAAATGAAGCTTATTACACGGATTCCTTAAGTTATCCTACTCCAAAACTTTTAAATGATAAAATTAAAACAGGACATCTCAATTTTCTTGATGAGGAAGGAATAAAAATTCCTCTTGAAGTAAAAACCTTATCCGGAACAGAAAAAGCTTTTTCACTTGTAATAGCTGGCATTGAACCAAATGAAAATGATATTGAACTGAACCTTTATTCATCCTGGAAGAGGTTCAGGAATTATTCCTTGCTTGAGTTCTTTGATCTCCTTCAGAATAACAAAGACTCACTCATCTTTCTAAAAAACAAAATAGTAATTATTGGTATAAGCGATCCTCAACTTGTCGCATCAGTTTCCTCTTCTTTTGATGAGCAGGTTCCTGGTGTCGCTTTGCATACTTTTGCTGTAGATAATATTCTAAACAAAAGATGGTTCAATAATAATTATATCTTCATTTCATCAATAGTCGTTTTTATTCTTTTACTTGTTATTCCATTCATTACCAGAGAAAAATCTTTTGGAAAGGTTTTAGTGCTTTATATTTCTTTTTTAATTCTCTTTCTGATTGGTTCATTTATCTTTTTAAAAATCTTTTACATAAAGCTTGCTTATATACATTTCATCATTCCGTTGCTTCTTCTGTTTATTACAGAGTTAATCTTGTACACAAAAGAAAGACAGGAAATATTATCAGGATCAATTGCAGAATCGCTGGCCTTAAAGGCTGTTTTAAAGAATAAAGAGATTCAATTAGAAAAACTTCAGAAAGCGCCTGATGCTACCGAAGAAGCCGGTTCGGAAAAGCTTGTCGGGAAAATTAAGAGTCTTCAAGATGAAATTGGGAGGATGAAAAAAAGTGAAGAGGATCAAACTGCAGTTGAACTTAGTTTTGAAACTAAAACAGAAAACTTTTTCGGAATTATTTACAGGTCGAAAGTGATAGCTAATGTTATTGATCTGATTAAAAGGACTGCGCCGGAAGACGCAAACATATTAATTCTTGGTGAAAGCGGAACAGGAAAGGAACTTGCAGCTAAAGCAATTCATTCTTTAAGTAAAAGAAAGGATAAAAATTTTGTAACTGTTAACTGCGGTGCTCTTTCAGATAGTCTGCTTGAGAGTGAATTATTTGGACATATTAAAGGTGCTTTCACCGGAGCAGTTGCAGATAAAATGGGAAGATTTGAAGCTGCTGATAATGGGACAATCTTTCTTGATGAAATTGCTGAAACTTCTGAAAATTTCCAGGTAAAACTTTTAAGAATTCTTCAATCCGGTGAGTTTGAAAAAGTTGGTTCTTCCAAAACTCAGCACGTAAATGTAAGAATAGTTGCTGCAACAAATAAAAAGCTTGAAGAAGCTGTTAGTGAAAAAAAATTCCGTGAAGATCTTTATTACAGGCTTAATGTTATTAAGATTGAACTTCCTCCCTTAAGAAACAGGAAGGAAGATATTGAAGCTTTAGCAGAATATTTTGTAAAGAATGAATCTCCCGATCTCAAAATTTCTGTTTCGGTTTTAAAAGCTTTAAGTGAATATAACTGGAAAGGAAATGTAAGAGAACTTGAAGCTGTTATTAAACGCGCATCTATTTTTGCAAAATCATCCGGAAGAAAATTGCTGCAGCTTTCTGATTTACCCAAAGAAATTGTGAGAGAAACAACAATAGATTTTGAGGACCTTGTTCTTGAATCTTTAAGAAATAAAAATTTCTCCCATTCATCTGTAACCGAAACTGCAAAGGAATTGGGCAATGTGAACAGAACTCTTGTTGCAGAAAACTTCAGAGGTGTGGCTTTTAAAACTCTGGTTGAGAATAATTATGAACTGGATCTTTCTATTAGAAAAATTTCTGATATCATGGATCCTGAAATAAATGAGAGAGTAAAAAATAAAGTTGAAACTTTTCTTCAGAACATTAAGAATGATGTTAAGAATCTTTCCGAAAATGACTTTGAAAAAATAAAATTAAAGTTGAGTTCAAAGTATAAAAACCTTCCTCAGCGGTTTCATATTTATCTTGATGAAGTAATAAAGCATTTCTTACAGTAACCTTTCCTGATATTTAATCGTCTTAACATTTAGCAAAAAGTCCATTCATCAAAATTTTGTATACAAACAGTTTTTATTTTGTATACTTTTGTAAGCAGAAAAATTAAAATTCTTTGTACTTACTGTTATAAAAATGGTTTTAATTCTGGCATTACTATTGGAAAAGTCAAAAGAACAAATAGTTTTACATCAAAAAGGGTAAAATAATGTTTATAAAAAAATTACTTTTATTCGTTACAGCGTTCACATTTATAATAAACAGCAATCTCTTCTCACAAGAAGAAGAAAAGGGGAAAGATGAAAAAAGTGATACTGCGGAAACTGAAGAAACTGATTCATGGGATAATTATGATTGGAAAGATTTTAACTTTGAATTTGATTTATTCGATTCATATAAATCTCCTTCAATTTCTCTAACCTATGGCTTCTCGTCAATTAATCTTCAGAATTTTTCCGTGTCATTTGCGAGTCCAAATATACCTGAGATAAAACTCGGTTACACAACAGAAAAACCAGCCTGGAGTGAAGAAGGTATTCTCAAATACAAATACAACTATATCTTTTTAAGCAATGTAACAACTGATATTTCGGGAACTCCGGACGCAGATGAAATTGAATCCAACTTGTGGAGATTCGGTTTTGGCTGGGCAAACGGTTATGGATATGATCTTGGTTCTGCAGCAATTATTCCTTACAACTCTTATTCATTAGCCTGGTCAAAATTGGATGTTAAAAACTTTCCGGTTAATGAGCAGGATAAGAATAAGCTTACATTGTATGATGATGCTTTCAGATTCGGAACAGGTTCTGAAGCAGGATTAAGAATAAAAGTAATCCGCCAGGTTACACTTGAAGCGGGTTATGAAAGATCTGTAATCTTTGAAAGACATTTATTCTGGAAATGGGCAGGCAGTGCTTTAATTGAAGCTGCCGGGCATTGGGCGTTAGATTCATTTGTTGAAAAGATAATGGATTCATCTCCGTATGCGGCGCCAATAGTTGGATTCGTTCTTAAGAGTGCACTCTCTTATGGAATTTATGAATTAAGGCAGGATAAAATGAACTGGCCATTTAAAAGCGCAGCACCGCTTGCATATGACCAGTTTAAGTTTGGGTTGACGTTTACTTTTTAGAATTCTTACGCGGGCAAAATATTTTTAGTTTGTAGAGCGATCAATTGGTCGCTCTGCATTTTCTAATCCACAAACCTAATCTTCATACTTACAATTTCAGAATCACTTCCAAGTCTTACAGGGGGACCCCACGTTCCAACTCCGCAGGTAACATAAAACTGAGTATAATCTTTTTTTAAATATCCCCAGCTTACTTCGTAAATCATTTTTGTAATAAGGTTAAGTGGAAACATTTGCCCATGATGTGTATGTCCTGATAGCTGGAGTTCGATATTTCCCTGCACAACTTCATCAAGCCCGCTTGGTGTATGATCGAGAATAATCACAGGGAAATTCCTATCAACATCATTTAGAATATTCTTTAAAGATTTTCTCTGTTTACTGGTGAAACTTGTAATACTTCTGTCTTCTCTTCCCAGAATATAAAAGCTGTTTGCAACAAGAAATGCAGAATCCCGAAGAACATTCAGGTTAAGTTCATTCATATATTTGTCTGCTTCCTCCACGCCAATTATAAATTCATGATTCCCGTTGGAAACAAATACGCCATATTTTGATTTTATTTCAGAAAGGCATTTAGCAATATTTCTCCGTTTTAGCATAGAAATATTATCATCAAGAATATCTCCCGGCATTAAAACAATATCGGCATTAAGTGTATTTATTTTTTCTACAATTGATTTACATAGTCCCCTATTGTTTACAGGAGTTAAATGAAAATCAGCAACAAGAACAACATTCAGCTCATTCAGTTTTGATGCCTTCTTGGGAATTTCTATTTCCTGGTAATTAATTTTTATAATTCTTGTATTGATATATCCTGCTATAATAACAATGCTGGTTATCAGTATTACTGAAATAAAAGTTACAAACTTAGCAGTTTGATAATTGTTTGTTATAAACGAAGGATAAATACTAAAGAAATGATTTAAGAGTCTGCTGATATCAAATAATAGAATGAAGAGAAAAAAATAAAGCATAAATGCAAACCACAAGGAACCTGTCCAGAGCAATGTATCATATAATAAATCAGGTATATTTGTATTCAGGATTCTTGCTGCTATGTATGCTAAAGCTGAGAAGAAAAAAATAACAGCATAAATAGGTTTAAGGAAAGGGATGAGAGAAATTGCCTGCCATCCGCGGATGAAGATATAATAATTTAAAGCTGTATAAACAGTGAAAAAAATTATAAAGAATAAAGACATACTTGTAAAATAGTTTTATACTTTGAATTGCTATTAATCCTGAAGTAAATTTAGTACATATTTATTAAGATATGAAAGTATAAACTTCCAAGGAGAAGGAATGAATCTGATTAATAAATCTTTATTAATATTTTATCTTTTAACCCTTCCGGTACTTGCTCAGAAAGATATTGAAGGAAGCAAAGATCATCCGCTTATTCCAAGATTTCCCGGATCAACTATAGTTTATTTTAATGAAGTTGAAAATGGAACTTACGAATATACACTTGGTCCTTTAGTAAGATCTTCCTCTGAAGAGGATTTTAAGCTTACTGATACAAGAAACCTGCAGGGTGATATAACAAGGATACAATATAAAGTGAATGAGACTGATATTTCCAAAGTTGTTAATTATTATGAACATTCATTAAAGCAGAACGGTTTTGAAATTATTGCAATTACTAAAGCTGATAAACCAATGGAAGTTGCAGGAAGGAACTGGACTCTTTCAGTTTTTGTTGATCTTGCTTATAAAGAAAAGTCTAATATTGCCGGAACTAAAACAGGCAAGGAAAACAGGTATTACATTGCAGGACATATTCACAGGTTGAATAAGAAAGCATACTTCACTATGGTGATAAATGAATTTAATGAAGGCGAAATATATGTTCATGTTGATATAATCGGATCTGATACAAAAACAGATAAACGAGTAGTTTTAAGTGCTGATGAGATAGCCCAAAATATTAACGAAGATGGTTATGCAATTATTAATGGAATTTATTTTGATAAGGACAAAGCCGATATAAAAGAAGACTCGGAACCGGCTCTTGAAGAGATTGCAAAATATCTGAAACAAAATATGGGAGTCAGCCTTTACGTAGTAGGTCATACAGGTATGCTTGGAAATCTTGATTTTCAGATTGCTCTTTCAAAAAACAGGGCTGCTGCAGTTATTAAAGCATTGTCAAACAGATTCAATATTAGCTCTGAAAGATTAGTCCCGCAGGGTGCCGGTCCGCTTTCTCCCATAACTACCAACCAGAATATAGATGGGAGAGAAATCAATCAAAGAATTGAACTTGTTCTGAAGAATTTTTAAAGTTCAGGAGCTGTTTTGATTCCCAAAATCTTAAATGATAAAAGATATTTCAAGCTTACACTTCTCTTCATAGTTCTCTTCTCAATTGTATTAAATATAATTCTCTATTATTCAGGGTTCTATTCAATATCAGCAGATGAAAGCGGGAGAACCATTGATGCTTATAATTGGATTAAAGGAACTTATGAAGGAATTCCAACTTGGCTGCCATTCTATAATGTTGTTATAGGGTTTGGATTAAAAATCTTTCCCGATCTTTTTTTTACTCCAAGAATTATTATTTCTTTGTTTGGTGTTTTGGCTTTTGTCTCTTTTATCTGGATGACACATGAATTATTTAAAGACCGCTACATTACGCTCCTCTCAACACTTATTGCTCTTTTCTTTCCATCGAGAGTTATTCTAAGCTCTGTTCCTCTTTCAGAATCAATTTTTTTCTTTTTTGTTTTTGCCGGAATTGCTTTTTTTACAAGGTGGCTGAATTCAAATAAAAATTTTCTTTTGTATCTCTCTGCTTTGGCATTTGCTTTTTCATCTTCTGTAAGGTATGAAGGCTGGCTTTTCTCAGCATCTATTGTTATTGTTTTAATATTTTTTAAGCAATTAAAGACAGAAGATGTAAATACAAAAACAATTATAACAGTCTGTTTAATTGGTTTGATATTTCCGTTTTACTGGTTCATTTATCAATCGAATGCTGCTGGTAATCCTTTTCAATTTTTTTATGATGTAAATAAAAACTATGAGCGTGCATTAGGAACATCTTTCTTCTCTATACTTAAGCATAATTATTTAACAAGATTCATTCATCATAATCTTATTTATCTTTGTTTCCCGGGAGTGTTTACATCATTCTATCTTTTTTTAAGAAACAGCACAATCAGGAAATGGATGAGCTTAATTTTAATTACATTTATTCCGCTTATCCTGATTTCTCTTACAGGAAGAGCAATACCTACACATAATATCTGGCGTATCCCCGAACTCTGGAATATTCTTTTGATACCTTTTACAGCTTATTTCATAAAGAACCTTGATTCATTTGAAATTAAGTATTTGCAAAATTTAAGAAAAGGTGTGGTTCCAATAATAATTACTGTTGTTTTAATTTATTATTCTTTTCATGTATACAGGTATGTAGATGATGAGCATCATTTTACGAAAGAAGAGTTGCGGATAGGAAGATATTTAGAACAAAATTTAATTGAAGCAGATCCGGTTAGTAAAATACTGATCGAGATTCCCGACTGGTCTTATCTTCACATTATTGCAGCGTCAAATCATCCTGAAAATTTTATAAAAAGTACCGAAGGGGGCGATCCCAGACTCATCAGAAATCCTACTATTACTGACAGCAGCAGCGTAGATATTGCTGATCTTACAGATAAGAATATCAGGTTTATTCTTCTAAAAAGCAGGGAATTAAAAAATAAAATTCAGCGTAATCCTTTTTTTAAAGAAGGGAAAAATTTTAAAGAGTGGTCTTTGTTTGAAGTCCAATAATGGTACAAGTGCAAGTTCAAGTGAATTTGTAGTTTTCTTGAACTTGAACTTATACTTGAACTATGCACTACTCGAGTGTGAAAACCTCTCTATACCCACCTTCAACAAGGCTCATATAATCTTTCATAATCTCTTTCACTTCAGGTTTGGAAGTGAAGCTGCGGACTTCTTTTTCGAAGTTCGAAAAATCTTCTGCTTCAGATTCGATAACCACAGTCCAGTAATTTGCAACTAAATCCGTCATTACTTTTGTATTTTTCAATCCCTCTTTTTCCATATAAGGAATGACAGCCTTAAATTTCTTAACAAGCTCTCCGGCTTTGCCCGGTTTTGTTGTAAATACATCTCTTATAAGTATCATAAGAACCTCCTTTTATATTTTAATTTGATGGAAATTATTAATTGAAAATATCAAAATAAAGAGATTAATATATAAGAAATTATCAGTTATAAATTTTACAAATTACAATTTCTTTGTAGTTTTGTTCAAACAAAATTAAAGTTAGCACAAGATGAATAAACACTTACTCTTTTTGTTAATTCTAATTCAATTCTTGCTTTATGCACAACCTGAAAATCTCCCTTTTTTCCCCGATGGAAAATATGATAGTTCAATTCCATCACCTGATTCAGCGATAGGATTTTCAATTGGGGAAAAGCCGGTTAGGTACACCGATGTTTATAATTATTTTAAAATGCTTGCCGAAAAATCTCCAAGAGTAATTTTTATAGAATCCGGTAAAACATATGAAAACAGAAAGTTGTTCTATATCCTTATAAGCAAAGAAGAAAATATTAATAACCTGGAAAAGATCAGGGAAGACCTTTCAAAGCTGGCTGATCCGAGAAAATTAAATTCTTCCGAAGCAGAAAAAATTATTGATACATCCCCTGCATTAGCTTTTATGATGTACAGCATTCACGGCGATGAGCTTTCAGGAACGGATGCATCCGTTCAGCTTGCATATCAGCTTGTGGCCGGAGCCGATACGACTACAGAAAAAATACTGGATAATTTAATTGTAGCAATTTATCCAATGGAAAATCCTGATGGACGAGAAAGATATCTTGCAATGATGCAGCAATGGGAAGGTGTAACTCAAAGTTACGATATCCAGAGTATGCAGCATACTGGTTTATGGCCGTATGGAAGAACAAATCATTATCTCTTTGATCTTAACCGTGACTGGTTTATTCTCGCTCATCCTGAAAGCAGGGAAAGAGTAAAAGCAATTTTACATTGGCATCCTCAGCTTGTTGTAGATGCTCATGAAATGGGACCTCTTGATACTCATTTGTTTAATCCTCCGAGAGAACCTATAAATCCAAATCTCAATAATTCTATCCAGCAATGGTGGAAAGTATTTGCCTCAGATCAGGCTAAGGCTTTTGATCAATTCGGCTGGAGTTACTATACAAGAGAATGGCTTGAAGAATGGTATCCCGGTTATGGAAGTTCCTGGCCAAGTTATACAGGAGCAGTAAGTATTTTGTATGAACAGGCTTCAACAGATGGCAGCTTAATTAAAAGACAGGATGGAACACTGCTTACTTTCAGAGGTGCAGTTCACCGCCAGTTTATAAGTTCTCTTGCTAATCTCACAACTGCAGCGGATAATCGTAAGCAACTGCTTAAACGATATTACGATGGAAAAGTAGATGCGTTATCTTCGGATAAAGATGTTAAAACTTATTTATTAGATCCTTCAGGAAATCCATCACGTACAAAGAAACTCGTTGGAAAACTTTTGCTGCAGGGAATAGAAATTGAAGCTGCAGAGAATGATTTTAAGCTGGGAAATGTTAAAAGTTATTGGGATAATGAACCCTTTGATAAAAATTTTTCCAAAGGAACTTATGTTATTAAAACATCCCAGCCTCTTTCTCCTTTAATAAATGCATTACTTGAATTTGATCCCCGAACATCAACTAAATTTTTAAATGATGAAAGGGAATCTTTAGAAAAAGGAGAAGGGACAAAACTTTACGAGGTCAGTGCCTGGTCTATGTTAATGGCTTATGACGTTGATGCTTATATATCAAATGAAATTCCGGGAGTGAAATTAAGTAGAGTTGAAACAATCTCAGAATCAAAAGGACAAGTTATAAATCCCAATCCCGATTACGGATTTCTGATTAACTATAATGATGATAATTCAATTAAAGTTTTAGTTGAATTATTAGAATCCGGATATAAAATTCGTTCTTCGAAAGAATCATTTAAAACAGAAGGAAGAAAATTTTCTGCCGGAAGTTTGTTAATAAGATTAAATGAAAATCCTGATTCATTACCTGAAGAAATTAAAAGAGTTGCAGAAGCAACAGGAGTTGAAATAATTGGTGTCAGCACTGCATTAAGTGAAGAAGGTCCCGATCTCGGAGGTAATGACTTTCCTTTACTCTCTCAACCTAAAACTGGGTTGCTGACAGGTAACACAGTAAATACAAATAGTTTTGGTTCACTCTGGTATTTACTTGATTATGAGCTTAACTTAAAATTTTCAATCCTGAATGCTGATAACTTTAGTGGACTGGATATCAGGAAATATAATATTCTGATTCTTCCCTCCTCAAATGCAAAAAAGATTTTTGACAAGGATGAATTAAAAAAATTAAAAGACTGGGTTTCTGCTGGCGGAACTCTGATTGCTATAGGAGAAAGTTCAGCTTTTTTTGCAGATACTTCATCTGATTTTAGTAAAGTCAGACTGAAAAGACAGGCACTAAAAGAACTGCCTTTGTATGAACATTCTTATAATTCAGAAATGAGCATTGGCAAATATGAGATTGACAGCATTGATTTCTGGAAAGATAAAATTTTTCCTGATACAAATCTTTATAAAAAA
>Ga0105101_10001587_pt1 | contig 9976 bp, 7 predicted proteins | sample PPLLak21cMay2015_2_FD_87037 | JGI IMG/M metagenome (GOLD analysis project Ga0105101, IMG submission 87037) | Freshwater sediment microbial communities from Prairie Pothole Lake near Jamestown, North Dakota, USA - PPLs Lake P8 Core (1) Depth... | ecosystem: Environmental > Aquatic > Freshwater >...
AACGCACGTTTTCTTTCGCATTTCCAGGATGTTCAGAACGGGGGATTTTTCACGGTACCGGATACTGAGAAAATTGTTCTGGTACACAAAAAAGAGATTTATGACGGAGCAACACCATCCTGTAATTCCATTGCATTTGAAAATCTGGTGAGACTGGCACATCTCACCGGTGACACGGCATTCGGGGAGCGGGGATCGGAACTTTCCCGTTGTTTTGCAGAAACGGTTCAACGGTCTCCATCAGCATATGCAGGATTTCTGTCAGCGCTTGACAATGCCATCGGTCCCGTTCAGGATGTTGTGATCAGCGGGAATCGTGAAGATCCTGATACACAGGACATGATCAATGCACTGTGGGATCACTACCTTCCCACCGTCATGGTGCATTTTCTGCCCGCCGATGATTCCCGGACCCGGCTTTTCGCTCTTGTACCCTTCTTACGCAATCTGCAATCCACCGGGAGCATTTCAACAGCCTTTGTCTGTACTGGCCATGCCTGTTCTGTGCCAACGACAGAAACGGAAAAGATGCTGGCATTGTTGGGATGCAAACCCGACAAATAACCGGAGATATCTTCATTTTTCCCGATTAAAGAAGGGTATAGTTCTCTGGTAACCCCCAGAATTGCACCGTATTAACAACTGATAATTACCAGAACAGATGTCCCCGAATTCAGCTAGAAAAAAAGTTCAATCCTGATAGAAAAAAACCGATCCATAATCAAGGAGAGGACAGTGCCTGTCCTCCCCTCCTGCGTGTAGGACGATTCCGTAGTTCTGGTCAGGGTTTTTCCCGATCCCTTCTCCTGTTCTTTCTGAAGGATTATCGCAAATTGGGGACGCCACAGTGGCGGGGCTGAAACACTGCCAATGTCTCCTGGAGCGTGATAACTACTGGATCTGAGTAGGTTAAAAAAAATTTTACGAAAAAATGCTCCGAATTCGGAGAATTGCCAAATAAAGTTTTGAAAGGTCGAATTCTCTATAAAATAACTCCGAAAAAGAAAAATCTACCGAAATTATCAGGAAACGGACGGCGATACGTGCCCGGATTCACAGAAGTATGTATACATACATGCGCGCTCAATAATTGAACATGAAAACACCAATCAAAAAATGCCGTCATAAATCAGTCGAGGTTTTGATGCATAGGCTTTACGTGCGTGAAATGATCGCGCCGAAAAAGTATAGGTTTGTTTCTGCCGGTCTATGGAAATGCCCGGATTGTGGACAGGTAAAAACCGATGAGTAAGGATTGCATTTTTGCAGAATTTCTCAATCTTTTTTGCAGAATCTATAACACACACAATAAACAATTGTCGACGGTCATATTCGCTTTTTAAAAAAGATGGAATAGATTAGATTGTATATACACTGATGCGTAAGTCCAACAGAATTGCAATAGCAGGGTTATGAAGGCAAAATCAGCAAGTCTGCAAGAGAGTTGACTCTGCTTTTCGTATCATGCTTTTAATTGTACATTGATGTGGGATGATGCAAAAAAATGATTAATATTCATCATCCAGCAAAACCACCTTTACAATTTCCCACCAATATTTCAAAAAAAGACTGATTGCTCAAAGGAATACATTGCGTGACATGTGAGACCTGCCAATAGAAAGCGAATATGGTAAAAACGACTGGTGACGACATGTCCGAATAAAAAACTTTATATATGATATGGTATAGGGTGAAATGATGACGAAGATCTTCGATAAAATCCTGATAGCAACTGACGGATCGGATAATAGTAAGGCTGCTGTAGAAAAGGGGCTGATGATTGCACGTCAGTGCGAATCTGCGGTATATGTCGTGTACGTGATAGATATGAGCACCTTTTCAGCGGCATCGATAGTGACCCCTGCCGGGGGTGATATATTTCACTTGATGGAAAATGGGGGGAAAAAGGCTGTTGAACATGTTAAAAAAATAGCGAACGATTTGAATGTGAAAACCTTCGTGATTTCGGGCAAACCCGCCCATGAAATCACTGAATTTGCTGTTAAAAACAAGATTGATCTCATTGTGATTGGTACGCACGGTACGGGTGGTATCGAACGAATGCTGCTTGGCAGTGTTGCCGATAAGGTCATTAGAACTGCAAATCAACCGGTTCTGGTGGTAAGAAGTTGGCTCTGAATTTCTCTCCATACACTGGTGGCTGGTTGTGTATGGCCTCGAAATCGGGTTTTTAAAAGCTCGAAATTATATTTTGCGGCAACGTCTTGGGGAATCTCTTCTTTATCTTCATCCAAAATATATATTAATCCAATTGTTTGATAATCGCTGAAAATATTTACTGCGGATAATTTCGTCCAATGGGATCTCGATTTTTTCATACTGCATTTTTCGCATCCATCTTCACCCAGTTATGACCCTTGGGACAGCATAACTTAACCGGTTTCCTTGTTCTTTGCAGGCTGTCGAGCCGGTATTCCCATATATGTCCACATATAGTCGCAACGGTGACAGGTAACACGGCAGCTCGTGTATTGGCTGTCCATTGATCATCATGAGAGGATTGAATGTATGAATATCATGTATGTGAAAGGTGAAAGGGCAATCATTTTAGATAAAAAGACTCGAATGGGCTAAGTTGAAAAATATTAGAGATTTTATTTTAATTTAGGTTTTTCGTACTTGAAATAACCGGGAGATATTTTGATAATTTTTCCGTTTTTAGCCAGAGTTCTCATAATTTTTTCGTGCCCCTTACTTTCCTTGAATGATTGTTTCTCCGTTTCGTCCTTAATCCAATCACGAATGTTGTTATAGTGAAAGAATTGTGAAGGACGATCTTTAAAATATTGCAGAATAATATCCGATTGTGTTATGCGGTATTTTTTGGTCTTATTTTTTTCATCGGTATGAATGACAGGCTTTTTTGTGTTCTCCAAATCAATTTCAGTTTCTTTTATCAGCCGTTTGAGACCGATTCGGCAATAGCGTGGATCGACTTCAATTCCAATTCCGTTTCGATCGTAAAGGAAGGAAGCAACAAGAGTTGTACCACTTCCAAGGAACGGATCGAGAACGATATCGCCTATGTAACTAAAAAGTTGAATACATCGTCGGGGTAATTCAACGGATTCAATTCATTTTTTTCTTGAAAAACACGATGTGTAAGGCAAAAGGCGATAATTATCCCAACCTTTCCACCCGATCTTTGTGGATAACGAACATGCTTGGGGCATCTTTTTGATTCCCCTGAGACCCGGGAAGGAAATAAAAACCCGGAACTAAAAAAAATCGGCTTTGTAGAAACCCTAAGTTTTCAACAAATTGTAGAGCACCAATTTGCGGAGGGGACAGTGCCTGTCCCCCCGAACCGCCCCTGCGCTTTTTCGATTGTGTTGTATTACCTTCTCCGGAGTTATCGCTCCAGGGGGGTGCCACAGCGGCGGGGACAGAGGCGTTACATTGCTGTAACCCCCAAAGAGCGTTAAGAAAAATATTTTCAGGATTTCTACTGAGCCAAAAAATCAGAGATTTTTGAGAGCAACGAGGTCCTTAACCCCGACCAGCTTCCACACCAGTGAACGCTCTTCTTCAGCAATTGCAGCCGGGGGATCCTGCGGAGAATGGCCCAGAGCCGCAAGGATATTGCAGGAAAGATTCCTTTCTACAATGAGATCGACGAATTTTTCCCGGATAATCTTTTTCTCGATAGAGTCATGCACCTCTTCAAGGTATCCCTGCAGTGTTACGAACATGTATGACGAGAGGTCTTTTGTGTATTTCTCAATTTCAACAGATACATAGGGACTTTTTCGGAAATAATCGATCTTTTTCCCGTATTTTGTCGACAGGAAATAGAGGAATGATCCGTCAAAGACATACAGGAATGGTGCAATATAGGGATATTTTTCACCCTGAAATGCGATTCGGCAGACATAGCCCTTTTCAATGAGCCGATCGTACTCCTGTTTCTCCATCCGGGGGATTTTCAATATGTCCATATACTCACATCATTTGAGTTCCCGATGGTACCAGATAAACTTTATTAATCTTTGTCGAAAAAATAAAAAAGAACAATTATTTCTCTATCCGGTAGCCTGCATTTTTCCACGCGGTCATACCTCCGAGGACATTGGTCACCGCACGATACTGGTTGTTCGCAAGGATGCTTGCTGCAAGGCTCCCTTTAAACCCCGCATCGCAATAAACCACCACCGGTTCATTCTTGGGAATTTCAGCCAGATGTTGTGGCAGTTCACCGATATATACATGATGGGCCCCCCGGATATGGCCGACGGTACTCCAGTTTTTGATATCCCGCACATCCAGGATAAACAGGTTTTCTTTTTCCAGCCGGTCCTTTAACTGCCGGACTGAACAGGTCTGGATGGTCCCGATATCCTGCGCGGCTTTGGTCCAGAGGGGAAAGCCCCCGGAGAGCACACCCGCAATGGTATCGTACCCCTGCCGGATGAAATGAGAGAGGACCGTGACAAGCTCGAGGTTGAAGTCATCCACGATAATCACAGGTCTCTGGTAATCGAGGAACCAGCCTATGAATGATGGGATTCCCTCGCGCCAGATAGAGATGCTGCCCGGAATATGCCCTCCCCCAAAACTGGTAGGTGACCGGATATCGACGATCTGACACCCGGATTTCCTGAGCCGGTTGACTTCTGCAATAGAAAGTTCTTTCAGATCCGGAAGCCGGTGAAGGATTCGGGCACCTTCGAGGTTATATTTCTCCATCTGCCAAAAATATGGAGGATAATAGGGGGACTCTGCGGAACGCTGTGAAATGAATGATTCCCGGCCCTGTGCAAGCTCCCTGTTTGTCTCTTTTTCATAACCAACAGTCGTGAAGGGGTGATCGGCGATATCACTTCCGCACACCGACCCGGCCCCATGGGCAGGACAGACGATCACACCGTTGCCGAGAGGCAGGATTTTCTTACTGATACTGTCATAGATTTTTGCTGCCATCTCAGCCTTGCGTCCCTGTCCGAAAAAGTCAGTTCTTCCAATAGCCCCGGAAAAAAGCGTGTCCCCGCAAAATATCATGTACGGCTGGTCTGAAACTTCCCTGTCAAACAGTGCAAGGGAGATGCTTTCTTCGGTGTGTCCCGGAGTCTCCAGTACCAGTAACTCCAGTGATCCTAACTGGAACCTGTCCCCTTCACGGATTGGGTATCCATACGCAAATGCCAGCTGAGCCCCGTGATAAATTTCTGCTCCGCACCTCTCCTTAAGCTCCAGGGACCCTATTACATAATCCTCATTCCGGTGCGTCTCGAATATGTGGGTTATGGCCAGTTTATTCCGGCTGGCGATCCGGAGGTAAATATCACAGTCCCTGCGCGGATCGATTACTGCCGCCCTGCCTCCTGATCCAATGAGATAGGAATTATGCGAGATACCCTCAGAAACAATCCGTTCGAATAACATCATACCTTCCCCTTATTCGAGGAATTATACACCCGGGCGGTATATAGGTTATGAAAGAGATAAAAAAAGATGAACTCATCGTTCTATTCCCAACAATAGGGATAATTCAGCAGGATCGGTGTTTTGTCAGCGCCGGATAATCTCCCGTGTATGAGACTGCAGACATGGTCAAGGTTGACCGGAATATAGCCCAGTACTTCCGCACTTACATTGATTCGACGAAGCTCAAAATTGATGAACGGGTACCTGATGAGATTATTGTTATGATGATGACCGTGGATCACCCAGCCGTCAAATCCTTCCGGGGCATCCGAAGGGTCGTGAACGAGACAGAACCGGAAGCCGCCGTGTTCGAGTAATACGATGGATGCAGCCCCCGGTTCACGGGTATCGTGATTTCCCTGAACGAAATAAATCCTTCCCCTGAGCTTGTTCCGGTAATACCCTGCAGAGACCTCATCACAGCCGTATCGCAGGTCCCCCAGGTAATATACACGGTTTGCAGGGGAGATCGTATAATTCCAGTTTTTTATCAGCACGTGGTCCATTTCCCCGACATCAGGAAAGAAAAAGGGACGGGAACAGTAACGAATAATATTTGCATGACCAAAATGCAGGTCTGAGATCAGGAATATATCTGCAGGATCTGATAACCTGGGATCCAATAGTTCGAATCCTGCCTTCTGGCGGTAGACAGCCAGTGTTTTTTGCCAAGCCTCATTATTGTGACTATGATTAGCGAGTATCCAGCGTTTTTCAAGGAGATCATATTCAGCGAGAATTGAATCACCCTGCATAACGGTGATCCTGAGTCCTGCCTCGTCAAGGGTAATCGGCCGGACTTCATATCTGACTCTTTTTGTGATGGCGTGATACAATCGTGAGAAGAACCGTGTAATGAAACCAGGTAAGGTGACGAGTACCTCCTCGTCCTGGTTATGTGTCGTGAGCGCCGAAAAAACGGACGACGCACGGTGGAAGTCAAGACGATTTGCCACGGTCACATGGAACCATTTGTTGTCCGGCACAGGGTCCCATACATTGGTGCTCTGCACAAGTGGGGATAACGCACCCGCTATCGATGCTGTGAGGTTTTTTAAGTCTTCCGAAGGACAGACTCTGAATGCGATCACGCTGCCTGACATCCCCTGCCTTTTTTCCCAACCGTCGATGGTGAAGGGGACAGGATCGCAGGCAGATGCGACCGCTCCTATGGCATCGAAGAGCTGTGTTATGGCAATTCCCTGATTAAGGGTCATAGGCCCGAATAATGTGACATGGGGGTGCTTTTCGATAAAAGACCCGATGTTAAACAACCGTCCAATGGTAAAAATTGTTTCCTTTATCCGCCATTTTGTCCTGCCAAGACGGATTTCTACAAGATAAGTCTCATCCATATTCCGCAGCCTGCAAATGTAATTTCTATTGGGGTCTTCAGGGTTAAATCTTTGATTTTCACATTTCATCGCTTGATGAGGAGGATGATCGCGATATTGCGGTTATCCATGACAGTTTGCGATGGCACCCGGGGACAGATTCATCTGCATTACCCGTACCCTGGCAAAGTCTGCCAACACTTCACGATAGAGGGAAGATTACCGTCTGTAGTGACTTTGATCATCCATAACACAGATATTACTCAGCTGACAGGATTTATTCACACCCATGTGAACCTGAAGTGGCTTTGACCTTGAAAAACAACAGTCATCGACCTTAACTCCGGAATATAGTAGGGGGTTATCCCAAAGACTAAAAAAAAGGTTTTTATCCGACACCGTCCGGGAAGAAGAATCGGATAGATATGCTGCAGGTTGTGCATGACAGGGGGAACGGACTCACTTCACTCCTTAAAAATCCGCTCAAAGATCCCCGGTGGAAGAGAAGAGGTTATCTCTCGCATTACCCGACCTATTTCATGAGCCGGATGTTTTAAACATCGTTGTCACCAGCAAAAAAATGCCAGTTTTCTTTATTGTGTAGGGGGCTGTTATCAGCAGCATCCGGGCAATAAATTATCAAATCCGTTTCATTATTGAGGGGCAGGAAATTAAATTCCCGTAATCTCTTCTCAAGTAACTCCCCCCCCAGATAATCAACAGATATCGATCCTGCTCCCTTCTTTTGAATAAACCGTGAAAACTCCGCAAGAAGCGGGCAGAGAACCTCCGTTGACGGGTCGTATAACATATCCATAATATGACACATATTATTTTCAAGAAAATACACAATATACCCGATAATATCTTTATGTTCGTTTAAAAGACAAAAAATTTTATATTTTTTTGCAGGTGCCTGTATATATCTCCAGTTTAAAAAAAATGAAGTTCTTTCTCCGATAATGGTAAAATACTTTGAAACGTTTTTCCAGAACACATCAAACCGTTCATCAAAATATTCAGGAGTTATAATTGAATATTTTAATGTCGTTTTATAGCGGTTTTCTTTCGAAAAACTCTTTATGAGAATGTCAACTGCTCCTGCAAATATTTTTAATTGTAAAAAAGAGTGGATATATTTTTTATCCTGATATTCTGATTTTAAAGGTTTAATGAAATGAGTAAATCTCCCGATTTTTTTATATCCTATTCTTAATAGAATACCTTTTGATTGTTTGTTTGGAAGACCATAAATGAACCTGAATCCGGTATTATGGATTTTTGACTGTATTTCCCTTTGTAAAGCAAACGCTGGTATTAAATTCCTATGGTGTATATCAACCGCAAAATCACCGGCAATCGCAGCATATATATGTTCACCATTCACGAGAATCACTCTCGGAAAAAGTGCTGCTGTTCCTATGAAGGCATGTGATTCTTCATGTTTGGCCAACCAGCAATGGGCAACTCCATAAGGGCACTGAATATAGTTCCACACATACTTCTCTGAAGACGGTTCCTGAAGGTTTTTTATTAATATTGGAAAGATATCATCCCGGTTATTCCCGATATCCGCTTTGATAATAGAATATTTATTCATTGTATTCCTGTTTTCTTCGTACGTATGCCAAGGGTATATGCGTTTTCGGGGGAGTTAGTTCTGGTGATTACAGATAACCATGATAGTACAGCCATCATGTACTCAAAATGAATATTAGATGGTTTCTATTGATATAACTAGTTTTAGAGAATGTATTCTTCGTTTTTTTAAACACTTTTTGCTTGTCGTCCTGGGATATTATTTTCTGGTCTCTCAAAAAAATCCAACTTCGTCCCGTGTCAGTACATGCAAATACCGGGTTGATACCAGGATGAAGGTAAGGTGCTCTTTGAGGAGCTGGAGAGATCTTTTATGTCAATAAAACCTGGCTCCGGTACTACGAAAAACAGCAACGCTGTCTGAAAAGTTTTTCATGCGAGAATCCGGTGCTGTATACGCGATCAATACAACCTCAGCGCTCTCCGTGCATTTTCATCCCGGGCTGCTTAACAGATACGCTGCCTGAAAACCACATAATTTCTAAAAACGGGAATCCGAAGTCATTGCCCTGGGTGATATGGCGGTAAAATGAGAACAGGGATTATATCCTTTTTCAGAGTATAGGTTCATCAGTTCATTGCCGGAACAGGACTTTTAAAAAGAGCCGGGCATTTGAAATAAAATCCCCTCCCTATGTACGAATAAAGACTTTTCAATGGAAGGATATGACTGACATCCAAAGCGCTGGAATGAATGCAACACCCCCCCCCCTCAGGTCATGGTCGGGAACCTCAGTGAACCAGTGTCAGTTTGAAGAAATTCCCTGGTACTGGGAGAAAAACGACATCGTCACATTCCTTGCCGATCTCAAAATGTATTATCCTGCGCTTTACGACGATCTCGACATCGGTGAAAAAGAAAAGGAACAGAAATTCAAAACAGAGTATTTTAAGAAAAGATTCACCTTTTCACGAAGTCTTCTGAAACGTATCCTTCAGCCAGTTCTGGGAGCTGCTAACCCATTGGATATCCTGCTCGGCAAAGAAAAGAAAGGAAGGGTCCTGCTACCCGGCAGATCTGACATCTGTATTTCCCTTTCATATTCCGGTCCCTATATTGCAATCAGCATAGGAAAACAGAAAATTGGTTGCGACATAGAAGTCGTGCGTCCGGTAACGATCAGAAAACTTGAATCCTGTCCTTTTTTTATGCAATTCAACCGTTCGAAGGATCGGGAACACTCGCAGCGGGTAATCCACATGTGGACAATTCTCGAATCCTATGCAAAATTATATGATAAAAATCCGTATGTCCTTCTGAACAGCTGTTCTCTTTTCAGGGATGCGAACATTGTTTCTTATTGTATCGATAAACACGTGATCTTATCACTCGCCTCCGAAAAGAGCGAATGTACCGAGACTCTGGTATGGCTCGACATACCCGGCGTGGGGGAGGTATACCATCTTCCATCGGCAACACCCTGAACATTTCAGGCATCTGAGGCGCTGTTATACCGGTAAACGAAAAGGGAAACACCCGAACATTTTTTTTACACGCTGCGGGAAAAAATAATTTCTTTCAATGCAGCCAAATCCATCTTATTGGAAGAATTTAAAGGAAATTCGTCAATAAAGAATATTTTTTTAGGAACTTTGTA
>Ga0105101_10001589_pt1 | contig 9972 bp, 9 predicted proteins | sample PPLLak21cMay2015_2_FD_87037 | JGI IMG/M metagenome (GOLD analysis project Ga0105101, IMG submission 87037) | Freshwater sediment microbial communities from Prairie Pothole Lake near Jamestown, North Dakota, USA - PPLs Lake P8 Core (1) Depth... | ecosystem: Environmental > Aquatic > Freshwater >...
CGCGCGCGAGGGCAAGAAGGTCATCATCTTCGAGCGCGAAACCTTCCCGCGTTTTCGCATCGGTGAATCGCTGCTGCCGCTCAACATGCAGCTGTTCCGCGAGCTCGGCGTGGACGCGGAGATGGAGAAACGTTTCATCCGCAAGTATGCGGCCAATTTCTCCGACCGCTGGGGTGCACGCCAGTCGCGCTACCCGTTCGCCAATGCCTTCAACAACGACTACCCGTACTGCTACGAGGTGGAACGCGCCGAGCTGGACCAGATTCTGCTCGACAACGCCGTGCGGTGCGGTGCGCAGTGCTACATGTCCTGGACCGTGCGCGAGGTGTTATACGAGGGCAGCGCCGCGGTCGGGGTGCGCGCCGACGCCAACGACGGTAGCGGTTCGGTGACGGTGCAGTGCAAGGTGGTGGCCGACTGTTCTGGCCGGGCGGCCTTCATCGGCAGCCGTCAGCGGATCAAGCAGGACGTCGCCATCGATTCGCGCACCGCGTTCTTCTCGCACTTCGAGGGCGTGGCGCGCGATCCGGGCGATCGCGAAGGCGACATCCAGATCGTCGCCTTCCCGCACGGCTGGTTCTGGATGATTCCGTTCAAGGGCAACACCACCAGCGTCGGGATGGTGGTCACCAACGGTTATCTCAAGCTGCGCAACCAGATCGCCGCCGGCCGTCCCGGCGAGCGCGGCAAGCACGACGAATCCAACGCCGCCGTGGCCGGGCACGAGGAAGCGATCAACGATGCATTCCTGCTGAAAACCATCGAGGACACGGCCTATGTGGCCGATCGCATGAAGGGCGCACGCCAGAAATTTCCGGCACGATCCATTGCCAACTTCTCGTACATCATGGATCGCTACGCCGGTGACGGGTATGTGCTGGTCGGCGATGCCGGTGCGTTCCTCGATCCGGTGTTCTCATCCGGCGTGTTTCTGACGATGAAATCGGCGCAGCTGGTGGCGCGCGACATCCTGCGCTCATTTCACGAGAACGATTTCACCGCGCACCAGTTTGCCGATTACGAGAAACGCATTCGTGGCGCCCAGAAGATCTTCTTCAAGTTCATCAAGGGCTGGTATGACCCGGCGTTCCTCGACCTGTTCTTTTATCCCAAGAACATCTTCGGCCTGAAGTCGGCGATTACCACCATGCTGGCTGCCGACCTGTACGATCCCAAGAACCTGCGCCGGCTCAAGCTGCGCATGTGGCTCATGTTCTTCTTCGCCGCCGTGCACCGGCAGCGCCTGCGGTTGTTCCGGCGCGGACGTTCGTATGTACAACAGCAGCCGGTCTGATTATGGCTATTTTTGTGGCGGAAAAACTGCTCCTGCGTATTCCGCACTTCCGCCATCCATGGCGGTCGCAAGCCTGCTTTCCCTGATATGGTTATTTTTGTGCAAGCCTGCTTTCCCTGATATGGCTATTTTTGTGCAAGCCTGCTTTCCCTGATATGGCTATTTTTGTGCAAGCCTGCTTTCCTTAGACGATATGCGCATTGCTGCCAGCCACCCGGCATTGTCCGGGCACTTCCCCGGCCATCCGATCGTGCCGGGGGTGGTGGTGTTGGAGGCGGTGGCGGCGGCCTTGCCGCAACACGCCGGCGGCGCGATGCGCATCACCGGCTTTCCGGCGGTGAAATTTCTGGCGCCGCTGTTGCCCGAGCAGGACTTCGAGGTTGTGTTCAGCACCAAACGCCCCGGCCGGGTGACATTCGAGATCGTGGCAAGCGGCGACAAGCTTGCGAGTGGTACATTGACCTGCGAAGGGATCCACGCCGTGGCGTGAGGTATTGCACCGTGGCTGAACTAACAAGGCAGAGCTGCTTCTAAATTTGCGAGACGAACGCAGTAGAGCTTCTCATCTAATGGTAAGACGAACGCAGTAGGGCTTCATTGATGAGCGGGCATTGGACTACACAGCGCGAACGCGGGTCGGTGTTCGCCATGAAGTTGATCACCTGGATCGCTTTCACCTTCGGGCGGCGTGTCAGCCGCGCCTTGCTCTATCCCGTGTGTCTGTACTTCATGCTGTTCGGACGTGCCGGCGTACGCGCCTCGCGCCAGTATCTCGGCCGCGTGTTCGGCCGGCCGGCAACCTGGCGCGAGGTGTTCCAGCATCATTTTGTTTTCGCCTCGGTGCTGCTCGACCGCGCCTTCATGCTCGCCGGGCGGCCACAACACCTCGATGTCGAGGAAACAAACCGCGAGCTCATGCACCGCCTCGCGGACCGGGGGCAGGGCTGTCTGATGCTGAGCGCGCACATGGGCAGTTTCGATATCACGCGCGATATCGGCCTGCGCGGCCGGAACGTGGTGGTGAACATGTTGATGTACGAGGAAAACGCGCAGAAACTGAATGCCGTCATCGCCAGTTTCGGTGGGCACGATCGCATGCGGGTGATTCCGATTGGCAGCGTGGATTCACTGATTCGCGCCAAGCACCGGCTTGATCAGGGCGAGTGGGTGGGCATACTCGGCGATCGAGTGGTGGCCAACGACCGGCTGATCCGTGTGCCGTTCCTCGGCAGCGAGGCGGTATTTCCCGCCGGGCCGTTCCTGGTCGCCAGCGCACTCAAGGTGCCGGTGGTGCTGTTTGTCTGCCTGTACATGGGCGGCAAGCACTATAAAGAGTATTTCGAGTTGTTTGCCGACGAACTGGTGCTCGATCGCTCGGCGCGCGAGGCCGACCTGGAGAAGTGGGTGCGGCGCTACGCCGAACGCCTGGAGTACTATTGCCGGCTGGCGCCCTACAACTGGTTTAATTTCTACGACTTCTGGGGGGCAGCGCCGTCGCTGGAACCTGAAGGCCTGGCACGGCGTTTCACTTGATACAGCACAGTATTACCGGGGAATCTTCGACTTGACGCCACTCGTTCTCACCAGCTTCACGGGCGTGAACGCCCTCGGACGCGGCAGCGCCGCCGTGCTGGAGGCGCTCACGGCGGCACGCACCGGTCTTGTGCCCTGCACCTTCGAGAAGGTGCAGCTCGAAACCTGGGTCGGCGAAGTCGCGGGGCTGGATGACCTGCGCGTGTGCGAACGACTCGCCGAGTTTGATTGCCGCAACAACCGCCTGGCGGAGCTGACGCTCGAACAGGACGGTTTTGCGGCACGCGTCGCCCAGGCGCGCGCGAAATACGGGCCGCGTCGCATCGCCGTGATTCTCGGCACCAGCACCTCCGGCATCCTCGAAACCGAACACGCCTATCGACAGCGCGACCCGCAGACCGGCGCGCTCCCGGCCAGCTACCGCTTCGCGACCACGCATAACCTTTATGCCAGCACCGATTTCGTGCGCCGCTATCTCGGCCTCGAAGGCCCGGCCGCCATGATCTCGACCGCCTGTTCGTCGAGTGCCAAGGTGTTCGCCAGCGCCTGGCGCCTGATCGCGCAGGGCCTGTGCGACGCCGCCGTGGTCGGCGGCGTGGACAGCCTGTGCCGCAACACACTCTACGGCTTCGCGTCGCTCGATCTGGTCGGCCGCGATGCATGCCGGCCGTGCGATGCGCAACGCGGCGGCATTTCGATCGGCGAGGCGGCGGGTTTCGCGCTGCTTGAGCGCCCGGAGCAGGCCGCTTCCCACAGCGGTGTGGCGCTGCTCGGTTATGGCGAGAGTTCGGATGCCTATCACATGTCCACGCCGCATCCGGAAGGCGCGGGCGCGGCGCTCGCCATGCGGCGCGCGCTGGATTGCGCCGCGCTGGCGCCGCCGGCGATCGACTACATCAACATGCACGGCACCGCCAGCCTGGTGAACGACTCGATGGAGGACAAGGCCATCAGCACGGTGTTCGGAACCGATACGGCGTGCAGCTCGACCAAGGGCTGGACCGGGCATGCGCTTGGAGCCGCCGGCATTACCGAGGCGCTGATATCGGCGCTCTGCATCCAGCACGGGCTCATGCCCGGCTGCCTCAACACGCGCGCCATCGACCCGAGTTTCACCAGCAAGGTGCTGCTCACCAACCACAGCGGGGCCGTCCGGCGCGTGCTCAGCAACTCGTTCGGCTTTGGCGGCAGCAACTGCAGTTTGATTTTCGGGGCGCACCCATGATCGAAGCCTGGATCGAAGGCGTCGGCATTTTTGCACCCGGCCTGGTCGGCTGGGAGCAGGCCACCGGCGTGCTGGCCGGCCGGCAAGCGTATGCTCCAAGCGAACCGCCGAAACTGGCGCCCGCGCTGCTGCCGGCCGACGTACGTCGGCGCACCACCGAGCACATCCGCCTTGCGGTCGAAGTTGCGAGCGAGGCGGTGCGTCACGCGCAGGTTGATGCCGCGGCGCTCTGGTCGGTGTTCGCCACGTCGGAAAGCGACGGCGCCATCAGCCACAATATTTGCGAGGAGGTGGCGAAGGAGATTCCCGAGGTATCGCCCACGCGCTTCCACAACTCGGTCACCAACGCGCCGGCCGGCTACTGGTGTATGGCGGTGCAGTCGCAGGCGCCCTCGACCAGCCTGTCCGGTTTCGATGCGAGCGTCGGCGTCGGCCTGATCGAGGCCGGTGTGCAGGTGGCGGCGGAAAAGTGCCGCGTGCTGCTGGTGGCGCACGACTCGCCGTTCCCCGAGCCGCTGCACAGCGCGCGGCCGATGAGCGCGCTGTTCGGCACGGCGCTGGTGCTGGCGCCGGCGCGCAGCGCGCACAGCCTGGCGCGCATCGCGGTTGTCATCGAGCCGGCGCTGCGCGCGCTTTCGCGCCTGCCGGATGCCGGCCTCGATGGCTTGCGCACCGGCAACCCGGCGGCACGCGTCCTGCCGCTGCTTGCCGCGCTCGCGCGGCGCGAGTCCGCAGAATTGTTCTTGCCCTACGTGCACAGCCAGGCGCTGCGCGTGACGCTGGAGCCGGTTTAAGGAAAGCAAGCCTGCACAAAAATAGCCATTAGGGGAAAGCAAACCTGCACAAAAATAGCCCCCTTATGCTCCACGACGCTATCTGCGCGCGCCTGCCGCACGCCGGGCGCATGTGCCTGCTGGAGTGTCTCGAGTCCTGGGACAACGATTCCATCACCTGCATCGCCATCTCGCATCGTGACGCGGACAACCCGTTGCGCCGCGACGGCCGCTTGTCTGCGGTCGCGGGCGTTGAATACGCGGCCCAGGCCATGGCGCTGCACGGCAGTCTTTTGTCCGCGACGACCGCCATGGATGGCGGAAGTGCGGAAAACGCAGGAGCAGTTTTCCGCCCGCCGGCCATGGGGTATCTTGCCAGCGTGCGCGACCTGAAGCTTGACCTCGAAGATCTCGGAACCGTTGCGGAAGACCTGCGTGTCAGCGCGCGTCGACTGAGCGGCGACGCCGGCGGTTTCATTTACGAATTTGAAATTCGCGCCGGTGCGCGCGCCGTGCTGAGCGGGCGTTTGGCGGCGAAGCTGCTGGCAGCGGGAACGGCGGCATGAAGCGCGCGCTGGTCACGGGCGGCAGTGGCGGCATCGGCGCGGCCATCGCGAAACGCTTGGCGCGCGACGGCCTGCACGTGATCGTGCACGCCAACCGTAATCGCGAGCAGGCCGAGGCGGTGGCCGACGAGATCCGCACGGCCGGCGGCTCGGCCGAGACCTGTGCCTTCGATGTCGCCGACGGCGCGGCGAGCGGCGCGGCGTTGACGCTTCTGCTCGAAGCCGGTCCGATCCAGGTGCTGGTCAACAATGCCGGCATCCACGACGATGCACCGCTCGCCGGCATGACCTTTGAGCAGTGGCACCGGGTCGTGGATGTCACGCTCAACGGTTTCTATTTCGTCACCCAGCCGTTGCTCCTGCCGATGCTGCGCACCCGTTGGGGCCGTGTCATTAGCATTTCTTCGGTTGCCGGTGTGACCGGCAACCGCGGCCAAGCCAACTACGCGGCCGCCAAGGCCGGGCTGCACGGCGCCTCCAAGTCGCTCGCCTTCGAAGTGGCGTCGCGCGGCGTGACCGTGAACGTCGTGGCGCCCGGCATCGTCCAGACGCCGATGGCGCAGGCGGCGTTCAGCAAGGAACAGATCGACGCCCTGGTGCCGGTGAAGCGCGCCGGTACACCCGAGGAAGTCGCGGCGCTGGTCGGTTTTCTCGCCTCACCGGACGCCGGCTATATCACCGGTCAGGTGATCTCCATCAACGGCGGCATGGCATAACTGAAAGTCCGACAACCCAACGCAAAGACGCGAAGACGCAGAGAAAGGCATTTTGGGGTTAACCTCTCGATGCTTCTATTCTGTTCCGGGGATCGTTGGCGTGGTTGGGCGGAATTTGCTGGGCGCACTCATCAAGAGTCTTGGTTTTCTTTGCGTCTCGGCGTCTTTGCGTTGAGTTTTAAAATATTATGAAAAAATACGCCGTCGTCATTCCCGCCTACAACGAGGCCGCCACCATTCGCGATCTGGCCGAGCGCGCGCTCCGGGTTTGTGCGCACGTCATTGTCGTGGACGATGGCTCCAACGACGATACCGCGCGGATACTGGACGGCCTGGCCGTGCGCCTGTTGCGCAACGAGCGCAATCTCGGCAAGGCCGCGAGCCTGTGGCGCGGCGCGCTGGAAGCGCTGACGCTCGGGGCGGACGCCATTGTGACTCTGGACGGCGACGGTCAGCACGCCCCCGAGGATATTCCACGCCTGGTCGCGGCCGCGGAACAGAACCCCGGCAGCATCGTGATCGGCGCGCGCCTCGCCGATCGCAATGCCATTCCGAAGCTGCGGTACTTCGGCAACCGCGTGGCGGTTTTCTGGCTATCGTGGGCCTGCGGCCAGCGTCTCGATGACAGCCAATCGGGATTTCGTGTCTATCCGGCCGAGCTGTTTCGCAAGCTCCGCATTTCGCATGACCGGCAGCACGGTTTCGTGTTCGAGAGCGAGATTCTCATCGAGGCCGCGCGTCACGGTTACCGTTGTGTCATGGTGCCGATCGCGGCGGTATACCGGGCAGGCGGGCGCGCCAGCTATTTCCGGCAACGCGACACCCTGCGCATCATCCGCATGGTCGCCTGGAAACTGCTGTCGCGCGGTCTTTATCCGCAGGGTTTTGCGCGCGCGTTTCTGCGCCGGGCGGGAAATTAGTTACGGTTGAGGTTATGCCGGAATTTTGTGTACCATCTTTTGGCGAACGATCTAAAAGAAAAGGAGAACCCGTATGTACAAGAAACTCATCACCCTGACCGCCACGGTTCCGCTGCTGCTGTTTCTGGCTGCGGATCCGGCCCATGCCGGGAAACACGACCCGATTTACACTCCCCAGCCAATCCAGGTTCCGGCCGGCAAAGGCGTCGGCGATGTGAAGAACGTGATTAGGAAGGCGCTGTTCGACAAGAACTGGGAGGTGCGCGAGACCGGTGCTGGCCACATCCAGGGCATGTACATCAAGTCCGGCAAACGCGGCTCACACACGGCGGTCATTGACATCCAATATGATGCGAAAGCCATACGCATTAATTACAAGGACAGTGAAAACCTGAACTACAACAAAGAGGGCAACACGATCCACGGGACCTACAACAACTGGGTACGGAATGTGGAAAAAAACATCCGCGCCGGACTCGGTGCCTACTGACGTCGCCGTTCCCGCCTGAACCCCCGTTGCCGATCCGGCTACGGGGGTTAGTTTTTTGCTTGACCAGCCCGGGTGTTCTGCCTGGGCATCGCCTATCCTTCTGAGCGGCCACATGAGGTTCGGGGCCTGACAGTATCCCTGCCTTTTCACGTCAGCACGCGCGCGCGAAGTACACAAATTTCGTCACCGGCTTGTGGTATTTCATCGGTTCCTGCCCGGCCGAAACCCGAATTCGTCCTGTTTTACCTATAGTTTGGATGCTTGCTGGACACCCTGTGTCGGTTGGCATGGTGCTTGCTTCTCCCTCCCGCAATGTTTACGCCGCAGGCGATGGTGGCTGGACGGCTGGAACCAGAACCAAGTCGAGGGCATCTGTGACTCATCTGTGACGGCATCGCGTTCAATATCCCGCAATGTCCACGATGCAGGCGATAACGGCTGGACCGGCAGTAACCAGAATCAACGAGAAAAAAGTACGAAAAAAAAGGGGGGGTAACATGAAGCGACTAACGTTGCGCGTCGGGCTGTACCTTGTGGCCGGGGGAATCCTGGCCGGTTGCGGCACAATGCGCAGTTACGATTCCGAGCTGGGCGATTCCACCAGCAAGCTTGCCGCCGGTCAGGTCGACCTGGCCCTGCAAGCACACGAACAGAAAAATAGCAGCGCAGACAAAGACCTTCTCTATTACTTCGAGAAGGGCGAGATGCTGCGCCTCAAGAAAAGCTTTGTCGACAGTCGCGATGCCTGGCTCAAGGCCGACGAACAAATCCGTATTTGGGAAGAAGACGCCCGCACCGATCCGGAGAAGTACCTCAAGAGCGTCGGCAGTGTGCTGGTGAACGACAACACCCGGCGTTACGATGGCTACGACTACGAGAAGGTGCTGCTGAGCAGCTTTCTGGCGCTCGACCACGTCAGCGGCGGTGACTGGAATGCGGCCCGCACCGAAGTCAAGAAGTCGCATGAGCGCGAGGCACTGATCCTGGAGCTTAATGCCAAGAAGTACGCGAAGGTCGAGGAGGAGGCGGGCAAGAACCGCAAGGTCAAGACCAGTTTCTCGACGCTCAAGGGCTACCCGGTGGAAACACTGGACGACCCCGAGGTTGTGGCGTTGCGCAACGGTTATCAGAGCGCCTTCAGTCATTATCTTGCCGGTTTCGTCTACGAGGCGCTCGGCGAGTCGAGCCTCGCGGCCGCCGGTTACCGGCAGGCCATCGAGCTGAAACCCGAGACTGGAATTCTGAAAGAAGGCTTGGGTGGACTGGATACGCGCGTCTCCGCGGCGCGACGCGCTACGGACACGGACGTGCTGTTCATCGTGGAGTCGGGTCTCGTGCCGGCACGCCAGTCCATGGAGGTGTCGATCCCGATCCCGACCAGCAGCGGTCCGATCATCAACCGGATTTCGTTCCCGGTGCTCAGGCCGGACCGCTCGGCGTATATCCCGCCGGAAATCGTGATCGACTCACGCGCCAGCGTCCCGATTACGCCCGTCACCAGTATCGATGCCATGTCGCGTCGCGTGCTGCGCGATGACATGCCGGGCATCATCCTGCGGACCACCGTTCGCGCGACCACCCGCGGGGTCGCCCAGGCGGCGATCGGCAGAGAAGTTGGCCGTCAGTTCGGCGCCCTTGGCGGGCTGTTGGCGAACGCCGCCAGCTCCGCCGCCAATGTTGTCGTGGAGCGCGCCGATGAGCGTTCCTGGCGCACCCTGCCGGCCCATCTCTCCATCGGCCGTACGCGCCTGCCGGCCGGAACCCACAGTCTCAGCATCCCCACGGCCGCCGGCTGGCGGAGCATCACGGTGACGGTGTCCGGCAAGCATGCGGTCGTGCCGTTGCGCATGATTGGGAATCATCTCTATGTGCTGCACGAGAGTGGCGCGGCGAATGTGCAGGTCGCCGCACCAGGGGCGGAGGCCAAGCCGGTTCCGGTGTCGGCCAAGATGACCGTCACGGCGGTGGCGGCGCGCGTTCCGGCTTCTACAGTTACTACTAGCACGATAGTCAGTACCAGTACGAGCGCGGTCTCCGCGCCGGTGTCTGTTGCTACTCCGCCCCCGGTGCCGGGCAAGCCCAGGCCGGAGACGGCCGCCAGCGAGGCGCCAGCGATACCGGGCGATTCTGGTTGTTCGGGCGGCCGGCTTGCCGACCGCTTCCGGTGCGCCAACCAGACGTCGGCGGTTTCTGCGCCAACAGATCAGGCGACATCGCCGCCTGACAGCGAATCGCCAAGTTGTACGGGTGGGCTCGCCGAACGCTTCCGCTGCACCAAGCAGAGCGGTGGAACGATCTGATAATCCAACCTACACTGAAAATATTTATGCCGGGGATACTTGTTATGAAAAGAGCAATGCAATTTCGCGCACCGGTGATCTGCTGCCTGGCGCTAGTATTTCCGCTGCTGCTGGCCGTGCCTGCCGTGCATGCGGCGGACTCGAGCGAAGGCGAG
>Ga0105101_10001590_pt1 | contig 9967 bp, 8 predicted proteins | sample PPLLak21cMay2015_2_FD_87037 | JGI IMG/M metagenome (GOLD analysis project Ga0105101, IMG submission 87037) | Freshwater sediment microbial communities from Prairie Pothole Lake near Jamestown, North Dakota, USA - PPLs Lake P8 Core (1) Depth... | ecosystem: Environmental > Aquatic > Freshwater >...
GATAGCCGGCCGAATATTCGACGATCCGGATCCTCAGGCCGCCGAACTGCTGGGTCCGCCAGAACGAAGTCCCCGTCTCGCCCTTGTGCTCCGTTCTCGGGACCAGCGACCAGTCGATCGCATAATAAGGAATGCCTGTGTTCGTCATCGGTCCTCCCTCCAAACCAAGTCGTCGTCCTCGAACATGACGAGTCTCGAGACGTTGAAGGTCGACTGCCCGCCGTCATCCTTCTCGTTCGTGCCGAGACTGTAGACGACAAAGCCTTCTCCTTCGCGACGGTAAACGAACGCCCTCCCCGTGAAGGGATCGATCGGGACTTCTTTGAGGATGCGGGGAACGAGCGCCTCCAGGTCATCCGGGTAGTGACCCATTCTGCTCTTGTAGAGCCGGCAGGCCAGACCCGTGCGGGAGGCCAGGAACGTCGCCTCGACGAGGGCCTCTTTCATGAAGGCCGCCTCGAAGTTCGCGATCATGGCCTTGGAGAGGAGAGCATACCAGGGGCGCTTCAGGAGGTCCCGGCCCCGGGACCCGAAGAAGGCCCGGCTTTCATAATACGGACGTTGAGCCTGCGCTTCGAGCTCATCGTAAACCGGCAGGGCTCCGCGGATATCGCTCTTCAACATCGGTCGGATGATCCAGACTCCGATAGCCTTGAGGAGGGACGGTTCGCCGAAGAGGAAGTCGAGATCTTTGAAGCGTCCCCGCATCGCATATTCGCTCGCCTCGATGAAGACGACCCTCTCGCTGCGGACGGCGCCGGCCAGCCTTCCGGGCCAGGGACCGGGATCGAGCTCGGCGATCAGTCCGAGTAGGTCCTCGTCCCCGATCGGCTGGCCGCGGAAGAGATCTCCGGAGAAGAAGGCGAGCATCCTCGTGTCGGCAACGGAGATCAGGTAGCTGATCATAGTCCCTTCATTGGCCACCAAGGGCGCGAATTTCAGGCCCGTCCTGATCTGGCCGATCGCTCCCGGAACGTCTCCGGCCTCGGCCCTCAGGATGGACGAGAGCAGCAGAAGCTTCGTGATGCGGATCATCTTGAGCGCGTTCGGCAGCTTCGCTTCCATCAGAGTGAACGCAGGATCCCGATAAAGAAAGCACGGTTTGGCGCTCATCTCACCCAGGAGCTCGAAGACCCTCCGATTCCGGGAGATGAGATCCTGAAGCGCGGACCGATCAGCCTGAGCGAGGGATCTTCCGGTCGAAACGTCCTCCCAGGCCCTGCCAATAAGTTGGCCGTCCGTCTTATCGTCGAACGCGACGATATTTTCGATGGCTTTCCAGAGGCGGGCCGCGTTCTCTTCGTCGGGACAGGGAGAGGTCAGGTCCGCAGCGGTCAGGGGAACGCCTTTCTCCTTGAGGCCGGCGAGAGCCCTGGCGAGCCGGCGCCCTTCCACGAAGTCGAACGCGGCGCGGACGACCAGGACGGCCGCCACGACGATCAGGAGGCCAACGCCGATCCTAATCAGGAGTCTCGGAGGTTTCATCATCGAGCCATCCCTTCAGCCCTTTGCGGGCTTCGAAGAATCCTCTTTGCTCGTTCTTCCGAACGGCGGAGGCCGCCATGGTCCGGAGGCGAGCGAGGCGGCCGGCTTCGGCCCCCTGTCCGAGGACTTCCGCCAGCTCGGGAACTGTATGACCGGGGGCCTCCGCGGCGGAGCGGCCGTCGAGCAGGGCCGCGAGGCGGGCCTCTTCATGCCTGCTGATGAGCGGGTCGGCCACCAGGACGGTCACGATGAGGACCGAGCAGGCCACGGCAGAGACGCGCATCCACGGAGCCAGCAGCGCGGCCCGCCGGGCTTCGGCCGCCCGGGCGACGACCCGCCCGCGCAGTCCCGGCGGAACGGCCGCCGGGACGAGACGCCGAAGCTCGCGTTCGACGCCGGTCGTACCGTCCCTCAAAACGTCCCGTCCGCGATCGTCCCGCCTTTTCATTGTCACGGCTTGACTCCCATGGCCTCGCGGAGCCTCTCGATCCCATAGCGATAGCGGCTCGCGACGGTGTTGGCGGACACGCCGCAGACCGAGGCGGCCTCCTTGAAGGTCAGCCCCCCGAAGATCTTCAAGTAGACCGCCTCTTTCTGTTCGCCCGGGAGCTCCTCGACCCGGGTCAAGAGCATCGCCCGGTCAGGCTCATCGGGAGCCGCGAACAACGAGGCGAAAGCGCCCGTCCCGCCGGCCGCGATCATCCTCTCCCCCTCCCGCTGCCCCAGCTTGCGCCTGAGGAAGCGGTTGGCCTCGTTCCGTGCGACCCGGAAGATGAAGGCCCGCGGATCTCCGATGAGCTTCCAGCGCAAGTCGTAGCGAGCGAAGCGGCAGAAGGACTCCTGAAGGACGTCCTCCGCGTCCTCGGCCGAGCCGAGCTTGAAAAGAAGAAAACGGTACAGGCTCTCTCCATGGCGTCCATACAGCTCGTCGAGGTTCAACGTTCGCCTTTTCGTTCCCGACTATAAAGACCCTGGGGCCTGTTCGATTTGTCTATCCCCCGGAAGATATCCGGTGCCCATGGCGCCTCGCCCCCCATGATACGACTTTCATTCGCGCCTGGCATCCAAAATCGTTGCCCCCGCGTCATGATTTTGGGCTAGAATAGCGTCTTGCGCATGTCCCCCGGAAAGGAGCCCGTCATGAAGAGAGCCGTCCCCCTCGCTTCCGTCCTCCTCGTTTTGCTGGTCCTCGTCCCGGCCGGCGCCGCGGCCGGCCGGAACGGCTACTACCGGTTCCCGGCGATACACGGTGAGACGATCGTCTTCACCTCCGAGGGCGATCTCTGGACGGTCGAAGCCAAAGGCGGGACCGCCCGCCGGCTGACCTCACACACGGGGATGGAGAGCTACCCGGCCATCTCTCCGGACGGCCGGACCCTGGCTTTCTCCGCCCAGTACGAGGGGCCGATGGAGGTCTACACCATGCCGCTCGCCGGCGGCCTACCCGCGCGCCGCACCTTCGCCGGCCAGGGCGCGACCGTCGTCGGCTGGACCCCGGACGGAAAGGTCCTCTACGCCACCCGCAAGTACTCGACCCTGCCGAACGCCCAGCTCGTCGTCCTCGACCCGGCGACGAACAGCGAGACCCTGCTCCCGCTCAACCAGGCCGCCGACGGATCGTTCGATGCGTCGGGCCAGACCCTCTATTTCACGCGGCTCCCCTTCCAGGGCAGCTACACCAAGCGCTACAAGGGCGGCACGGCCCAGAACCTGTGGGCCTACTCGCTCGGGGCCTCCGAGGCCGCGCCCCTCACCACGGATTACGCCGGCACGAGCAAGAACCCGATGGTCTGGAAGGACCGGGTCTATTTCCTGAGCGACCGCGACGGGAACATGAACATCTGGTCCATGGACCTCAAAGGCGGCGGGCTCAAGCAGCACACCTCTCACAAGGGCTTCGACGCCAGCTCGCCGAGCCTCGACGCGGGGCGGATCGCCTACCAGCTCGTGGCCGATCTCCGCGTCTTCGACATCGCCTCGGGCCAGGACTCGGCCGTGGCCATCACCCTGCCTTCGGACTTCGACCAGATGCGCGAGCGGTGGGTGACGAAACCCCTCGATTACCTGACCTCCGGGCACGTTTCGCCGTCAGGCGACCGGGTCGTCCTCGTCTCGCGCGGTCACGTCTTCGTCGCGCCCGTCGGAGACGGACGCTGGGTGCGCGTCAGCCGCAAGGACGGCGTCCGGTCCCGGGCGGCCCGCTTCATGGGCGACGGCAAGAGCCTGATGGTCCTGACCGATGAAACCGCGGAATGGGAGTTTTACCGCTGCGCGGCCGACGGACTCGGTGCACCGGAACAGCTGACCGCCGGGGCCGAGGTCATCCGCTTCGACGGCCTCCCCTCCCCCGACGGCAAATGGATCGCCTTCGCCGACAAGGACTACCAGCTCTGGCTCTTCGATGTGCCCAAGAAGGCCCTGACGAAGATCGCCGTGTCCCGGACCGGCATGTTCGACGACCTGGCCTGGTCCCCCGACAGCCGCTGGCTGGCCTATGTCGGCGGGGCCTCGAACGGATTCAGCCGGATCCACCTCCACGAGGCCGAGACCGGCAAGTCGGCGGAGCTGACCAACGACCGCGTCGATTCCTACAGCCCCGCCTGGAGCCCGGACGGGAAATGGCTCTACTTCCTCTCGGACCGGTACTTCCGAAGCGCGGTGGGGAGCCCCTGGGGGGCGCGCCAGCCCGAGCCCTATTTCGACAAAACGACGAAGATCTACGCCCTCGCCCTCGGCGCCAAGGAGATCTTCCCCTTCGCCCCGGCGACCGAGCTGCAGGCGGACAAGACGGGCGACGACGTGAAGAAGGAGCCCGAGCCCAAAGCGAAGCCGGGAACGGGAACGGCGGCCAAGGACGCCGGGAAGCCGGCCCCGAAGGTCGTGATCGACCTCGCGGGCATCCAAGAGCGCGTCTTCGAGGTGCCGCTTCCGGCCGGGGTCTTCAACGGTTTGGCGGTCGGCGAGAAGGCCCTCTTCTTCATCGACCGGGAATCGAGGGCCGCCGGCCGGCCCAAGCTCCAGGCCGTCGAGATCAAGAACCGGGGCGTCCAGGCCAAGACGCTCATGGAGGACGTGAGCGGGTTCGAGATGACGGCCGACGGCAAGAAGCTGCTCGTCCGCAAGGGCGCCGACGTCTATGTCATCGACGCCGGGACATCCCAACCGAACGCACAGACGTTGGCCGAACGGCGCGTCGACCTTTCCAAGTGGACCTTCTCCGTCGACCCGCGCGAAGAATGGCGGCAGATGTTCGTCGACGCCTGGCGGATGGAGCGGGATTACTTCTACGACCGCAACCTCCACAACGTCGACTACGACGGCCTGCTCGCGAGGCACCGCCCGTTCGTCGACCGGATCAGCGACCGGTCCGAGCTCAACGACCTCCTGGCCCATCTCGTCGGCGAGCTCTCGGCCCTGCACACCTTCGTCCGCGGCGGCGACATGAGACAGCCGGCGGACGACGTCGCGCCGGGGTCCCTCGGCGCGCGCCTCGTCCGCGACGAGGCCAAGGGCGGCTACCGGATCGAGCACATCTTCAGGTCCGACCCCGAGTACCCCGAGAACGTCTCGCCCCTCGGCAAGCCGCTTTCGGCCATCCGCGAAGGCGAGATCATCGCCGGGATCAACGGCGTCCCGACCCTGAGCGTCGCCGACCCGTCGCTTCTGCTGCGGAACACGGCCGGCCAGCAGGTGCTCCTCGAGATCAAGGCCGCGGCCGGCGGGCCGGCCCGGAAGGAGATCGCCGTGCCCATGACGCCGGGCGCCGAGTCGGATCTCCGCTACAGCGAATGGGAGTACACCCGGCGGCTCGAGGTCGAAAAGGCCGGGAAGGGCGACATCGGCTATGTCCACCTGAGGGCCATGGGCGGGAACAATTACACCGAGTGGGTCAAGAACTTCTACCCCGTCTTCGACCGCAAGGGCCTCATCATCGACGTCCGGCACAACAACGGCGGCAACATCGACTCCTGGATCCTGGAAAAGCTCATCCGCCGGGCCTGGTTCTACTGGCAGGACCGGGTCGGGATCCCGACCTGGAACATGCAGTACGCCTTCCGCGGCCACATGGTCGTCCTCTGCAACGAGCGCACGGCCTCGGACGGCGAGGCCTTCGCCGAGGGCTTCCGCCGGCTGGGGCTGGGCAAGGTCATCGGCACCCGGACCTGGGGCGGCGAGATCTGGCTCAGCTCGTCCAACGTCCTCGTCGACCGCGGCATCGCCTCGGCGGCGGAGACGGGCGTTTACGGGCCGGAGGGCCAGTGGCTGATCGAGGGCCACGGCGTCGAGCCCGACATCGTCGTCGACAATCTGCCTCGCGCGACGTTCGACGGCAAGGACGCCCAGCTCGAGGCCGCCCTCAAGCACCTCCAGGAGCTCATCGCCAAGGACCCGGTCGACGTGCCCAAGCCTCCGCCTTATCCGGACAAAAAGAAATAGATTGGGGAACGCGGGAATTCAGGGGACACGTACCCGGTATGTGTCCCCGACCCGTATCCCCCGCTAAGGGGCGCAGGATATGACGGACCCGCTAACAAAATTCCGCGGCGAGGCCCGGCGGCTCGACCGGACCGATCCGCTCTCGCGGTTCCGCCGGCGCTTCTTCACCCCGCCCGGGACGATCTACCTCGACGGCAACTCGCTGGGCCTGCTCTCCCGCGATTCCGGGGCGGCCCTGCGCAGGATCGTGAGATCCTGGAAGACTCTGGGCATCCGCGGCTGGCTCGAGGGCGATCCACCCTGGTTTGACCTCGCCGAACGGCTCGGGGCCCGTTGCGCCCCCCTGGTCGGCGCCGGGCCGGGCGAAGTCGTCATGACGGGGACGACGACCATGAACATCCACGCCCTCGTCCATACCTTCTACCGTCCGGATGGCCGGCGGACGAAGATCGTCGCCGACCGGCTCGACTTCCCGACCGACATCTACGCACTCAAAAGCATCCTCAAGCTGAGAGGCCTCGACCCGGCGGAGCACCTCGTCCTCGCCGGCAGCGGGGACGGCCTGACCCTCGATGAGCGGGAGATCGCCCGGCTTTTCGATGAGACGACAGCGCTCGTCTTCCTGCCGTCCGTGCTCTACCGGAGCGGCCAGCTCCTCGATATGGAGTTCCTGACCGCCCGGGCCCACGAGAAAGGGATCCCCATCGGCTTCGATTGCTCCCATTCGGCCGGGGCGGTGCCCCACGAGCTCAGCCGCTGGGGCGTCGATTTCGCCGTCTGGTGCAGCTACAAGTATCTCAACGGCGGCCCCGGCGCGACCGCGTTCCTCTATGTCAACCGGAAGCATCACGCCAAGGAACCGGCCCTGGCCGGCTGGTTCGGCTCGGCCAAAGAAAAGCAGTTCGACATGTCCCTCGACTTCGAGCCCGCGCCGGATGCGGGCCGCTGGCAGATCTCCTCGCCCTCGATCCTCAGCGCCGCTCCCCTCATCGGCTCGCTCGGGATCTTCGAGGAAGCCGGGCCGGCCGCCGTCCGCGCCAAGTCGCTCGGGATGACCGGATTCCTGATGGAGATGGCCGACGCCCTCCTCGCCCAAGCGCCCTGGGGGTTCTCGATCGGCACGCCTCGCGAGGATGACCGGCGGGGCGGGCACGTCGCGCTCATCCACCCCGAGGCCCTGCGTATCGCCGAGGCCCTGCGCGCCCGCGGCGTCATCCCCGATTTCCGCCCGCCGGATATCGTCCGGATCGCCCCCGTCGCCCTCTACAATACATACACCGAGCTCTGGGCCCTCGTGCGCGAGCTCCGCGAGATCGCCGGATCGAAAGCCTACGAGCGCTTCCCGGCCGAACGCAAGGCTGTCTCGTAGCTACTTGTAGACGCCCTGCCGGGGGCCAAAAGAGAAAAGGACAAGAGCGTCCTCGTCATGCTTGTAGATCAGGCGGCGGGGCTGACCGCGGACGGAATAGCGCAGCGACCTCAGGTCCCCGAACTCCCCCTTGAGCTTCTTCCCCAAATAGGGATCGTCGAGAGCTTGGAGGACGGCTTCCCTCAGCGCCGCACGTTCATCCTCGTCCTTCAGCTTCTTCCGGAGCTTTTGGAACTTGGTGGTTTCGAGAAGCCTCATCTAGATAGCCCGGGGATCGAGCGCGGTCACGCGGCCGGCTTCATACTCGGCCTTGGCTTCGAGGATGTCTTTGATCTCCTGGACGGTCAAGTCCGGATTCTCGACAGCGAGCAGGCCGATCTTGGCCGCATAACGAAGGGCCCCGGAAAAGTCGCGAGCTTCCTTCCTGGCCAGGATTTCGATGTCCTTGGCCAACTTTTCATCCATGACAACGGTTTTTCTGACCATATCATACTCTATCATACTTTATATTCTCTTATCATATATCTGTCAAGGCCCTTCTTTCATTGTCTCCATCACTAATGAGAGACGCCCGATCCTTCGGTTTTCTCTCAGACGGCGTTTTTATGAATAGTCCGGGCTAGCGGCCTCGCCCCCTGGCCCATTCAGCCAGGATCTTGACGGCTTCGGCGCCGCCGACATCACCGATCGCTTCGACCGCCATCGTGCGGACCGCCGCGTCCGGATGCGTCTTGACCAGGCTGACGAGATAGGGCAGCCCGCTTCGCGCCGGGAGGTCGGCCAGGGCCTGGATGGCCTCTTCTTGGAACTCCGGGTCTTTGTCCCCGGCCGAGATCTTCTCGAGCGTCTTGATCGCCGCGGGGCTGGCCTTGTCCGCCAACCCCCGGATGGCTTCTTGTCGGACCGGGCGGTCCTTGCTGTCGAGCGCGAGGGAGGTCAAGGCCTCGGTCGCGGCGGGGAGCTCCATCTCGACGAGGCCGTCGACGGCCCGCTCGCGCACCTCGCGAGAGGGGTCGCCTTTGATGGTCCTCAAAAGGAGATCGAGGGCCTTGGGATCGCTCTGCTCGCCCAGGCATGAGGCGGCCTCGGCCCGGATCTCCTCGCTCTCCTTGCCCGCCAGGATCCGCTCGATGAACGGGACGACGGCCGAGGCATCTCGATGCAGCCCGATGGCCCAGAGGAGGGAGCGTTTGTCCTCATCTGCGGACGACCGGGCATACAGAGGGATCAGGAAGGCCAGGCTTTCGGCATCCGTCGCCATCCCCGCCCAGACGAACGGCAGCTCCTCGAAATCGAAAGGGAGATCCAGGCTGCTGACCCGGATATCGGCCGGGAACTTGTCCTCCCCCGCCGTCAAGCGGAGGAGGATGCCGATCTCCTTCATGACCGGACGCTCGGGCTCATCGCCCCTCCGTCCCGCGGCGAATGAACGGGCCAGGCCCGGCATCGACGCCGAAGTGCCGCGGACCGCCTGGTCGGCGGCGACCTTCTTCTCCAAGACCGTCTTCCTGCCGTTGATGAGGTCGTCCAGGGTGAGGCGCCGTTCCGGACCGCCCCACGGATGCCAGCCTATCGAGGAATGCCGGCCCATGATCCGGCGGATGCCGAAGCCGAGCCAGAAGCCTTGGTTCCAGCCGTTGGCCTTGGCCTCGCTCCGCGCCCACGCGACCCGGTCCGCGATCGGGCCGGAAGGCCGGGGATGGACGAGCGCTTGAGACTGCTCGGCGGGGGCGGTCCGGGCCTCCAGTGTTGGAGCACTCGCGGCGCCGGCCGGCCGCGCCGGCGGCCCGGCCAGAGAGAGCCCCAGAAGGACCAGCCCCAGCGAGATCGACCGGACGATCTTCCTAGCGTCCATGGACGTCCCGATCCCCGGTCCCGCCGCCGGAGGCGTCTTTCCGCCCTTTGAGGAGATCGATCAGGGCCTGGCGCGCCTTGGGCGTCTTGATCTCTCCGAGGGACGAGACGGCGGCCGTCCGGATCTCGACATCGGGGTCGGTCTTGGCCGCATCGATCAGGATGGGCACGGCCTCGTCGCTCTCGGAGCTTCCAAGCGCGTCGACGATCCGTTCCCGCCAGTCCCGGCTCTTCTCTTCCTTGAGAAGCTTGCCCAGCGCCCTGATCGCGGCCGGATCGCGCTCGTCGGCCATGGCCTCGAGCGCCGCCTCTTTGGCCTCGTCGAACTTGGCCCGGCGGTAGACGTCGCCGAGGACGGCGGCTTTATCGAGCTCCTCGATATCCGCCAGGGCCTGGGCGGCCGCCCGGGCCAGCTCCTCGTTGGCGCCGCCAACGGCGACAGCCACAAGCGCGGCTTGGGATTCGGGGCCTCCGATCATGGCGATCGCCTGAAGGACTTCCTCTTGGACCTCCGCGTCCTTGGCCGCCGACAGGATCTCTTTGAGATGGGCCAGGCTCTCGGGGGTGCGGTTCTCGGCGATCATCATCGTCGCCGCGCTGCGGATCTCCGGGTCGGGGTCTTTGAGAGCCAGCTCCCGGAGGAATTGTCCGGTCAGAGGGGCCGGCGGCTCATCCTCGTCCGCCAGGGAATGCAGGGCCCGGCGCCTGATCTCGGCGCTCTTGGCCTCCTTGAGGACCTGGATGAGGGCTTCGTCGCGGCCCGGCTGGCGCATATCGCCCAGGCCGTCCACGGCCAGCCGCGCCAGGTCGGGATTCTGGCCC